>Ga0326728_10000370_pt1 | contig 179452 bp, 153 predicted proteins | sample MB3enrmetagenome_FD_207602 | JGI IMG/M metagenome (GOLD analysis project Ga0326728, IMG submission 207602) | Lab enriched peat soil microbial communities from McLean, Ithaca, NY, United States - MB31MN | ecosystem: Environmental > Terrestrial > Soil > Wetlands > Peat | place: USA: New York... | reverse complement strand
ACGCACCTGCTGACCGGGCTCTGTATCGCCGCCTGCCGTCAGAAACGCCGAGTGCGCTTTGCCACGGCGGCCGCTCTGGTCAATGAGTTGGTTGAAGCGAAACAGCAGTTGCAGTTGCGCCGGGTGCGGCTAGAGAAGGCACTGAGGCAGCGTTTCGAAGCGGCTGATCTTGTACTATTCGATTTCAAATTTGAGTGCCGCCCGACGAATATAAGGGCGGGTCAAGACGAGCGTTGGGGAGGATATACCGCGAGCTTTAAACTTGCGGAGTCTGAAAGATATGATCGATTGAAAACCGACTTGCAGAAACTCCGACGAGAATCGGCTGTCGTAGGGCCCGGAGAGCAGCGTGTATTTACGATCGATCTTAGCAAGTACGAATACACCAAGGGCAAGATTGCAACCGACTTCGATTATTACAAGATCTACGTCTACAGTCCTGAAATGATCGCAATTGAAAAAATCAGGGCCATCTGCCAACAGATGCAGGAATACCCGCTGAGCCGCACGCGGTCACCGAGAGCGCGCGATTTCTTCGACATCCATTCGATTGTGACGGCCACAGGTATCGAGCTTTCAAGCCCGGATAATCTGCAACTAGTACGCGATATCTTTGCTGCGAAGGACGTGTCGCTTGAACTGTTGCCGTTGATCGAGCAGCAACGAGAATTCCACCGTCCGGATTGGGACAGCGTCAAGATTGCGGCAAAGGGAGAGATTGAAACCTTTGACTTCTATTTCGATTCAGTGATCAAACTTGCGTTGTCACTGAAACCCCTTTGGTACAAATAGCCTCCATTTCTCGTTGTAGTCCGCTTCTTTGAGACCATAAGTCAGGTAGAAGTTGAAGGAGAGGCCAAACTCTCTTAGGCGTTCATATTGACTCTGAGGATATCCGGCCAACTCCATGTAATATCCGATGGTTTGATGATAAGGATAGACATATCCGATTTTTCGCAGGGTCGCGATCAGCGTTCCGACCGAAATTCTGGTGGCTGCTCTTCGATATGCCTCCAAAACTTGATATACGCCACCCGCATACGTGGGGCGGACGGCAACGTCAATTAGCGTCCGCTCAATTCGAGTCACTTCCAGATTTTCATTGCCATGGGGGAAGGGTCCTACCTCAAGCCGTCCGGTGTTCTTACCCCAAAGTAATACAGCTACCGAATCCTCGATCCTGAACAGGAAAGTTGATTCTCGCTGCTTTGAAGAAAAGGCACGATCGATACTTTCCTGCGTGAGGCCGCCCCTAGTTCGCTTTAGGCTCTGCTCCTTATTGACATAAATGCGTTGCGGAATTTGATCTGATAATCCATGAAGAAACATCGCAGTCGCGTGTGTTAGATAAGCTTGAGGCTTCAATGAAAGAGCTAACCGAAAGGGCGATACGTTGCCCCAAACGTAGCGCTTCTCTGGCCGAACGTTCTTGTGATTGATCGGCGCTAAGGCTACTTCTCGAAGCTCAGTATTCTTAACGAGGAAATCGATCGCGTCCCGAGTGGTGATGTAATCGGAAAGGCGCCACTCATCTCTGTGTTCAGCCAGGATGTGTCCGATCTCCTTATGAGAAAAGACACCGGGGGAGTGATCAGCAAACCACCTGACAATGTCTTTCTTGGCGAGTTTGAAAAGGCGTTCTTCCATGGTACAACCCAATGTATATATACCTTGGGTTGTTCCATTATACAGGACCCTGGCCACAGATAAGGGTATATATACCTTTATCTGTAGCTGGGAGGAATGTCTGTTTAAAATCAATAACTTATATGAATCAGACGCATAGAATATTGTTGGTATGTATACCAACAATATTCATGCTTCCGAATCGCATTTGGGGCAGGCAACAATCAAGAACGACTCCCGTCCTTTGCTCAGGCGGGCAAAGGGCGGATTTGAACCCTGGGGGCTCTGCCCCCAGACCCCCGCCCACTTTTAGGCTGAGACATGAAAAACACACGTCTTGGGGAAGGCTACGGTCCGATTTTTTCGCGATGCCCGAAGATTGGTGGGCAAGCCCTCGGCATTCGACCGAGTGTCGCTGGAGTTGTTGGCCCTACTCAGCCCCGGACCGGAGTGGTCAACCGGCTACCCGGAATTGGAATCAGACCGCACCCCGCTTGCCCGCGACGCAAATCTAGCGTGTCTGGCCTGCATTTCCCCCTTCAGGCTGCAACTTGCAGAGGGACGAGTGCTCACGACACGTCGCCCTGGAAAGACAAGTGCCCCCTGTGGTAAGCGTGACAGGCGAAAATCCATTCTTCTCCTTCTAACCCACACCACCCACTTGGTGTTCCAGGGTTCTTAACCATCGAAACGGGTCCGCCAGGTTAAGAGAATTGGGTCGGTTAAGCTTGGGTTCGCCGAGTGTAAGGGTCGCAATGCCCAGAAGCGAAAGTTCCTTGAGGTACCGTCTGGCGGTCGTGTCGCTCACCCGACAGAGCTGGGCGCAGCGCGGCGTGTCAACAGACTCGGAGATGCGCAACTCCCTCACAATCGGACGCACGTGAGCAGGTATGGATGAAATCGCCACATGTGAGATTAGTTCGAGGTCTGCCGCCTCGACCTGCTCGCGGCCGTGGATCAGTGCGTGTGCGCGCGCCAGTTCCTTGAGGGAGTTGATGATCTTGAACGGCGCTTCGGGCTGCAGCGCTGCAACTGGCTCCCACCCGCTCTCGTTCTCATATCGAATCACAGCGCGTCCAACTGCTATAAACGTTGCCCACCTTACCAATTCCGTCAGCCGCTCTTCCGGGATCGAGATTGACTCTGCCGACAGGCTTCCAATCGGGTGATCCCTGAGAAACTTCGTGAGGAACTCATTTACCACTTGTTGGCAGATCAGTTCGGCGGCTCCAATGTCCTCGCGCTTAGCGTAGGCCAGCAGTTCTGTTTCGGTCAGCTCTATAGCAGGTACCTCGTTGAAGAGCAGGCGCGTACCGAGCTGAGACATTAATCGGTGCGTCGCGGGAGGGAGAGGCGTGGTAGCTCCAACCCAGTTGAACAGGATTTTCTTCTCATATCCACGTTTGCCGCGCATCCCGGAGTCCGAGGTGAAACCCTTTCCATCGAGCACAGAAATCAGCATGGAAAAGTTATCTGTTAGCTCTTCCGTCCTGCCCCGGAAGATCGGAGCAAGTTCTTTTGTGACGAGCACCTTGTTTTCGAGCCGGGGAAGAAGGTCCTGCTTACCCAGCTTTTCTTTTCGTACGTTTGCCGCGTGGCTGACGAAAGCCTTCGGCGTGAACTTATCGCTTCGATACACGAACTGCTCCAGGCCAAGACCAGCTACGGGAAATGTCATTTGGAGAGCTGCCGTTTTGCCGTACCCCGAAGGAGTCTCGAAAATCACGCACAACGGTTTCGTGCGCTCGCCCAGCGACATCGCAGCGAACACGGCAAGACAGCACTTCACCGTTGACAGCAGGCCCGGGTAGTAGCTATCGACAACCTCTTCAACTCGTTTGATCCCGAATGCTTCTTGTTCCGGCGTTCCCGTGCGAAACTGCTCGACTGCTGCGGGACTAGTGCTGCCGCCCATTCTCCTCGTCTCCAGTGCTCGGTTAGGCCCCAATCTCACGCAGCGTGGGGCGATATCTGATGGCGACCCGGACGGGATGCGCGGCCCTTCCCTGGGCGCGGCTGCTGTGGTGGCGGTCATTGCCGTTCCCCGGTGCGATGTTGGTTCAACCATGCTTCCAAGGCAGGCGACCCCCACTCAAAGCGGACGTAGCGGCCAAACTGCAAGTGGGGAATGCGCTCGTCTTTGGGGCACCTTTCGCGGCTGTAGGAGCGGACCCAGCTTTCAGGCACTCCCCACCGGCTTGCCAATTCTTTGCTGTCGATGATCTCGATTGGCATAGAACCTCATTGGCCGCTTAGGGAATCAACGGAAGATCCAATCGCCGGAGGGTCTTGGTTGCCTAGTGCCTGACGAACCCTTTGCAATGCGTTGGAAGCTCGCTCCATCTCCCGCCGCAGGATTCGCAGTACCTTGTCCTTCTCTTCGGGCTTCAGACGCAGTTGCCCGGTTTCCGCCAGAGAGAGGCGAACACGGGAAATGCCTGTCTTATTCGCCAGAGCAACCTGTGTGCAACCTGTCAACCGCCGCAATTCCTTAAAACTCGGATTAGTCATTTCTGCACCACCGTTATACAAACTTGTTGCGTAACAACATTAGTATTGGTATTATCACAACAGGTCAACGATTTTACTGAGAAATCGTGAAATTGTAACGCACGGGCCTGAAGGAGAAAAAATCGTTGAGACAGCTAACGCCGCTCGAAAAATATCGCGGGGAGTTACTAGCGTACTTTCTGAATCGAGACTTGGTGGAACATCGAGAGATAGGCCAGATTCTCCAATCCTGCCAAGAGTTGCACAAGCTCTACACCCACCGGCCAGCGCCTTTGCCGTCGCCCGAGAGACACGCCTATCAAGTGAAAGAGCTTTCGCTAGCTGCGAGAATTGGTCAAGCCCTGCGCGGGTTTGAAATTGTCTTAGGGGTTGAAGTGTCCGAGCAGCTAGGCATTTCAACCGTCTGGTATCCGGTGCGGCCCGCCATCTCTTCAAAGCACAAGGCGGTAATCGCCCAATTCACTAAATCGGGCGTCCGGGCATTCGGACCACACACTGCTATTCAGGTGATTCTCGAAATGACCGGCGCTGGCACCGTTGACCGCATCCGGCGCTGCGACAATCCGGGCTGTCAAAAGTGGATCATGGTCACAAACGCAAAGCGAGTCACGTGTAGTGATGCCTGTCGTTTCGCAAAATATCAAACGCAGAAGGGCAGCCGGGCTAACGATATGCGGAAATCACGCGAATTGCACAAGAATCATCCTCAACTGAAAAAGCAGAAAGGAAAATCACAATGAGACGGGAGCAAAACGGAACGATCATCCTTCGCTCTGGCAAGTGGTATGTCAGCTATTGGCAAAAGCGCAACGTCAACGGCACGGTCGAGCGTAAGCGGGCCACGGAGTACCTCGGCGAGAAGACCACGCGGGGCGGGCATCCGCCAGCCGACATCGAAGACGCTCGCAAGCGCCACATGACCACGGTCAACGCCAACACTTGCGCCGTGAAGCCGGAGCACATTCTCACCATCGTTGATTTCGTGGACAGCGTGTACATGCCCTGGGTCCGCGCCAACAAGCGGGCCGCAACCGTCAACGGATACGAGAAAATCTGGAAGGCTCACCTTAAGGACCACTTTGCAAGCGTCCTGCTGCGGGATTACCAGCCGTGCATCGCAACAGCCTTCCTGACCAAGCTGGCCGGGAAGGGCATGGGCCTGAACGCGGTAAGTCACGTTCGGTCCCTCATGTCGGGAGTCTTCAAGCACGCTGCGGCTCTCGGGTACGTCAACGCGAATCCGATTCAGTTGGCTAAGGTGCTCGTGAAGCCGAAGGCGCCAAAGGAAACCCCGCATTACACCGTTCTGGAGATGGCAACTGCCCTCACAGTGCTTCAGGGCCAGACTCAGGCCCGCGTAGCAATGGCGCTGGCTTCTATCGGTCTGCGGCCTTCCGAGATTCGCGGGCTGAAGCGGGAAGACATCGACCTGAATACCCACGTACTCCGGGTCCGCCGCTCCGCCTGGCGCTCCAGCATCAATGAAGGCGGCAAGGGCAAGAACAGCGTCCGCGATGTCACGCTCGGCCCTACCGTGATGGGCATCCTGCAAGAGCACATGGAAGCGGAACGCTCACAGCGTGGTTTCCTGCTTGAGAACAGCTTGGGAATGCCGCTCGACCTGGACGCGCTCGCTCGTGATGTTATCCGGCCTGTTTTCGCGGCGAGCGGTTTAGAATGGAAAGGCTACTATGGCGGACGCCGTGGAGCGGAAACTGAGATGAACCGTTACACGAATGGCAACTCGCAGATCACGTCTCACCACTTTGGGCACACCAAGGCGGTTGCAGACGCGCATTACATCAAACCGATACCCGAAGAGACCAAGATTGCGGCCCTCGCACTCGACTCGACGCTTCGGGAGACTATCGGGAGACTAGGCCGCCAGGCCGGATCGGATGTAAACTGATGGTCTTCAACAGGTTGGAGGGATGCGTGAGTGGTTTAAACGGGCGGTCTTGAAAACCGCTGTACTCGAAAGGGTACCGGGGGTTCGAATCCCTCTCCCTCCGCCATATGTCTTTCTGCAGCATCCATGCGCCATGTAGCCATTTCGTCCCGGTATTCGCTTCTGCGGGTTGCTGGATGCGGGATTGACGAATTGCCGGATCCTGGTGGCTAATGGCTGGGTGCGAACTTCTGCTGGCAGCGACATTCTGGTGGTCGGACTGGGCGCGGTTGGCAGTGCCGCGCTCTGCCAGGCGTCCAGGCTCAGAGCGCGCTGCATTGGTATTGACCGCTTCGTCCCGCCACACGACCAGGGTTCTTCGCATGGCGATAGCCGCATCACCCGGCAAGCCATTGGCGAAGGCAAAGTTTTCGTGCCGCTGGTGCTGCGCTCGAATGAGATTTGGGAGGAGATCGAGGCGGAAACCGGCCGCAGCCTGATGGTCCGCAACGGATGTCTCGTGCTGGCATCCGCCAACATTCCCGGTTGCCATCACGGGTCGACCTCCTTCGTTCAGGACACCATCGACGCGGCGCGCGAGTTCGGCATCGCGCACGAGGTCTTGATTGCGGACGAGATCGCCCATCGCTATCCGCAGTTTCGCCTGCGCGGCGATGAGCTTGGCTACTTCGAACCCGGCGCCGGCTTCCTGCGCCCGGAAGCATGCATCGAAGCGCAACTACAACTGGCGCGCGGGGCTGGGGCGCAGATCTTCACCGACGAGACGGTGCTCGACATTAAGCTGGATCAGATTGGATCGGTCGAAGTGCACACCAGCAAGGCGACCTACACGGCAAACAAGGTCATCGTGACGGGCGGCGCCTGGATTCCAAAGCTGCTCGGCGACGAACACGCGCGTTGGTTCAAGATCTATCGCCAGATGCTGTGCTGGTTTCAGCCGGCGCGAAATCAGGAGCGCTACACTCCGCAGCAGTTTCCCGTCTTCATCTGGATCACCGGCAATCAGCCGCGCGACATGATGTACGGCTTCCCGCAGATCGACACCAACGGCGGCGTCAAGATCGCCACCGAGCAGTACGAGGCGACCGTCGATCCCGATGCGGTTCCGCGCGACGTAGATCCGGTTGACATCACCGCGCTCTACCGCGAATACATCGCGCCGCGATTTCCTGACGTATCCGATCAGTGTTTACGTAGCGCGACCTGCCTCTACACCGTCACTCCCGATGCCAAGTTCGTCATCGACCAACTGCACGACTCCCACAATGTGGTATTCGCCTCGGCGTGCTCCGGGCACGGCTTCAAACACTCGGCGGCCATTGGAGAAGCGCTGGCCCGGCAGGCGTTAGGCCTTGAGATCACCATGGATCTGTCGCCGTTTCGGTTTCAGCGGTTGCAAGGATGGTAGAGCGGGCCTTCAGGCCTGCATCCAGCAGTGTCATAAAGCGTGTTCAGGCGCTGAGGCCTTCGACCTCAGCGCCTGAACGTTATCTAAGATGGGAGCCCACGACGCGGGCTTGAAGGCCCGCTCTACCTGGAACGGCAACGGCCTACGGTTACTTCGACAGTTCGCCGGTTGGCGGGTTCGGATTAGAGCTGACCTGGCTGGAGTGCCGGTGGAAGAGGCTCTTGTCGATATCAGGCCAAAACTCCAGCAGGACATCTCCCAGGGTACCCCAACCCAGAGCTGTGGCCGCGCGCGACATCGTTAGTCCAAATCCGCGATCTTCCGAGGGGTAGTAAACATTCGAGATGGAGCCCGCCGTGAGCGCGCCGAGGATATTGGAATAGGAAATGGTGTGGCCGCCGGAATCCTTGCGGGCGACAAACTCCTGCTCGATCGCAGTCCCTACGCGCTTCTTGATTGAACCCTCGCCCAGACGAAAATAGCGGGGATCCTGCTTGAAGATCGAGGGATAAACGAAGTTGCTGAAGAAGTTGCTGTCCGCGTTATCGGCAACGGCCGCGCCATAGCGCTTGGCGAATCCTGTCCCCCCCTGACCATATTGTGAGAAGGAATCGGTGGCCTGCCCGAGGCCTGCAGTGATGCCCGCCGACACAAAGAAGAACGGGTCGATCATGGTTCGGGCCATCAGCCGGAATTTCTGTTTGCTGCTGAGCGGTGGGGCGTTGTGAATGCTGGTCATGCCGAACAGCGGCACGATGCCCAGGGCGCGCTGCTTCTCTTCCTGGCGTAAGACTTCCTCTGACGTCAATGGTCGCGGCTGCTTCGTTTGCGGCTGTTGCCCTTGCGGCGATGGTGCTTGCTGAGAGGGGGTCGGGGGCGGTGGGGACGGCAGCGGCTGTGCTGCAGGCGCGGGAGTACTGGTGTCCGGCGAAGCCGGTTGCTGCTGTGCGAACGCAGTCAGGGAGAACATACAGACCGCGGTCGCTGCCGCCATACGGGTTCGAAAAATCATAGGAATATGCCGACGGAGTGAAATGCCAACATCCTTCACTGAGCAACACAGAACGGCGTCATTGACTTAAGATGCCTGGTCCAGGAATGGGGAAGTACGGCTCCCACGACCCCGGCTGCGTAGCGACCAGATAGTTGTTCACGCCGGATCGCTCAGAGGTTCCAAAAGTTGGACTTTTTCTCACTTACTAGTGTAACCGACGGGGCGCGGAAACGAAGGGAATTGGAGGCGGAATTATCGCTGTCCGCAGCGGCCAACGGGGCTTATGCCGAGGCGGGGAGCGACGTGGCTGCGGACGCCCGCACCAGCGCCAGCGCGGTGACGTCGTTGTGATCGGGCGGCATGTGCATGAACTCCTGCACCGCGTTCAGGATGACGGTGGCGATCTGATTGGCGTTGTCCTGCGGTGCGCCGCCGAAATGCTGTTTCACCCGCTCCAAGCCAAACTCTTCCTTCTTGAGCGCTGCCTCAACCACGCCGCGCGAAACCAGCAGCAGAGAAGCTCCGTGTTGCAGCGCGGCCGTAGGCGCTTCGTAGGTGGAAGCTGAGAACAGTCCCAGCGGCAGTCCGGTCGCCGGCAGCTCGGTAATTCCTGACGGATCGCGCAACAGCCCCGGAGTGTGTCCGGCGTTGGCGTAACAGATGGTGCCGAGCTCCTCGTTGTAGCAGCCAAGAAAGGCAGCGCAGGAGCGGACGCCTTCGGCCGCGCGGCGAATACTCAGGTTCATCTCCAGGCAGAACTCCATCATGGCATCGGCTTCGTTGATCTCTTCGTGGCCGAAGCGTTCCTTGCCTAACTCCTGGAAGGTCTGCCGAGCCACCTCGACGATGCCGTGATTTTCCTCGTGGCGGCCGGCGACATCCAGCAAGCCGAAGATTACGCGGCAGCGATTGGCGCGCAGGAAGTGGAAAAAATCTCCGCCAACCTTCTGTCCCACGACCATACCGGCGATATCGGCGCCCGAGAGCGGCGGGAAATCAGCGCGGCTGGGTGCCACTGCCGGTTCATTCCGCTCGCGTTGAAAGGACAATCTCATAACGAAGGGAGGTGGTAATCATAGCCGAAATCGAGCGGATTGCAACATTCTGTTCAGGCTTTTGGCAATTGTTCGTTTTATATCGGACCGAGTGCCCAGAACGGTTCTACCCCAGATCGAAGGAAACCAGGTCTTTCCGCGAAACACTCTTTCCCCATCCACAATTCACGATCCACGAATCACGGCCTGCCACCAGCCTGGTTATTGGGTAGGATGTTGCTGGGGGTTCTGCTCTGCGCATTGTCAGCATTGGTGAAATTTTGTGGGACGTGATCGGCCAGGCCGAGTATCTGGGCGGCGCGCCGCTCAACTTTGCCGCCCACGGCCGCAAGCTTGGGCACGAACTGTTTCTCGTCAGCGGTGTCGGCGATGACGAGCGCGGGCATCGCGCCCTGGAAGGCTTGCGCAAGTGCGGCATCTCGGATTCGTTGGTGCAGGTGTTGCGCGGCAAGCCTACGGGTACGGCCGAGGTCGAACTCGGTCCCGACGGCAAGCCGATGTTTCGCATCGTGCGTCCGGCCGCCTACGATTTCGCTCATCTCACCCGCCCGCAGATAGTCGCCGTGGCCGACTTGCAGCCGGACTGGATTTATTTCGGCACGCTCTTTCACACCTCGAAGCGGGCACTCGAGGCGACCTTGCAGCTGCTGGCGAAGGTGCCTTCGGCGAAGGGTTTCTATGATGTGAATCTGCGCGACGGCAACTGGAACCTCGCAACCGTTGAGCAGCTGGCGGCGCACGCGCACGTCATCAAGCTGAGCGACAGCGAAGCCGAGTGCCTCGACGCGTCGCTGAGCGTCGATGGCGATGCCGGCTCGGTCGAGCATTTCTGCCAGCGCTGGAGCGATCAATACAACTGCAAGACCATCTGCGTGACCTTCGGCGAACGCGGCTGCGGGGTCTACAAGGATTGCGTGTACACCGCCGTGCCCGGTTGCAAAGTTGAGGTCGTCGATACCGTGGGCGCGGGAGACGCCTTCGCGGCTGCGTTTCTTCACGGCCTGGAGCAGGGTTGGGACGCGCGCCGTTGCGGAAGTTTCGCGAACGCCGTAGCTGCGTTAGTGGCCAGTCGGCCGGGAGCAATTCCGGAGTGGAATGTCGAGGAAGCGCAGGCGATGATGGAGACGGCTGCGAAGAGGCGATGAGTCCGCTCGCCGGCCCCTTGTTACTTGTCATCCCGAGCGGAGTGTCCGCGTGTTTTTTCCGTTCCGCATCTTCTGCGGAACGGGCGGACACGTAGTCGAGGGACCTGCTTTTTGTCCGACAGGGTTGCGCTGCGGGCGGAAAGCAGGTCCCTCCGCTCGGACTAAAGTCCTCGGTCGCGATGACAATAAAATTAGGCGTTTGCTGCTCTGAGGTAACGAAAATCACGGCGGCTGACCCTGCCGCCGGCTTGAAGAGGGCTGCTGAAAAAGTCGAGAAGCAGATCCCTCGTCGGCCTGAAGGCCTCCTCGTGATGACAAAACAAAAGACTTCCGACGGCGCAGCTGAAGCTGCGCCCCTTCAATAATTTCCACAATCGACTTTTTCAGCGGCCGGCTGAAGCCGGCTCTGCTCTCAAAATCAGCGACTGGACGCTGGCCTGAAGGCCAGCTCTACCTATTGTCTTGGCGCGTAATATCCCTTGCGCGCGCGCACGTGGTACTTCTTGTTTTCGGCGAGGATCTCGATCTTGCGGTACTTGCCATCAGAAAGGAAGTCGGCGGGCTTATACGAGATGGCGTATTGGCTGCGCAGCTCGTCCTGAATCTCGGTGAAGGCGTTGGCCACGTCTTCAATCTTGAACGGGAAAAACGCCTTGCCGCCGGTCTGCTCGGCAAAGTATTCCAGCACTTTGTCGCCGCGCAGCTTGATGCCGCTGGTGTTGGTCGAGATGGCGTAGACAATGACCTCGGCGCGTTGCGCCATTTCCACCGCTTCCTCGCGCGAGACGCGGCTCTGATTGTCCTCGCCGTCGCTTAGCAAAATGATGGCGCGGCGCGAGGCGATCTGGCCTTTGTCGACGCCCATCAGTTTGTCGCGGCAGGCGAAGTAAATGGCGTCGTACATGGCGGTGCCGCCGCCGGCGCGCAGCATGCGCACACCGTGCGATAACGCCTGGGCATCATCGGTGAAGTCCTGAGTAACTTCCGGCGTGGTATCGAAGCCGATGACGAAGGCCTTGTCATAGTGCGGCCGGATGATCTGGTTCAGAAACTCGATCGCGGCTTCCTGCTCGAACTTGAAGCGGTCGCGGACGGAGTTGCTGGCGTCAATCAGCAGGCCAACGCGCAGGGGCAGGTTGGTCTCGTGGCTGAACGACTCGATATTGGCGGGCTTGTTGTCGTCGATGACCCGGAAATCATTCTGCGTGAGATCCTTCACGAAGTGATCGCGCTTGTCGGTGACGGTGAAGACCACGTTGACCTCGTCGACGCGCTTGCGGAACACGGTCAGCGTGTCGTCGGGCTCGCCTGAGCCTGCCGGTGGCTTCGCACTGGGGTTCGGAGCCGCTTCGGGCTTCGTTGGTGACGAACTGCTGCCTTGCTGCGAATTGCCTGGCTGCGCAGAATTTGTAGTGCTGGTTTGCGGCGCGGTCTGCGGGCTGGCTGGTGCTTGCGTCTGCGGCGCAGGGTCGGGTTGCGCAGCGGGTTGCGGGTCGGGCGGTGGAGGAGGATATCTGACAGCCGAGGGCGCGTTAGGCAGTTGCTGTTGTGGGGCGTCTTGGGCGACGACTCCCCAGGGCAACGCCGCCGCTAACGCCAGAATCAACCAATAATTCATGCGAAAGCTCATTATAACTGTTCGCCCAGTTCACGATTTGGACGCGCCAAAAGACTTTTCGACACGCCACAGTACCCCGCAGCCCGCCCTGAGCTTGCTCCGGCCGCGCGCCCCCTGGCCTCCTGTGCTCGGGCCGCCAACAAAAATAAATTTGTGCGACGTAAGTCACTAAAGCTGTATAGTGCCTGCGGCGTCGCAGGCGCAACCAGGTTTCCACTTTGTCTAAGACAGGAGAAGACCGCATGCAAGTCAACCGAACTTCCCTGGGCTTGAGGATTACTTTTGTCATCCTTACTGTCTCCTTATTGGCGGCAAATTGCGTGGCGACCGAGAAGGTGCTGCATAACTTCGGCATCAGTGGCAACGACGGGCAGCGCCCGGGAGCGGGCCTGATCTTCGACAGTGCGGGCAATCTCTATGGCACGACTGTCGGGGGCGGCAGTAAAGGTGCGGGTACCGCGTTCGAGACGAGCCCCAACGGCAGCGGAAGCTGGACGACGAAAGTGCTGCATAACTTCGGCATCAGTAAGGACGAGGGGACGAACCCCGAGGCGGGCCTGATCTTCGATGGCGCAGGGAATCTCTACGGCACGACTTTCTACGGCGGCAGTGAGGGCTACGGAACGGTGTTTGAGCTGACGCCTAACGGCAGCGGAGGCTGGACGGAGAAGGTGCTGCACAACTTCGGTAACGACGGCGGTGCTCGTCCCCAAGCAGGCCTGATATTCGATACCTCCGGGAACCTCTACGGCACGACTACCCGTGGCGGCAGTGCAGATTGGGGTACGGTGTTCGAGCTGACGCCTAACGGCAGCGGAGGCTGGACGGAGAGGGTGCTGCATAACTTCGATATCGCTGACGGGGTTGTGCCCACGGCGCCACTGATCTTCGATGGCTCCGGGAACCTCTACGGCACGACTGATTACGGTGGTAGCGGTAGCGGTTGCGCCCAAGGTCCCGGCTGCGGGACGGTGTTCGAAATGACGCCTAACGGCAGCGGAGGCTGGACGGAGAGAGTGATCCATAACTTCGGCATCGGTGGCGACGACGGGCAGTTCCCCAGCGCGGGCCTGACCCTCGATAGCGCGGGCGACCTCTACGGCACGACCTACGCGGGGGGCAGTAAAGGCGACGGCACCGTGTTCGAGATGACGCCTAACGGCAGCGGAGGCTGGACGGAGCGGGCGATCCATAACTTCGGCATCGGCGAGAACGACGGGGCGGAGCCCGAGGCGGGCCTGATCTTCGATAGCGCGGGCTACCTCTACGGCACGACCTACGCGGGGGGCAGTAAAGGCGGCGGCACCGTGTTCGAGCTGACGCCTAACGGCAGCGGAGGCTGGACGGAGGGAGTGATCCATAACTTCGGTATCGGCGAGAACGACGGGGTGGGCCCCGAGGCGGAGCTGATCTTCGATGGCGCAGGCAATCTCTACGGCACGACTTTCTTCGGCGGCAGTGAGGGCGACGGCACTGTGTTCGAGGTCATGCCGTAACTTTCGTTACACGTAAGGCGCGGGGGACCGCTCAACGACCTTTGCGGAGCCCGCACGTCCAATCTAACCAGCCGGTATCTCTGCCGCGGCACGATCCCCAGGTGCATTCGACGGCCAATCGCTTCTAATATGGTTACTCGTACATTGAGGAACCCTGTCGCGCATGACTATCTTCAGCTCCCGCTTCGGCGTTGTGTTTGGATCGTTGCTCCTCGTTTGCAGTTCTTATGTCTCAGCCAGTACCGGCCGCAATCACGAGATCAGCAACATCCACTTCGAAAACGTTACCCAGACGACCTTCGACGTCATATGGGACACGGCACATCCCAGCACCTCGCAGGTGGCCATCTCCTACAGCACCGACTACGAGCCCGATCGTCTGGCGCCCCAATCCGCCGATGCCAGGCTGGTCACCAATCATCGCATCACCGTCGATCACCTGGTTCCCAACTTCACTTATTACGTCTATGTGGTTTCGGTTGACGGCAAGGGCGAAATGTCGACCGCGCCCGGACCGCAAACGCAGGACGGCAAGAACCCGTCCCTCCCCGTGAAAACGGCGCCGCCCGCGCCGGCCGGCCCGCCCAGCTTCCGGGTTTACACCTTCGGCCCCAACGAAGCCTTCCCCGGCTATGACATGTACTTTCGGGTGCAACCGATTCTGATGGCCGGTCCGGTCGGCAATCTCCTCATCCACAACGAGGGCGGCTTCAACAACAGCAGCGACGGCGTAGTGAAGTATCTCGGCACCGGCAAGGGCAATCCCGAAACCATCAGCGTGCACTTCGCCTGCAACTGGGGAAGCGACTCGGCCCAGGACAGCGAAGAGCAGGATCTCGATCGCCAGACCAACCTGGGCTCTTGCCGCAACGGTAACGCCAACGTTAACGACTTCACCATCCGCCTGCGCATCGCGCCCGACACCGTCCCCGGCCCCTACCAGGTGGCCTTCACGCTGGAGACCAACGGCGTGAAGCAGACGGCAAAGTATGAGTTCACGGTGCAACCAGCCCCCACCGCGCCGCCCAAGCCGCAACTCACGGAGAAGCCCATCCCCGGCCTCAAGACCTGGGAAAAACAGATGTATGACCTGGGCAAGAGATGGTGCATCTATCGCGATGAGCAGAACGCCGCCGGCAATTTTGTCGACAGCTGGGGCTGGACTGGAGACGCGTGGTTCTACGACGGCGGACGCGTCTACGAGAGCATCGACACCTACACCGCCGCCGCCGGTCATCCCCAACATGCGGCGTGGCAGCACTGCGCGCTGAGCATCCTCGACCCCTACGCGAATTACCTTGTCGCCAACAAAGGCAACATGGCCGGCTATTCCATCTTCACCTACGGCATGGCCATGAACTACTGGCGCACCAAGGCCGACGTGATGAAGCGCGGCGTCATCGCGGTGGCCACGCAGGGCCCGCAGCACGTTTCCTGCGGCAGCGTGGACATCGGCGCCATTCGCGAGAATGCCTACCGCAGCAATGCCTGGATGACGAACGAGATGCTGGGCGCGCCGCGCTGGCCGCTACTGCAGCGCAACATTGACAAGCTGATGGGCAACATGAACATGGCCGCGCGCGGGAACACCGAGTCGGTGCATCCTTTCATGATCGGCCTCGCAATGGACGCGCTGATTCACTGGTACGAGCTCAACCTCGCCGAAGGTCATCCCGACTACCGCGTGCTGCCGGTCATCAAGGAGGCGCTCGACGGGTTGTGGAACAACAGCTGGCTGCCCAAACAGAACATGTTCCGCTATGCGCCCTTCCGCCTGCCCTACAACGACAGCACGGAGTACACGACGCTCAACAACCTAGTGTCGAACTCGTACGCCTGGTACTGGATGATGACCGGCGACACCACCGAGCGCGATCACGGCGACCTGCTCTTCGCCCACGCCTTCGACGATCCCGATGGCTACAGTTGGAGCGGCAAACAGTTCAGCCAGGAGTTTGAGTTCAGCTTCGACTTCGTGCGCTATCGCCAGGGACAGACGACGTCGAGCGTGATTGAAGCCAACAATCCCTATACCGGCCCCTATGCCGACACTATCCCTCCCATCAGCGAGAAGGTGAATTGCGATCCGAATTACTTTCCGAATTGCAAGGCAGGGACGATCGGCAGCACGACTGCCACGATCTTTTGGACGACGTATAAGCCGGCGACTACGCAGCTGATCTATGGCAAGAGCGACAGCTACGGTGAGACGTCACCGTGGGACAAAGCGCTTGTCTACAACCACGTGGTGAAGCTGACGGGCTTGCAGCCGGGAACGACCTATCATTTCCGCACGAAGTCGATTGATAGGGCGGGGAACGTAGGCTCGATGAAGGATCTGACGTTTACGACCGCGGCGGCAGAGAATGCCGCGCCGGCGAAGCAGTAAGGTAGTTGGGCATTGGAAACGATTCAGCTATTTGTCATTAGAGGACAGAATTGTCATTTTTCTGCATGACTGCCACCATACGAGATGTATGTCACTTTCTGACAACCTGTCACCAACATCGAGGGTGTCATCCCAGGCGAAGGTCGCCTGCCTTTGGCGACCGTAGACGAGGGATCTGCGGTGGTTACTAGTCAACGGCGTGACTGCACAAGACACACGGATAAAGGGGCGACAACTCGAACACCGTCCCGTAGCCGCTAGCGCCGCCTTCCCAGGTCGTTCCATAAAGATTGCCGTTAGCATCCCAGATCAGGCCGGCAGCGGGAGACCACCCGCCTGGACCGCCCTCGCCGAAGTTGTACAGCAACCAGTCTGTCCACCTGCCGTAGTAAAGATACAGCTCAAAAACGGTCCCGGCGTTGTCGTCGCCGCCCGCGGGAGTGGTGCCGTAGAAATTGCCTTCAGAGTCGGAGATCAAGCCGGCTAGTGGATAATCGCCGTCCGGGTCGCCGGTGGGACTGAAGTTATACAGCACCGTCTCCGTACCTCCGGGCGTCACCTCGAACACGGTCCCGCAGCCGTTCTGGCCGCATTGCCCGCTCGAGCCGCCTTGGTAGGTTGTGCCGTAGACATTGCCGCCAACGACGATCACGCCAGCCAAAGGATGGTACCCATCCGTGCCGTTGTTGCTGAAGCTATGCAGCGTCCTCTCCGACCCGCCCGATATCACGAACACCGTTCCGCAACCGATGCCCGCACACGGGGACGAGCCGCCATTTGTGGTGGTGCCGTAGAGATTGCCATAGGCATCGAAGGTCAGGCCGGCGTAGGGATTAGCTCCGTCGCCGCCGTTGCCGAAGTAATGCACCACGTGCTGGCTCCAGCCCCCACTCCCGTTGGGCGACAATTCGAACACCGTTCCCCACTCGTCGCCACCGTTGCTGGCTGTGCCGTAAAGATTGCCGCAGCAATCGAAGACCAGGCCGGCGACAGGGTTGGCTCCATCCCCGCAAGAGGAGCCTTGCGGGCAGAAGGTGTACAGCTGCGTTCTCGTCCAGCCACCCTGCCCGTTAGGCGCCAACTCGAACACTGTCCCGCATCCGCGCTGCGAGTAAAACGAGCAGTCGGAACTGAAGTTGCCACCATATTGGGTGGTGCCGTAAAGATTGCCAGTGGCATCCATGACCAGCCCCGCGACAGGGTTAAACCCGTCCGTGCAATCCCTCAGAGAGCAGAAGCGGTACAGCACGGTCTGCGTCCAACCACCGCTCCCGTTGGGCGACAATTCGAACACCGTTCCGCACCCCAACTGCGAGCAGTAGCCCGTATAATTGCCGCCCGCGGCGGTGGTGCCATAGAGATTGCCATGGGCATCGAAGGTCAAGCCGGCTTCGGAGAAAGCCCCGTCGGCGCCGGTGAAGGTATGCAGTACCCTTTCGTTCCAGTCGGTAGCTGCCGAGCTGCTGGTCGCCAATAGGGTCACAGCAACGATCGCCAGGCTCGCTCTCAGTCCGATGGAAAATTTCCTGCCTCGCATGAGTAGTCCTCCTTCAGCCGATGACTTCCGTGGACATGGCCGGTGGTACCGGTCGGGTTTTTTCCGCTGCGTGAGCTGCTGACCGGCGCGACACACCGTCAATATCGAGCACCACTTTCAAGATAAGTGTAGGAGGAAGCTACGGCGGATCAAGGACAAGAAGAGGAATTCTTCCTGCTTTCGTCCACCGCTCCCGAATTGGAATCCATGGCCAGGCGGGTCAGACGGCCCGGCTGCATCGCCAGCTCTGCAACCTTTTCTTGTCAGGAAGCAATCTGATGCGGAAAAAGGAAAGCAGGTCCTTCGACTGCGCGTCCGCCCGATCCGCAAAAGGGCGGATCGGAAGCAAAGCGGACGATTCGCTCAGGATGACACTTTCTGTTGGCTTGGAGCAGCGGGTCCCGGGACTTCGCTCGGGATGATAATTCAAAAGGGAATAGTGCGGAACGGCGCGGCTGGGGCCGTGCCCTGACACTCACATCCAGTTCATCGTCCCCGCCTGCGTGAGGCTCAGTTACAGAGCCCAGTGACTCCATTAAAGGCGCACAACTTGGAATTTGCAGAATTCGCCCCGGTTACCGCTCCGCTAACGTTCCCACTAAGGTCCCCAGCCGACCCATAGACCGTGGCATTACTGCCAACTGAAAGACCCCAGCCGTTGTTGCCCGTGGCCCAGAATCCCGACACCACTGCACTCCCGAAGATATCGGCACCGTCGCCGGCGACTCCGATACCGTTTCCGTTCGAAATTACGCCATCTAACACCAAGTGTTTGGCGTACGACACAATCCCTGATTTCTTGCAGCCGTTGAACTTCGTGCCCGATATCGTGAAGTCATAATCGGTCGCGGCCAGCCCGATTCCATAGCCGTTGCAGATCTCAACCGTACTGTCCTGCAGCCGGTTATTCACCCCTGTACCAGCGGCAACATAGACCTCGTACTCTCCCGCATTGCTGCAACAGAACCAGCTCTTATCGATTCGCAAATCGTTTATCGAATAGGCTGGATTCTGAGCCTGGACGCTCACGCTTCCGCCGCCATTTAGATAGGTCTGGAGATTATGCCAGTCGCCCACAATGACGTTCGCGGTTGCGCCGGAAGTCGTCACAAAAACGCCAAATCGTCCCGCGCCGCCGAGTCCTACGCTGTCGATATCCCACTGCAGCGTATTACCGTTCGTTCCCGGTTGTGGCAGGAGTTCAAGGTTGTCTTGGATGGCATTACTCAGAAACAGGTTTCTTGCTCGCGATATGCTGCAGGGGCCGAGTACAACGTCGTTATAGCCATAATTAACACTCACATTTTCTATATCGCTGGCATTTACCCACCCGGTAAAGACAATGCCGTCGCCTCCTAAGGTAGGAGCTACGGTGTGCTCTAAGACCAGCCCTCGAACGCTTATATTGGTAACCCCGCCTGGATTCGTTCCTGCTACAAACACCGTTGCGGTGATTTGTGGCATGCTGGCTGCGGATGTCTCCAGTGTGCAGGCGAAGTCCGGACCGGCGCATTGAATGGAAAGGTTACTGTGGGTGATATTCAGCGGACTATTCACCATGCAGGATTTCGCGGGTACCTTCAAGGTTCCACCATTTACGTTCAACACTGACATGGCGGCGGCGAACACCGGTCCATCATCGGTGGAACCATTACAAATCGCCGCCGGCGAACAATCCAGAGTAGGATCGATGACTCCATTGGCCTCACGGGTACAACTGGCAGCGTGCGAAGTTGTTACCAGGAGCAATGGGACTAGAATCTTGGAGAAGATGGTAAGTCTGACGTTACCCATTAGATTTCCTTACCAGCACGGCTTCCAATGCGTGGCAGATCGCGTCTGGACAGGTTAATGCAGGTTGGCGACTGAGCCGGTGTCCCGTCCTTACTTCGCCGTCCCCGCCTGCTTCATGATCTGCTCGGCGAAGTAGTTATCCACCGACGCCTTGTCGCGAATGGTTTCGTAGTACGCGGCCTTCAGCAATTGTTCACGGCGATCGCGCAGTTGCTCGCGGATGGCCTGCTGCACCCGAGGATCCTTCAGCTCACGCTGTCCCGCAACTTCTCGGCTGATCAGCTTCACAATGCGGAAGCCGAAGATCTGGTGGCTATTGGGATCGGCGACGATGAGAACTGACGTGTACTGTCCCGGCTTCAGCTTGTTGATGGCGTCGAACGCGGTCTTGTCGGCCTTCAGCGATGACTCCGGGATGAAGCCCAGGTCGCCGCCATTCTGCGCCGTGTCCGGCTGCTCCGAATAGGTCATGGCGACGGTGCCAAAGTCCTCGCCGCTGTCCAGCCGGTTCTGAATCATCTGGATCTTCTTGCGCGCGTCCGCCTCGTTCTGCGCCTTCATGTTCTTGACTTGCGGATTCGGCTGGGTGGTGACCAGGATTTGCGCCAGATGATATTGCGGCTCGATTAAGTTGAACTCGGCTTTGTGCGCGTTGTAGTAGGCGGTGATGTCTTCATCGGTGATGTTGATCTTCGACGTGACTTCCTTGTTAAGCACCTTGTCGATGGTCAGCGAGCGCCGCAGATCGCGCTTGAAATCGTCGAGCGTGAGGTTGCGCTGTTTCAGCCGCTTGTCGAACTCCTCCTGGGTATAGGGCGCCTTGATCTCGGCGAGCTTGGCGCTAACTTCCTCATCGGTCGCCAGCAGGCCAAGCTTCTCGGCGCGCTGCATCAGGATTTCGTTGTCGATGAGCTCGCGCAGAATGTTGAGGCGCAGGGTGTCGGCCTGCTCCTCGCTGGGCTTCTGCGGAGCGTCGGCCACCTGGCTGTCGTAGAACTTCTGGACTTCGGTGCGGGTGATCTTGCGGCCGTTGACCGTAGCCATCACATCGGCGCCGGCCTCTTTGTTGTTACAGCCGATATTGGGCAACAGCCCAAGTAGGACCAGCGGGGCCAGCAACAGGGCGAGACGAGCTACCCTCGTATCTTTCAGTTCCAAACCACGCCCCTCCTGAGAGGCAGAACCTGGTCAGTCGCAGCCGTTGGGCCAGCGGTGCGACTGCGTCAAAATCGTTCCTGATCCAGCAGCGCCGGCTATTTGCTCGCGGGCTGCGGATTTCCCGGCTTAGCCGGCACAGGCTGAGCCATCGCCGCCGGAGCGGCAGGAGTTGGTGCCGCCGCAGGAGCAGGCGGTGGCTGAACTCCCGCCGCCAGCAACTGGCGGTTCAGGGCAGCTCGCACCGCGTCCGCATCCAATGCGCCTTCCAGACGCTCGCCATTGACGAAGACCGTGGGCGTGGCGCTGACTCCAAGCTTGTCGCCCTCGTCGACCGACGCCTTCACAATCGCAGCCGGCGGCGTCTTAATGCAGGCCTGCAGCTTGGTTACATCCACGCCATTCTGCTTGCCGATCTCCAACGTGTGCTGATCGAGCGCGTTGAACGAGGCTTGCGGATCCTGCCGCGAAGTGGGGATGTTGTGCTGATTCCCATGCAGGTAGTCGGCCAGCTGCCAATACGCAGCCGGGCTCTGGGCCGCGAGGCAGTTGGCATCGTTGGCCGCATGATCGGCCCAGGGATGAATGCTCGACAGCGGATAGTCTTTGTAGACGATCTTGATCTTGTCCTTGTACTCGGGAAGGATCTCGTTCATCAGCGTGCTGTGCATGCGGGCACAGAACGGGCACTCGAAATCATCGAAGTTGACGACCGTCACCTTGGCGTCGGGATTGCCCCGCACCGGCCGGTCGGTGAGCGTGATCTCCTTCATGGTCTCGGCGTAGGGATCCTTGGTCAGATCGAGCTTGGTGAAACGAACCAGCGACTTGCCATCTTTGGAGAGCAGAAACTCGCTGGTCTGCGTCTTGCCCCCGCGGCTCATGGTGACAGTCACCAGATCGTAGTTGGGAAACTCGCTGGCCGCCGGCTTGCCTACCGTGACCGATACGTCAGGCGGAATGTTGAAATAGGAGCGAATCTGTCGCTGAATGCGCTCGTTGACCTCGGGCGAAATGGACGGCGAGGTGGAGCTGGCAGGCGCGCCCTGCTGGGCCCGGCAGCCGAGGCACAACAATAGCGACGCGATGGCTAATCGTCTGAAGAACAAAGTAAAAAACCGCCTTTCGGAAGGGAGCGTCAAACTGTAATTATCTCATGGCGCAAGGGATTTCCCCGCAGAAGCGGGGAGCGGAGTGGTGCCCTAACAGTGCTTGGGAGCTTCGGGAAAAAATAAATTAATACATCATCGGTCACTCGCGGTTCAGCCGCCAGATGCCGAAGTTGAGGTAGGCCGCGTAGGTGACCCACATCAGATACGGAATCAGAATCGCAGCTGCGATCAGGTTTAGCCAGTAGAAGACGAAGATGTTAAAGGCGATGGCGAGCCAGAGGACCACGATCTCGGCGAAGGCAACACCCGGCATTCGCGAGCCGAAGAAGATTCCCGACCAGGCGACATTCAGTGCCAGTTGGGCGAAAAAGATCAGCAGCGCGGGCAGAGCGCCGCGTCCGTATTCCCGCCAGACCAGCCAGCCGGAGATGGCCATCAGCACGTAGAGCGTGGTCCACACCGGGCCAAAGAGCCAGCTGGGCGGCGTGCCCGGCGGCTTGCGCAGGCGTGGATACCAATCGCGAACGCTGTTGGCGGTGAAGAATGAGCCCAGCCCGCCGGCACCGAGGCAGACGGCAAAGAAGAGGATCAGCACCAGCCAGGGTTTGGCTTCCACGGGATGATTGTAGCGTTAAGCTGTCGGCTATCAGCTGTCAGCTATCGGCTAATTCGGGTATCAGCTGTTGGCCAATCTGTCATGAACGGACAGATTTGATCCTTCCAACTTCATTGAAGTGTCATCCCGACCAAGGGCTTCAGCCCGCGTGGAGGGATGACACATCAATGGGTCTTTTCAATGTGTCGTTGTGTCGCGGTGTCGCTGTGCTTTTGTGTCGTTTTCGGCAGATTAGCTCTCAGCTGATAGCCGGTAGCTGACAGCTACCCAATCTGCAACACGATCTTGCCGTAATTCTCGCGGGCGAGCAGCAGGCGATGGGCTTCGCCGGCCTGTTCCATGGGCAGCGTGTGGCCGATCTCGGGATGCAGCTTGTCTTGCTCGATCCACGGCTGCATGGCGCGCAGCGTGCGTTGGATCAGATCGCGATCTTTCGCCAGCACGCTCAGCCACAGCCCGTGCGCGCTAAGGCTCTTCGCCATCATGATGCCGGCATCGAACTGCTGGCGCTGGCCGGTCGCGGTGCCGTAGATGATGACGCGCCCGAACGGGCGGCAGCAGCGCAGGCTCTTGGCGGTGTGCTCGCCGCCGAGCATCTCGAAGACTGCGTCCACGCCTTCGCCATCGGTCAGGTCTTTGACCGCGTGCTCGTAATCCGCTTCGCGATAGTTGATGGCGTGGTCCAGGCCGAGCTTCTTCACCTTCTCCAGCTTTTCATGGGACGAAGACGTGCCATAGGTCTCAATGCCCAGCAGCTTGCCGATCTCGACTGCGGCTGTGCCCACGCCTCCGGCCGCGGCATGAATGAGCACCCGCCGCTGATGTCCGTCGCTCCAGCGATTGGGCTCGAGCGCGTCGTCGGTGAGGCCGGCCTTCCAATAGGCGAGATACGCGGTGAGGAAGTTAACCGGAAAAGCTGCCGACTGTTCCGAGCTCCAGCCTTTCGGCTGCGGCCACAACAGATCGGGCTTCATGGCAATCTTCTGGGCAGCCGCGCCCCATTGCATGTAGCCCATGACGCGCTCGCCGGTGGATTCGACCACGCCGGCAAACTCGCGGCCGGAGATAAATGGCGGAGGCGGCATGCCGCCGTAGCTGCCGCGCGTGGTCATGGTGTCGGCGAAGTTGATGCCCACGGCCTCGACGCGAACGATGACTTCACCGTGCGCGGGCTGCGGCTCGGGCACCTCACGAACGGCAAGGACCTCAGGACCACCGGCGCGAGTTACAAGTACGGCTTTCATAATGAAACAATTGTAGCGCTGCACGGCTGGCGGGCTGGGGCGCGCTTCGGCGGCTTCGGCGCGCTTCGTAGCGCCGACCTCCCGGCCGGCTGGATTGGCGGCGTCCACGCCGCCATTTTCCGTGGTTCGGGCACAAGATTCCCCGAAGCCGAGTCTACCGGGATCGAAGAGCGCGGGGCACAGACCCGCGCTACAGCCGGTCAGGAGACCGGCGCTACGTTGGCAGGTTTACGTCGGCACGTTTAGGTGGGCGGCGAGGTCGGAGTCTCGTCATCGGCAATGAGCTCATCGTTCTTGCGCTCGATTTCGTCGTAAATATCCTTCATGACCTCCTCGCGCAGGCCGCTGTCGTGCATGCGCGACGCCATCTCCCGCAAGGCAACGTTCAGCAGGTGATAGTGGTGGAGCTCGCGATATTTGGGGTCGCTGGTGACTTCCTTCCACAAGCCGTGCAGCAGATCGACGTCTTCCTGGCGCATGCGCGGCGTGTGTGGACCCAGCATGTATTCGTGCTGCGCGCCGTCGGAATCGTAGACCACCAGACGCAATCGTGGACGCGGTTCCTGCAGTCGCTCCCAGGCGTCGCCAGTCAGCTTGCCTTGCTCGTCGGTGGTGAGCTTGTTGGATTTTCCGCAGACGATGACCGATGAGTGCAGCCGCTGCGCGGTGGAGACGATGCCCTCGAAAATGTCGTTGGTGGGCAGGACAAGCAGGGAAACGTGCCGGCCTAATTTCTCGGCGACGGCGACCACCGAGGTAAAGAGCTCCTGTTCGTATTTGCGGAAGATTTCGGAGGTGTCCATCTCCTCGTTGCCGCTGAAGGAGTGTTCGCGGTGATAGATGCGCGAGGTCATGACCACGACGTCGGTTTTGGTGGTGTCGGTCTTGGAGAGCACGCGCTGCAGGTAGTAGAGATTGCGGGGATCGCGCACCGCTACCAGGATATTGCCGGGACGCACGTCCATCGCTTCGGCGTTCAGTTCGGCGTTCTGAGACACGTTGAACTGATCGAGCCCCGACTCTTCGTGGGCATGTTGCCGGCTGGTAATGCGTTCGGAGACGGTGAAGATAACGAAGAAGGCTAGGCTGAAGGCCACGCCGGAGATGGTGGCCAAGCGCTTGGTAAACAGATTCACGAAGGCGGTGGAAAACAGCAGCAGAGAGATCAGGATCAGCCCAACCGGTATCTCGACGCCGCCGATATGAAAGTTGCCGGGAACCTTCCACTGGCGATTTTCCGGCTCGGTGTAGCGCAGCACAACCACGGCAGCGGATTTGAACGCAAAGCTCCAGATCACGCCGAAGGCATAGAGCGAAGCCAGCAGATAGACGTTGCCGCGGCTGGCGAGGATGGTGAGAATCTGCAAGCCGACAATGAGGTTGATGATGCGATAGCTGGTGCCGTATTTCCTCTGCGGCTTGCGGAACCAGGGCGTAAGCACGCCGTCCTCGCTCATGCGATTGAGCACGCCATTAGCGCCGACGATGGCGGTGTTGACCGCGCCCGACAGAATCAGAACGCCGACGACGACCACGAAGCCCTGGAAGATCAGCCGCAAGGTGTATGGCCCGGCCACGCTCATTGCCAAGCCGCTGATCAGGTTGGCGAAGTAATCGTGGCGAATGGCGTCGGGGATGATCATGACCGCGAAGAACGACACCAGCGAGGTGAACAGCAGGCTGTACAGGAAGATCACCAGGCCGGTCTTCTCGAGGTTCTTGAGCTTGGGATGTTCGATCTCGCGATTGATCTGCGCCAGCGATTCCTCGCCGCTCATGGCCAGCACTGAGTGTCCGAATCCAACCAGCAGCATAATCAGGGGAATGCGCGCCGCCCAGGTGCCGAAGAGCCAGCCCAGCGATTCCTTGTCGTGGTGCATGTTGGCGGCTGAGGGCAACGGCGGCAGTGGCGACGGATGCTTGGCCAGCGTGATCAGGCACCAGATGATGAGCACCACCACCATCACGGTGGTGATCTTCATGATCTGCATGGCGCGTTCGCTGGATTCCTGGATGCCCTGGATGTTCTGCCACCAGAAATACAGCGAGATGAGGATGGCGAAGCCGGCGGCGAAGGAGTTGTCGGGAACCGTAATGTTGTAGCCGATGTGGTGGAAGGTGTCGGTGAGCAAGCCGGCCAGATAAAGGCCGGCAGACACCGCGCTGATGGGGCCGGTCAGGACGTAATCGAAGAGCAGCGCGGATACCGAGAGCTTGGCCAGCTTCCCGCCCATGGCCTCTTTGACCACGCGATAGACGCCGCCGCGAACGAACATGGCGCTGGATTCGATGTAGATGGCGCGCACGGCGTAGCTGAACAGCATGACCGCCAGCACGAACCAGGGAGCGCTCTTGCCGATGACCTGCTCGGCGTCACCGCCGACGTAGTACGCCGACGACGCGAGATCGGAGAGGACGATGGCCGCCGCCCGCCAGAAGGAGATGAACGTCAGCATGACCGACGTTGCGACGAAGACTTTAATCGCGGGCCGCTGCAGGTTCTCGATCTTTGAGGCCATAAAAATTTCCCGGATCTCCGGGATAGCTCTTCCGGCGAGCGCTAAGCCGAAGAGCAAATGTTCAGTGTATCGCGATTACCGGCACCTCCGGCAGATCGTTGGGTGGGGATCGTGGGGCATAGGACGGACACGCAGTCTTCCGCCCAAGAGTGGGATCGAAAGGCGAAGCCGGCTGACCCTGCGGTCAGAACAGCCTGCGCCGCAGCAAGCCGGCCAAGCCGAGGACGCCGGAGGCGAACAGCATGAGGCTACTGGGCTCGGGAACCGATGGCGCCGTCGAAGACTCGGAGCCGAGGAGGGTGAACGACTCCGAAAAAATGGTGCCGATGTTGTTCGCCGAAGCCGAAGACGGACCGGAGTTCATATCCCAGAAGACTGGGTCGCCGCTGGGTACGCTGCCGTTCTGCAGATTGAGCCAGAAGGTTCCGGTATTCAGAGTCGGACCGTTGAACACAGTGCTATCGGTGCAGACGTTGTAACCGAACTGGTTCATGGAGCAGGCGCCCTGCGTGAAGTTCACCGTCTGGTCAAAATAGCTGGTGCCGCCGTTTTCACCCGAGGTGATGGATAGCTCGGCCGAAGTCAGAGTGTCGCCCGGGAACAGCCAGATTCCGAAGCTGCCGCCAGTGATGGTGGTGCTGTTATTGGTGACGTTGAAGCTGTCGCTGACAATAAATCCGAAGTTGATGGTCCAGCCGTTGACGTTGCCGTTGATCGAACCATTGTTATAGACGGTCTGCGCCACAGCCGGAACAGCCGCCAATATCAGTACCAACAGTGACCAGGAAGCAATGCGCAGTTTCATGGCGGGCGAGCCTCCAGGTGGCTCGTGGTCTCGCATTTGATACCCGGCAAAACCCAAAGTCAATGAGGCCTACGAAAATCAATCGGGCGATTGTACGGCGGACTGTTCTTGCCGGGTGAGATAGGTTCGGCTGATGCGATCGTGCCAGCAGAGCGCGTCCACGTCGACCAGCGCCCACACCAGTCCCATCATCATCGACGCGGCGGAAAAATACAGCCCGACGACGCGGCTGCGGCGATGACGCCACTTGGGCACGCCTCCCTTGAAGGTGCTCAAGCGCAAATGCAGAGCGCGCATTCCGACCGTCGCGCCCGCGTACAGCATGAGCATGTATTGATACACCGCCCAGAGCAGGACCGGGATCGCGCCGGCGATGAGGAGCAGGGGTTTGGTGAGCGCCAGGTTGGGCAGCATCTTGTAGCAGACTGCGCCGAAGATTGCGGCGGCGACGACGATCAGGGCGCAATCAATCACGCCGGCAAGAACTCGCTGCGAGGTGGTCGCCGGCTCCAGCGGCAACTCGATGTGGTCCACCGGCGTGGCGGGTTGAGCGGCATTCGACGGCAGATTCAGTCCGTCCAGCAGCGGAGCGCAGGGGAACGCTTCCAGCTCCTCGGGCACATCCAGAATGCGCGGCTGTTCGGGAACGACAGGATCAGCCAGGCGATAACGGGTCTCCGGAGCCAGCGTGGCCTGGCGTGGAAAGGCGATGATCTTGCGCTGAGCCGGCGGGCGCGTCACGTGTTGAGGTGCGGATTGCGGCTCGGGATCCGCTTCGGCATATGCCGGCAGCGGCGCTACTTCATTTTCCGCAACAATATTTTCCTCCGCCATGGAATCACGCCGGGCTTGATTGCCGTCCATTGACGGCGGCGGAGCCGGTTCCTGGATTTCGACCGGCTGAGCTTCGACCGCGGTGGCGACGCTGGCAGCAAGAGCTGCCGAATCGACTTGCTCAGCCTGACGAGATTCCTGCGTGGCCTCGGGCGCGAAGTCCTGGGTCGAGGCCGGAGGGAAGGGGAAGCGCATGCTGTACGCTCCCTCGACGCGACGGCCACGTTTATTGCGATAACCTGCGACGCGCTCCGAAATCTCGTTGCGCCAGCGGTTCTCGGGCGGTGGTGGAGCGTCGGCTTCGGAAGGCGAGGGTAACGGTTGCTGGTCAGTCATGTCGTGGCGCGACTATGCTTAACTCCTCTCGCACATCAGGGAACGCGGGTTGGTCAAGAGACGAAACACGAAAGAGGTCATTGGTCGCCACGACAAACAGCACCGGGGCTCGGCTTTCGAAGCATCCGATTGCGAAACCAGCGGGCAGCGATCGGGTTTAGGAGAACGTCAGAGCTGCGCGGCATCAGCGATTCGCGGTTCACATTTTGCCTGTCATCCGGCAACGTGCTAAGTTGCAAGGTTCCACTTCATTCACACGCAACGGCGAAGGGACGCACGCCTATCGATGATTCCTCGCACTGGATTGATTATCACGGCGCTGTTGTGGTGTCACCTGTTTCTGCGGCCCGCTATATTAACCAGCCAGTTGCCTCCGTCGCAACCGCAACAGAATGCAGCGCCAACGGCCACTCCGTCGTCCGCGCCCCAACAGAAGATCACGGTGCGCACGGACACCGGGGAGGAAGACACCAAGACGGAAGAGATCATCGAGCAGCAGTTGCAGGAGATCAGTCCGGCGGAAGGACCGGAGCGGCCGGCGGTCAATGCTGCTCCCGGCCGCGGCGAAGTTTTGATTCGCGCCGACCAACAGGAAAAGAACCAGGACATCTATTCCGCGCGCGGTCATGTCGAGGTCCGTTTTGGGGGAAACACCCTGCACGCCGACCAGATGAGGTACGACTCGAGCAGCGGCCAGCTAACCGCGACGGGACATGTGGTCTTCGACGGCGGTCTGCATAACGAGCACATCGTGGGCAGCCGCGCCACCTATGACGTCAGCCGCGACAGCGGCATGTTCTATGAGGCCACCGGGTCGACCGGCACCCGGGTCAAGAACAAGACCATGTTTCTCACCTCATCCACCCCATTCTTCTTCACCGGTCAGAGAATTGAGCGGGTGGGCCCGGACCAATATCGGGTGTACGACGGATTTGTCACTTCCTGCCAATTGCCGAACCCGAAGTGGCAATTCGACTCCCAGGTGGCCGATGTGCAGGTGGGCGATGAAGCCAAGATGCATCACGCCACCCTCAAGCTGGGCGGCATTCCGGTCTTCTATTTTCCTTTCGTCGAACACCCGGCCGACAATCTGGGGAGAAAGAGCGGATTTCTGGTTCCCGACATCGGTTACTCCAACAGCAAGGGCTTTATTCTTCAAGACGACTATTACTGGGTACTTGGCCGCAATGCGGACGCAACCATTGGAGCTGGAGTGTACGCCGCGCGCGGATGGGAGCAGGATGGCGAATTCCGCTGGCTGGGATTCAACTCAGCTTTTGAGATGCAGTACTTCGGCGTCGTCGACAACCAGGGCAATCCATCCACCCATCAGTTCCAGGGCGGCGAAGAGATCAAGGCCGTCGGCTTTAAGCAATTGCCCGATGGTTTTATAGCCGCGCTCAATATTGACTTGCTCTCCTCGTACCAATTTCGCCAGGGATTCGCGCTGGGATTTACGGAAGCCATCAACTCCGAGGTCCGCTCCAACGGATTTGTGACGAAGAACTGGGATGGTTATGGATTGGGCCTACTGGCCGCGCGGTATGAAAACTATGAAAACGAAACCACCTGGGGCGATGACATCAGCATCGTACACGCGCCTAGCCTGGACTTTAATACTGTCGAGCGACCTTTCAGCCGGACCAGCTTTGTCTATTCGTACGACGCCGCCATCGAGGGACTGAATCGTAGCGAGATTGGATTTGAGACGGCGCCAATCGTGCCGCGGCTGGACGCAGCGCCCTACATCGCCTGGCCCAAGCTGTTCGCCGGCTGGACCGTTCGCCCGCAAGTTGGCGCCGAGGAAACCTGGTGGGGTGAGCAGCTGGAGCCAGGCTCGGTGACGTCGACCAGCCTCGGCACCGCCATCCACGACGCCATCAACCGCAACGTGGCCAACGCTTCCTTCGAGCTTCGTCCGCCGACGCTGTCCCGGATCTTCAACGCCAAGCCATTCGGCCGCGTGTTGAAGCATACGATCGATAGCTACGCGATCTACCGCTATCAGACGGGTATCGACAATTTCAGCCAGATCATTCGCTTCGACTATCGCGACATTCTGGCCGACACCAACGAAGTGGAATACGGCGTGATCAATCGCCTCTACAGCAAGAAAACCAACCTCAGCTCGCACTGTTATCAGCGGCAAGCGTACGGCGCCAGCTCAGAGAAGCTCACTCCGGAGCAAAAGGCAGCCGAGGAAAAGGCGTGCAAGGACAACTCACCGCCGTCAGGCAATGTGGTGGAGTGGAAGCTGGCGCAGGTGTATTACGCCAACCGGACTTTCGGCGGAGCACTGGTACCTGGGCAGCGCAATGTCTTCGATAGCACCGTCGACTTCACCGGCATTGCCTTTCTCACCGAGCCGCGCTTGTTCTCGCCGATCATCTCGCGGCTGCGCGTGGCCTCGGGCAACACGGACTTTCAATGGGGCGTGGACTACGACCCGGTGCTGCACCAGGTGAACGCCAGCACCATGTTTGCCGGTTATCGCTGGGGAAACTGGTATCTGAACGGCGGCCAAACTTACTTGAATGCGCCCGGCGAAGTGGAAGTGGTCAATGGCGTACCCACGCAGCAGATTTACAACCAATGGCGTATGGGCGCTATCTACGGTGGCATGTCGAAAATGGGTTTGAGCGCCGGCGTCAGCGTAGCCATGTCCGCCAATCCGCCGCCGCTGTTTCAGGGCGCCACCATTCAAACCAATTACAACTGGGACTGCTGCGGCATTGCCTTCCAGTATCAGCGCTATGCACTGGGCGTGGGCCGCAACGAAAACGCATACCACTTCTCATTCAGTCTCACCAACGTCGGAACCTTCGGCAGCATCAAGCGCCTGCAGCGGCTGTACTAGCGAGGCGGGCCGAACACGCCTGAACAGGCGTGCCGCAAGTTGTTTCTTTATCTCCTGTCATCCCGAGCGGAGCGTCCGCGTAGTCGAGGGACCTGCTTTATTCCGTCATCGTCACACTGCGTGTAGAAAGCAGGTCCCTCCGCTCGCCCCGCCCGTTCTGCGAACGGGCGCGACTCGGTCGGGATGACAACAAAGTTTTGGGATTGCTTACCGACACGACTGAAGTCACGCCGTGACACAAACCGTCCGGGGCTAAAGCCCCTCGATTTAGGGGTCGCGTTCGGCACGACTAAAGTCGTGCCCTGTTACGAAGCGCGCACGAAACGAGGTTTTCAGCAGCCTGTGAAGGCATGCCCTGTGACGAAGAGCGCGCGAAGCGGGTTTTTCAGCAATCTGTGAAGGCATGCCCTATTGCAAAGCGCACGAAACGAGGTTTTTGGCAGCCTGTGAAGGCGTGCTTCACCCGACATGCGGTAAGCGCGAATAAATTCCAAGGCCGACAACCCATCCGCTCTGGGCCGCTTACAATAACGGAATGTCGGCTTCGCCCTCCAACTTGTCTTCGGCCGGGGAAGATCTGCAAAGCAAATCGCTAGCCTTGCGAACTCATTTACGAACGCTCGGTCGCGTGCTGGTGGCGTATTCGGGCGGGATCGATTCTGCGTTTCTAGCGTGGGCTGCGCATCAGGAACTGGGAAACGACATGCTGGCGGTGCTGGCCGATTCTCCCAGCCTGGCGCGCTACCAGATGCAGGACGCAGTCGCTTTTGCGGAAGAGCACGGCATTCCACTGCACGTCATCGAGACCAGCGAATTGGAGCGCGACGACTATCGCCGCAACGACGGAGCCCGCTGCTTTCACTGCAAGGATGAGCTGTTCACCAAGATGGAAGAATACCGTCGGGAGCGCGGCTTCGATGCCATCGCGTATGGCGTCAACGTCGACGATCAGGGCGACTATCGTCCCGGTCAGAATGCCGCGCGTAAACACGGCGTGGTCGCGCCGCTGCTGGATGCAGGATTGACGAAACAGGACATTCGCCAGCTGGCTCGCGAAGCCGGATTGCGGCTGTGGGATAAGCCGGCGTCGGCGTGTCTGTCTTCACGAATCGAATATGGGAGGCCAGTGACGCGGGAGGCGCTCGCGGCAATCGAGCAGGGAGAAGATGCGCTGCGACGCCTGGGATTCCGGCAGTTCCGCGTGCGGCATCATGGGGAGATTGCGCGCATTGAAATTGCCCGCGAGGAGCTGGCGCGCGCGATGACGATGGAGATGGCGGCGGAGCTGACGGCAATTTTCAAAGGATTGGGATTTGCGTACGTGACGTTGGATCTGGAAGGGTTTCGATCCGGGTCGATGAATGCGCTATTACCGATCGCGCCCATGCGAGAGTCGGGATCCTGAGGAGCTGTCCCGAGGGTTAAGCGAATGAGCGTAACCAGCCCGTTTTCGCGCGTCTGCATCATAGATAGCTGACGACCGAGTAATTCAGGCCCGGTTGCTCCGGTCCCGCCGCCCATTTACGATAAACCAGCGCGCGATGCCCCAATCCAAACAGATCTTTTTCGATCCCAACCGTAAACGCTGGCGCCGCTTGCGGTTGATCATCGATTGCAGCGTCATCCTGATCACGCTGTTGCTGGTGCTGTTTGTTCTTTCCGTCATTCGCGGATCGTCGGTGCCCGCCGTCGCGCTGCCCATGGTCAAGCGGCCTTATCACGCGCTCAAGCCCGATCAGAAGCGCAAGCCGCCGCGCCGCATCAACACCCACCGCAAGACCAAGGAGCCGGCATCGGAAGTCGTACTGAACTCCGACGAAGGCATCCGCGGCGCATTCTATGTGCAATGGGACGCGGCCAGCTTTGCCTCGTTGAAGGAGAATTACCCGCAGATCGACCTGCTGTTCCCGGAGTGGATGCACGTGCTGACCGCCGATGGCCGCCTGCAGGGCGTCACCGAGTTCAATACGCTCTTCGACGTCATAGATCCCACGGGCAAGCCGCAGACGGTTGACGAAAAGGTCATGTCGTTCCTCAAGGGCGAGAAGGCGGCAACCGAAGTCTTTCCCCTGGTCAACAATTTCGATCCGGTCGACAACAAGTGGGACCCGGACGTGACCGCGAAGTTCATGGGCGATGCCGCGGCGCGGGAGCGCTTCCGCAACCAGTTGATGGCGTTTCTCGCGACCGATCAGTACAAGGGCATCACGCTCGACATCGAGGCCTTCCCCGAATCCTCGCGCGCCGACTATCTGCAGCTGGTGACCGAGCTCTACGACGATCTGCAAGACAAGGGACTGAAGCTGTATGTTGCCGTGCCGGTCAACGACAAGGACTTCGACTACGCGGCCGTGGCCAAGGTCTCGGACGGCGTCATCCTGATGAACTACGACCAGCACTATCCCGGCGGCGATCCCGGCGCAGTAGCCAGCCAGGACTGGTTCCTGAAGAATCTGCAGGACGCGCTGAAGGTGATTCCGAAAGAGAAGATCATCTGCGCCGTCGCCAATTACGGATATGACTGGGCGATGAAGCCGGGGCAAAAGAAAGACACGCCGCCGGAGAACAACCACACGGTTACGGTGCAGGAAGCGTGGCTGGAAGCGTCGGATTCCGACACCGACATCAACTTCGATGACGACGCCATGAATCCGCACTTCGCCTATCTCGACGGCGACATCCGCCACGATGTGTGGTTCGTCGACGCGGTGACTGCGCTGAATCAAATGCGCGCGGCGCACTCGCTGGGTATCGATACCTTCGCGTTGTGGCGCCTGGGATCGGAAGATCGCTCGCTGTGGGCGGTGTGGGATAAACCGTTTGAAGCCGGCGCCACCGACAAGCTGAACATCGTTCCTCCCGGTCAGGATGTGGACGATGAAGGAACGGGCGAGATCATTCGTATCCAGTCGAAGCCCACGCCCGGCGAGCGCACCATCACGGTCGATCCTGAAACTCATCTAGTCAGCGATGAAATTTTCAAGACGCTGCCGTTGCCGTATGTCGTCGACATGTACGGCGGCACGCAGGAGAAGAAAGTCGCGCTCACCTTTGACGATGGTCCCGATCCCACGTGGACGCCGAAGATTCTCGACGTGCTGAAGGCGCACGGCGCCAAAGCGACGTTCTTTCTCATCGGCGCTGAAGTGGAGAAGTTTCCCGGCGTCGCCAAGCGCATTTACAACGAAGGCCATGAGATCGGGAATCACACGTTCACCCATCCCGATATCAGCAACGTCTCCAAACGATATTTCGAAATCGAACTGAACCTGACGGAGCGACTGTTCGAGAGCAAGCTGGGTATCAAGCCGGTATTGTTCCGCCCACCCTACGCTATCGATGAGGCGCCGGACACCGCCGACCAGGTGCGCCCGCTGGAGTGGTCGCAGGATATGGGCTACATCAGCGTGGGGGAAAAGATCGATCCCAACGACTGGCGCGACAATCCGCGGCCGGCGGCGGAGGAGATTGCGGCCGAGGTGATGAAGAACCTGCCGCCGTGCGCGCCCAACAACCAGGTGCGCTGCGGCAACATTATTCTTTTCCACGATGGCGGCGGCGATCGCAGCCAGACGGTGAAGGCGCTGGCCATCATTCTGGATGCGCTGAAGGAACGCGGCTACGAAGTTGTGCCGGTTTCGGAGCTGATGGGCAAGACGCGCGCCGATGTCATGCCGCCGATCTCGACCAACGAACGCTGGTCGGCCTGGGTCGACAGCTTTAACTTCTCGCTGTTTGGAGCGGTGCAATACTTCATCATCTTCGTCTTCTTCGTGGGCGACGTGCTGATGACCGGGCGGCTGGTGCTGATCGGTGTCATGGCTATTTACGATCGCTGCCGGCGCCGCGAAAGTCCAGACCCGAACTACCAGCCCGCCGTCGCGGTGCTGATTCCCGCCTTTAACGAAGAGAAGGTGATCGAGCGGACGGTGCGTTCGGTGCTCGATTCCGATTATCCCAAGCTGCGGGTCATCGTGATCGACGATGGCTCGAAGGACAGCACGCTGGAGGTCACGCGCGCCGCGTTCCAGAAAGAGATTGCTGCCGGACGCGTCACGGTGCTGACCAAGCCGAATTCCGGCAAAGCCGACTCCCTGGACTATGGGCTCGAGCAGGTGACGGAAGAGGTCTTCATCGGCATCGATGCCGACACCATTATTGCGCCGGACGCGATCGCCTATCTGGTGCCGCACTTCAGCAATCCCAAGGTGGGCGCGATGGCCGGCAACGCCAAGGTCGGCAATCGCGTTGGCCTGTGGACGCGCTGGCAGGCGCTGGAGTACATCACCAGCCAGAACTTTGAGCGGCGCGCGTTGAACACGCTGAACGCGGTCAGCGTTGTGCCCGGCGCGATCGGCGCATGGCGCACGGCGGCGGTGCGCGCGGCCGGAGGCTATCAGCGCGACACCGTCGCCGAGGACGCCGATCTGACGATGGCGCTGCTGCAAGCCGGTTATTGGGTGAACTACGAGGATCGCGCGCTGGCTTACACCGAAGCTCCCACCACGGCGAATGGCCTGATGCGGCAGCGATTCCGCTGGTCGTTCGGCATTATGCAGGCGGTGTGGAAACATCGCGGAGCGGTGAAGCAGAAGGGCGCGCTGGGCTTGGTTGCCATCCCCAACATGGTGATTTTCCAGATCCTGCTGCCGCTGGTCTCGCCCTTCATCGACATCATGTTTGTGGTGGGCGCGGTGACTTACTTCGTGGACAAGTATCGACATCCGGAATCGGCCAATCCTGCCGACTTCCACAAGCTGGTGGTGTACTTCGCGCTGTTCATGGTTATCGATTTCATCGCCTCGTCCATCGCCTTCACGCTGGAACGCCAGCAACCCGGCGGCAAGCGCGACTTTCTATTGCTGGGTCACGTTTGGCTGCAGCGCTTCGCCTATCGGCAACTGTTCTCGCTGGTGTTGCTGAAGACGCTGAAGCGCGCCATCGAAGGCGGCGGCTTCGCCTGGGACAAGCTGGAGCGGACCGCCAGTGTGCGCCAGCCGGTGGCCATCGCTCGCGAGAGGAGAGCGCAATGAGTTCCGCAACCACGAAGCCGGCGCTCGACATGAGCGTGAAAGTTGCGGGCATCGAATTCAAGAATCCGATTCTCGCCGCCGGCGGCAGCTTTGGTTACGGGATTGAGTTCGAAGATGTGGTTACGCTGAGCCGGCTGGGTGGCTTCGTCACCAAAGGCCTGTCGCGCGAACCCATGGCCGGCAATCCTCCGCCGCGCTTGTTTGAAACCGCTGCCGGAATGCTGAATGCCATCGGGCTGCAGAACATCGGTGCCCGCGCGTTTCTCGAAGAAAAGCTGCCGCTGCTGCGCAAGGTCAGCAACATCGTTTTTCTGTGCAATGTTTTCGGGCATTCGCTGGATGAGTATGAAGACGTGGTTCGCATCCTCAACGACGGCGAAGGTATCGCCGGCTATGAGCTGAATGTTTCCTGTCCCAACACCAAGTGCGGCGGCATCGCCTTCGGCAGCGATCCCAAGATGCTGTCGCAGGTGGTAAGCGCGGTGAAGAAGATTGCCACGCGGCCGGTGATCGTGAAGCTCTCGCCGAACGTCACCAGCATCCCCGAGGTGGCGCGCGCCGCGGAAGAAGCCGGCGCGGATGCGATCTCGCTGGTCAATACTTTTGTCGCGATGGCCATCGACGCAGAAACCCGCAAGCCGCGCATCGCCAACGTCACCGCAGGCTTGTCGGGCCCGGCGATCAAACCCATCGCGCTGCGCATGGTGTGGGAGGCGGCGAAGACGGTGAAGGTACCGGTCATCGGCATGGGGGGAATCAGCACGGCGGAAGATGTGATCGAGTTTCTATTGGCTGGCGCCAGCGCGATTGCAGTGGGAACCGTCAACTTCTGGGATCCCTGCGCCTGCGAGACGCTGGTTGATTCGCTGGAGAAGTGGTGCCTGGAACACCGGATCGAGAAGATCAGCGAGTTGACGGGCGCGCTGGAACTATCGGCGGGCTGACCAGCGGATATCCGCCTCTCGTTCACGGCAACTAGAACTTGGCTCCTCCAGGGCATAATCCGTTTTCTTCTGGCGCGTTTAGGCGCGCTCCCGTTAAAGTTGCATCGTGGCAAATTGCTTCATCATCATGCCCATAGCTACGCCGGAATCGGCCCTGCCGGCGTACGAAAATGACGCTGACCATTTCGGGCACGTTCTTGAACACCTGTTCATGCCGGCCGTAAAGAAAGCGGATTTCAATGCCATACGCCCGATTGCTCAGGGAGCCGACGTCATTCACGCGGAGATCATCAAGAACCTTGAGACGGCAGAACTCGTGCTGTGCGACATCTCGACCCTAAATCCGAACGTCTTTTTCGAGCTCGGTTGTCGGACCGCCCTAAACAAACCCGTGTGCTATGTGAAAGACGATTTGACCAGTCGAATACCATTCGACACGGGAATCATCAATCACCACACCTACAAACATTCTTTAGCGCCGTGGACCTTGGAGAAAGAGATCGAAGCCCTTACTGCTCATATCAGAACCTCGGCGGACAGAAGCGGCAGCGGAAATATGTTGTGGCACTATTTCGGTCTAAGGTCGAGCGCCCAGGCTGCGCCAGCTGATACCTCCGAAGCCGGCCGCCTTGAGTACTTGGTGATGCAAGTGGAAGCGCTGAGAAAGTCAATTGCTGAGCAACAAAGCTTCCAGACCTTCGATCTTGGCGCTTTGCAGCCCTTGCCTTACAGTCCAACACAGACGACATTCGGGCCGATTTTCCCGTTGACTCTTAGGGACTGGAATGAGGTTTTGTCGGCGGCCGAACATGATCTTCAGGGAATACTTAGGATTCGAGCCGCCCCGCAATCACGAGCGAGTCTTACGGAAGTACGATCCATGATCGACGGGCACATCAAAGACCTGCAGGAACTGCTGCAGGAGGCCCGTAGCGGAGTTGATATGAACAAAGCCCGGCAGTTGCTAGAGAAATTCAAGGCATTGCAGGCGGGCAAGATGCCCGCCTAGCGGCCTACTGCTCAGCTTCTTTCTGATCAACCGTCACGCCGGTAAACCCGATGTGGTTCTCCTTCAGCTTTTCTTTTGGAACGAGCTTCCACACAAGCTGAATTGTGCTGACATGAGCCATGACATTGGTGGGGTTCCCATCGCGATCTACGCCGGTCAAGATTGCCATCGCAATCTTTTGATCGACTTGGATGGATCCGATAAATATCGGCTCAAAGCCGTTGCTGTAAGACAATTCAACGATCTGGTCCGGTTTTGCCTTGGACTCCATCGTTTGCCGAACTCGGCGCACCGTTTCCATGAAGTGCTTTGACTGCACCTCGTACGGATTCGGGAACTCTGGAAGCTTGAAATCGAGACTCATCGAAAATCTCCTAACTCTCCCCGTCCGATTCTATTCTTCCTCTTCCGTCACTTCGCCGCGCTCGGCCTTGGCGGCGGCGATGATCTTCTCCTGCTGCGCCTGCGGCACCATGTCGTAGTGGTGCATTTCCATGGCGAAGCTGCCGCGGCCCTGCGTCATTGATGTCAGGTCGGTGCCATAGGTCAGCATCTCGGCCATGGGCACTTCGGCCTTCACCACGGTCTTGCCGGCCTTGTTGTCCATGCCCTGAATGCGCCCGCGGCGGCCGTTGAGATCGCCCATGATAGAGCCGGCGAACTCGTCGGGGATGGTGATCTCGACGTTCATGATCGGCTCCAGCAGTGCGGGCTTGGCCTGCTCCATGGCTTTGCGGAAGGCGATGCGGCCGGCGGTCTTGAAGGACAACTCGTTGGAGTCGACGTCATGATAGGAGCCGTCGTAGAGCACGACCCGGAAGTCGACCACGGGAAAGCCGGCGAGGAAACCACGCTGCGCGGCTTCGACGATGCCCTTCTCGACGGCGGGAATGTAATTCTTCGGAATCGCGCCGCCAAAGATTTCGTTGACGAACTCGAAGTTGCCACCGCGCGGCAGCGGTTCCATCTTGATCTTGCAATCACCGAATTGCCCGTGGCCGCCGCTCTGCTTCTTGTGACGGCCTTGCACGTCGGCGCGGCCGCGAATGGTTTCGCGATACGGCACCTTCGGCGCCTTGAGATTGACTTCGGTGTGATAGCGGTTCTTCAGTTTGGAGACGATGACTTCGATGTGCTGCTGGCCGGTTCCGGCGATGAGGAATTCCTTGGTCTGCGGATCGCGGAAGAAGCGCAGCATGGCATCTTCTTCCATCAGCTTGTGAATGCCGTTGCTCAGCTTGTCTTCATCGGCGCGGGTCTTGGGCTCGATCGCGAAAGTAATGGCCGGCTCGGCGAAGGTGACCTGCGGATATTGAATCGGCGAAGGTTTGTCGCCCAGCGTGTCGCCGGTCAACGTGTCTTTCAGTTTGGCCACAGCGCCGATATCGCCGGCATGCAGCTCATTCACCGGAATCGCGGTCTTGCCCTGCATCGCAGAAATGTGGGCCAGCTTCTCACTGGTGCTGCGAGTGAAATTTTGCAAGGTAGCATCGTTCTTCAACACGCCCGAGTAAACCTTGAAGAACGAGATGCGTCCGGCAAAGGGATCGCTGATGGTTTTGAAGAAGAAGAGCGAGAGCGGTTCGGAATCGCTGACCTTGCGCTGGGCTGGCTCGCCATTGTTGGCGGTGGGAGCGGCGCTGACCACACCGCGCTCGACCGCGGTCGGCAGGTAGTCGACGATAAAGTCGAGAATCTCGTCGGTGGCCATGTTGCCCAGGCCGGAAGCGAAGAGGACGGGGAAGATCTTGTCTTCGCGAATGGCGTTGTGCAGGCCGCCGACGATGTGCTCCTCGCCGATGGTACCTTTATCGAAGAACTCTTCCATCAAGGCGTCGTCGCCTTCGGCCACCAATTCGATCAGGCGCTCGTGCGCCGCCTTGGCCTGCTCGGCCATGTTGTCGGGAATGGGGCCGACTGTGGCTTTGCCGCTGCCGCCCATGTCGTAGGTGTACGCCTGCATCTTCACCAGGTCGATGACGCCGGTGAAACTCTTTTCCGCGCCGATGGGCAATTGCACCGGGACCACGGTTCGTCCGAAGGCGGAGGTGAGCGATTCCATGACGCGATTGAAGTCGGCGCGCTCGCGATCCATGCGGGTGCAGATGATAACCCGGGGCAGGGCCTGCTTGTCGCAGTAGTGCCAGATGCGCTCGGTGACCACTTCCACGCCGCTGACCGCGTCAACCACCACCAGCGCAGCCTCGACGGCGGGCAGCGTCATCTCGGCTTCGTGAATGAACATGCTGAAGCCGGGGGTGTCGATGAGGTTGATCTTGGTCTTGCCCCATTCCACCACAGCGGTGCCGGCGGCCAGCGACATGGCGCGGGAGATTTCTTCTTCGTCGTAATCGGTGGTGGTGGTGCCCTCATCCACCCGGCCCAGACGCTGGGTGGCGCCGGAGGTGTACAGCATGGCTGAGGCCAGCGAGGTCTTGCCCGAGTGCGAATGCCCAACCAGGGCGACATTGCGAATGTTTGCGCCTTCGTAATTCTTCACGTATGACTCCTTGCGGTGGTCGAGCGGGGCTGCCGCGCCGCGTCAGCCGGCCCTATAAAACTGTTACCACGAACTGCGAATTCCTAAGCCGCCTGTTCGATTGCAGCCGCACTGTCGCAAAGGCATTCCCCCGAGCCACATTTGTCATGTGTTCGTCAGACCCCCGGGGTTGCCGATGAGGCAAAAAGGCGGGGCACCATGCCGGCTATCGGTTCATCACGCCAAACCAGCGCGCGAGGGATCAGGCCTGCGCAGGGTGAAGCTGTAACAAACCTGAAATGCTAGCATACGCGCTTCGTGCGGCTCAAACCCGCGGGGCGACACAGGTAGTGTCTTAATTCGGTCGGCGGCCACGCACATTGAAGAAGCAGGCTCCTGCCGGCTTGGGTTGGCGGCATCTGCGCCGAGAGCGTCGCCGCGTGGGCCGGAGGCCCACGTTACAGCCGGCCGGGAGGCCGGCGCTACTCGAATTCAAATTAGGAAACTACGGAGACACATTACGGCTTGACAACGGTTGCGGTTGTGATACTTTGAGGCACCATCAGCCCGGCAAGTGGGAGGCTCGCAGCGACGAGTCCGCCGGATTGGGTTACGCACTGGGCATCATTTGAATACTTCGCGCTGCACTTGCCAAATTGAGCTGCGACCTGCGTCAGTATAGCTTCTCCTGGGAAACCGTAGTAACGGCTAACAAAAATTGACACTGGAGACCTTCATGTCCAACATCGACACTCTTAAGAATGCCGGCGTGATTGCGCAGAACGCAACCTTCAGCACGGCTGACACAACGCTCATCGAGAGCCTTTTGCAGCCCGAGGTGGACGCTTTGATCAGCGTCAGCGGAAAACTGAACGCAGAGTTCATCGCGAGAAACATCGGCTCGGCCGGCGCGGCCAACAAACCAATCGGGATTGTTTTCTAGAATGACGACCATCGCCGATCCGGCCGGCGCTGTCGGCTCAAGGGATGGAGCGGTTGCGGAAGGTGCGAAGAATTGCCTGAGCCACAGCCGTCGTCTGCGCCAGAAGATCCAGCTGGCGCGGACTGACCTGGACGCCGCCGCCGAGGCCTTGTGGTCGCATCCCCGGCTGCGCGAGATCTATCCCGAGTTCCTGTTCCGCAATCACGCGGTGATTCGCTGCAGTGTGCCGCTGATGCAGGCGGCGGCGGAGCGCTGCGAGAAGATGCTGGAGCGGGATGCCATCGCTCCCGGCATGCTGGAATACCTGCGCCACCACATTCCGGAAGAGACTGGCCACGACGAATGGGTGCTGGACGATCTGGAGACGCTGGGCTACCGCCGCGCAGACATATTGAAGCGCATCCCGCCGCCTTCGGCTGCGGCGCTGGCCGGAGCGCAATACTACTGGATTCGACATGTGCATCCGGTAGCGCTGCTGGGCTTCATCGCGGTGCTGGAAGGCACGCCGCCCGACGTAGCATTCTTCGAGAGCACGGCCGACCGCATTGGAGTTCCGCGCCGCGCCTTCAGCAATCTGCTGCTGCACGGCAAGCTGGATCCGCAGCACCGCGACGACCTGGATCACGCGCTGGATGCGCTGCCGCTCAGCGACGAACATCACGCGCTGATGGGGGTTAGCGCATTTCAGACCATTCACCTTCTGACCCGCGTGGCCAGCGAGGCTGTACAATGAACTGCCGCAAAAATTAGGCAGTTTTCGCGCGTTCTCCGGGGCCATACGGATGATCGGCAGGACAGTATCCCACTATAAGGTCGTCGAGCGCCTGGGCCGGGGCGCGATGGGCATGGTGTACAAAGCCCAGGACCAGAAGCTGGACCGGCCGGTCGCGATCAAGTTCATCTCGCGCGAGATTGCTGCCAACGACGAGCAGCGGGCGCGCTTTGTGCGCGAGGCGCGTACCGCATCACTGCTGGACCATCCCAACATCTGCATGATTCACGAATTCGGCGAAACGCCGGAAGGCGATTTGTTTATCGCCATGGCGTACTGTCCGGGCGAGAACCTGCGCACGCGCCTGGAACACGGCCCGCTGCCGCTGAAAGAGGCGGTGCGCATTGCCGGCGCCGTGGCGCAAGGCCTGGCCAAGGCGCACAGCATGGGCATTGTGCATCGCGACATCAAGCCGGCCAACATCATGCTGCTGTCGGATGGCGGAGTGAAGATCGTCGACTTCGGGCTGGCGAAGCTGCCGCAGGATATCGGACTTACCAAAACCGGCGGCGTGGTGGGCACCATTCCTTATATGTCTCCCGAACAGTTGCGCGGCGGCCAGCTGGATCGCCGCACCGATATCTGGTCGTGGGGTGTGACCCTGTACGAGATGCTGGCCGGCGATCGCCCGTTTGAATCGGGAACCGAAGCCACCATCATGCGGGCCATCATGGATCTGGAACCACCCTCGCTGCTGAAGCGGCGTCCCGATGTACCGTTGGCGATAGAACAGCTGATCAGCCAGACCTTGCGCAAGAATCCGGACGAACGTCCGAAGGACGCCAACGAGCTGATTGAAGTGTTGCAATCGGTGACCTTGCGCAGCGGTTCGGTGCCGGCGGTAACGGTGGCTCCGCGGCCGCACGCGTCGGTGGCGGTGCTGCCGTTCATCAACCTGAATTCCGAGCCCGACAGCGAATACTTCAGCGACGGTCTGACGGAAGAGCTGATCCACGCCTTGTCGCGGCTACCGGGATTGCAGGTGGTGTCGCGCACCTCGGCCTTCGAGTTCAAGGGCAAGCCGCAAAACGTGCGCACCATCGGCGAACTGCTGAAGGTCTCGGCGGTGGTGGAAGGCAGCGTGCGCAAGGCGCAGGACCGGGTGCGGGTGAGCACGCAACTGGTGAATGTGAGCGACGGCTATTGCCTGTGGTCGCAGCGCTTCGACTTCAAGATGAAGGACATTTTTGAAGTGCAGGAGGAGATGGCCGATTCCATCGCCGACCTGCTGAAGGTGGAGCTGGGATCGAAAGCGGGCAGCGGCCTGGTCAAGCGCTACACCGAGAACTTCGAAGCCTACGATCTGTATCTGCGCGGGCGCTTCCAGTGGAACAAGCGCAGCGGAGAAGGATTCCAGAAGGCGCTGGAGTACTACCAGCGTTCGCTGGCGCTGGATCCGAATTATGCGCCGGCGCACGCGGGCATCGCCGACTATCACATTTCGGTAGCCTCGTGGGGACTGGAGTCGTCGACCGAAGCGTGGCCCAAGGCGAAAGCGGCGGTGACCCGGGCGCTGGAATCGGATGACAGCCTGGCGGAAGCGCACGCCTCGATGGGCGTCATCCGCATGTGGTACGAGTGGAATTGGAAGGAAGCGGAGCGCGAGTTTCTGCGGGCTATCGAATTAAAGCCGGGACATCCGCTGCCGCATATTCACTACAACCAGCTGCTGGTGCAGAGCGGCAGATTCGAAGAAGCCGAGGAGCAGATCCGGCTGGCGCTGGCCAGCGATCCGCTGTCGGTGCCGGCCAATGTTTATCTCGCCGGGGTGTATCACTACCGCCGCGACTATGATCGCTCGCTGGAACAGGCGCGCCGCGCGCTGGAACTTGATCCCAACGACATTGAAGCGCACGTGGTGATGGCGATCAATTACGAGCAGAAGCGGGAGTACGCCGAAGCGATCGCCGAGTTGGAGAAGGCGCACAAACTTGCTGACTACAATCCTCTGATCCTGGGGCCGATGGGCTCGTGCTACGGCGGGCTGGGCGATAAACAGAAGGCGCTGGCGCTGCTGGAAGAGTTAAATACCGCGGCGAGCCAGGTTCACGTGGCGCCCATCTCGTGGGTGATGCTGTATCTCGGGATGGACGACATCGACCACGCTTTCGAGTGGCTGGAGAAAGCCGCGCAGGCGCGTGACGTGCTGATGTACTACCTGAAGGTCGGTCCCATCTATGACAAGATCCGGGACGATCCGCGGTATCAGGATTTGCTGGACCGGGTCGGGCTGGGGGATGATGTCGCGGAGCTGAAGACCGTGACGCAGCAGTCGGGGTAGGTTCGCGCCAAGGCCGGGTGGAGCTGACCTTCAGGTTAGCGTCCAGCCTGCTTTTCATCGACTCCAGAGTTTCGAGAATATGGACGAGACAAGTGCGCTGCCAGCGAAAGCGCCTACCAGGCTGAGCAAGAAGACCAGAACACCACGGACGACTTGACCCCTTGCCAGGTAGGTGACGACATTCCACGACAAGGCAAAGAAGATCACCACGTAGGCAATTACCGACAGGGCGCAACCTACCAGCTTATGGCGATTGATGTTCACCGGCTAGGATTTTACCCTGCTACGGAAGGCTAATAGGAACTTCAGCTGTTGGCTCTTGTTTTGCGGCCGCCTACAAACTCCGCTTACCCGACACATACGGATTTCCTGCGAGCGCGAAGCGTAGTGGCCGGTCGGCGGCTTTGGTGATGCCGATGCGCGGCGTGGCAATAATTCGCTGTGGGGTGAAACCGTCGTCGGCCAGCCACAGGCCGGATCGCGGTGCGGTGAGGTCTCGGTCATTGTCGCGGAGGCGGGTGACGCCGAGCGCTTCACACATGCGTCCCGGGCCGCTGGAGATCATGCGCAACTGCGCCGGCCGCGGCGACGCAACCAGGTCCAGGTCTCGGGCCCGCGCCATCTGCGCCAATCCCAAAACCGGCTGCATGGCGCGAAACAACACGCCTTCGCCACAGCCCTCCGGCATGCAGGAAACGTTCAGGCAATAGTGATTGCCATAAATAAAGTATACGTAGGCGTGGCCGGGCGGACCGAAGAGCACGGAGTTGCGCGCGGTTCGTCCGTTGTAGGCATGGGCGGCGGGATCTTCCTGTCCGAGATAAGCTTCGTTCTCCACGATGCGGCCGGCCAGCAAGGTTCGGCCCTGGCGCCGGATCAGCAACTTGCCCAGCAACTCGCGGGCAACGGTTACGGGATCGCGATTGAAGAATGCGCGGGAAAGAGGAGCAGCGGCGCGCAGCCTGGCGGCGGTCATGGGAGAGGATTCGTGGTCGAGCGGCGCTGGTTGTCGAGAGTCCACACCTTATTATGAAGTAGCGCGCGGGAGATGATGTGCTGCAGGCGGTGGGCGGGACTTTACGCGGATTTTACATCGACGCATTTGGGGCGGTGTCACAATGCTGGCACACGGAACCACTAAAACCCCTCAAGTCCTATCTGCATTGAGAAAGGTTACGGCCGCTTCCCGAGGGGTAAGCGGCCAAGTTTTTTGGGGACGCGAAAATCCCAACCCTAGCCAAAAGGGAGCGGAGGAAAGCAGGTCCTTCGACTCGCTACGCTCGCTCAGGATGACAGAGTGGGGCACCCGAGCGGGTTGCACCGACCCAGCCTCACTCGGCGTACAATGTGGGCCGTCATCGAGTTCAAAAACCAAAGCTCAATCTTGCGTTCAAACGGGGGCGGGAGGCCAGCTTATGCGCGTGGTGCTTCAAACCAGTTTTGCGGCCAACCGGAAAGAGCCGCTGGTCGAGATGCTGAATCGCGTTCACCAGGGCTTTGTCGATGCCGGACTCGAGCCGTTCATTCGCTTTAACTTCGCCGATGGCATGGCGGTCAAGACCTCGATCGTCGACCGCGCGGTGAAGCGATATCCCGAGCTGGCGCGCTTCGTCACCGAGGAACCGCCGATGCCGGGACTTCCTCCCACGCGGCGGCTCTCGAACGGGCCGATGTCCGACGGTGCGAATCAGGCGATGCCGTACGAAACGTTGCAAGCGATTGCCGCGGGCGTGCCGCGATCGTTTCCGTTTCCCAGCATCGTGCTTCATTTTCATTCGCCGGAGTTCGGCGAGCTGTCGCCTGCGATGAAGATGCTGGTGCCCATGATGGCGGGAGTTCTGATCACGGACAAATGGTGGGTGAATGGGCGGCAGCGGTCGCTCTCGGCGTGCACACTGGCGGAGGTAGAGACGGGCGCGAAGAAGCTGCCGGCGCCGACCGGGCCGATTGCGACTGTGATGGCGGCGTGCGGCAAAGCGAAGAAGACCATTCAGGCGCCGCTGCCGGAGGATGCGGGACCCGGGCCGGTTCCGGGCGTGCGGCTGCCAGGCGGCATGGCGGTGCCCAGCGCGAAGCCTGAACTCGTAATTGCGGTGAAGGCGATTACGGTGAAGTATCGCGAGCGGATGCCGGAGATCCTGAAGGAGGCTGGGTTGCCGCACGATCTGCCCGATCGGGCAGAGATGTTCAAACTCGCGGCGGGCGTGAATGCCGGACCGAAGAAGCCGGCGCTGCAGGAGGTCTTCGAGCGGATGGGCTATAGCGTTCGCGGCGGAAATGCCGGCTTTATGTTGCGCCGGCGGACGGCGGCGAACCTGACGCTGGAGCTGGACCTGGACTGCGGCACGTGGTCGCACAATTTGATGGCGATGTTCAAGGTGTATGGCTTGGGATTTAAGGCGGTGCTCACGTTAACACCTACGCCGAAGGAGCCGGCCGGCATACAGTATCCGATTGGCGACGCCGAGAACTGGCGAAAGATTGCGGAGAACCTGGGGGCGCTGGTTGCGGAGCTGGAGCGGACACTCGTTCCCGAGATCGAGGCCGCGACCGGGCCTTCGCCGGAGTGGTACCAGCCGGAGACCAGTGGCTAGTGGCCAGTAGTCAGTGGCCAGTGGCCAGCAAAAGCAGATCCCTCGCGGACTAAAGTCCGTTCGGAAGGTAGAAAATAGGCGCCTTATCGGCACGACTGAAGTCGTGCCCTGACACAAACCGCGCGAAACGGCTTTTTCAGCAAACTGTGAAGCCGGCTCAGAAGAAAATAACCGGCTTAGACGCTGACCTGAAGGTCAGCTCTACCCGAAAATCCCACGGGCATCGAGTTTTTCAGCAGCCTGTCGCAGCCTGGCCATCTCAGGGGAGCAAGCTGTAGATCGTGCCGCCCTGATAGGCCCCACCAACCTCGGTTGTGCCATAGAGGAGCCCGAAGCTAGTCTGCAGCAGCCCCCCCAAGGGTCCGACGCCCTCATTGCAGACGCCTGTAATACAAAAGGTGTGTGATGTGGTTAGCGAGCCCGCCGGGGTAATTTTGAAGACCGTGCCCCAGTCGGCGTTGGCTCCTCCCCCTCCGTATGCGGTTGTGCCGTAGAAGTTTCCGTCCGTGGCCTGCACCAGTCCGGCGGCGGGGTTGGAACCCTCAGTTGGATGTCCCTGGAAGCTGTGCAGCGTGGTCAACGTGCCTTGCGTGTGCGACAGGGTGATTTTGAAGACCGTACCACAGCCATACATACAACCGCTGTTGTATATTCCGCCGAAATAGGTTGTCCCGTAGAAGTTACCGTCCGTGCCTAGCACCAGCCCCGCGTAAGGGTAGCCGCCGTCAGCGCAGCTCGGCTCAGAGCAGAAGCTGTAGAGCACGTGCTCCACGCCCTCGGCAGTGATTTTGAAGACCGTGCCAGCGCCGTTAGCCCCGCCGAAGTAGGTTGTCCCATAGAAGCTCCCGTCCGTGGGGTCTTGCACCAGTCCGGCGTAAGGGTTGGCACCGTCAGCGGGAGATCCCTGGAAGCTGTACACCGTGCTCAGCGCGCCGCGGAGAGTGATTTTGAAGACCGTGCCGGCGCCGTAGTCCCCGCCGCTGTAAGCCGTGCCGTAGAAGTTTTCGTCAGAGGCCTGCACCAGCGGGGCGTTGGGCTGGGCGCCGTCGGTGCCGTCGAAGCTGTGCAGCGTGGTCATCGCGCCTGGCGTGTGCCCCAGGGTGATTTTGAAGACCGTCCCGCAGCCACGGGTGCAGTTGGGGTTGGCCCCCATGGCCGTTGCCCCCCAGAAGTTCCCGTCGCTGCCTAGCACCAGCCCGCCTAAGGGTACTGCGCCGTCAGCGCAGCCCGGTAGTGAGCAAAAGCTATACAGCGCGGTCAGCGCGCCAGCCGGGGTGATTTTGAAGATTGTGCCGCAGCCGGGGCTGTAGAGGTCACAGATGTCGTTGGAGTTGGCGCCACCCCCAGCGGTTGTCCCGTAGAAGTTCCCATCCCTGTGCTGGATCAGAGTCATATATGCGGGCCTATCACCGTCAGTCCCGTTGAAACTCGCCAGAGTAGTGAAGGCGAGTTTGTTCTGTGCCGGCGAGGCAATCACCGCCGCGGCACAAAACAAGAGCACGATGAAGTAAGTTCGTAGTTTCATCATTGGAATCCTCCGTGTTGCCATCGTTTTGAAGAGGATCGAGAGAAACGGAGAGTTGGAGTCGTACAAGGCTCGACAACCGGGGACGGTGAGCCGGCGGCAGATCGATCGTTCCTGCCGTAGCTTTGCCCACTCAGCAAGAGAGCCTTAATTTCGCGGTGAGCACCTTTCGCGGCGCCACCGGAGCATCACCAACATCGGACTACCCCACCCAAGCAAAATCGGCTTGGGTGGGCCACCCGACCGACCACTCATTCCTGGTTCTGGAATGAATGATTGTTGTCGACAGCGATTGTGGTCGCGCACTTTTCTCTCCCACACATTCGAAAGGCGCGAATGTGCGGGGCACCCGGCAGCGAGCTAACGCCTGCTCGCCGGGCTTGCAGAATACCTACTGCCCTACTGCCCGCAGGTTGGACACGCGTGCAGGGCTAGACGGAAGACCGTGCCAAAGCGGTCGGCCCCGCCTGTGATGGTGGTTCCGTAGAAGTTCCCGTCGGTGCCTTGCACCAGACCGCCATAGGGATACTCGCCGTCGGTGCCGGCGAAGCTATGCAGCCAAGTGAGCGTGCCGCTGGGAGTGATTTTGAAAACGGTGCCCAGGTTGTTGCCATTAGTCCCGCCGGAGTGGGTTGTGCCATAGAAGTTTCCGTCGGCGCCTTGCAGCAGACCCGCGTAAGGATGATCACCACAGGGAGTTTGCGAGCAAAAACTGTAGAGCGTGGTCACCACGCCGCTGGACGTCATTTTGAAAACGGTGCCCGAGTTGCCGTTGTTAAGCCCACCCAGGTAGGTGGTTCCGTAGAAGTTGCCGTCGGTGCCTTGCACCACCCCGGCGTAGGGATAGGAGCCGTTAGCGCCGTTGAAGCTCTGCATCACGGTCATTCCTTCTCCAGGAGGAGCGATGGGGTCGACTTTGTAGACCGTGCCATAGTCACCATTAGCCCCTAAGCGCAAAGTTGTGCCGTATAAGGCGCCGTCGCTGGCCTGAATTAGCCTGGCGTAAGGCCAGGAGCCGTCAGCGCAGTTCGCCTCGGAGCAAAAGCTGTAGAGAGTAGTCAGAGTGTATGGGGGCGCGGAGGTGAGTTTGAACACCGTGCCGTAATATTCGTGAGCACCGCCGCTTACGGTTGTGCCATAGAAATTGCCGTCGCTGCCCTGGATCAGAGGAGCCATGGGGCGGGCGCCGTCAGCGCACCAGGTTTGAGAACAGAAGCTGTACAGCGTGGTCACGGTGCCCGCGGGCGTCATTTTGAAGATGGTGCCGTAGCTGTAGGCGCCGCCGGTATAGGTTGTCCCGTAGAAGTTGCCGTCGGTGGCTTGCACCAGGCCGGCGTAGGGCTCAGCACCGTCGCTGTACACGAAGCTGTGCAGCGTGGTCAGGGTGCCCGCCGGAGTGATTTTGAAGACCGTGCCGTAGCTACCGGTTCCGCCGGCGTAGGTTGTCCCATAGAGGTTGCCGTCGGTGGCCTTGAGCAATGTGCTATAGGGGTTGATGCCGTCGTTGCAGTCCATTTGAGAACAGAAGCTGTGCAGCGTGACTAAGACTTGGGCGGGCGCGGTAATGGCGGCCGCAACACAAAACAAGCAGACGACGCAATACGTGCGTAGCTTCATGATTGGAATCCTCCCGAGTTGCGATTGGTCTGAAAGAAGATCGAGAGAAGACGAAGTTGGGGTCGTACGAGACTCGACAACTGGGGACGGGGAGCCGGCGGCAGATCGATCGTTCCTGCCGTAGCTTTGCCCACTCAGCAAGCGCGCACGGACGGGAGCGATATTGACGAAGTAGCGTTGGACCGTACGCCTACATCACGAGATTTGAGCCCAGGAACAAGAAGTCCAGCAAGCACACGGGCTATCGCAGAAAGCGTGAGCTAGAAACCGTGAGCCTATAGCACGAAATGTAGCGCTAAATTGCGTTATGTCAAAGGAAAACGGGGGCGGTAGTTTCTTTTTGTTGGTAAGTTCCCGAAGTGAAACTATCGGGGGCTTCGTGTGGCCGCAATCACAGCACAAGTCTGGTGTTGCCTCCGCCCGGCCGACGCAGGCAGCTAGCTGGTATAGACACAATCGCAGACGTAGAGCTTAGAGGTCCCGCCATCCTGCAGCAAAATCCAACCACACCCGGCTCCGTCGCTGCAGTTGCCCACGCAAGCGGGTTCAATGCCGATGGGAGCCAGCCTCTGGAGAAGCATCTTCTTCAGATATTTTTCCTTGGCGGTCCTGGCAAAGTCCTTTGCGACCCGGTCGTAATGCTCGACCGAAATCCACACCGGCACCAGACCCTCGGTGCTGTTGAGCAGCGTCCAACGCTGCGTAGTGGTACAGCCGGACTCCGCGGCGTGAGAGACAGGCTTTCTCGATTTCCGGGAAGTGGAACGTGCTTGCTTCTTCATGGAATTCTCCTCCGTCTGAGCGACGTTGTCCGTGGGTGGGCCCACCCAACCTTGTATTGGTTGGGTGGGGGTCTTCGTCTGAGGCCACAGACAAAGCGTCGCCTGAGCAATTAAGCTCGCTGTTGCGTGTCCCATCCTATCCTTATTTTGGCTAAAGCGGGGGCCTTCGTTGATCACACAGAACACCCCCACCCAAGCAGAACCGGCTTGGATGGGCTACCCGTCCAGGGAAGGAACTGCACCAGGGAACTACCTCACTGCTGGACCAAGTTCCTCCTATGGTGAGCCCTTCGGCGAAAGGAATCAATAGGTTTACGGCGGTTAACTTGCCGACTGCCAGGCGGCAGCCGGATTAGCAGGATTTCTTGTTAGCAGGCTCTCGATTCAACACGTTCACCCACAGCAACCGCAGGTTGCTGCGCAGCTCCCATGTTGGGGTGTCGTGTCTCTCTCTCAAACTCCCGCTCTCGCTATCGATCTCTTACATCAAAACGCCAACGACACCTGCCAAGATGTGCAGTCAGAGGAGCGATCCGTGTCCCGCAACTCGCCCCCTTAACCCTCTACTGAAACCAACAAATCCAGACAGTCAGAATGAGGGCTGTAAAGCCGAAAAGCGACATAGCAATGCCGACGATCCTAACCCGCCAGCCGTAACGCTCATGGTTGACGCCCCATTCATGAACTAGCCATGGGGCGTAAGATTCCGCCTTCGACCAGCGTATCCAGCGCGAGTATGTCGCAGGCCGGAATGCAATTATCACTCCTACTGCCATGAACGCGGCAGAAAGAACGATTAGCGCCAAGAAGCTGAAGATCAAGGAGCGCATGGGCCTCCGTAACCTACTTGAAAAGAAAACCCGGGGCTTCCTATTGACGGCCCCGCTAGGGTACCTGCTGTTGACGTAATTACTTGCGCGCCCAAGCCATAGAACGGAGTATTCACATTAATGCTAACACTCCATCCTTGGATTATCGAGACAGCCTCGGACTGGTCGCCGAAAAGTGGACCAATAGACCCGCCAGGAATTTTTCCTCCGAAACCCCCATCCAGCAATGAAACGCAACCATGAATCTGTTTCCCGTCCGAAACGAAGTCTACTCCCGGAGACCAGCCGAGCGCCGGTGCGGTAGGGTGAGGTATCCAGAGGCTTCCGGCGGGTGGCCCATCCAAGCTTCGTTTGCTTGGGTGGGGGTTTACATCTTGTCGCCGAAGCTGACCGGACGCGATACGAGTTTGGCGCGCGGCACAATTCCCATACGCTCACGTTTCCTTCCCGTCCACTCCGACTCAATTTCTACCACACCCTCTTCTCCGGTCAGGTAATGACGAAAACTGCTCCAAGGCCGCCGCGCTTCACCGGATTCCAGTGCATGTAGCTTAGCTTCTCCAGCCGCTTCTTCCGGGTATAGACATTGAAATCGTAGTACCGCGCTTGCCAGAAGTGCTCGCGGCCGCCAATCAGCCGCCGCGCCACGGATTGCTTCAAAGCCTGCAGGGCGCGGGATAGCGGCACTCGTTCCGGCTCGCTGACCAGCAGGTGAACGTGTTCGGGCATGAGGACATAGCCGCTGACCCAAAAATCATATTGGCGGCGGGCCTGCTCCAGCGCTCGCTCCACCAGATGCTTGGCCTGCGCGCTCGCCAGCAGGGCTTCGCGGTGGTAGCAAGTGAAGGTGATGAAATGTAGATCGCCGGATTGTTGATATCGCCTGAGTCCCCAAGGCATGGCTAAAGGGTAGCGGCGACTGTGGTGGGAGTCTGTGACTTGGAACACGAAAAGCCCCACCCAAGCAAACGAAGCTTGGGTGGGCCACCCGGCCCGGCGAAAACTACTCCCGGCTTACCTTCCTCGGATTGGCTGGAACCGCAGATCCCTCGGTCGGGATGACAAATCATAAAGGTAGCGGGGACGCGGGCCTGAAGGTCCGCACTACCTGCCCACACACTACCGCTCGAAGCTCGCGGCTCGTCGTCTCCCAGGTCTCGAACAGCGGCGAGATCGTTCGGCAAGCCCAAGAGTCGTCGTACCATCCCAGGTCTGGAAAAGCGCCAGACCTGGGGCACCCAGCTAGAGCAGTCCCTCGTCGGACTAAAGTCCTCCTCGTGATGACAACATTAAGAAGGAATGCGGGACGCGGGCCTGAAGGCCCGCTCTACCACCCCGGTCCGAGGCTCGCGGGCTCGTTGCTCTGAGGCCCAGGTTATCGTCCAAAAGACGGACGCGAACCTGGGGCACCGTATCTATTGTTTGACATCTATTGTTTGACGCCGAGGGCGGCGAGGATGCGGTCGTAGTCGTCGAGGGAGTGGTACTCGATGACGATTTTGCCCTTGCCCTGGCGGTCGTTGATCTGCACCTTCACGCCTAATGTTTGTTGTAACACGTTTTCCGCGTGGCGGACGTTGGCTTCGATGACGCGCTCCTTGACGACCTTGGGATGGGGGTGGACGAGGGCGTCGACGGTGTCCTGGGTGTAGCGGACGGAAAGGCCTTCGTCGACGATGCGCAGGGCGAGGCGCTCCATTTCGCCGGGGGTGGGCAGCGAGAGCAGTGCTTTGGCGTGGCTGAGCGAGATCTCGTCGTGCTCCAGCAGGGTTTGCACCGAGGGCGGCAGCTTGAGCAGGCGCAGGAAGTTGGCGATGGAGGCGCGGTCCTTGCCGACGCGGATGGCCATCTGGTCCTGGGTGAGGCCGAAGTCGCGGCCCAGGCGCTCGAAGGCGCGCGCCTGCTCGACCGGGTTGAGGTCCTCGCGCAGCAGGTTTTCGATGATGGTCATCTCCATGGCCTGCTCGTTGGAGACCTGGCGGATGACCGCGGGGATGGTGGCCAGGCCGGCCTGGCGCGAGGCTTCCCAACGGCGCTCGCCGGCGATGATCTGGTAGTGGCCGCCGGCCATGGGACGCACCACGATAGGCTGTAGAACGCCTACAGCCTTGAGGGAGGCCGCCAGCTCGGCGATGGAGGCGGGATCCAGGGTGGCGGAGCGGGTCTGGTAAGGGTTGCGCTCCAGCTGGTCGATGGGGATGTGGCGGACATCGTCGTCCTTGGCGGGGCCGGTGGCGGCGGGCGTGGGGACGGCGACGGGAGCGTGTGGGAGGTGACGCGGCGGGAGCAGGGTTTCCAGGCCGCGACCGAGAACTTTGCGCTTTTCGGTGGTCATGGGTTGTGGTCGGGTTAATTTCATAGGCGTTAGCTGAGGGGGCCGGTCGGACGAACGTTCGGCCGGGGACCTTCGGCTAAGTCGGCATCATTATAGGCGTGGCGCGGACGGAGAAAAGGGAAATTGGTTGTGGAAAACTGGACAAGAAGGGCTCGGTGCCATGCCAATTCGGGAAACTTCCGGGCGGTGGTAAGTTGCGCTGGTTTTTGAACATCGTATTGCTGTCGGGTGGGAAATGTAGCGAATTAATTGGCGAGCCAGCCGATTCGGGTGGGAAGTATGGGAATAATGTTCCGCGTGGAACAATTGTGAAGTAAGCCTTAGCCCGTCTGGGGAGATTAATCGGTGTCCGGGGGCGTTTTATCTGCTGCCGGCAACGACCTTTAAGTTCCTCGTGGAACATCTCGTTCTTTGCATAATTCATGCGCGCAACGGATCGTTGCGGTAGGAAGACGATTTCTTGAGAAGCGAAATGCGGAGCGGAATGTTTCATCATTGGCTGCCGCCAATTGTTCCTCGTGGAACATTGATGTCTCCCCGCGAAATGAGATCTCGCTCTTTTCCGGAACCTGGATAGTTGAGCGGTTCCGATGTTCTTTAGGCGACGCATTTTGGCCGAAACGCCTCGTCGGAGTTCCTCGACCGGGTGAAATGTTCCTCGTGGAACATTTTGCTCTCGCCGACACCTAAAATCGAGGTTGTGCTTTTTCCGAGGGTCTTCCACAATTCCAAGCCCGCCATCGACTGCCGAATCATCATCTTCCGCCGTAACCGCGGGAATTGCACAGCTTTTCCTCCGGAATTCGTCGGCTGCGCAAAGTGGAACTTGCTCCAGCGGCATCGCCGTTCTAAGCTGCTAGAGCGGCATCTCTGAAGGCTTTGCTGCCTGTCACAAGATATAGGAACGTCCGCCACCCCCGGCTGGAGCCATGATCGCGCCGGAGGCGGCAAACTTGGTCGACAGCTTCCGACCCTTTGGCCGCCAAAGCCTCCAGCGACGACCGCACCACTAAACCATGTCACGTCTCATCGCAGTCACCAACCAGAAGGGCGGAGTCGGCAAGACGACCACCGCCATCAACCTGGCCGCCTCTTTCGCCACCCGCGAGGTCCCTACCCTCCTCATCGACTGCGATCCGCAATCCAACGCCTCCAGCGGCCTGGGCTTTCTGCGCGACCCCGACCGCCCGTCCACCTACAAGCTTCTGATGGGCGACGTCACCGCCGAAGCTGCCGTCCAGCCCACCGAGCTGCCGCACCTCAGCATCATTCCGGCGCACAAAAACCTGCTGGGCGCCAACATCGAGCTGGTTTCGCTCGACTATCGCGAATACCGCCTCCGCCACGCGCTCGATCCCATCCGCGAGCGCTTCCGCTTTATCGTCCTCGACTGCCCGCCCGCCCTCGACCTCCTCACCCTCAACGCGCTGGTCGCCGCCGACACCGTCCTCATCCCGATGCAAGCCGAATACTTCGCCCTCGAAGGCGTCACCGAGCTGCTCGACACCCTCGACCGCATCCGCCTCGAGCTCAATCGCGCGCTCGCCGTCGAAGGCGTCGTCCTCACCATGTTCGACGACCGCACCAACCTGGCGCAATCCGTCGCCGCCGAGCTGCGCAACTTCTTCGGCGACCTCCTCTGCCAGACCGCGATCCCGCGCAACATCCGCCTCGCCGAAGCCCCCAGCCACGGCAAGCCGGCCATCTTATATGACCCCCACTCCCGCGGCGCCGAAGCCTACCTCCGCCTAGCCGACGAAATCATCGCCCGCGTGGAGAAAGCAGCACTTAGCACTTAGCACTTGGCATTTAGCCACGAGCCTTTGAGCCACGACCGTAGAGCCACGACCGTAGAGCTTTCTCGCTATAACCATCATATTCTGTTTTGAAGGTTATGCTTCTTCTATGGATTTGTCCCGATGCGAGGGCCTCATAGCCTGCCATGAGCTTGTCGAAGGGTTTCGCGCCTTTCGAGACGTGGGAAGGGACGAAATCAGCATCGAGCCACGAGCTTCGGGCCTCTGGGTAAATAACCATCGTGTTTAGTTTTGACAGTTATGTAGATGTGTCATCCCGACCGAGGACTTCAGTCCGACCCTGCCTTCGCTGACAACTGACAACCGGCAACCGACAACGGCTTGTTGTCATCCCGACCGAGGGATCCGCGGTTCGCCCGAGCCATTGCGATTCGATGTTTCTTTCGCCGACAACCGCCAACCGACAACTGGCAACCGACAACGGCCTTCCCACAACTGGCAACCGACAACGGCCTTCCCAGCCCGCAGGGCGCCACAATCGTAGCCCCGGGCGTAAGCCCTGGGTCAGGTCCCCATATGAAGGTCCGAGCCGGCTTCAGCCGGCGACACCGCCTCGTATCAGACCACGGCCTCAGCCGCGCCGACCTACCTCCGTCCGGGTAGAGCTGACCTTCAGGTCAGCGTCCAGGCCTTTGATTCCCTTTCCCGAGTCGGCTTTCAGCCAACGGCAGGCAAGTCGCGTGACGAGTTTTTCCGCGGCCTGTTCACCCCGCCGCCCTGCCTCGTCCTCGAATCGTCGCCCGCAATCGCCCCCTCCTTAGTGCTGTCCCGAGGAGGGCGTCAGCCCGAGGAGGGTCTGCGGTTCGCCCGCCGCCAATGAACCGCTGAGCCTTTCGCCGACCACTGGCAACCGCTTCGTGCCAAGGCACGGGTTCATCCGTGCGGATCAGATCGCACCCACGCACCTTTATGGAGCCAGACCACTGCAAATTCGATTCTATTCGAGCCACTTCACTGCTAGAATTCGCGGCTGAGGCGCCCGTCAAATGGATGACATTCTTAATCTGACGCCAAAGGAAAAACAGGAAGTTGAAGAGAAGATTGGTCCTCTCAAGACCGTCACCGAGTTCTGTTCGAGCGTAATCGAAGCAACAAAAGAGATTCCGTTTAGGGATAAACTTGTCGAGCTTTTACCCTGGGCGGCCAAGGGCGGCAAGCTCGTTGGCGAAATAACCCCACTTGCCAAGGTGCTAGTCAAACTCGTTGACGACATCGTAAAGGAAAAGGATCCCGAGGTACTCGGGATCCTAGCGTGCACCCTAGCTTACGAGAGATCGGCCGCATTAGCCGTGGCAATACAAGGACAGCCGAGAAACCACGTTCCGCTACAAAACAGCATAGAGTCTGCGAAACAAGATTTGAAACGCCTGAACGTAGCTGTCGACCTAACCGGCTTTTCCCTCGAGACCCCCCTGGCGCACCCGTTTGTCTGGCAAGCGGATGACAGCTTCTATACCGTCGTTCGTGCCGTTGGCTATGCCGATAATGAGTGGCGGCAGATCCAACGACAGATTCATGACAAGTTCCGTGCCGACCTGGTTGAGGTCTTGTCACACGGCGAAACCGCCGCCCGCTTTGAGCCCTTTACGAAACGCCTGTTACTCGGCGACAACGCCGCCGCCTACGCGGCGCTCAACTCCCATATCGAACGTCAGCGGTGGCTTTTTGAGGATCGACCCGTGTTAAACGTCGAGCCCTTCACACTCGCCGACGTGTATGTGGACACGGAATGCGGAAAACTGCTTTGGAAGGATTTTCCCGACCCAAGCCAACCTAAACCCGAACGAACCGTTGAAAAATTCGATCCCTTTTCCGAGAAATTCGGCGGGCGCCATCCCTTGTTGGAAACCGTTTTCGACTATCTACGCGACCCCAAGTTCAACGATGCCATCGTAATTCAGGGCGCGGCGGGATGTGGAAAGTCGTCGTTCACTCTCCGGCTTGCGAATGCACTTCGGCGCGAAGGGCTTCGTCCCCTCCGAGTTCGATTGAAATTTCTCGACCTCAAGAAAAACTTGTCCGAAGCGTTAGCGCAGGTGGTGCTCCAACCCGAGGAGGGCGAGAGCTCCGACCTCGGACAGGCGCCCCGATGTTCAGATCCATTTCTGCAGGATTCGATTTTTCAGGAGAAGACCAAATTCGGCAGCGCGGAGATCTGCCCGTATGTCCTCATCCTAGATGGTTGGGATGAAATTAGCGTTGCGGTTAACGAGGGCTTCGAGATTGAAGTGCACCGCATGCTAAAGAATGTGCGCGACGAGTTCCTACGACCGCGGAACCCAAGGATACGAGTGATTCTTACGGGGCGCCCCTCCGCTGCAGTCGAAAAGAGCCAATTTCTCCGCGACGGAACTCCGGTGCTCACCCTTCGCGAGTACACACCGGACCAGCTCGAGACCTACGTAAAAAGGGTGAAGGACTTCCTCGATAAGATTGCGCCGGCGTCGGGCGCGGTCGACTGGGATAAGACTGATTGGAACAATGTCGACCGGATTGTTGAATCCTATCGAAAGGATGGCAGCAAGCTTGACATCCTAGGCTTGCCGCTGCTGGCGCACCTTTCCCTGCGGCTAATGGCGGAGTGGCGGGCAGGTTCGGAGCAACTGCTCTCAGATCGGACGACACTTTACAGGCATTTGTTAGACGTTACTTGCCTCAAGGCGGGAAAAGCCCCGGAAGATCCTGATGATCTGCTTGGCCAAGCACGCATTCGTGGCCGGGAGCTTAGAAAAATGCTTCAACAAACGGCGGTCGCCATATCCGCCAACGGTCAAGAGAGTATTTCTTTTCGCGAGTTGCAACTTCGCCTCAAGAAGAACCGCAAGCAGACAATGGAGGAAGCAGAAAACAGCGCCAAGGATCGCCCACTGACCAGCCTAATGATCAGCTTTTACTTCAAAGGCGGGCGCGAGCATCTCGGTTGCGAGTTCCTCCATAAATCATTTCGCGAATACCTCCAGGCAGAAGCAATCGTCGAGTCGTTAAAGGCGTACGGCAACAAATGCCCGGGCAACCTGCCAAAACGAGAACCCTACTGGAGGGACTTCCAAGAATCCGACCCACGCAGACAATTTAGCCGAGATCTTGGGCAGCTCCTTTGCCCTTATCCCATAAGCGCAGAGATCCGATCCCACCTCGAAAACCTGCTGAAATGGGAAATCCAGAGGTCCGTCGAAGCTGAAGCGAACCAACATGGGCAAGTGCTCGACCCCATAAGCCTCGAGCATTGGCGCTTCGTGCGAGAAGGCTTATCCGACCTGTGGGATTGGTGGGGCGAGGGAGTCCATCTCCGGCCCCAACCACTTCGCGATGACAGCGATAACCTCCAATACCGACCAGCGTTCGTGAACGAGCTGCTCGACTATTCCCTACCCCGAGACAGAAGTCCCGACGCCCCCGAGTGGTGGCCGGGCCGGCTCGTGAACGGGGACGCCAATCTTGGCGACGCACTATGTCAGTTGAACGCTTGGGTGCACGGATTTATTCTCCAGGTAGAGGGGTGGAACCAGATTTCTTACGACGAATTGGAGGAGATAGAGAACGCCGAACGATGGCCGTACCAAAGTAGGTTCAGATACTCCGGGAAGGAGTTTATACGGTTCTGCCCGGCAGGGACTGGAAACTATTTTTTCCACTATTGTAATCGTATCAACGCCGCCGGGAACAGACGCCCGAGTTCGTTTCCAGAGGGCATAAACTTTGCATACACCGACCTTAGCGGCGCTTATCTCGGCAGACTTAGTCTCGATCAGGCCGATTTGGGAAATGCCGATCTGAGCGATGCGAACTTAAGCCTGGCCTTTCTTTGCCGATGCAATTTTCGCGGTGCGGATCTGCGGCGCTCTTTTCTGCACAGTAGTTATCTCGCGGAATCCAATCTCAGCGAGTCTGACTGCACAGGGGCTGACTTCACTGGCACCAGCATGGCGGCGGCGGACTTCACGGGAGCCATTCTCCGGGAAGCCGACCTGGCACGGGCCGACTTACATAGCGCGAACCTTACCGATGCGAACCTAAAACTGGCCAAGAACCTTACTAACGAGCAGCTCGATAGCGCGGTGGGAGACTTTGATCGACAAGGTCTGCTGAAACTAACGGAAAGCTCGGACGACTAACCCCGACCCACCATGCCCAAGTTTCTCTTCTGGAACTTGAACAAATCCGAGCGCCGCGACCTGATCTGCCGCCTGGCGCGGCTGGAGAATGTCGACGTCATCATCCTGGCCGAGTCGGCGCTGCACACCGCGCGCTTCCTGGAAGAGATCAACGACGCGCCGCAACATTTTCACTACGTTCCCGGCGAGTGCGGCCACATCTCGCTGTTCACGCGCTTCCAGTCCAGCCTGTTCCCGCCCATTCTGGAGAGCCATCGCATCTCCATTCGCCGGCTCGATCTGCCGGCGCGCGCCAAGGTCACCGTGGTCTCGGCGCACCTGCCCAGCAAAAGGGAGTTCGGCGAGGACGACCAGATCTTCGAATCGGTGCATCTGGCGCGGCTTATCGAGCAGGCCGAACTCCACGAGGGCCACCAGCGCACCATCGTCATCGGCGACCTCAACATGAATCCCTTCGAGAGCGATCAGAGCGGGGATCCGCTTCCTATCCGACAACCGCCAACCAATCTCTACCGCCGTCCAAAGAAAAACCACAGCGCGGCTAGGACAACGCACAGAGTCGGCAGCAGCCAGTTCAGATGTCCGGTCACTCGTTCGTGAGGAGTACGGCGCACCGGCGCCAACCGCGAATCGTCTGCGATCCTGTCGTCCATGCGGATGACATGCGGCCTGTCCATCATGGCTTTCATACGGCACCACCTGGAATGCGAGCGATGGTCGGTCAGATTCGACTCAGTGGCATGTGGGCTGCAAACTCGGCTGCAGCCCAGGAAGGGATGATTTCAGTATCCGCGAAACGCGTGCCATTGTCGGTGACGGCGGACACGGCACGTTCTTGGCACCATCATGACCCGCGAAAGAACAGAGGTGCCAGTTGCGCCACAACTCGCGCTCCCAATCCTGCTGAACAAAAGAACTCGGGAGCGGGTCAGTCCCACCAACTGACCCCACTCCCGCGAGGATCTGCTTTCCGATTTTTTCCCGCAGCCTTCAGGCTCGCGTCCGCAAACCCTTCCGTGGCTACGCCGTTTGGAATCCGCCAAACTCGCCGTCACTTTGGCAGTCTTCGTATCCTTGTATGGTGAGCGAGCACAATGGGCTTGTGGCAACTATCTGCTTCACATCCCAATCATCATAGGCAAAACTGTTCGTCCATCCCGTGGATTCTGCCAGCCACGCAAAGGTCACGCCGGACACATTCGACTTGATAGAGCCGCATACCAGGCCAGATCCATAGACTCCGACCAGGTACGACAGATTGCCCCCAGACGCCTTGGTCATTCCCTGCACCACGCCGTTGAAATAGTCTGTGATCACTCCCTGAACATCCCCAGCTGAGGCGTCATAGTCAACTGCGAAGTAGATCGCCGAGCCGGTTGGTTGCTTTAGCAGTGATGCATAGTGATAAGCGTTTGCCCCATCCTGCTGTCCTCTTGAATTTGAGAAGTACCTTGCATCGGTCGGCCCATCCTCATAGACCACCCCCAACTGCAGTCCCGCGGCCGACAAGGCATCGGCCTCAGGTTTGGTAAGCCGCTTTTCCGGTTGATGTGTGGTCAGGCTGTAATAGCGAAACACAAAGTCGACACCTGCCTGCTTGAGGCAGACTGCCTGACTGCCCACATTGTGATTTGTCGAAATTCCGCGTGACATTAGATACCTCCGTTCGGGTGAGAGGACTAGCGGCCCCGGTGGCGCTGGCTTCCTCGCGGTGCACCATCAGCCGCAATTCATCGCACTTCGCATTCACGAGCCATATCCCACAATGTGGGATGTCTGAATTTACCCGGGATTCTACTGCTGCTGCTTTTGTCCGCCCTTGCCGGCCCCTTTCGCTCCGCCACCATTCGCAGGGGTGGATCCGGAATTTGCTGCCGAGCTGCTATTATTTGCCGCCCCCGACCCGGTGCCACCATTGCAGTTCTTGGTCGCCGAACAGATCAGCGAAACGAGGTTCACCCCGACTCCAAAGCGGTAGAAGTCGCGGTTCGGCTGGGTCAGCGGCACCACCTCCACGCTGGTCGGCAGTGGCGTGGTCGGCGCTTGCGCGCTCCCCAGCACCAGCGGCGGATAGAAGATGTTCCCGGTTGTTTTCATCGAGGCCGACCCGAACAAGTACAAGAACGACGACGAGCCCAGCGCCAGCGGGTAAACCCCGTTGATCACAAAAACCACTCCGTGGAATTTCCCTCCGGTGATTTCCTGGTCCTGCCCAACCAGAAAATCTACCCCGCCGGAGTAGGGCGCCTGCCCATTCTTTGCCGGGTAAATGTGGGTCAAGCGCAGTCCGCCGCCGTACTTCACCAGAAAGTTCGAGCGGTCCACCGGCGAAAAGGACAAAGTGCTGATCTTGGCTTTCGTGCTCTTGTCCCCGATGACACACGTATCGCTACCCGTGGCAATGTTCGTGAAGAGAGGGGAATAGGGAGAGTTATTCAGGAGTTGAACGCACTGTTGCGAATTGGCCGTAGGGGCACTCAAACTGTATTGAATCCCGCCGGAAGTCAAGGGGGTGGTCGCCCCGACGCCCCCGATCAGGCTGATCCGGTCGGTATTGCCGTTGGTATGGTCCTTCTGATGGATTCGTATCTCCGGCCCGAAGACGTAATCCACCACTTGTCCCACGTTGGACAGGTTGCTGGTCGTGATCGCGCCGCTGGGGTTTGTTATCGCGGCAACCACGCTGGTACCCGAGGGCAACGGCCCACCCAGCAGCCGTACCCGTCCCCAAACCGTTATTCCCAACTGGTCCATAGGGTTCTTGCCGGTCAAATAGGGGCCCCGGAACTCAGCCTCTACGAATGCGTTGGTATTACTGCCCTCCGAACTGAACCCGCTTTGTTCCACGCCAGTTATAAACCGGGAGTAAATGCGAGTGCTGAACGCAAACCCCGGCATCTGCTGGGCAGAGCTCACGGGGCCGTATTTCCTCGGAAAAACCCCGCTCGCCGTCGCAATCCCCTGTGCCGTGACCGAATCGGTCGGCGCCAAAGTAAGAGCCGCGGTAAACGCACCCTGGTCGTTGACATCGACTACCGCCACCTGCTTGTTGTTTTTGCAGATGCGCACCTGCGTCTCCTGCTTGGCATCCGAAACCGTGCCGCTGACATAGTCCCCGCTCTTTGGGAGGGTATTCAGCGTCGGTGGCGACGCGCCGGTGCTCCAGTCGACCGCTTGCGAGCATGTTCCTGCGCTAATCTCGTCGCTCACCGGTCCATACGTCGCGCTGCTGCCGCTGCCGTTCACCTGCTGCGCCACGATCACGCTCCCCACATCGGCAGAGATATTTCCGGCACTAAACAAGCCACCCGAGCCCACACTTACGGTCGTCTTCTCCGCATCGTTAACGCAGATCCGTATCGTCCCGCTTGTCGCCCCCGGCAGCGTTCCCGAGTACGTGACGTTGCCGGCGCTGTCCGTCGTGCTGGTCAATGTGGGTTTCGTCCCGCTTCCGTGAACCTCGGAACAACCGCTGCCCGCCGGCTTCGCCTGATTCTGCCCATCGCCACCGCCGCCTTGTGGCTGGTTCGCGTTCGCCTGGTTCTGCCCATTGCCGCCGCCTTGTGGCTGATTGGCCGCTGGTGCACTCTGCCCGCTGCTCTTCTTGTTGGCAGTTACTGAGGTGAGATCAACTGCGTCATGGGTGGGCGCCGGCGGATCCTCGCTAGCAGCCGTAGCTACGGTGGTCCTGGCTGTCCCCGATGGCACCGTCCCGTTGATCGGCGCCGTCAGAGCTGCCGGTTTCGTTACGGGTGGGTCCGCCGATGCTCGGTTCCCCTGTCCCGCTGGCAACGCTGGCGTTGCCGTTGCTCCCGGCGCTTTCACCGCTGCTTCACCCCATGAGGGCGATGACTGCCCGTTCAGCACCGCATCCGCCAGCTGAACTTTTAGCTTGGTGATCTGTGCGCCCCCATCCGCCTGGCTCATCTTGCCCTGAGCCACCATGGAGTTGATCCATGCTATCTGCCCGCCGATGATCTCAACGACAGCATCATTATTAGTTTGCTGCGCGACTGCCATTGTCGCGGTCAATACTACTAACAGAAACAAACCTGCCCAGACTCGGCTCTTCATAGGATCCCCCAACCTGCGAAATGCGCTGGGCAGAAACACTGGTACACAGCGAGCGGCCTGGCGACCCCGCTGTGGCTGGCATCTATCAAAGTGCTGCCGCGCGATTATCTAGTTAAGGGCACTCATCTTATCCAGCTCTTAAGCACCTGAGAACAATAGTCAGAGCGTGAATATGCTGCGGTTGGCGGGGCAGGTGAGCGCTAAGAGACCGGAGTGGCTGCCCCAAATATTAGGTCTCTTTGTGAAGATATTGAATCGGGTGCTATTACAGCACGAATTTAGAATTACTGCAGCATTTAGTCAATAGCTCCGAGGTGGCGTGCTATACGGCCTCCTGAAAGACACGACCGAACCGTGGTTTTCGGATGGAGCTGGTCTTCAGGCCAGTGTCTAAGCCACTTATTTCCTTTTCTGAAATCGGCTTCAGCCGACGACACGCAAGTTGCGCTACGACTTTCAGCAGCCTTTATTGCCGACCCGTCCCCATAATCGACCTGCGTTTATCCCTTGTCCGCAGCTAGATCACCTATGAGACACTGACAACCGGCTACTGGCTACTGGCCACTGCTTCCCATGCCCAAGTTTCTCTTCTGGAATCTGAATCGTTGCGAGCGCCACGATCTGGTTTGCCGGCTGGCGCGCCAGGAGAACGTCGACGTCATCATCCTCGCCGAGTCCGCGTTACACACTGCCCGCTTTCTCGAAGAGATCAATGACGCCCCGCAGCATTTTCATTTCGCCTCCGGCGAGTGCGGCCATCTCACTTTCTTCACCCGCTTCCAGCCCATCCTGTTTCCCGCCATCTTCGAGAGCCATCGCGTCTCCATTCGCCGTCTCGATCTGCCGGCGCGCAACCGAGTCACCGTCGTCGCCGCGCATCTGCCCAGCAAGCAGGCGTTCTCCGACGACAGCCAGTTCTTCGAATCGATGCATCTGGCGCGGCTCATCGACGACGCCGAGCGCCGGGAGGGCCACCAGCGCACCATCGTCATCGGCGATCTCAACATGAATCCCTTCGAGACCGGCATGGTCGCCGCCCGTGGCGGCCTGCACGCCGTCATGAGCCGCCACGTCGCCGCCCGCGCCTCGCGCACCGTGCAACAGGAGCACTACAAGTTCTTCTACAATCCCATGTGGAGTCACTTCGGCGACCGCGCCGACGCCGCCGGCACTTTTTATTACGACTCGGCCGAGCCGCTCTGTTATTTTTGGAATATCTTCGATCAGGTGCTGCTGCGTCCCGAGCTGCTGGGTGGCTTCAAGCATGAGCAGCTGCGCATCGTGACCGAAGTGGACGGCATTTCGCTGTTGAAGAATGGCTGTCCCGACAAAACCATCGCCTCCGACCACCTGCCCGTGCTGCTGGAGGTAGATTTTTGAAGCTAGGGATTAGGGTCTAGGGACTAGAGTTTAGTGGATCATGAATTGTGGATCGGGTAGAAGGTGGAGGGAATAGGTAGTGAGAACTAAATCGGATCTCGCGGGGTTAGCCTTTACCTACCTGGTTGCTGGCTGTTGTGGCCTAGTCCCTAGCCCCAAGTCCCTTTACTGACGACTGACAACCGGCGACTGACAACTGACTATGTCCGACGATCTTTGGCCATCCAACATTGCCGACTCGAATCTGGTCCCACCTATCTCTATCCTTAAAGAGCAAGCTGCACTGCTCGGCGAAAAGACCAGGGAATTAGTGAAAGGCGAAGTCGTCACCCAGACTACCGGCAACCTATTTATTCACTCTTTTAATCTAGTCGCTCCCACGCTCTCCTATCGCTACGAACTCTTCCAGGTCACCCACGTTGTCAACTTCTATCCCCTCACCATCCGGCATCTGAACAATGTCATCCAGGCCAAGTCCGAAGCCGAATTCAAAGACAAGCTGAAGGAAATCTTCTCCGCCCAGCACACCCTGAACACCATCCACTCCATCCTCGCCCAGGTCCGCTCCTAAGCACTACTCCGTGTCACCCCGAGCGCAGTCGACGGCCTGCTGGCGTTCTGTAGTAAACTACCGCGCGGTTCTAACTGATGAGATCTCCTATGCGCTTCCCAACTCCCGCGGCAGCTTTGGCCTTCGCTCGGCTCGGCCTGGTCATCCTCCTCTTCGTCACCAGCGCCACGGCGCAGCAAACCTGGTGGATCCAGAGCGCCGATTACGGCGCCGGCCGCCAGACCCAGGACGTCACCGACACCCTGCGCCGCCGCGTCAGCGGCCCCAACTTCCAGATCAACAACGGCACCATGGGCGTCAATCCCGCTCCCGGCATGAACAGGACGCTGCGCATCGTGGCCCGCGACTCCTCGGGCAACGTCCGCGACTTCCACTACAAGGAAGGCGCCATCCTCAACACCGCAATGTTCAGCGGCGCGCCGGCTCCCAGCTGGGGTGGCCGCCCTCCCTCCTGGTGGAACAATCAGCCCGGATGGGGTGGCAATCAGCCCGGCAATAACTACAACCTGCGCATCGTCTCCGCCTCCTGGGGCGCCGGCCGCCAGACCCAGGACGTCACCAGCCGCCTGCAGTCGTTCGTGCGCAACAATCGCATCTCGGTGCAGGCCACGCCGCAGAACCTCGGCGATCCCGCTTACGGCGTCAGTAAAACCTTGAACGTGACTTACATGTATCAGGGCCGGCAGAACAGGACCTCCGTCCCTGAAGGCGCCACGCTCACCCTTCCCTGAGTATCAACCGAGCTCGCCTCACGCACCACCGGAATACGGCCCGGGTTTTCCACCGACCCTCGTTTCTCGTATCATCGATCTGATCGATGCGAAGCCGCAGGAACATCGTTTGGGTTGTCGTCGCGATCGCGGTCATTGTCGGCGGCATTGTGACCGCGGTTCTGCTGCGCAAGCGCGCCGCTCCGGACGCGGTGCGTCTGCTGCCCGATTCCGATGCCGTGCTCTACATCAACCTGGAGCCCATTCGGCTGCTCACCGACATCGCCAAGAATCCGCCCAAGGAGCGCGAGTCCGACTACGAAGAGTTTGTGCGCGCAACCGGCTTCGAGTTCGAGCGCGATCTGGATCGGGCGGCATTCGCCATTCACTACGGCGTCGCCAACGGCAAAGGCAAGCCCGCCGAGACCCGCTACAGCGAGATTCTGCAAGGCCACTTCGATCATGCGCGCGTGACTGACTGGCTGCGCAAGGTGGCCGTTTCCGCCGAGCACTATCAGGACTACGACATCTACGTCATTCCGATCGAGGATCGCACGGTGCGCGTTGCCCTGCTGGGCATCGACCTCGTCGCCGCTTCTAATGTCGATGATCCCGGCGTGATTCACGGCATGATCGATCGCTACATGCGGTCGGCGCTGCCGTTCTCCGGACCGCAGCTGGTCAGCGATTACTATCGCCGCGTGCCCCTGGGCAGCATTGTCTGGACCATCGCCCGCACCCCCGCCTCCAAAGCTGTCGAGGATCATGGCGAGCTTCTGCTTCCGGGCGCGTGGAGCGGCTTGCTCCCCCGCGGCAGCGTCGTCATCGCATCGGCCCGGCCGCTCAACGAAGTGCGCCTGCGCGCCGACGTCATCCTGCGCGATGACGATCAGGCGCAGCGTTTCACCGCCGAGGTCGCGACCTACCTCGCATTGTTCAAGTCGCTGGAGATCTCCATGGACGAGGGCGGCCCGGACAAAGACGTCAAGGCCGCATTTGATAGCCTCGCCGTGCAACAGGACAAGAGCGAAGCCGTGCTGACCGCCAAAGTCCCGTACGCTTTTTTCAAGAAAGTGCTGAGCGCGCCGCCGGTCGAGATGGGACCGCAAACCGGAACGCCGCCGAGCGGGCAGCCTCCGCCGCCGCAATCAATGCCACCACCGAAGAAGTAGCCGGCGACGCTACCGCCGGGGCGCGCAGATCGCTCGCTCCAAATTTCGCAACCCCTCTTGCATCCTGCCGCCGGAACACGGAAACTGTACTGGCACCCGGCATGAATATCGCACTCTTCGGCGGTACCTTCGATCCCATCCATCGCGGTCATCTGGTTGTGGCGCGCGCCGCAGCTGCGAAATTCCAGCTGAAGCAGATTTGCTTCGTTCCCGCCGACATTCCGCCCCACAAGCAGAAGGCGCCGCTAACCGATTTTGCACATCGTTATGCTATGGTCGCGCTTGGCCTGGCCGGCGAGCAGCAATTCATTGCCTCTCTGTTAGAGGCGCCGGATCAGGCGATCCCGGAAAGCAAGCGCAAGCCAAGCTACTCCATCGAGACCGTCCGTCGCGTCAAAAAGACGCTGGGCAAGAGCGACCGCTTATACTTTCTGATAGGGATGGATGCCTTCCGCGATATCGCTACCTGGTACAAGGCAGAGGAACTGCTGGCCGAGTGTGATTTCATTGTGGCCGCGCGTCCGGGATATTCTCTCGCCGACGTGGCCTCAGCGCTGCCGGAAAAGCTGCGGCCGCAGCCATCGGTCACCAAACTTTTTCGCAAGGAAGCGATGGACGGCACCCTGGTTCTCCGCGGTACGACCTTGCACATGCTGCCGGAGACGCATGAAGACATCTCGGCCACCCAGATCCGCGCGGCGGTCGATCGCGGCGCCGCGCTGAAGCGTCTGCTCCCCGACTTGGTCGCCGAATACATCAAAAAAGAAGGGCTGTATCGCGCAGGAAAGCGGAAAGCTTAGCGAACAGCGAATGGCGAAAAGCGACATAGCGAAAGGCGAATAGCAAACAAGATTGCATGAAGAACAATGAGGTAGGATCTCAGGTTGCCGTAGCGGTGCGAGCCTGCGAGGCAAAGCAGGCCGAAGACATCAGTGTGTTGCAGCTGGATGCGCAGGCCAGCGGCTTTACCGATTACTTTGTGCTCTGCTCGGGTATAAACCCGCGCCAGGTGCAGGCTATCGCCGATGAAGTCGACCAGAAGCTGGCCGCTATCGGAGTTCTCCCCAAACACATGGAGGGTTATACCCAGGCCGATTGGGTGCTCCTCGACTATGTGGACTTCGTCGTCCACGTCTTCTCCCAGAGCGCGCGCAAGTTTTATGACCTGGAGCGACTGTGGAAGACGGCGACGCGCCGCGAATTGGCTGATCTTGAGAAACCTGCCCCCAGGCCTTCGGTGAAGAAAGCCGCCAAACCTGCCGCCACCAAGCCGGCGAAGAAAGCCGCAAAGTCGGCGCCCCGCAAGCGCGCTTCCACCAAGTCTCCGCGTGAGAGTTCCTGAGCCGTGAGACTGCACATTGCCTGGATCGGCCGAACCAGAAACGCGCCGATTCAATCCCTGACGGCGGAATATCTCAAGCGGCTGTCGCGCTTCGCCGCCTGCGACGCGCGCGAGCTGCTGTCGGAAGCGGCTCTGCTCAAGCTGGTCGAAAAGAGCGCCGGACGCACCCAACCCGTCCTGGTGCTGCTCGATTCGCGCGGCCGCCAGCTGACCTCCGAAGAGATCGCTAACTTCCTCGCCTATCATCAGTCTCACGATACGCAGGAGTTGCTGTTTGCCGTGGGACCGGCGGACGGCTGGAGCGACAGCACCCGCGCCGCCGCCAACAGCGTTCTTTCATTTGGCCAGATCACCTTGCCCCACGAGCTGGCGCGCGTAGTTTTGCTGGAGCAGCTGTACCGCGGTTTCAGCATCCTGAAAGGCCATCCCTATCATGGAGGACATTAGGCAGTGATGCGTTTTGGTCGCAGAAGATTCGGCTGGATGCTGGTCGGAGCGTGCTTTGCATTCGGCTTATCCCACTCTGTAGGACAGTCCCCCAATGTGGGACATGCCGCGTCGAAGACCTCGCCGGCAGCCGCACTTTTCCCGCCCCTGGAGCAGTGGAAGGCAGCCGTGGTCGCCGGCAATGTAACTGCTCTGCGTGCTTTGTACAGTACCGACCCGACGCCGCAAATCGCCACGCTGACCGGCGCGAGCAGCACTGACATCGAAATTGCCTTCTGGATGGGATTGAAGCCCCATGGCATGAAGATCAACGTGGTCAAGTCGGAGCCGCAGCAGTCTGGAGTGCAGCAGGTCGTCTTCGAAGCGGAAGTCCACTCCGGCGTGGGTTCGAGCGACCATATGCAGTACGTAACCGAGGCCCAATTGTGGCAGCAACAAGGCACGGGTTGGAAGCTGATCGCCTCAAAACGCACGGACGCCACCCGTCTGGAGCAGCCGGCCTCGACCGACAAGGTTATCTATACCCCGGGCCTCGACGCTCACGAAGAGATCAAGCAAGCCCTCGCGCAAGCGGCCAAACAACACAAGAATGTTCTCGTCGTCTTTGGTGCGAATTGGTGCTACGACTGCCACGTGCTCGACTTGGCCTTTCATCGTCCCGATCTCGCCGCCGTGTTGAACCGCAACTATGAAGTGGTCCACGTGGATGTCGGCGAAGGGGACAAGAATCAGGACATCATGCAGCAATATCACGTGCCCATGAAAAAGGGCATTCCTGCGCTCGCCGTGCTTGATCCGAGTGGCAAGCTCCTCTACAGCCAGCAGGGTGGCGAGTTCGAGAAAGCACGCTCGCTGGCTCCGGAAGATCTATTGGCATTTCTCAACAAGTGGAAGCCGGCCAAGCCGGGCGCCTCATAGGGCAGGGTGCGCTATTTAACAGTTGCGATAAGGCACGCAGTAGCAGGCGTGCCCTTCAAGATCGCGTAGATTTCCACCGGCCCCATCGGCCGCGCCGCCTGCACATATCCCGTGTAGCCGATAAAGTTGGTTTTCATCCAGGGATGGGTAGCCTTGTCCAGGATGCGCCAGTCGCCCATTGCGCCGACGCCGGTGATCATGCCATCGCTCGCGGCAACGATGGCCGCTGCCGGCGCTTGCTGTTTGACGTCCCACGCCCAACCGGTAATGCGCAGCATCGGCGGCATCGCATGATTCATCGCCACACTGGATTCCAGCGCTCCAGTGCAGTCGCTCGCAGGAGCCAGTTGAAACGCGGTTGCCAGCGGTTTATCCAGCAGTTGTGAGATCGGATCGTGAAAAACCGACAACTGCTCGCGCCGCATGTACGGCACCAGGCTGTAAAGATAGTCCGGTTGCCGGTAAACCCACTTCAGATTTTCGATGTCGGGCACGCCGGTGATGAGCGCTGCCTCTGCGGTGTGCAGCTTGAAACCGTGTACCCGCGCTCGGATCAGCGGATTCCTCGCGAATAGCGCTGCTCCCAACATGATGCAGAGGATCGCGACTTGTATCGCCAGAGTCGCAGCTTCGCGACCGGTATGACGCAACCCCACGCTCGTCAGCAGCAGCAATCCCAGGCAGCACCAGAACAGCAGAGCAAACGCCTGGTAACGCGAGGTCGCCGCCTGCAGCAATCCAAAGCCCGACCGTCCGAATGCGGTGATGAAGCCCGTTCCGGCACAGAACAACATGATGAGAATGAGTTGCACGTGGAACGCCTGCAGATTACGCACATACTCACGCAGCTGTACCACCAGCCAGAAACAAGCCGCCAATCCCACCAGCCCGAAAATTACCGCCAGCCGAAAGTTGTCATTGACCCACGTACTACCGAAATAGGTGGCCAGATATGCGGCCGTGCTAACCGGCGTACGGGCGGAGTTCAGCGCATAGGACGGACTGATGTAGTCGTACAGATACAGGGCGATGCTGAGAGCGCCGGCAATGACATACGCCAGAGCGGCCCGCCGCAAGCGCAGCAACAGCGCCGCGCAAAATAACAGCGGCCACAGCAGATTCCCATTCAGCAGCGACCAGCTCCCTCCCAGCGCCGCTGCCACGGACAGAATCAGAAACTTTGTCGCCCCAGCCTTGGTCAGCTCATCCTGCGATCGCGTCCAGTAGAGCATCAGCCCCACAATCGCTAGAATCGCAAACAGTCCTGGCAGAGCAAAACAAACGCACTCGCCCCAAACCAGCATCTCCCACAATGAGGGACATAGCAGGCAGAACGCTGCCAGCCCCACTCCCGTCCGCCACAGCGCTCCCCGCCAGCCGCCGACCGCGCGCATACTCCAGGCCAGAGCTGCGGCCTGCAGGCACAGAATCACGAAAATGGTTACCAGCAGAAGCGTCTGTCGCGCGTGAAACCAGTGCAGATCGGCCAGCATGAACAGCCGCGAAAGCAACAGCCGGTGCTCGTTGTGCTGTGTCCACAGCCACTCCAGGACAGATCCGCCCCCCGTCGCAGGAAAGTCGATTTCCACCCATCCGTCCCAGAAGGGAAGGCTGGAATAGCTGACTACCACAATGTAGGAGGAGTAGAGCGCAGTCAGAAAGCCGCCCGCCAGAATCACGTAAGACAGAACATCGACAGCACGGGAAAAACCGGCCTTCCCTGTGTCGCTGGCTAGCGATCTCTCATTCACTGTGTTTGCCGCCGCACTATTCACACGCCAATCCTGTGCTCACCAAGCTACACCTTGTTGTCGATGGGATCACCACTAATGACTTTGGCCGAATCCCTTACGCCGCTGCTCGCTGTAGCGGTCGAGCGCGTCCTGGATGATCGGCATGGCGTGCTTCGACGGCTGGATCTCATCCACTTCCACCGCTTTGCCTTCCAGTTGTTTGTAGTCGAGAAAGAAACGTCGCAGCATGGCCAGGCGATGCTCCGGCATCTCGGCCGCTTCTTTGTAGGCGTTGAACTCAGGGTCCTGGGTTGCCACCGAGATAACCTTGTGATCGCGTTTGCCGCCGTCAATCATGGTCATCAGTCCGATGACGCGGGCATGAATCAAAGTCAGCGGTACCACTGCTTCCTGACAGAAAACCAGCACATCCAGCGGGTCGTCATCTTCTGCCAGCGTCTGTGGAATGAAGCCGTAATTCGCTGGGTAGTACACGGCCGAATACAACACGCGATCCAGCTTGATCAGGCCGCTCTGCTTGTCCAGCTCATACTTCACGCTGGAGCCGAAGGGGATCTCGATCACCGCGCGGAATTCTAGCGGCAGGTTTTCGCCGGGAGAGATGTCGTGCCAGGCATGGGTCATGGGATGCTCGGAATCGCAAGCGCGACCTACATTGTAGCCGAAGTAGTTGCTCTCGTGGCGTCTTGCTCAGGTCTGTCGCAGGAGTGCTTCGTTGACCTCGTAACGAACTCAACTGTACAGTTAGAATTGCCGAACTGGAGAGTTTAGAGAATGCGACAAGACGATCAGAATGACGGGCCGGTTATCTCGGCGTTGCAAGCGCGTGCCAACTTCGGCAGGCTCCTCCGTCTGGTTGAGAAGGAGCGGCGCTCTTTGGTAATCGAAAAGCGCGGGACGCCGAAAGCTGTTCTCCTTGGAATCCGCGAGTATGTTCGGCTGGCGGCGCCCGAGCCGGAGATTTTGCGCATCATTGGGGAAGAGTCGCAGCGTAAAGGAACCGATCGCTTGACCTCGCGACAGATTGATCGCGCGATCCGGGCGAGTCGCGTCCAAGAACGCAAACATCGATGATTCCGCTGCGGTTGGTTCTCGATACGAATGTCGTGGTCTCCGCCGCTCTGAAACCTGAAGGATTCCAGCGCACGGTTCTGTTGTTAGCTTCGACTAAGCCGGCGCGCTGGTACGTTTCCGAGGCTGTTCTCAGCGAGTATCGACTGGTGCTGGCGCGGCCGGAACTGCGGATTCGCAAGAGCCTGCAACAGCAACTGCTTCAACTCATCGCGAGCCGCTCGCACCTCGTTTCTCCGGCACGACGTTTGCATATCACCCCGGATCCCGATGACGACAAGTTTCTCGAGTGCGCTGACTCCGCACGCGCCGACTATCTTGTAACCGGCAATCTGCGTCACTTCCCCAAATTCTGGAAGAAAACCAAGATCATTTCTTCTCACGAATTTATCGGCATCGTTGCCCCGCATTTGCTCCCCTGAAACCCGCAGTTTGCAGCTTAAATCGAGCATTTGAGATATACCTATTGCCTTCCAATAGAAAGCCTGTCATCATCCTATGGGTTGACCATAGGGAGGCCAGGCATGGGCGACAAGACCGACGTTTGGCAGGGAACGCTGGCATTAATGGTGTTGAAGACGTTGCAGACGATGGGACCGCTCCACGGCTACGGTATCGCCCGCCGCATCGAGCAGACCAGCGGCAATGTTCTTTCGTTGAATTACGGAACGCTGTATCCCGCGCTGCTCAAACTGGAACAGGAAGGCTCCATCGCCTCCGAATGGGGAACGTCCGACAACAATCGCAAGGCCAAGTTCTACAAGCTCACGCGCGCCGGACGGAAGCAGTTGGACAAAGAGGCGAGCGATTGGGAGCAGGCTGCCGCGATCGTTGGCCGCTTCCTCGCACCTGGTGGAGAGCAGGCATGAAGCGCATGCGAGCCTGCATGGTGCGCCTGTCCGGCCTGTTGTTCAAGCAACGCCGGGAGCAGGAGATGGCAGATGAGATGGAGAGCCATCTGCGGCTGCACGTCGAAGACAATCTGCGCGCCGGCATGACGCCGGAAGAGGCGCGGCGCGAGGCGCTATTCAAGTTGGGCGGGCTGGAGCAGACGAAACAGATTTATCGCGAACGCAGCACCGTGCCCGCGTTTGAAGCGCTCGGGCACGATGTTCGCTTCGCCTTCCGCCAGCTCAGGAAAAAACCAGGCTTGGCTTTCACCGCGGTTCTCGTTCTCGCGTTAGGCATTGGAGCCAGCACCGCAATCTTCAGCGCAGTCAATCCCATACTCTTCCAGCCGCTGCCGTATCCCGATCCCAGCCGAGTAATGATGCTGTGGGAAGTGCAGAGCGACGGCTCGCGCGAGGCCGTATGCTTCGGCACATTTCACGGACTGCAGGAACGCAATCGCTCCTTCGAGGCGGTGGCTGCGATGAAGCCGTGGCAGCCCACGATGATCGGACGCGGCGAGCCCGAGCGCTTCGAAGGCCAGCGGGTCAGCGCAGATTATTTCCGCGTGCTTGGGGTCGGGCCGGTGCTGGGCCGCGGCTTCGACGCTGCTGACGACCAGCACAACGGGCCGAATGTCGTTGTCTTGAGCGACGGTCTCTGGCGGCGACGTTTCGCCGGCGATCGCGCGATCCTGGGCCGCCAGATCACTCTCGACGACAACCTGTACACGGTGATCGGTGTCATGCCGAAGTCGTTCGAGAGTGTGCTTGCGCCCACCGCGCAGCTTTGGGCGCCTTTGCAATACGATTCTTCTCTCCCCGCCGACGGGCGCGAGTGGGGACATCATCTGCAGATGATCGGCCGGCTCGCACCGGGCGTCAGCAGGAACGACGCTCGCAACGAGCTCGGCGTCATTCTGCACACGCTCGGCCAGATTTATGCCAAGGGGTTTAACAGCTCCGGCGGCGTTTCCAAAGGAATGCTGGTAAACCCGCTGCAGGCCGACATTACGCGGGATGTGCGGCCGGCGTTGCTGGCGATTCTTGGCGCCGTGGTGCTGGTGCTGCTGATCGCGTGCGTGAACGTGACCAACCTGATGCTGGCGCGTGGCGCGCAGAGGCGCGGCGAATTCGCCATGCGAGCTGCGCTGGGCGCGAATCGGACGCGCCTGGTGCAGCAGTTACTCACGGAGAGTTTGTTGCTCGCAGCAATCGGCGGTGTGATCGGAATCCTGCTGGCCAACGGCGGCGTGCGTCTGCTGGTCGCGTTGAGTCCAGCTGACTTGCCTCGCGTCGGTGCGATCCGCGTCGACAACACGGTTCTGCTTTTTGCTCTCGGCATCACCACACTGGTCGGGCTGGTGGTTGGACTGATGCCGGCGTTGCACGCGTCAAACAGCGATCCGCACACCGGCTTGCAGCAGAACACACGGACAACCGTCGGCGGCCATCAGATGACGCGCCGCACGCTGGTGGTCTCGGAAGTGGCAATTGCACTGGTGCTGCTGGTGAGCGCGGGATTACTACTGCGCAGTATTCAGCGGCTGTTCGCCATCCCGCCCGGTTTCGATTCGTCGCACCTGCTCACCATGCGGGTGCAGGAGTACGGTCATCGCTTTGACAAGGACGCTGTTCGCGCGCGCTTTTATGAACAAGCGTTGCAGGCAGTGCGCCAGGTTCCTGGCGTCGTGGATGCGGCGTTCACCAGCCAGCTGCCGCTGAGCGGCGATTTCGACAGCTACGGTGTGGAGTTCGAGGCGCATCCCGGCGATCTTTCCTCCGAAGGCTTTCGATATTCCGTCGATCCCAGCTACTTCGGCGTGATGAAGATTCCGTTGCTGCGCGGCCGCCTGCTCAATGAGCGCGATCGAGCCGGCGCACCGGTCGCGGTTCTCCTCAGTGAGTCGTATGCCAAGCGTATGTTTGCTGGCCAGGATCCGATCGGCCAGCGCGTTCGCATCGGTCCCGATTACGGTCATCCCGACAAGCCCTGGGCGACGGTTGTCGGCGTGGTAGGCGATGTCAAGCAGTTGTCGTTGGGATTACGCGACGCCGAGGCTTTCTATACGACTCCCACACAGTGGTACTGGGTCGACGATGTGCAGTCGCTGGTGGTGCGCACGCGCGGCGACGCGACGATCATGGCGCCTGCGATTCGCCGGGCGATCTGGTCGGTCGACAAAGACCAGCCGGTCGTGCGCGTCGCCACCATGGAGAACCTGGTCGCGGCTTCGGAAGCGCAGCGGCACTTCGCGCTGGTGTTGTTCGAAGCGTTCGCACTGGTGGGATTGATTCTCGCGGCAACCGGCATCTACGGCGTCCTCTCCGGCAACGTCGCCGAACGCACGCGCGAAATCGGAGTGCGCGCCGCGCTGGGCGCATCGCCTGCCAACATCCTGCGCTTGATTCTGCGCCAGGGAATGACGCTGGCGGGACTGGGCGTCGCCATCGGATTGCTGGGAGCGATTGCCGCCAGTCGCGCGCTGCTTACGCTGCTATTCGGTGTTTCCCCGCTCGATCCACTGACCTACGCGGGCGTGGTCGCAGTGCTGGCCGCGGTAGCGGCGATTGCGTGCTGGATTCCGGCGCGGCGCGCGGCGCAGGTTGATCCGGCCATCACTTTGAGAGCGGAGTAGAACCATGAAGTCGATGCGCAGTTGGATGTTGCGACTTGCCGACATCTTCTCCAAGCAGCGCCGCGAGGGCGAGTTTGCCGATGAGATCGAAACTCACCTGCAGATGCAGATCGAGGACAACCTCCGCGCCGGCTGTTTACGCGCCTTTCAACCGGTGGACGCGTTGCGCGCGGAGTAGTCTGCGCGAAATCGGCTACCTGCAAGAACGCAAACAGAGGCGGCTGTGCGCGCGCCTCTGGTGAATGTCGTCCGCAATTAATAGCGGTGCGGCAGTTTCTGCTCAACCTCGACCGAGCTGGTCAGCGAACCGACCACGTAGCTCACGACAATTACACCTACCACAGCGATCGTAATCAGATCCATGTGGCACCTCCCCCAACCGGCGGCTGGCGCCGGCCCATGTTCGCCCGGAATTCTCGTTGCTACTGCTATAGACACCGGCTAGCAACAGATGTTGTGTCTTTTTTTAGCATGATTTCGCCAGCGGTGCAGCACAAATCGGCGAGACAGGTTAATTCAGCCGATTCGGTTTTCACAGCGCCGCATCGCGCCGTTGCCGGATGCAGTAGGTTTATCCGGCAAGCTGGGCCAGTTGGTTGGAGCTCTCCTTCACGCCTTCCGGCACATCGACCCGGGCGTACAGCTCCCGCGCTTCCTGCCACAGCAGCTTCGCCTGCTCCATCTCGCCCCGGTTGCTCTTCAAGATCGCCATGCTGCGAACGGCATTGGCCAGCTCAAGTAGAGGAGCGTCGCTCTGGGCGCGGTAGAGCTTGAGAGCCTCGCAATAGCAAGGCTGCGCCAACTCGGTTTGTCCTGCGTCGTAGTACAGGTCGCCCAGGTGACGAACAGTGTGCGCCAGGGTAAGAGGATCGGCGTACATCCAGCACAGTTCAACCGCTTCTTCGTAGTGCTGGCGGGCGGCAATCTCCTGATGCAGCTTTCTCTCCACCTCGGCGAGCAAACGAAGCGCCTTGGCCAGTTCCACACCGGGCGCCTCCTGGCGCAACCAGCCCGCCGCCTGCGCAGCATCGCGTCGGGCGTCGGTGAGCCGGCCTTCGCTTTTCGCCTGTGCGGCGCGCAATACGAGATCATGAGGGTCATTCATAGTGGGCAAAGCTTAGCAAACCCGCTTGCTTGTGCCAACGCCAGTTTGGGGAATCCGCGCACCACACTTAGGCAGCAGATGGTGGCCCCACTTCGGCGACTATGCTCAGCAGCGCGTCCGGCCCGTCAGCGCCGACAATATAGCGATCGGCCTCAACCTCGGGCCATACCCCATACATGTGCGTGATGTAGATCACCTTGCCCGGCCGCTGGTCGTCGCGCAAAATGCGGACGATCTTGCGCGCGGTTGCATCCGGCATGCGATGACACAACAGCGCTACATCAAACGGAATCTGCGTTTCCGCGGCTTCCACCGTTTCTCTTTCGCCGACCACAGAAACCACCTTATGCCCGGCCGACTCCAGCACCCGTTGACGCAGTAACGCCAGCTCCTGATCGGTAGTAAGAATGAGAATTTTCATGATGAGGCACTAGCCGGCGAAGTGGTTGTTGGGAGGATATCAAAAAATGTTGTGCAGACCTACCTGCTTGCAACCTTGGGTTCACGCTGCGGAATGACCTTCGCAGCATAGCGCTCGATCCATTCCTCCTGCTCGGCCGTCTCCGGAACACGCGTACCGCGGAGATCGCTCAACTCCTTCATGGCAAGCCGCGGAGTCCAGCCTCTATTAACTAACAGAGAGGCCGCCACCAAGCCACTTCGGCCAATTCCCTGGCGGCAGTGCACCAGGACGTTCTTCCCTGAGGAAAGAGTTCGATCTAGTCCTTGAATCGCGGACTGCATCTCGGTGACCGTGGAGGGGGCCTGACGATCCGGAATTGCCAGTGACACGAAGCTCAGGCCGCTGCCAAGCACCTGTGACGCCTCTAGCTCCAGCGATAGCTCCTGCTCTTCCTCAGGTGTCAACAGTGAAACGACCGTGCTGATTCCTTCCTTCCGCCAGCCCGCAACCTCATCGTCTAGCCAATCGCCCCCGCGTGGCCTGGCGCTGAGGGCGAGTTTTCCGGGCCACGGGCCCTGCACCCAATACAAACGAGTCATATTTCGTGGCCCTCCTTTTCTACAATCTCTCGAGGGAGGCGATCAACATCGACGCCCCGTTTCCGAAGGATATAGATTCGATGATGTCCATCGAGAATAGTTCCGTCCGGCCGCGTTTTCAAACATTCCGCCTTGCCAGGAGCGAGCGAAGCAAGTAAGGCCTCGGTTGAAATTTTCCCCATAGCCGTGAGCTTGGCGGCGACCAGCGCGTGATCGGAGTGCAGCGGCTTCAATTCTGGGTTGGAACTTGAATCGTCCATGACTGCGTCCGTTCGGGAATTGGCGCACTCCCTATGCCGGCGTCTGCATGAAGTCCAGGGCGCGCGAGATGTAGGCCCGCAGATCGTGGCGACGTACGACGGCGTCGAGCATGCCATGTTCCAGCAGAAACTCGCTGCGCTGAAAACCTTCAGGCAGCTTCTGCCGGATGGTCTGCTCGATGACGCGCGGACCGGCAAATCCGATGAGCGCGCCCGGCTCCGCGATGTTCAGGTCGCCCAGCATGGCAAATGATGCGGTTGTGCCGCCGGTGGTGGGATCGGTCATTACCGAGATGTACGGTACTTTGGCACCTTCCATGCGAGCCAGAGCAGCGGAGATCTTCGCCATTTGCATCAGGCTGATCGCGCCTTCCATCATGCGGGCGCCGCCGGATGCCGAGACAATAATCAAGGGCAGCTTTTCCGCTGTCGCCTTCTCGATGGCGCGAGTGATCATTTCGCCGACCACCGCCCCCATGGAGCCGCCGACGAAGGAATACTCCATGGCGCTCACCATCACCGGCTGGCCTTCGATTTTTCCGCGCGCGTTGATGACCGCGTCGTTCAGGCCGGTCTCCTGCTGCGAGCTCTTCAGCCGGTCGGAATACGACTTCAGGTCGGTGAAGTGCAGCGGATCGGTCGAGACCAGGTTGTTGTCTTCGGCTTCATACTTGCCGTCGTCCAGAAGATAGGAAAGGCGAGTGCGAGCGTCGATGCGGAAGTGACGGTCGCACTTGGGGCAGACGTTGAAGTTCTGGTCCAGATCCTTCTTCCAGATGATCTGGCGGCAGTTGTCACACTTCACCCACAGTCCTTCGGTCTTGACCCGCTTCTCGCCCGAAGTGTCGAGGGGGACGGATTCGCGCTTAAACCATGCCATTGTGTGTAGGAGGTCAGTGTAGCTGACGGGGTCAGGAGTTGTCGCCCCGGTCACTCGAATGGTGAGTCGGATGGAACGCAAGATTTCTCCTGCTCTGCCGATAGAAAGAGATGGACGCGCGCGTCCGGCGATCTCGCCATGGCTGCAACGGTCCTCAGGTGGCGACCGCGCCAACGCAAGCACTAGGGATCAAGAAGAAGCATGTTTGCCATCATCGGAATTTTGGTCGTTTTGGGCGCCGTGATTGGCGGCTTCCTCATGGAACACGGCCCCATCCGGGTGCTGATTCAACCTTCGGAAGCCATCATCATCTGCGGCGCGGCGCTCGGTACGCTGCTGGTCGCCAATCCTCTGCACACGCTGAAAGGCGTCATGAACGGCGTGCTGCAGGTGCTGAAAGGATCGAAGTTCACCAAGAAGCGCTATCTGGGCGCGCTGAAAATGATGTACGACATGTTCAACAAGATTCGCCGGGATGGGCCGAACTCCGTGGAAAACGACATTGAAGCGCCCGACAAGAGCAAGTTCTTCCAGACCTATCCGGAGTTCGTCAAGGACCACCACGCGCGCGATTTTGTCTGCGACACCATGCGCATGGTGCTGATGGGTGGCGTGGAAGCGTTCGATGTCGATCAGATGATGGAAGCCGATATGGACGTCCACGCTAGTGAGACCGAGCAGTCCGTCGGCGCGCTCAGCAGTGTGGCCGATTCGCTGCCTGGGCTGGGCATTGTCGCTGCCGTGCTCGGCGTGGTCATGACCATGAGCGCACTGGGTGGGCCGCCGGAAGAGATTGGCAAGAAGGTCGCAGCAGCGTTGGTGGGAACCTTTCTCGGCATCCTGATGTGCTATGGCTTCATTGGGCCGATCGCCGCCAACCTGGCGAAGCTCGCGCACGAGGAACACGAATACCTGCACGTGCTGCGCGTCACCATGATCGCCTTCATGAAAGGGACATCACCGCTGCTGGCAGCGGAGATGGGACGACGCGCGGTGCCGGCGCATCTGCGCCCCACCTTCGCCGAGTTTGAGAAGAACTGCAAGCAATCCGGCGCTGCCGCCGCCGCCGGCTCCGAAGCCGCGCCCGCTGCGGCGGAAGCTGCGGCCGCGTCCTAGGGAAAATCAATGGCTGCTGCCAACTCTCAGCCCATCATCATCAAGCGCAAAGGCGGCCACGGCGGCCATCACGGCGGCGCGTGGAAGGTCGCTTATGCCGATTTCGTCACCGCGATGATGGCCTTGTTCATCGTGTTGTGGCTGATGAATACCAGCAAGCCGGTTCAGGAAGCAATCAGCGGATACTTCAAGGATCCGGCCGGCACCGGCAAGTTGACGGGAGCGAAAACCCTGCCGCCACCGAGCAAGGAGATCACCAAAGAAAGTCTGGACAAGGTCAAAAGTGAATTAGAAAAAGCGATTCGCCAGGTTGCCAACTTCGACAAACTCAAGGACCACATCGAGATGAAGGTTACGCAAGAGGGTTTGCGAATCGAACTGTTGGAATCGCAGAACGGCACATTCTTCGACAGTGGAAAATCCGATCCCAATGGCAACGGCCGCGAACTGCTGATGACCATTGCCGAAGAGCTGGGCAAGGCTCCCAACAAAATCTCCGTCGAAGGGCATACCGATGCGCAGCAGTTTTCCCGAGGTTTGAACTACACGAATTGGGAACTATCGGTGGATCGGGCGAATGCCAGCCGCCGTATTATGCAACAACACGGGCTCGGCGCGAATCAGGTGGCGCAGGTGCGCGGCTTCGCCGATCAGAAGCCGCGCAATACCAAAGACCCGGCCGACCCGGCCAATCGAAGGATCACCATTCTGGTGCAATATTCCGATCAGAAGCAGCCGGATGGATCGGACGTAGCGGCCAAACCGTCGCCGACGGCGCCGACCGCGTCAGAGAAAAAACCCTGAGCCCATGTCTAATTCTTGTCCTGCGTAGATAAAGGGCTCACTCTTCGTGTTGCGTATTGCCGCCTAACAGGTCCAACGCATGCGGCAAGATATCGATAACGGCTTGCAGGGAATCGACCGCACCGCTGGGGCTGCCAGGAAGGTTGAGGATCAACGTTCGCCCCCGCACTCCGCAAACGCCACGACTGAGAGCTGCCAGCGGATTCTCTTCCGATCCCGCAGCGCGCATCTTCTCCGGAATACCCTCAATGAATTTCGAGCAGACCGCGCGTGTGGCTTCGGGTGTGACATCGCGGTCCGCTACGCCGGTGCCTCCGGTGGTAACAATCAGGTGCACCTGGTCGCTGAATTCGATGAGTTGTTGCTCGATCGTCGGCTGATCGTCGGGAACGATGCCCTGATACATGACCCCGAACCCGTGCTGCCGCAGTACCTCGACGGTCGCCGGGCCAGAACGGTCTTCGCGCTCTCCACGCGAACGGGAATCACTGACGGTGAGGACGGCAGCACTATATTTAGGTCCGGACATAGATTTTGGATGGAGCACGCCTTGACAGGCTACAACAATATAATTCTTTATTTTTCGCGGCGTCTCTCGTACTCGCCGCTCTTGCCGCCGGATTTGCGCAGCAGCACTACCTCGCGGATCTCGATGCCCTTATCCAGCCCCTTGCACATGTCGTAGACGGTCAGCGCGGCGACCGAAGCGGCCACGAGCGCTTCCATCTCCACTCCCGTCTCCGCTTTGGCGCGTGCCAGGGCGCGAATCGCAACCCCGTCCTTTTGCACCGTGGCCTCGACGTCGACCTTGCTGAGCGGAATGGAGTGGCACATGGGAATCAACTCCGCGGTGCGCTTGGCCGCCAGAATTCCCGCGATGCGCGCGACTTCCAGCGGATCGCCTTTCGGGTTCTGCGGCAGAGCGCGAATCACCTCGCGGCTCATCGCGACAAAAGCGCTGGCCTCAGCCTCGCGAACGTTGGGCTGCTTGCCGGACACGTCCACCATCGATGCGCGTCCGGCCGCATCGTAGTGGGACAGCTTCTTCGTTCTAGCTTCCGATTTCGCCATGCCTTGTTGCCGTTTGCTGCCAGCGATTTCCTCACCACAACAATACGGTGACCGCATCGCCCGCGGAAAAGCGCCCCCGATCTGCTGGTACCACAATGTAGCAGTTCGCTTGCGCAGCAGCCATCAAGTCCCCCGAACCCTGCCAGCGCAGCAACTCAACTTCTGGCTGCTCGTGCATTCCTCCCAGCCTCGCCGGCAAGAAGCGCGTCAGGCCAGTGCGGGTGTCGAAGTTCGATTTCAGTCGAGCCTGAGCAAAGCTCAGTGGCTGTGGCTTGGCTCCTGCGAGCGCGTCCAAAACCGGCCGCGCGAACAACTGAAACGTCACCATCGTCGAAACCGGATTGCCCGGCAGTCCAAGAAACGGCGTGCTGCGCTCGCCCGACTTCACCTCGCCAAACACCACCGGCTTTCCCGGCTGAATCTCCACTCCGGTGAAAAAAATGTTGGCATCGAACGAGGCCAGCACCTGCTCCACTAGATCGTACTTGCCCATCGACACTCCGCCGGTGATCAGCAATAGCTCCGACTCCAGACCTTTTCGCAAAAGCAGGGCGAGTTCACCCGGTTCGTCCTGCGCCACGGGTAAGATTATGGGCTCGCCGCCGGCGGCTTGCACCTGCGCAGCCAGCGAGTAGCTGTTGGAGTTGCGAATCTCGTTGGCTCCCGGCCGCAGATTGATATCGACCAACTCGTCGCCGGTAGCCAGGATGGCTACCCGCGGCCGGCGAGCTACCGCAACCTCGGCACACCCAATCGCTGCGGCGATGGCGACGACAGTGTGATTCACCCTGGTGCCACGCGACACCATCACCGCGCCGCACCGCGCTTCCGCGCCCTTTGCCACCACGTTCTCACCTGCAGCCACGGAGCGCTGCACTGTGACTGCATCGCCGGTGCGCTCGGTGAATTCGACCATCACGACAGCATCTGCTCCCGTAGGAACAGGCGCTCCAGTCATGATCTCGACACACTCACCCTCTCGCACCACCAAGGCACTGTGCTCGCCGCTTGCTCCCGCCTTGATCTCGCCAATGCAGTGCAAGTGAGCGGGCACGGACTTCACCTCCGCCGCCCGCACCGCAAAGCCGTCGCGCGTGGAACGGGGAAACGGAGGAAAGTCACGATCGGCTCGCAAGTCCTCGGCCAGCGCCAGACCGTAGCCTTCCAGCAGCGACATCAACTCAGCCGCTGTGGGAGAAAGCGTGCGCGCATATTCTTCGACCAGCCGCCGGGCTTCGCCGAATGACAGGAGTTTGGAATCGACCGCGCTTCCCATAAAGTCAACTGCTGGTAGCGATTTTATTGAACTGACAAAAGCTGCGAAACCACGACTGGGTCGCTAAGGGACTGGTGCGTAATTGTCGAATTGGAGTTTGTGGAACAACATGTCGCCCGCAGGACGCGATCATGACGGATCGCGTCCACATTCTGCCACTACCGCTGGATTTTCCTGGCGACCTAGTTCTTTTTACCCGACTTTTGTTTTCCGTAGCTGGTCTCAACCGAGGCGCCAATGCTGGCCAGCATCTGTTTGGCTGCGTCGGCGTACTTACCGGTCGGCTGCAATTCCAGATACTTGTTGAATGCCTCTGCCGTTCCCGCAGGAGCCACCATCTTATTGTCCTTCATGGTGGCTTTGCCGATCAGGTCGACGCCCTTCCAGTAATAGGCGTCGGCACGATTCGGATCGAGCTGGATGGCTTTGTCAAAAGCTGCGACCGCATCATCGATCTTGCCGGTGTTAGTCAATACCGCGCCCTCGTTGTAGTAATACTGGGCGGCATTGGTCGGGTCGGCCTGAGCAGCAGCGGCGTATTGCTCAATCGCCTTATCCGTCTGTCCGGCTTTCGCGTAAGCATCCGCCAACTGGCCCATGTAAGGTCCGTTGGTCGGCTTGATGGCCAGGGCCTTCTGATAAGACTCGATGGCGTCGGTGTATTTCTTGGCTCCGCGCTGCGCGTCGCCCAGGTAGGCCCACACCAGATCCTGATTGGGATCGACCTGGGTGGCTTGCTGCAAGAGCGTAACCGCCTGATCGTAATTGCCCGCCCCTTCCAGATCTTTTGCCTGCTTGAGCGTGGCATTCAAACCTTTGATCTTGGAATTCTGCTGCTGAGCCGCTGCTGCAGCCTTGCCTTGCTCTGCCGCCGCCGCCGCATCTGCGGCCAGGTCGAAATCTACCTCGCGCTCATCCGTCGCGGTAATCACCACGTTGCCGTGCGAATCAACCTCCTGGCCGTTCAAAAATAGGGTCGCCCGGTAGGTCCCCAAGCCGATGCCGACGGAGAAATACGCCCCTTTCGAATTCGTTTTCAGTGTGTACTTTGTTCCCGTCTGGGTGCCGACGAGTTCTATCGTAGCCCCAGCAATAGGCTTATGATCTTTGTCGGTGACAACACCTTTGACGGTCCCCGTAATTTGCGCCCACACCGGGGCAGAACACATAACCAGCAACAGCAACATAAGGGAAAAATTAAGATATTTCTTCATGGCTCCTCCAGCGCATGAAACCGAAGGACTATGCTCTCGCAACGGTCTCCAGCGTTGATTTTCGAGATCTACCTTCATGAAAGGTCCTGAACCGCAGTCGGCGAGAGGTAGGGAATAGGATCGACAGCGCCCGCCGCTGCAAAGGCCCGCAGCCGTAAGACGCAACTGTCGCAACTGCCACAAGCCAGGTCGTCGCGACTGTAGCATGACCACGTTAAATCGAAGGGAGCACCCAATTCAAGGCCACGCGTCACAATCTGGGATTTGCGCATGGCGATCAGCGGCGTCTCAATCCGGATGCGGCCTTCCTTGGTCCCGGCACGCACCGCCTCGTTGAAGGCACGATAAAACTCCGGCCGGCAGTCCGGGTAGCCTGAACTGTCCTGTTGCACCGCTCCTATATAGATGCGATCGGCGCCCAGCACTTCCGCCCAACTCACTGCGGCTGACAGAAAATGAGCATTGCGGAAGGGCACATACGTCACAGGTATCTGTGAGCCGATCTCCGGCCCTGCCTCAGGCACCCCAATCTGATCGTCGGTGAGCGCCGACCCGCCAATGGCGCGAAAAAACAGTGTGCGCACGACCAGTCGCCGGTAGATGCCCAGCCGCTCACAGATGCCAAGGAAAGAAGTCTGCTCGCGTGCTTCGGTTCGCTGGCCGTAACTGATGTGCAACGCCGCAACCGCCGCCGCGCCGAATTCGTGGACCGCAAGAGCGGCGCAAACCGCCGAGTCCATCCCGCCGCTCAGCGAAACCACGATCTCTACCTTAGAGTTGCTCATGATCCGATTTGGCGCTTTGCGCAGTTCGCTTTTTTGCTTCTTTGCCAGAACCGCGAAAATATATTGTGGCGAAGAGCGAAAGGCGAACAGCGGACGTCACACCCCGGGTGCCCCGTTCCAGCCTTCGTTTGGCCAGGGCGGGCAGTTCCGCCTGCCACCGCCGCGCCGGGTGCCCCGTTCCAGCCTTCGTTTGGCCAGGGCGGGGATTCCTCTCACACCCCCTTCAGCGCCGGATCCCAAATGAACTTGTGAATCTGTAATCCCAGGCGCGCGTTCAACCCGTCGGCCAACATCCACTCCGCGAGAAGCTGCGGATCCAGCAGACAGTGCGAGACGTCGCGACTTCCCGTAGCATCCTTGCGAAAAGCCGGCGAGAGAATCACGGAACTCACCCGCGAACTCAGCTCATGCTCGCGCATGAATTCACGCGCAAACTCATAATCCCGCCGGCTGGCAACTACAAACTTCAGCTCGTCGGTTGGCTTGAGGAACTGCAGATTCGTCATGCGAAACGTATCGCCCTCGCCGGAGTCGGGGCACTTCACGTCGACGATTTTCACCACCTGCTGCGGAACGTGATCCAACGCCCGCTCGCCGCTGGTCTCCAGCAGCACCTTGTAGCCTGAGTCGATCAGTCGCTGCATGAGCGGAATGGTTTCGCGCTCCTGCAGCAGCGGCTCGCCGCCCGTGATCTCCACCAGCCCGCCAGCAGGCGAAAGATGCCGAACTTCCTGCATCACCTCGTCGAGCGTCATACGATTGCCACCTCTAAAGGTGTACTCGCTGTCGCACCAGACGCAACGCAGATTGCAGCCCGCCAGCCGCACAAACACGCACGGCCAGCCGGCATACGACGACTCTCCCTGCAGCGACTTGAAGATTTCGATGATCTGCATGGCTTCGGAGGCCGATTCGCTCTTCGCTCAACGCCTTACGCCCTGTGCTTTTCACTCTTCACAGTGGCTAGATTGAACGTCTTTTTTCGATCACTTGTGCTCGCGCTGAACTCACGCTCTGGCGAACAGCGAATGGCGAAAAGCGTTATTCGTAATACCGCGCCGTGGTGGTATCGGTTTCCCAGATGGTCACGTCCTTCACCCGCACGCGCCCATGGGTGTCCTGACCCAACCGCCCATTGATCTCGTCAAAAAAGTACTTCGCCAGGTTCTCCGCCGAAGGGTTCACCATGGTAAACGGCTCCAGCTCATTGATCATTTCATGGTCAAGGTAGCTGATCGCCGGACGAAGCACGTCCTTCAACTCCTTGAAGTCGAGCAGCAAACCGGCCTGGTCCAACTCCGTGCCGCTCAAAGTCACGCGCACCCGGTAGTTGTGCCCGTGCGGCTTCTCGCACTTGCCGCGATAGTTGCGCAGGTAATGGCCGGCGGAAAATGTGTCTTCAACGGTAACTTCAAACATGATGGGGCGCAGCCGAAGCTAGCCGCACTGCGGCTGCTAATAATATTCTAGCCTGTTTGGCACAAGACATCGTCGCTCAGCGCCTGGTAATCACTGCCGCAAAAAATCCGTCGCACGGCTGTACTCCCGGAATGGTGCGCAAGAATTGTCCCCGCAGGAGTAAGTCCAGATCGTCCCACACAATCTCACCATTTAAACGCAGGCGCTCCAACTCTTCGCGGCAGTCGAGCAATTCATATTCGTGTTCACCTTGCAACACCTCCTTCACCACCGCTTCGTTCTCTTCCCGTTCCAGCGAGCAGGTGGAGTACACCGCGCGTCCTCCCGCAGCAAGCTGCCGCAGTGCGGCGCGCAAAATCGCAACTTGCTTTTGCTGAAAATCGGCCAGATCTTCCGGCTTGAGCCTCCACTTGATCTCGGGATTGCGCGCCAGCGTTCCCGTTCCCGAGCATGGCACGTCGGCCAGCACGCGATCGAAGCCGCCGGATGTGGGGAGGCTCAGCGCGTCTGCCTGAATCACCTGAACATTGCCGGCACGAACTCGCTTGCGCAACAGCTCGACGCGATGCGGATGCAATTCGGCGGCGATGATCTCGGCCGTGGGATTTCGTGCAGCTAAGGCAGCAGTTTTTCCGCCGGGAGCAGCGCAGCAGTCCAGAAGTCGCGATCCTTTGCCGACCAGCGCGGCGACCAGTTGGGAAGCTTCATCCTGAATGAAGAGGCGTCCTTCCTGGAAGGCGCGCGTTCGCGTAATATCTCCGCCGCCCACGATGCGCGCGCCGGCCAGCACAGCGCCGGCAGCGAGTTCCATGCCCTCGCTCCGCAATTCGTCTTCGAGCCCGGCGCTGTCCAGGCGAATGACCGTCTTCGGGATGTTCTGGTCGTAGCGACAGATTGTCGTGGCTGCTTCCACTCCGTAGTCCGCGACCCAGCGCTCCACCAGCCATTCCGGATGGGCGAACTCGCGGGCAACCGAGGCCGGGGTCGCAATCGAATCCCGCGCCGGCAGTACCTCCATCGCGGCTGTCTTTCGCAAAATCGCATTTACGAACGGCGCAGCCGAGCGTTTGTGCGCGCGCTTCACTAACTCGACACTCTCATTGATCGCAGCGTGCGCTGGGATGCGGCTGAGTTGGCGCAACTGATACGCCCCCAGTCGCAACGCGGTGAGTACCTCGGCATCCATTTTTGTTAGCGTGCGCGCTGATGCTTTAGCAATTACGTCGTCCAGCCGTGAACGCCAACGCAAGACGCCCAGCACCAGCTCTGTCGTCAGGGCACAATCAGCTGGGCTGAGCGCTTCCATCCGCCGCGAATGCAGAAGCTCGCTGGCGTAAGCATCCTGCTGATCGACGCGCAGCAGGATGTCGAAGGCGGTCGTGCGTGCAGCTGAAATGGGCATGAGCCAGGACCTTGAGTTTCAGTTCGTATTCAGTCTATTTCCCGTTCCGGGACCTCACACCTAGTAACGTGCGCCCCGTCATTGACGAAATCGTACCCGCTACCAACAATCGAGGTAATCGCAATAATGGTTACCCCAATGCGTATTCTGGTCGTTGAAGACGATGCTCCACTCGCCAACTTCGTTCGCAAGGGTCTCGAGGCCGAACATTACGCTATTGACTTAGCCTCTGACGGCGAACAGGCCCGCCAGATGGCGCTCGAAAGCGATTATGATCTCATCGTCCTCGACCTCAACCTGCCCCGGCTGGACGGCATCGGCGTGCTGAACGCCATTCGTCCCAAGAAGCCATCGCTCCCCGTGCTGGTGCTCACCGCGCGCAGTCGCATTGAGGACCGGGTTCAGTCGCTCGACACTGGTGCCGACGATTGCCTCATCAAGCCCTTCTCCTTTACCGAGCTGTCAGCCCGCGTACGGGCCCTGCTGCGGCGCGGCCCGCGCGTCGTCGAAACCGTGCTTCGCGTGGCTGACCTCGAACTGGACCGGGTCGGGCGCCGGGTGGAACGCGCCGGCAAGAACATCGAGCTCACCTCCAAGGAATTCGCTCTGCTCGAATACCTCATGCGCAACTCCGGCCGCCGCGTCACCCGCGCCATGATCGTTGAGCACGTCTGGAATCTGTCCTTCGACACCAGCACCAACATCGTCGACGTCTACGTTGCGGTCACCAACCTGACCAACGCCGAAGAGTCCCGCACGGCCACGGTGGAGGCCGCCGCCGCTATGAGGAGCTCGACCTTGATGGACTACCTGGCAGGCTCGGCGCGCTGACTGGGCGGAGAGAATGAATTGCGCAGCGAGGAGTGATACGCTGTTGCGATCATGACCGCCGACGAAGTGAAACAACTGCTGCAGCTCAAGCCGCTGGCGATCGAGGGCGGCTTCTTTCGTGAAACCTATCGCTCGCGCTGGTCGGTCTCAGCCGAGTATCTTCCGCAAGCTATCAGTGGCTCGCGCTCCATTGGTACTGCCATTTATTACATGATCACGCCGGAAACGTTTTCCGCGCTGCATCGCCTTCCCGGCACTGAGGTCTTTCACTTTTACGCCGGAGATCCGGTGCTGATGCTGCAGCTACTGGCGGATGGCAGCTCGCGAATGGTCACGTTAGGAAATGATCTTCTTGCCGGCCAGCAGCCGCAGGTGGTAGTACGCGGACAAGTGTGGCAGGGCAGCAGGCTGGCGCCGGGCGGAAAGTGGGCGCTGATGGGCACGACCATGTCACCGGGATTCGATTACGCAGACTATGAAAATGGCGACGCCAAAGCTCTGATCGCCCAATATCCTGACGCAGCGGAGAAGATTCCAGAGTACATAAGGTAGGGCCTACTACTCGCACTTGCCGGTGCCGTGACATGCTCTGGACTTCGACGCGCAGTTGCCCGGCTCGGCCAGTTCCCCGTCCGGCCCGATACAAGTTTGCGTGTGCAGGCACCAGAAGATGCCATCATTCGACGGCGGCACGGTAGGATCGTGCTCCACATCGATGAATTGGCCTTTCCAACGCAGCGCCGGACACAGGCCGCTGCGCTCAGTACGGAAGCGGTCGGAGTCGAGGTTGAGCATCACGCGGCACCTCCCGAGATCTGAGCGGCTTCGAGGATAGCCCGTTTCACCGCTACTTTGGTCAGAGCGATTTTGTATTTGTTCTGGCTGAGTGGCTTGGCGCGCGCGACTGCCGCTTTGGCCGCTTCCATGGCTGTCTCCGGCGTAATCGCCTTGCCGACGAGTGCCTGATCCGACCCTAGCGATCGCCACGGAATCGGCGCTACCTGGCCGAGCACGACACGCGCGTTCTTCACGATATTGCCCTCCACTTCCAACACTGCTACCGCCTGCACCAGAGGCCAGTCGAAAGCAGCTCGCTGCCGAACTTCATAACTGCTGCAGCGAGTGTTCTGCGCCGGTGGCGGGACGACGATTTCTATGACCATCTCTCCCGGCTTCAAGTCGTGCTCCAGTTCGTTTTCCGACCGTGGAATGACGAAAAAATTCTCTAGCGGCAGCTCGCGCACGCCACTGTCCGGAGCACTTGCCGAATAAAGACGGATTTTCGCGCCATACGCAATCAGCACCGGCGCGAGGGTGGAAGGACTCACGAAATAAGCTGGTCCGAAGTTGCCGAGAATAGCAGCGTATCGGTTATCGCCTTCGACCACCATAGATTTGCCATCAGGCGCCTTCGGCATCAGTCCCATGCCGTTGCGGAAGTACCAGCACCGCGGACGCTGGCACATATTGCCGCCCACGGTTGCTAGATTACGAATCTGCGGGCTGGCGGCTTCGTTGGCGGCATCGAGCAGTGCGGGATACATCGCCAACTCGCCCTTCGCTTCGGCGAGTTCGGCAATCGTAGTCAGGACCCCGATGCGCAAGCCGTTTCCCGGCTGATAGCTGATGCCGCGGAGCGACTCAATCTGCTTGATATTCACCAGCCGCTTAGGCGTGACGATGTCGTCCTTCATCAGCGCAAGCAGGTCGGTGCCACCCGCAAGGATCGATCCATTACTGCCGAGCAAGGCCGCCACCTGCTCTTTGCTGGTGGGCGTAACGTACTCAAACGCTCGCATTGCCGCCTCCTTGCTGCAACGCGTCCAGCACGCGCGCGGGCGTCAACGGCAGGAACGGAACGCGCACGCCGATAGCGTTGGCCACCGCATTCGAAATTGCCGCGCCGGGCGAGACTACCGGCGGCTCGGCCAGGCCGATCACGCCACGCTCGTCGTAACCTTTGCCGGTCATCATGTGTACCTGCAGCTCGCCAACGTCGGCGATGCCGGCCAGTCGGTAGAACTCCATATTCGGATTCAGCATGCGGCCGGTGACGGGATCGAGAACCTTCTCTTCGTACAGCGCGTAACTGATGCCCATGATGAGAGCGCCCTTCACCTGGCTCTCAGCGGTTTTCACGTCGACCACAAGGCCGCAGTCCTGCACCGCAACCATCTTGTTGACGCGTACGATGCCGGTCTCGGTGTCGACGGAAACGTCGGCCATCTGCACGCCTCCGACGCCGCTGTTGGTCAGGTCGGGCGGTTTGGATTTGTCGGGATTCTTGCCGCGCACGGTCATTGGCATCGCGCCGAGCTTCGCACAGGCTTCCTTCCACGACAGACTGCGGCTGGATTCGCCCTTTACCCGTACTGTGGAATTCAGCGCTTCGAGATCTTCAGGTTTCGCATTCAGCGCCGGAGCGACCTTTGCGAACAGCTGATTGCGCGCGTCGACAGCGGCGCGCCGGGTAGAGGAAGTCACCCCGCCCGACGTTGTGCTGCCGCCACTGGCGCCGGACACCGGATAGCGGCTGTCGCCAATCAGCAATTTCACGTTGTCCATGGGAATGCCGAGGGTATCGGCGGCAACGATGATGATGATGGTGCGACAGCCGGTACCCAGATCCTGCGTCGCCATCTTGATCTCGACCGAGCCATCGGGATGAATGGTGAGATCACAGTCACTGTTGTGGCCGCGACCACCCCAAGTGTGAATCGAAAGGCCGAGGCCGCGCTTCACCGGACCGGCAGTCTTGTCGCCGCGGGGATGCCAGTTCTTCTTCCATTCCATCATTTCGGCGGCGATGGGCAGTTCGTCGCGGTAGATCTCGGCTCGCGGACCTGTCATCTCGAGGTTGCGGGTGAGGAAATCGACAGGGTCGATGTTCATCTTTGCCGCAAGGTCTTCGAGTGCCGACATCGTGATAACCGCAGCTTGCGGATGATTGGGGGCGCGCCAGGCGCGCGCGCTGCCCTGATTTGTCGAGATGGTAATGTTCTGCTTGCGCTGATTGGGGATCTCGAAAATGTACGGCAGCGGAGGAGTTCCGCCACCGCCGACGCCGCCTGTACCCCAGGAGCGCGATTCCCAGGCAACGAGTTTGCCGCCTTTGTCAGCGGCGATCTTGACGCGCGCGAAGGACGACGGCCGCATGCCTGCGACCTCCTGCTCGGCCGCGCGATCCAACATGATCTTCACTGGCTTGCCGCCAGCTGACTTCGAGAGTTGCGTTGCAGCGATGCCCCATCGATCGGGCGAGAATTTGCTACCGAATCCGCCGCCGACGTACTGCTGCATGACCTGGATACTGCCGGCGGGGATGTTCATGGGCTCGGCGATCTGCGGAGCAATGCCGGAGAGATTTTGCGTCGAGATGTGAACCAGCAGATTCGTTCCCGGGGATGCAGACGAATCGTTGGCGCTGGGCCACTCGGCTGCCATGCCGTGCGTCTCGAGACAGCAATGCGTGATGCAAGAAGCGCCGTAGAGTCCTTCGATCACGGCTGCGGCCGAGGTGAACGCCTTGTCAGGTTCGCCCTGCGTCTGCACGGCGGTTTTCTTGTAGGGAGATTTGGAGGCCGTGGCTTGCGCGTACTTTGCCGAGCGGAGCGCCTCGACGACCTTCTTGTCGACGCCCGATTCCTGCTGGTCCTTCAGGTACTTTTCGTCGGGATGAAAGCTGATGCCGTTCTGCTTGATGGCCGCAATCACCTGCTCGTCGGGGACCTGGTTGTCCTCCATGTCCTCGAAGTCGTCCTGACTGACGGGACCGCCGCCGGAGGCGATGTTCTTGGGTGGTTCAGCATCGCTGATGAAGTGCGGCAGCACTTCAAACTGGACCTTAATGGCGCGCAGCGCATCTTCGGCAGTTGGCTCATCGACGGCGGCAACGGCGACGACTTCGTCGCCCGCCCAGAAGATCTCTGTGCCGGGTTTCTGGATGATTTGGACCGCCTTCACGCCGGGCATCTTCTCGGCGACGCTGGTGTCGATACTGGTGACGCGCGCATGAGCGTAAGGACAACGGAGGATTTTCCCAGCAAGCAATCCGGCGGGATTGTAATCGTACGTATATTTGGCCCGGCCGGAGGACTTAATGGGACCATCGACGCGCGAAATCTTCTTGCCAAGCAATGGGCGAGTTGCGGGATCAGGCCACTGATAATCACTCATAAAGACCCGCCTTCTCTGACCGTTCCGTCATTCTCGCTGGTAAGGCTTGCGCCAGTAGATTTGCTCAGCGCTACCGCCCGGATTCCGTCGTAGGTTCCGCAGCGGCAATAGTTACCGCTCAACCCACGGCGAATATCGTCGGGAGTGGGGTTGGGGTGCTGTTGCAGGAAATGCGTGGTAGCGATGACAAAGCCCGGAGTGCAGAAACCGCACTGCTGTGCGTCGTGATCGACGAAAGCCTGCATCACCGGCGTGAGGGAATCGCCCCCGGTCAGGCCTTCGATGGTCGTGATCTTCTTGCCTTGGGCATCGATAGCCAGCACCATGCAGGCATAAACCGGCTTGCCTTCCAGGAGCACGGTACAAGCTCCGCAGGTGCCACGATCGCAAACGCGTTTGGCTCCGGTCAGGTTGAACGTATCGCGCAGCGCATCCAGCAAGGTGACGCGGGGTTCGAGGTCCGCCGTCAGCTTCTTGCCATTGACCATGAGTGCGATCGGAGCTTTGCTCGGCCCATGGACCGCGACATCTTCACCGGCGGCGCGAACCACGGTTGGCCCAAGCACCAGCGGAACCGCGACTCCTACACCAGAAATCTTGATGAAATCGCGTCGCGTAAGCCCCGAGTTTTGATCAGGTTTCGGCGCGTCTTCGTGCTTCATGCTGCCTCCACGATGCTCATTCGCTCAGATACGCACATTGGCTGCGAGTATAACTCCGCAGGCACTTAGGTTGCAGGGCGGGTGGGACGAAATGTCTGGTCGGGATAAGAATAGGCGGTCCAGAACGGACCGCCCGGATGGAGACGAAAAGGCTCGACTACTTCTTCAAGGTGCGGATGTACTTCACCAGACCGCTGATCTGGGCATCGGTCAGCTTGCCTTTGTAGGCGGGCATCTTGCCCTTACCATTGGCGATAGCGCCGGTGAGATCGGCGTCGGACATAGCCTGTACCTCGGCACCATTGAGCGGCTTGGCTCCCATCATGCTCTTGCTACCGTCGGCGCCATGGCACCCGGCACAGCTTGCCTTGTAAGTGTCGGCTGCGGACTGCGCTGCTGCCAGCGGAGGCAAGGCTAATGCGAGTATGAAGCTGAACAGGGCAATACGTTGTAACCAGCTGGTTCTCATTCGTTTCCTTCTCCTTCAGCAGACCCATTCGGGAAATAGACAAATACGCCACAAAATTTCGGCAACAGTACTGTACTCCTCCGAACCAGCGTTCGCCATAACAACTTCGGGGGAGAGAGCATCGAGCAGAAGATCAATGCCACTACCCCCCGGCAGCGGCGCGTGCGAAAAACCTCTGCGGCAGGGTGATATGCCGCTAGACCGCAGGGTTCAAAGCGGCGCAATTTCCCAGCTGTCCCCGTAACCTCATAGTCCTAAGCTACTTAATGGCCCTTCGCTCGGGCGCGCAGTTTGGCATGCCCTGTGCCTTTACATCTCGTAGATTGCTCGGCAGGAGAGGCCCAGTGGAACCGACATTAGCTGTAATCGGACTCAACTTTCGCACTTCATCGGTCGCGGTCCGCGAGCGCTTCTGGATCAGCCCGGCTCGCCGCTCCGATGTTCTCCTCCAACTGGTCCGCTCGGAAGGCATTGAGGAGATCATCGTTCTGGCTACGTGCAATCGGACGGAGTTCGTCATCTGGGCCAGCGACGTTCCAACGGCAGCCAATTCCGTCCTGCGGTTCCTTACGCAGGAATTTCAACTGAAGTTGTCGGAGTGGTCACATTTCTATCGTCTGATGGACGACGCCGCCCTGACCCAGATCTTCCGCGTGACCTCCAGTCTGGATTCCATGGTCCTGGGTGAGCCCGAGATTACGGGCCAGGTGAAAGAGGCCTGGGCGTTGGCACAGCAGGCAAGCACGACCGGCCGCTTTCTTGATGCTGTGATGCAGAAGGCCCTGACCGTCTCCAAGCGAACGCGCACGGAGACGGCGATTGGATCGTCGGCGGTGTCGGTTCCTTACGCCTCGGTTCAGCTTTCGCGCGATGTGCTGGGCGAACTTGCCGGCCGCGAAGTGCTGCTGATCGGCGCCGGTAAGATGAGCGAACTGGCAGCGCACTACCTGATGAAAGCCGGTGCGAGCAACGTGAAGGTGATGAATCGCACCGCAACTCGCGGCGAAGAGCTGGCCGCGAAGTTAGGCGCGACTCCGGTTTCGTTTGATGACAGACTCCAGCACTTGAAGAAAGCCGACATCGTCGTCAGTTCGACCTCCTGTCCGCATTTCATTCTGAGTCGCCAGGAAGCCGAGAACATTGCGAAGGAACGTAAGCGCAAGCCGATGGTGATGATCGATGTCGCCGTGCCGCGCGACATCGATCCTGCAGTGCGCGAGGTGGAAGGCATTCACCTGTTCGACATGGACCAACTCGAGCAGGTCGTACAGCGTAATGCCAACGGGCGGCAGACGGCTGCGGAAGCAGCGGAAAAGATTGTGCAGGCGGAGGTGCAGGGCTTCCGTCGCAAGCTGATGGCGGAGCGTGTTGTGCCCACCATCGTCGCCCTGCGCCAACGTCTCGATGAACTTTGCCGGCAGGAATTGGAAGTCCTGCGCAAGGAATTTGGCCCTTTCACGGAAGATCAGGACCAGGCATTAACAGCACTGACAAGCCATATTACCCAGCGTATTGCTGGATCACTGGCCCGTGAATTGAAGGAACTTCCAGAGAGGCAGGAACAGGATGTACTGACCGCAGCGGTCGGGCGCCTGTTTCACCTTGAACAGCCGCTCATGGCTGCCGCCGGCACCAAGAACTAGAAAGGCTGCATTTGGCAGTTAGCAGTTGGCACTTAGCCACCTCGCCGATGCCCAGTGCCAGGTCCTAAATGAAGGATTTTCGCGACTTGCAAGTTTGGCAGCGAGCACATCAAGTGACCCTAGCGGAATATCGGTTCACCCGAAGCTTTCCGCGTGAGGAGACTTACGGCATGGTTAGTCAGCTCCGGCGCTGCAGTTCGTCGGTAGCAGCAAACATCGCCGAGGGGTGTGGTCGCTCGGGGAATCCAGAGTTCGGTCGGTTCCTCGCAATGGCGATGGGTTCGGCTAGTGAACTCGAGTACTTCTTGCTTCTCGCGAGGGACTTGGGATATCTGGACGCGGAAGCGCACGAAGGAATCGCTTCCGATGTGGGCGAAATGCGACGCATGCTGAATCGGCTTATCGCAAAAGTACAAACGGAGACGACGAAAGGATCCGTACGAAACCGCCTTGGCTAAGTGCTAAATGCCAAATGCCAAGTGCTAGAAGGAGCAACTGATGTCATCCACTGCGCAAAACAAGAACAGCAACACCAACGCCGGCTTCACCACGGTACAAGCCTACACGCTAGCGGTGATTACTCTGGCCATTGGGATCGCGGTCGGATATTTCGCTCGCGGATCGGCTGCCGTTTCTCGAACCGCGGAAAGTGCGGAAGCTGCAGCCCCAAGTACAACGGGAGCCGCTCCGATAGGGATGGCCCAACTTCCCGGCATTGGGTCCCCGCAACAACAGCAAGCAACTTCCCCGGAGATGTTGGCGAAAGCGGCCGAGCCACTGCTCGCACAGATTAAAACCAATCCGAACGACTTCGACACCCTGACCAAGCTTGGCAATCTGTATTACGACGGCCAGTCGTATCCGCAAGCCATCGAGTACTACGAAAAGGCCCTCACTGTTCAACCCAACAACCCAGATGTACGGACCGATCTCGGAACCGCGTATTGGTACACCCGCGATCCTGACAAGGCCATAGCGAGCTTCCAAAAGGCGCTGGTCATTCGCCCGAATCATCCAGAAACGCTGTTCAACCTCGGGATCGTCATGTGGCAAGGAAAGAAAGATCCAAAGGGAGCTGTGGTGGTCTGGGAGAAACTGCTCCAGGCCAATCCCGACTACCCGCAGAAAGATCAGGTACAGACGTTGATTGAGCGCGCGAAAATGCACGGAGCTAACGTCAAAGGCTAGCTTGGTGCGCGTCGGGATTCCAATCCCGCGCACGTAGTCGCTCACCCCGGGACGATGCTGGCGCAGAGCTCGTCCCGGGTTTTTTCGTTTTGGAAACGCGACGGCGGAGTGGCAATGCACGGTGTGGGAGCGACACTCGTTCAAGGAGTTCGTAACTTATAATCGCGAAGACACCGGGGACCCATGAGTTCCGTTGAAGCAGATCGCAACGATGTAGTCGTGGCCCAGCCCAAGGCTGGTCCACTCTCCGGATTATTGCAACGCCCCGTTGTTCTCAGCCTGCTGCTGGTGATCGCAACCATCGCGCTCTACTATCCCGTCCATAACCATCCGTTCATCAATTACGACGACCGCGACTACGTCTACGAAAATGGGCAAGTAAAGTCCGGCATCAGCCCGCACACCATCAGATGGGCGTTCACCACATCCGCGGCAGGAAATTGGCATCCTCTAACCTGGTTAAGTCACGAACTCGACTACCAACTGTTCGGTCTTGATCCCGCAGGTCACCACGACGTCAGTGTTTTGATTCACGCTATAAACGCCGTGCTGCTGTTTTGGGTGCTGCTGCGTGCCACAGGATTCGCCGGCCGCAGCTTTATGGTGGCCGCGTTATTCGCGCTACATCCGATTAACGTTGAATCGGTAGCCTGGGTTGCCGAGCGCAAGAACGTGCTGAGCATGATGCTCTTTCTGCTCGCACTGGGCGCCTATCGATGGTATGCCAGCAGTCCCCGAGTTGGTCGGTACCTAGTGGTTGCGTTGCTGTTTGCCTTGGGATTGATGGCCAAGCCTCAAATCATCATTTTCCCTTGCGTTCTGCTGCTTTGGGATTACTGGCCGCTGCAGCGAATGTTTCAAGCGACGGCGAGGAAGGTGGATTCCGCTCTCGCAGCACCAGCAAAGAAGGTTTGGTGGCTGCTAGTCGAGAAGTTGCCTTTGTTCGCCTTGGTCGCCGCCAGCGCCATCGTCACGCTCAAGGTGCAGCGTGGCGCACGGACATGGTTTCCCCGGTCCGTACGCGTGGGCAACGGAATTCTTTCTTACGGACTTTATCTTTGGAAGAGTATCTGGCCTACACATCTCGCTCTCTTCTATCCACATCCTGGAGAGTCTCTCAACTGGTGGAAGGTGTTGTTGTCCGGTGTCATCCTGCTTGTCATCACCGTGCTGGTAATCGTTGGGCGACGACACCGATACTTGCCGGTGGGATGGCTTTGGTTCCTGGGAAGCCTGGTTCCAATGCTCGGAATTGTCCAGGTGGGGATACAGGGGATGGCCGACCGTTACGCCTATGTTTCTTTCCTCGGGCTGTTCATCATCATTTGCTGGGGAGTTGCTGAAATCGGCGAACGTTTTCATTTTTCACCTGTGGTGTTGCCGACTGTCAGCGTCGCCGCACTGCTATTGCTGGCATTGCTGGCTCGTAAACAGATTGACTATTGGCAAAATGATGTTGATGTGTGGGCGCACACGCTGCAGGTTACGACCGGTAACTGGATCGCCGAAAGTCAGTTGGGTACCGCACTGGCGATCGATGGGAGGGTAGAAGAAGCGATTCCCCACTACCGCAAAGCGCTTGCCCTGGAACCATACGATGCGGACGCCAACATGGGCATTGGCATTTATGAATTGCGGCAAGGGAATTATCGCGAGGCGATTTTCTACTACCAACGCGTAGTAACCGAAAACAGGGCACCGAGGCCAGGGATAACAATTAATGCCTGGGTTGGTATGGCCAAAGCTTATACCGCGCTCGGAAACATGGCCAAGGCGCAGGAGTGCCTGCAGGCTGCGAAACGGCTGAGCAATGAATCGGGAGTGACGAATTAGCGCACGCCTCCAGAAGGGCCTGTCCGAGGTCAGGAGCGCGCGTTCTTGACAGCCGCCTTTCTTGGTACGCCGGAATCAAGCATCACTTTACTGTGAAATTAACCGGTCGACGGTTTGCTGGGCGGCGGCGAGGTTCTGCGTTCTCAGGCTGGCCTGTTGGCGGGCGGCCTGCGCTTGCTGGTTCTGACCACTCTGTTCCAGCGCCTGAGCGAGTAACAGGAAGGCTACGTCTGAAGGCTGGAGTTGCGTGGCATGGGAGAACGCCTGAGCGGCAGAAGCGGGATCTCCGGATTTCTGCTCCGCGATTCCTAGTCCGATCCATTTCTGCGCGTTGTGTGGATCCAATTGCAGCGTGGCTTGGTAAGCAGCCTTGGCTTCAGCAAAATTATGCAGCGCATAATAGGCGTCTCCCATGTTTCCCAGCGCGGCAGCCTTCATTCTTATGAGAACCGGTGGAACTTTGGCGTAGACGTTCTGTGAAGTGAAGTCCTGTGCGAGATTTAATACTTGCTCGTAGTGCGCGATGGCAACGGCTGGCTGTCCGTGCTGCTGATAGTAGGCGCCGAGGTAGAGATGAGCAACGGCAGCGTAGCCGGCGAGTTCGCGTCCGATAGCCCCGGAAGCCGGAACCAGCGCGACCACTTGCTGAAAGTGCTCCATGGCCGACGCCTGCCGTCCGCTGTCGAGCAAAGCAACGCCGAGATTCTCCTCGACTTCATAGCTACCACTGGAGATTGCCAGCATACGCGTCCATAGCGTGACATTGTCGGACCAGTAGCTAAGCTGGCGATAGGTGAGTATCGCGAGGATCAGGAATACAGCGGCGCCAGGTACGGCCAAGGTTGTCGGCGAGAGGCGGCGTCGATCTGCCAGTTCCCCTGCGCCCCAACAGATCATGATGAAAAGCCCGATGAAGCTGAGATAGGCGTAGCGATCGGCCATTGCCTGCTCGCCGACCTGAACGATACCGATCATCGGCACCAGCGTTCCGAGAAACCAGAGCCAGCCGACAGCGAGAAAGCCTTCGCGACGCCGATAGAGTACGAATGCGGTAATAGCAAGAAGCAGAAGCAGAGAGGCCGCCACGTTCCCGGCGTTCAGTTCCGGATGCGGATAGAAGACTGCGAGCCGCGACGGCCAGAATGCCTTGCCCATGTAGCGAACGTAGGAGACGATCGCGTTGCCCAAACGCACAGACAGAGGGTAGTAGCGCATCGCGCCGGCCTGTCCCTGGGCTCGCATGGTTAGAATCGCGCTGCCTAAAGAGAGACCAAGCAGCGGCAACTTCTCCAGAACCAGCCACGAGAACTTCTGCGGCGGGATGGAACTCACGCCGACAATTCCGGCAGAAGGCGCTTGCTCCGAGGCGAACATGCGGCGCAGCGGCCAGTAATCCCATAACAGCAGAACGAACGGAAAGGTGATCACCTGCGGCTTGGCCATAAGACCGAGCGCGTAGAGCACAGCCACAGCGATGTATCGGCCGACCTGAGGCTTCAACGCATAGCGTCGATAGGCGCCCAGCGCTAGCAAAAAAAAGAACAAGCTGAGGACGTTTTTTCGCTCTGCAATCCATGCCACGGTTTCAACGTTAATGGGATGCAGGGCGAAGAGCGCGGCAACCATGAAGCTGCGTCCCGGGCAGCCTGTCGCGTGCAGCAGCACCCAGAACAACAACAAAGCATTGGCGAGGTGCAGCAGGAGATTGACATCGTGATGGCCGGAAGGATCCATCTGAAAGATGCGCACATCGGCAGCATGCGAAAGCCAGGTCACGGGATGCCAATTGGCAAGATCGTAGCTGGTGAACGCCCAACTGATGGTATCGCCGAGCGATTCACTGCGCAGATGCGGATTGTTTACCACATATCCGTCGTCATCCATGGTGAAGAACGGATGACTATGAACCGGGGAGTAAACGGCGACAATGACGATCACGAGGGTGAGCGCGAGGATCCAAGGCTGCGTAATAGAAGCAAACAATCCATCCGGGCGAGCGGTAGCTCGAACGTCATCTTCGCGTGCCTGATTCCTGGTTTTTTGCCTGGAGGCTTTAGATGGGGCCGGCCGCATTCGCTCTCCTGATTCGACTACGATCTTTTATCATGTCGCGAGCGCGGATGGCCAAACCGGATCAATTCGTCCTGAATGAGGCCCGAGCTGGCTTCGAGAGGCTAACAACTGGCTGCTGATCGCTACCGCTAAAACCTTCCATTCACAATCCACGAACGCACTTCCGCTTCGACATTGAACCCAAGGCTGCCCATGATGAACCGGCCATCCAACTCGTAGGCGCAGACTTCGAGCGGAGTTCCGTCATAGCCGCCGTGCAGATATCCACGAACGTACAGGCGCGCGAAGTCGTCGATGCCGAGCAGCCGATACTGCACGATGTGCACCATCTCATGAAAGATGAGCTGAGGGGTGAGCGGCTCGTGGAAGACGACCACATCGTCGAAGGTAATAGCGCCCATGCTGGTGAAGTTGGGCAGGCCGGTGAATCCGAGTTGCTCGAGCTCGGCATAGAAGGGAGGGTTAGGCACGCGCTCCTGTCCGGGCTGGGTGACGCGAATGCGTTGCAGATCGACGGGAGAGAAAAAGCGCGACCAAAGCTCGCTGAAGGTGAGAGCGACCGCGCGGCCGTAGTAGTGGGCGCGTTGCGCACGAATGTATTGCGCCACCGCTTGGGTGAAAGTAGCAATCTGCTCGGGCGACAGCGACGGCTGCGGCTGCTTTGCTGGCTGACTCCCAACCACGGCACCTACTCCAGATCCCGCCAGTTCGGCCCAATTCCGACGTCGACCTTCAGCGGGACTTTGAGTTCGTGGACGTGCTCCATCTGCCGCACGACCAGTTGCTTTATGGTATCAACTTCTTGATCCGGAACCTCGAAAACAAGCTCGTCGTGGACTTGCAGCAACATGCGCGATCGCAGCTTGCGCTCGCGCAGCTCGGCATCGATGCGAATCATCGCGATCTTGATGAGGTCGGCGGCGGTTCCCTGGAGTGGCGTATTGACGGCAGTGCGCTCGGCGAATCCGCGCAGGTTGAAGTTCTTGCTGTGAATGTCAGGAATGGGACGCACGCGACCGAAGAGGGTTGAGACTTTCTGATCGCGGCGCGCCTGCTCCAAAGTGTGATCGATGAATTCTCGCACGCCGCTGTACTTCTCGAAATAAGCGTCGATGAAGCGCTTGGCGTCTTTGGTATCGATGCCGATTTGCTGCGAGAGGCCAAACGGCGACAGTCCATAGACGATGCCGAAGTTCACTGCCTTGGCGCGGCGGCGATGTTCCGCGTCGACCATCAGCGGCGGGACGCCGAAGACCTGCGACGCGGTGAGCGTGTGAATATCTTCGCCCGCGCGATAGGCCTCGACCAGGAGCTTGTCTCCTGAGAAGTGCGCCAGCAGCCGCAACTCGATCTGGGAATAATCGGCCTTGAGTAGCACATGGCCCGGCTCGGTAACGAACGCGGCACGAATCTCGCGGCCCAGTTCAGTGCGAATGGGGATGTTCTGCAGGTTGGGATTGACCGATGAGAGGCGCCCGGTCGCCGATCCTGCCATGTTGAAGGTGGTGTGAAGACGTTTGGTGCAGGAGTTCAGCAGCGCCGGCAGCGCGTCAACATAGGTCGACTTCAGCTTCGAGAGCTGACGATAGTCCAGCACCATGCGCGGAACTTCGTGATCAGCGGCCAGGCCTTCCAGAACATCGACGGCAGTCGAGATAGTCTTGCCCTTGCCGTATTTCACCGGCTTAGGAAGATTCAGCTTGTTGAAGAGCACATCGCCCAGTTGCTTGGGCGAATTAATGTTGAATTCGAATCCCGACTTGTCGTAAACCTCACGCGCTTTGGCGTTGATGTCGAATTCCAGCCGCTGCGACATCTCGGCCAGTACATCGCAATCGAGCTTGACGCCGGCATCTTCCATGCGCGCCAGCACCGGAACCAGCGGGAGATCGATGTCTGCATAGACCTTCAGCAGTCCGGCTTGCTCGACTTCTTCACGAAGCTTCTCTGTCAGGCGCAGCGTGAGGTCGGCAGCTTCAGCCGGAGAGGGACCAAGCTTCAAACTAAACTTGCGAAAAGCAACTTGCGGCAGCTCATACGCCGGGTAGGTTGGATCGAGCAGGTACGCATAGAGCAACGAATCGTGCTGCACGCCGGACAGTGTGACGCTCTGTTGCGCCAGGACATGCATTGCCGATTTTAGATCGTGCGTGCTCTTGGGAACGGACTCATCGCCGAGCGCACGCTTCAATGGTGCTGCGGCTTCAGTGTCGAGCTCGACCGTGAGAGCTTTGCCGGCTTCAGCGGAGATGGCGATGTGATGATTGAGTGCGGGCGGAGGGGTCGGTGACGGCGCAGCACCAAGCGAGAGCTGCTCAGATTCCTGCTCCTCGGCAGCTTCGGATTCAGTGGGGGAAACCGGTTCAGCGGCTGAGGACTCAAGCGCGATCGCCAGCGGCGTTCCAGATCTTTTCGCGACCGCGATAACGGCTTCGACATCGCCCGCACTCTTCGCTTCGCGATAATCCGTCTCGCCCAGTTCGATGCTCTCACTTAGGAAATCCTGCACCAGCGTGGTGAACTCCAGCTCGGTGAAGAGTGCTCGCGCGGACGGCGCATCCGGTTCCTGCGCGCGCATCTTTTCAGGATCGAAGTCGACGGCGACGTTCTTGTCGATCGTTACTAACTGCTTGCTGATCAGGATTGCGTTGCGATTGCTCTGCAGCGATTCGCGGTAGGTCTTGCGATCGACTTCAGCGGCATGATCCAATGCGGCTTCGACGCTGCCGAAACGCCGAATCAGCTCCACGGATCCCTTATCGCCGATGCCGGGCGCGCTGGGGATATTGTCGATGGAGTCGCCGCGCAGGGCCATCACGTCGACGACTTTGTCGGGCGGCACGCCGAGGATCTCCTCGACCTTGGCGGCATCGCAGATCAGGTTGTCTTTCGGCGGATTGAGTATGCAGACGTGCTGGTTGACCAGCTGCATCATGTCCTTGTCGCTGGACACGATGAACACCGAATAGGTGGCGTCGACCGCTTTGCGGGCGAGTGTGCCGATTACGTCGTCGGCTTCGAAGCCGGGCAGCTCGAGGATGGGAATGCGGTAGGCGTCGAGAGCGCGCCGGATGTAGGGAATCTGCTGCGCGAGATCTTCCGGCATCGCTTTGCGATTCGCCTTGTAGCCTTCGTAGGGCACGTCAACGTAAGTCTGCGTTTTGCTGTCGAATTTGCGAGTGCTGGTGATTGCCTCAGCCTGCTTATCGCGAAAGGTGGGAGCGCTCACGTCGAAGACCGCTGCGAGATACTGCGGCGAAAAGTCGGCGCGCAGCTTGCGCAACATGTTGACGAAGACGTAGGTGGCGCTGGTCGGGATGCCGGTCTTGGTGGACATTGGTCGCCCCATCCTCTCCATCGCATGGTACGCACGGAAGATGAAGCCCATTGTGTCGATCAGAAAGATGCGGCCTTTCGATCCCGTCGGCTCAGCAGGAACGGTGATGGCGGACTTTGCGGCGGTGCTCTTCGTTGCGCTGGCCGGTTTGGCAGCGCTGGAGACGGTGGCAGATTTCGCGGTTTTCTTAACGGAGGGCAAGGCTTGATTTTATCAAGCTTCTCTGGTCGGCGTAGAGCGCATCCCTGTTCGTTTCCTCGTTTCGAACAGCGGCGAGACCCTTCGGCAAGCTCAGGCAGGCTCTGGGGCACCCGGCGAAAATCGAAGAGTCGAACTCTGAACGGTGACGGTTATTTTTCCTCCGTCAGATGAACTTCGACAAGATGAACCTCGACGTCCGAGGTCGTGCCGTGGTGGTGATATTCGTATTCGGTCACCCCTACTCCTGACGTGATACCAACTTCGGTGTCATCAGGATTCGTCCTGTAGGCGAGAAAATATACGCTGTAGGAACCCGGTTTTATCCCTTTCACGCCTCGCAATGGACCCTTGCCAGGTGCCTCGAAGAGGACCCAGCAATACATTTCGTCACCTCTTTCGGGACAGTTACCTCCGCTGGGTTGAGCTCCCACGGTAGGTGGCCATTGGAACAAGAGCTCCTCATCCTTCAGAAACTCCTGAATGGTGATGTGGGTATCGGCGAACTTTGCGTCCGGAATTCCCTTTTCAGAGTAGATGCGGTAGATACCGCCATTATCCGTCACTACGAACATGGACTCTTTAACAGCAGCATCCCCCGCTGACCAATCCAAGTCGGCGGGAAATCCCTTCACGACTACTGCCTTGGCACCCTCGCGGTGAAGGATACGTTCGATGCTCATCCGCCAGCGGACCTTCTTTTCTTCCGGCTTCTCGTCAGAACCCTGACGGACTACTCCCTCGTAAATCCAGTACGACCCCACGCCGCCAGGAAAGGGATCCACGGGTGTACCGGTCGCGACCGGATGGGTTTGATTAGGACTACTTGGTTTCAAGTCGCGCGATGCGTTGCTTTGCGCATCTGCAATTGCTGAGGCAGCAATGATGAGCAGGACAGCAACTATTGAGATAAACCCTCTATGTTTTATCACTGGTGCGCACCTGCATTAACTCGTCCTGCTGCCTTCTACAACAAGGCGAAGGCTTCCCGGGCGGCGGCGATGGTGTCTTCGATGTCGCCTTGGGTGTGGGCGATGCTGAGGAAGGCGGCTTCGAATTGCGAAGGCGGCAGCCAGACGCCGGCATCGAGCAGGGCTCCGTGGAAGCGGCCGAACTTCGCGGTGTCGCAAGTCGCGGCGCTCGTCCAATCGGTCACTTTCCTGTCAGTGAAGAAGAAAGTGAACATCGAGCCGACGCGGTTGGCAGTCATGGAGACGCCGGCTTCCTTTGCGGCTTGCAGGATGCCCGCGACGAGCTTGCCTGACATCTCGTCGAGCTGTTTGTAGAAGGCTTCGCGATTGGCTTTCAGCTGGCAGAGCGTTGCGATTCCTGCAGCCATCGCAAGCGGATTGCCGCTCAGCGTCCCTGCCTGATAGACAGGGCCAACAGGCGCGATCATGTCCATCAGCTTCGCTGATCCACCGTAGGCGCCGACCGGCAAGCCACCGCCTATGATCTTGCCGAGCGTGGTGAGATCGGGCTTGATGTTGTAGAGCTCGGAAGCTCCTCCGAAGGCGACGCGGAATCCGGTCATGACTTCGTCGAAGATCAGCAGCACGCCTGCATTGGCAGTGATGATTCGCAGAGCTGCGAGATACCCGGGCGTGGGAAGCACGCATCCCATGTTTCCGACAACCGGCTCGACGATGACACAGGCAATCTGGTCCTTGAACTTGTCGAAGGCGGCTGCGACGGCAGGGACATCGTTGTAGGGCAGGGCGAGCGTGAACTCGACAAACTCTTCCGGGACACCGGCCGAACCCGGAATGCCGAGCGTCGCGACTCCCGATCCGGCCTTGACCAGCAGAGCGTCGCTGTGGCCGTGATAACAGCCCTCGAACTTGACGATGATCTTGCGGCCGGTGGCGGCGCGCGCGAGGCGAATCGCGGACATCGTCGCTTCTGTGCCCGAGCTGACGAAGCGGACCTTCTCGATAGCGGGAAAGGCTTCGATCACGAGTTCGGCGAGATCGGCTTCTGATGGAGTTGAGGCACCGAAGCTGGTGCTGTTGCGCGCGGCCTGGATGATGGCCTCGATGACTTCGGGATTGGCGTGGCCGAGGATGAGCGGCCCCCAGGAGCCGACGTAGTCGATGTAGCGGTTGGCGTCGGCGTCCCATACGTGCGCGCCCTCGCCGCGGATCAGGAATGGCGGCTCGCCACCAACGGAACGAAAGGCGCGGACGGGAGAATTGACGCCGCCGGGAATGAGTCGCTCGGCGTGTTGTTGCAGGGAGCGGGATTGGTCGAGGGGACGGGACATGGTTCGCTCTTCGCTTTTCGCCGTTCGCTCTTCGCTATGCGGCGGGGAACACAGGAGTCTATCAGGGTAAGTCATAAGCAGGTGTGAGGAAGATCACAGGCTGGGCGCCGTGGCAGCCACCAGCACACCATAACGATTGACGTTAATAACATCGGGCGTTATTATACGCTAGTGATCAAGAGCTTCGCCGACCGTCAGACGGAGCAATTTTATGTATCGGGGAAGAGTAGATCCATTCCTTCAGGTGTTCGCCGCGTCGCGATGCGAAAGCTGTTTCAACTGGAACATGCGCAGGTGATCAGTGACCCTGGGTCTCCTCCAGGAAACCGCTTGGAAGCCTTGAAGGGTGATCGCGAGGGACAGTACAGCATACGCATTAATGATCAGTATCGACTTTGCTTTGAGTTCAAAGGCGGCGATGCATATAACGTTGAGATCGTCGATTATCATTGAGTTGCGAACGCTACGCCCTAATGTGTCGTGGCAGAACAGGTGAACGGCATGACTACTTTGCAGAAGGCCGAAAGGCAATGGACACTGCATCCGGGTGAAATCCTGCGGGAGGAGTTTCTGAAGCCCTTGGGGCTAACCTCTTACCGGCTGGCGCGCGAGCTGCATGTGCCCGTCCCTCGGATTCATGACATCGTTCTTGAAAAGCGGGCGATTAGTGCGGACACGGCCGTCCGGCTGGCCAAGTTTTTTGGTACGACGGAAGCCTTCTGGTTGGGAATGCAGGCCGACTATGATGCCCATCAAGCCAGGAAGCGTCTGCAGAAAGAACTGGCGGGGATCAGTCGCTTTCGTCCTACCAAGATGCCAGCGGCATAAGCCGTTCCGCTTACGATAAGCCTAAGCCTGCGTCCAACCTGCAGCACCGGGATCGCCGATTCGCACCACTTTTGCGCGAACTGGGGAGCGAGCCTTTAGGACCGAACTGCTCATATTTTGAGGAACATTGCGGGATGTGGCGGCATCGAACTGAGATAGAATAGGGGAGATCCTGCGGGCGGTATCCCTCCCAACAGCGAACTACACATGTCGAAGACAACGAAGTTCATCGTTCTAGCTCTTTCTTTCTTGGTAGCGGCGTTCGTCGTGATTGGCCAATTCAGCGTCAAGGCCGACACGAACGACGGCGATTCGTATCGCCAGCTCGGCGTCTACAGCGAAGTGCTGTCGCGCATCCGCGACGAATACGTCGAGGAGCCGAACATTACGGCGGTTACCAACGGCGCACTGCACGGGCTGCTGGAGTCGCTGGACGCGGACTCGAGTTATCTCGATCCCACCGAGTTCAAGGACTACAAGGCGCGCAAGGAAGGTAAGGCCAACATCGGCGCGGCGCTTTCCAAGCGCTACGGGTACGCTGCGGTGATCTCGGTGATCCCGGGCGGACCGGCCGACAAAGCGGAGATCGAGAGCGGGGACATCATCGAGGCAATTGAGGGCAAGTCGACGCGCGACATGTCGCTGGCGGAGATTGATGGACGGCTGACGGGACCTCCGGGATCGGTGGTGAACGTTTCGGTGGTGCGGCCGCGGCGGGCGCAGCCGGTGAAGTCGGCGCTCACGCTGGCAGTGGTTGCCGATCCGCCGATCAACGATAAGGTGATGCAGGATAGCATTGGCTACATCAAGGTCGACGATTTTCCGAAGGGACGTTCGCAAGAGATTGCCAATAAGCTGAAGGCGCTGCAGAAAGACGGCGCGAAGAAGGTCATTCTGGACCTGCGCAACTCCGGCGCCGGCGAAGAGGATGAGGGCGTCGCGACCGCCAACTTGTTCCTGAATCATGGCACCATCACTTATCTGCAGGGCCAGAAGTACCCCAAACAGACGTTTAATGCTGATCCGCAGAAGGCGGTGACAAACCTGCCGCTGGTGGTGCTGGTGAATCGCGGAACCGCCGGGCCTGCGGAGATTGTTGCCGCAGCCATAATGGAGAACGCGCGCGGCGATGTGGTCGGCGACAAGACCTTCGGCTCGGGCGCAATCCAGAAGGTAATCGACATGCCGGATGGGTCGGCGCTGATTCTTTCGGTGGCCAAGTACTATTCGCCAACAGGCAAGGCGCTGCAGGATACGGCAGTCACTCCCAACATCCTGGTGGCCGATAACAACGATGACTTCATCGCCCCCGATGAGGACGAGAACGCCGAGGACGCAGCGCAGGAAGAGAAGCAGAAAGCCAATCAGCCGGACGATCAGCTGAACAAGGCGATCGAGGTGCTGAAGACGCAGGCGAGCAAGGGATAAATCTTAAACACAGAGACACAGAGGCACGGAGAAATCCGTGCCTTTTGTTTTTGGAGGGTGGAGTTCCGCCGAAAACCAGAGGCCAGTGGCTAGTGAATGTCAGCCTGAATGTTTATGCGGGCTGCTGCGTCTGACATTTGTCATACTGCATCGCTGACAATCCGCACTGGTGACCTTCATGTCAGCTGAGTAAGATTCGCTGATAGACTCGCCCGATCAGGAGAGTGCGCGTGAGTACCGCAAATGCCGACCCCGTAAACGCAGTGATAAGCCGTCCGCCGGAATCTGCTGGGCCGGTAACCGCGAAAGAGCGCATCGTGTCGCTCGACCTGTTGCGCGGCGTGGCGCTGCTCGGCATTCTGCCCATGAACATCCAGGCCTTCTCGATGATCAGCGCCGCCTACATGAATCCCACCGCATACGGCAACTTTCACGGCGCGAATTATTGGGTCTGGTATTTCTGCCATCTGCTGGCCGACGAGAAGTTCATGACCATCTTCTCGATGTTGTTCGGCGCAGGCATTTTCCTGATGACCAGCCACGTGGAAGCCGCGGGAAGAAAACCGGCGGCGTTGCACTATCGCCGCATGGGATGGCTGATTCTGTTTGGCCTGATGCACTCTTACCTGCTGTGGTTTGGCGACATCCTGGTGACTTACGGGCTGTGCGGGATGCTGGCGTATTGCTACCGCAAAATGTCGCCGCGGAAGCTGATCGTCTACGGTGTGGTCTTCATCGCGATAGCCAGCATTCTGTTTGTGTGGATGGCGTGGTCGCTGCCGAATATGCCGGCGGCCAAAAGAGAATTCATACGACAGGGATTATGGGAGCCTACGCCGGCGATGAAGGCGCACGAGCTGGCAGCGTACCGCAGCGGCTGGCTGGGCGAGATGGGGCAGCGCGCCAACGACTCGTTGACAGGAGAAGTCAGCGGATTCATCTACCTCGCGTTCTGGCGCGTGGAAGGCTGCATGCTGATTGGGATGGCGCTGTTCAAGCTGAGAGTATTCAGCGCACAACGCTCGGCCAAATTGTATTGGACCTTTATTGCGGCGGCGGTCCTGGTTGGATTCCCAGTGATCATGTATGGCGTGCATCACGATATCGCGGCAGGTTGGGAGTTCCGGAATGCGTTCTTCATCGGCTACCAATACAACTACTGGGCGAGCATGCTGGTGAGCCTGGGATGGGTGGGCGCGGCCATGCTGGTGTTTCAGTCGCAAACGCTGCGACGGTTTACCAAGCCGGTTGCGGCGGTGGGCAGGATGGCGTTTAGCAATTACATCTTCGATACCGTGGTCTGCACGACGATCTTTTACGGATTCGGTTTTGGAATGTTCGGCAAGATCAGCAGAGTTACGCAGATCGAAGTTGTGATGGCGATCTGGATGGCGCAGCTGATTCTGTCGTCGATCTGGATGCAGCATTTCCAGTTCGGGCCGCTGGAGTGGCTGTGGCGCTCGCTGACGTATTGGAAGCGGCAGCCGTTCCGGAAGGTGCAGGCGGGCGGGACGATGGCGACCGCAGCGTGATGCGCCGCCCCTGAAGGGGCTCGACTGGATTTTGATCAGCCTACCCAGCGCTTCCGCCCTGGGCTAATTACTTTGTCTCGCTGATGGCGGGGCTCGTGGCGCAACTGGCGCAGGATTTTCGACAGGCGCAGCTAACTTCTCAGAGTAGTTCCATTTCTGGCGGAATCGCCCTAATATGTAATTCCAACAGTCATTCCGGGGGAGTTCTTTGCCAGACACGCCAGTTGCCTTCTTCAGCTACAGCCGAGAGGATTCCGAATTTGCGATGCGTCTTGCCGCGGATCTGAGAGCCGCGGGAGCTTCGGTATGGATCGATCAGCTGGACATCGGCCCGGGGCAGCTCTGGGATCGCGCCGTGCAGAGCGCGCTGGAAAGTTCTCCGAGCGTGCTCATCATTCTGTCACCGGCGTCGGTAAACTCCGACAACGTGATGGATGAGATCAACTTCGCTTTGGACCAGAAGAAGGCGCTGATTCCCGTCCTGTATCGCGATTGCGACATACCGTTTCGGGTGCGGCGTTTTCAGCACCTCGACTTCAGAACGGAATACGACCGCATGTTGCAGGAGCTGCGGAAGTGCCTGCATCTCGGCGGAACTTCGCAGGCGGCATCGGCAGCTGTGGCCAGCCCCTCGGATGCAAGCGCGCCAATAAGCCACGCTGCGGCCGTGCCACCAGTGACGAATTTTCCATCGAGCCAGTCGAGCGGGGCTGCGCAGCCTCCCACGGCTCCTGCGCGCGTGATTCCACCGGCGCCGCCATCATCCCCAGCTGCTTATGTCACGGCTAGCACCGAGAAGAGCAAGTTCCCCTTGTGGGCGAAAATTGCGATTCCTGTGGGCGCGGTCGTGCTGCTGCTGATTGTGTTCGCCATGATGGGATCGAATAGCGGGACGCCGGATCAACAGGCGTCGAAAAATCCGACTGCGAACTCAAGCGGCGCAAAGCCGAGTAATGGCGAGGAAAAGGGCGGAGGTGCAGTCAACGGTCCCGCGCAGGTCATGGCCACGGCATTGATGAAGGACAAGACTCAGGATTGCACGAATCCGGGGAGCAGCCAGTCTGATTTTTCTGTGAACGATCCCGCGGTTTACTACTACTTCGCGTATCGCAACGGTGCCGCGAATGATAAGTGGATGGTGGAATGGATCGATCCCGACGGATATTCCTATAAGCAGCAGATCGTTCAACAACCTATTGTCGGCTCAGCGCGATATTGTTACTTCATCGACATCGCCGGGCACAAACCGGGAAAGAAGCCGGGCACCTGGGCGGCGCGGTTGTATCTCAACGACGCCCAGAAGGACGAGCGGGACTTCAGCATCAGCCGGTGAGATCTAAGGGCTTTGCGCCGTCCGCCGAGAGAGAATTGAATATTGTGAGAATGCCAGTGAAGGATGGTCGCCTGCTCATACTACGAGCTGAGGTCCCCCGCCAAAGGTGGGACGAGGCGTTCGGTGCAGCGGCGCCCAGCGAGGACGACCAACTGCTGCTTGAGACGGTTCCGCCCAACAGGTTCGATCGCGAGGACTGGAAGTGGCCGCAGTCCTGGTAGAAGTGGTGTCGGATCTACTCGGTCCAGCGCTTGAAGACCAGGCAGCCGTTGGTGCCGCCGAAGCCGAAGGAGTTAGTCATGGCGTATTCCATGTCGACTTTGCGGGCGGTGTGGGCGACGAAGTCGAGGTCGCAGCCTTCGTCGGGATGGTCGAGATTGACGGTCGGCGGAACGATCTGATCGCGCAACGCCAGCACGGTGATGGCAGCTTCCAGGCCGCCGGCGCCGCCGAGCAGGTGCCCAGTCATCGATTTAGTTGAGCTGACCAACATCTTGTAAGCATGATCGCCGAAGGCGCGCTTGATAGCGCTGGCCTCGAGTTCATCGCCAAGCGGAGTCGACGTTCCGTGGGCATTGACGTAGCCGATCTGCTCGGGGGTAAGCCTGGCGTCACGCAGGGCGTTGCGCATGACGCGGTATCCGCCCTCGCCCCCAGGCGCGGGCTGCGTCATGTGATTGGCGTCGGCGCTCATGCCGTAGCCAACGACTTCGGCGATGATGTTGGCGCCGCGCTTCCGGGCGAAGTCCAGCTCTTCCAGAATCAAGAGCCCTGCGCCTTCGCCGATGACGAAGCCGTCACGATCCTTGTCCCAGGGACGGCTGGCACGATGGGGATCGTCGTTGCGGGTGGAAAGCGCGCGCATCGCGGCAAAGCCACCGACCCCCATGGGGGTGATGGCCGCCTCGCTGCCCCCGGCGATCATGACATCGGCATCGCCGTACTTGATGACGCGAGCGGCATCGCCGATGGAGTGCGCGCTGGTGGTGCAGGCGGTGCAGGTGGCTTCGTTGGGACCTTTAGCGTGATGGCGAATGCTGACCTGCCCGGCGGCAAGATTGACGATCGCCGATGGAATGAAGAAGGGTGAGATCTTGCGCGGACCACCGTTGAGCAGGTTGGAGTGCTCGCGCTCGATGATATCGAATCCGCCGATGCCGGAGCCGATGTTGACGCCGGTGCGTTCGGCCAGCTCTTCGTTTTCGACCTTGTAATTCGCCATCTGCAGGGCTTCGTCGCTGGCGGCGATGGACAGATGAATAAAACGCGCCATTTTGCGCGATTCTTTCTTTTCGATGAACTGGAGGGGATCGAAGTTCTTCACTTCGGCGGCGATCTGGCAGGCAAAAGCGGAGGCGTCGAAGCTGGTAATGCGCTCCACGCCGCTTTTTCCGGCGAGCAATGCCTGCCAAGCATCTGCGGCATTGTTGCCGACGGCGCAGATAACGCCGAGGCCTGTGACTACGACTCGCCGGTTCAACCTACTTCGATCCTTTCGCGTGCGAGTTGATGTAGTCGACGGCGTCCTTGACGGTGCGGATTTTTTCGGCGTCCTCGTCGGGGATCTCGATCTCGAAGGCTTCTTCGAAGGCCATGACCAGCTCGACGGTGTCGAGCGAGTCGGCGCCCAGGTCATCCACGAAAGAGGCGTTGGGCGTGACTTCGCCCTCGTCCACGCCCAGTTGCTCGACAATGATTTGTTTTACGCGTTCATCCACGGATGCCATGAGATTAGTAGGTTCCTTTCGAGGCGATGGCCGCGAGCTTCGAGGGGCTAGCTGCGAGCTAGTGCTGGGGACTCTCGGCTCAGGGCTTGCGGCTATTTCTTGGCCTTGGCGTGCTGATCGATATAGGTGATCGCGTCCTGTACGGTACGGATTTTCTCCGCATCCTCATCAGGGATTTCGATTTCAAAAGCTTCCTCGAAAGCCATGACCAGTTCGACGGTGTCCAGCGAATCGGCACCGAGGTCGTCCACAAACGAAGCGTTGGGCGTCACTTCAGCTTCGTCCACGCCCAGTTGTTCCACGATGATCTGCTTAACCCGTTCTTCAGAAGCCATCGAATCTTTCTCCTGTCCGCGCGGCGGCGCAACACAGCGATCTTTCCTGTCGCTCGCCGTGCTCGGCGAGCGCATAGATGGAAACTCGTAAGTTTAATTGGCAGGCAAGAGGCCTGTAAAGCTTGCCAGAACGGCCTCCACCATCAGATGCAGACAGAAAGGCTGGAGAGCGTTCGGCGATTTGAATCCAAAGTCATCCTAAACGGGGAGCTTTGCAATGGTCAACGCCGGGAAAGCTGCGGTTCGCTTTTCGCTCTGCGCCGTTCGCTTCAGAGCGAAGAGTGTCTGGCGATTGCTCACGGTCAAAAGCTAATCGCTAAGAGCCGCTTATGATACAACCCTTCTCATGCGAGCGGTGGTGCAACGCGTGAGCCGGGCGTCGGTGAAGGTAGGAGACGAGGTTACGGGCGAGATCGGGAAAGGTCTGCTGGTGCTGCTGGGAGTGGCCCACGAAGACACCGAGGCCGATGTGGATTATCTGGCGGAGAAGATTGCCGGGTTGCGAATCTTCGAGGATGAAGCGGGGAAGATGAACCTGAGCGTGATGGATGTTGGAGGAGCGGTGCTGGCGGTGTCGCAGTTCACGCTGTTTGGCGATGTGCGGCGGGGAAAGCGGCCGTCGTTTGATGCGGCGGCGCGGCCGGAGCTGGCGCGACGACTGTATGAGTATTTTGTGGAGCGAATGCGTGGGTTGGGATCGCGCTGCGAGACGGGAAGGTTTCAGGAGATGATGCAGGTCGAGCTGATCAACAGCGGGCCGGTGACGATACTGATGGATTCGAAGAAGGGGTTTTGACACTGTAACGAAAGCAGGTCCCTCCACTCGGACTGAAGTCCTCGGTCGGGATGACAAATCAAAATGAGATGGACAAATCAAAAGTCATTTCGGAGGCTACTTCGAGTCGTCGCTGCCGGGGGCGTTGTAGGTAGTCGGTTTTTGCGCCCTGTTCTTGCTGACGGGAGTAGTTTCGGAGGGCGGCGTACATTTCTGCGCCAGCACCTCGACATCGGTAGCCTGGAAGCGATGCGTTTCCGGCCTTCGTTCCGGTTGCTGCGATTTTGCAGTCGGCTGCGCCGGCGCGACTAGCTGTTGATCGGGCGGCAGCGGCTGCCACTGGCCGGTCAACTTCACCTTGCTGCCGGAATCGTTCTTGAGATCTTCTGGTCCGACTACCTGCACCCCGATGCGGTGGCTCATGCTGCGGACCATGAACTTGCCATCCTTGTCCGGACCCACGAGACAGCCAATGAGGGTCGAGCCTTTGGCACCGGCGGGCTTAGTGATTTGATCACCGCTGTTGTCTTTGGTTGCGCTGGCGGAGTTGTCCTGCTGAGCTGTCGGCGGATTAACCGAGAGCGGACGCTCGGGAGCGATCGCCGGATCCTGCGCGAAGCAGAGCGAGCAGAAGGAGAGCAACAAAATAGCGAAATGAAGCGACCGTTGCACAGTGACTGTCAAAAGAATACCTGAGAATTCGACGCGCCGGGCTTGCGAGGAGTTGCAGGCGGGGAATCGGAGTTTCCAGGAATTCGAAGCGAACAGCAGGTCCTTCGACTGCGCGTCCGCCCGTTCCGCAACCGATGCGGAACGGAAAACAGCATGCGGACGCTTCGCTCAGGATGACAGCAATACCAGGAACGCAAAGTGCTCAGTGTCTCAGCCACAGGTAATCGATGGCGAAGTGGAAGAAGGTATGCAGAGAGCCAATGGCGGTGGCAACTCCGGTGAAGCGCTGCAGGTAGGCTTCATGGCGGTCGACGCGCTGCTCGATTTCCTGAATCTTGCCGGGGTTACCGTTGCCGATAATCCAGCGCATGTTGGTCTTGAGTTCGGCGAGATCGGAGAGAACTCGTTCTTCGAATTCAGTGATGGTAACGACATTTGGGCATGTGCTCATAACGGGTAGTCCACATGCAGCAATACGGAATAACGCGAATACTTGGCAGGCGATGATCCGTCATATTGCCGCAGATAATAACCCTGCACGCGCTCCAGGCGCGGCACGGTGAATTGTTGGGTGGCGAAGCGTCCGGCGAGGTTGTCGCTGTGGCTGGGGCCCCAGCCACCGTCGGAACGACGGACTTCAATGCCGCCGCCAGCAGGAGGAGCGACTCCGGCGTCGATAGTGATTTCGGTCGCGATGACGCTCGTGACTTGTGCAGCGGTGAGCGAGTCGAGGTAGAGCGAAGAGGACGGGGTGCCGATGTCATAGATGCGAGCAGCGCTCAGTGAATCGATCAGCGGTGAAGACGAAGGTGTGCCGAGATCGTAGACCGTGCCGGCGGGCTCCGGCAGCGCCACGACATCGAACTTGAGCGCGAGCGGCTCGCAGGCATCGTTAGCGAACTGCAGGTCGTATTGGGAGCGATCGTCGACGAGTGAAAGGATCTGCAACTCTACCTGGCGAACGATGGCGGTGAAATTAGCGCCGCGCGACGACGCCGAGACGTGAACAGCATTACCGGGCACAACGTCTTCGACGGGAAGAAAGTCGCTGACGATTTTGTACTCGCCTTGCCAGGCCTGCAGCACGGAATCACCCAGCAAGGCGGAGGCGGCGTTCTCGCAGTCGATTGAGGTGGGTGCGGGCGGCAGCTTAAGACGGCGCAAGAAGATCCGCTGCCCCTTGTCATTGCCGCTGCCGTGCTCGGCAATGCTGACGGGATCTTGCACTCGAGCAACCGCGCGGGCGCTGCTGCGATAGGAGACGACAATCTGTTCGTTTTGCTGCGGGGGATAAGGGGCGTAGAAGCAGAGGGTGCCGGAGGAAGTGATATAGCACTCGCCGCCGTCGGCGAAAGCGCCAGAGAGCCGCGTGCGGAACTGGCCGCCGGGAATCATGCTGCGTACTTCGGCATCGACGCTGTGCTGCAGGCGGGTATAGGAGACGGAGGCGAAGAAGGCGGTTGTGTTGATGAGCGCGTAGGTAGCAAAGCCGGGAGCGGCGGCCAGCACGTCGTCGTAGAGGACGGTGGCGACGCTGGCGAGCGTGCCGGGATTGTTGGGATCGACATCGTGCACGGTGAGGACGAAGCGTACGGCGGCGGGGATAGAGTCGCCTCCGTAACCGTTGCCGGCAGGATGCAGCGAGGACAGATAGGTTTGCTGAACGCGATGGGCTTCGCTGCAGATCGACTCCGTCGCAAAAGCATATTGGTGGCCGGGAGTGGTGGTAAGAACGGGGCCGGTTGGGCTGCCGTTGATCAAGGCCTGAAGGTTGGAGTTGCTGCCGTTGGGAGTGACGGTGAAGCCGGCAATGCAGTTGGGGTCGGAGGGCGAGCCGTCATAGATGCCGCCAATGGTACCGGTGGAGGCGGCGTTGAAGACAAAGGTTGCGTGCTGGAGCATTAGCCCGGCCGCAAGCTCCAGTTGTTCGACGAAGGTGATGGTGGTGGGGCCGCCATTGACCTGCAATTGGCCTCCGCTGAGCGAGACCGCACCGCTGGGATCGGTTACATCCCACAATGTGGGAGCCAGCTGGGATTCCGAATAATTTTCTTCGCAGATGGTGACGGCGGTCTTAACGAACGGAGTCTCGGAGAGATAGAAATCCAGGGTGGTGCCATCGCCGAGGAAGTAGTCGCGGACGTAATTGAGCGGCTCCATCTCGCCGACGATGGTGACATCGTTCGACAGCTTGTCAGGCTGCAGCAAGGTGAGAGCGGTGGGATCGAAGTTGGAATCCTGGTCGCTAATGGTGAAGCTGGCCTGGCCCAGAGGTTGGAAGTCGAGCTCGCCGTCGTGCGCGCGATACATCGCGCGAGACATCAGGGCGAGTTCCTGCGCGTTCCAGGTCCAGCCTTTCTGCGGCACGACGACAAATTGATTGACCACACTGACGTCCTCGACTCCGGATTCATCGAAGACCCCGGGCAAGACATCGTTGGCGAGCGTGGTCAAAGCATTGCCGGAGGTGCGAGATGCGAACGGCGTGCGTGCGGGCAGCTCGTTGTGGTCGAGGAGGCAGGAGTCATCGGTTGCCCTGAGAGTGTAGCGCCAAGCGGGCACCTGTCCGCAGCCGAGATATTGTTGCTCGGGAGCCGTGGTCAGATAGCCGGTAAACAAGGTGAGGCCATCGCTGCGCTGAAGAACAACGCGAGCGCCAAAGACAGGCGGATAAAGATTGGGGTCAGCGGAGACCAGAGTTGCCGTCATGGTTGCGGCTTGGTTCAACTTGCGAATGATCTTCGGCAGCTGATCTCCGTCAATGTAGGACGTGTAGTCCTGCTGGCCGCGGCCGTCGTTATTGTCGATGAGAAGGTTCATAGGAAGTCTCGTCTGAAACCACAGCGTGGGATGTCGCCTCGATAGGATTCGTTCGTCGAACCGCAGATCCCTCCGCGCGGACTGAAGTCCTTGGTGGGATGACAAAGGGAGCATTGTGGCCGTTGCGGAAATCCAAAACACTCAGCGTGAAATCGAGTGACCACTACACGGCGGCGTTAGGAGCGGGAAAGTAGCTGCGATAACACAGCACGGTCTCGTTGTCGTTGGTGTCGGTTGTCGAAAGGGCATGCAGGTTGACGTGCAGTTGATTGCTGAAGAGCGGGGCAGCAAACTCCTGACGTGTTTCGGCTGCGCCGGCGGCGGGCTGTAGTCGCGGATAGTAGAAGCAGGATTGGCCGCCGCTGTCGGGTGCGACGATGAACAGGCCCGACCACTCCTGGAAAAAGCTGCTACCCTCGCGGTCAACGAAAGCAATAACCTGCTGGACACCCATGCCGGTGGTTGGCAGTGCAATCAATGGTTCGGCCAGTTGCAGGGCAGATGAGGTGATTGCGCTAACGCGAGAGACATTGAAGGTGATACGGCGGACAAAATCCAGATAGTTTTGGCCGTTGAGAGGCGAGGAGAGATAAGCGCCGGCCGCACCGGAGCCGAGGTAGCCGGTCTGTCCACTGTAATCAACATCTACGGCAATGATGTCGCCGATATTGTAGTTGGCCAACTGATCGCTGGTGAGCACAACTGAGGTGTAGGTAGACCCGCCGTGTACGGGCGAAGCGGGCAATGGCATACCGCCTGAGGGTTGCGGCAAAATTCCGGGTTGCTCGGCGAGCACGTTCAGTTGTTGCGTGCCGCCAGAGAGCGCCATCTGCAACTTACCCCAGGACAGAAGATCAAACTCGACGCGAGCCTCAGGCTCTGTGCGGTACTGCAGCGTGATGTTGGCAGCGGGACCGGTGCGGAGGGCGTCGTACTTGGTGGCCGCGGTGCGCTTGAAGTTTTCCACCCAGCCGAGATCGATCCAAGGAGCAGGCGGCGAATCCAGATTGAATTGACCTTGCGCAGGATCGAAGGCGGCGATGGTTCCGGTGACGCGATTGATGGGAGCAGCATAGGCACGCACGGCGCGCGCCGCCGGCGCCATCTGCGAACGCTTGGCATATGGATTGGAACTCATGACTGGTTAACCTCGGGATAGAAGAAAACAGTGACGGTGACGTCGCGTCCCACGTAAGGGGGCGTGCTTTTGGCGGCATTCAAAACGGGCAGCGTCCAGAAGATGGTTGAGCCGAGCGAGACCGGAGATCCGCTGCTGTAGTCGTATTTGGCGGTTTGAGCAGGTGCGCAGATGGCAAGCAGATCGTTATCCAGGCTGGCGAGATCGCGGCCACGATCAAGATTAGCGTTCTGGACTGAGCCTTTCGTGCAATAGGAGATAGTGCAATCCATCGCCATCAGCGTGCCAACGGATAGAGACGTGGAACGCGCATTACCCCAATGCAGGTAGAGACAATCGCACAGCAGCGGCGCCCCACTCGGCGGCTCGTTCTCGATGACGGCGATTGCCGGACGCGTGGCGCCATCGAGCGTGATGGTACGGTTGGGATCGACCGTGACCAAGCGATCGCGCAGCGCGATGTAGAAGCTGTCTTTGGTTGGTTGCATGATCATGTCCTACTCTGTGGCAGTAAGGTGATAGAGGCAGTCGGCGCCGAGGGATTTGTCAACCGTGACCGTGTCAATGCGCATGAGATGGTCGTAATAGAGGATGCCTTGCGCGACGAGCAGCCAGGCGGCGATGTCTTCGATGCCGTACTGTTTGGCGATCGGTTTGAGTGATGTGGCGCTAACTACGGCTTCGATGCGGCGTTTGCCGTCGGCTGTGGGTTCCAAAGCTTTGATCAGTCCGGGTGAGATCTGCAGTTCCTCGGCTGTGGGAGGTTCGAGGCCGAGCTGGCTGCCGGTGTCACCGGTGGACGGATCGGAGATACGGATGGTGACTTGCGTGCCGCCACCGGAGCGCAGCAGCGCGTCAGCGAAGCGGCGGATTGCGCAGGCGTGGCCGGGGATGTTTGCGGGATCGTCAGACATATCAGGCTACTTTCTGCGCAACGTAGGGCGCGAGCATTTGCTGCACCGTGGCGTCGACAAGGCTGTCGGCAAAGTAGGCGAAGTGCATGGCGTTCAGCGTGCCTTCGCGGACATTAAGAGCGGGCATGGCCTGGGCGTTACGCACAAGCTGAACGCAGGCGAACTTAACGGGATCAGGAATAGTGGTGAAGCCGCCGGTGTAGGTCAACTCCATCTCGTCGAAGTACATGCCTAAGGGATTGGGCAGCCAGGACACCTCGCCGGTGTCGCAGAAGAAATCGAAGTTGGTGACGTCGAGGCCGATCCAGGTGCCTGGAAGACCAAAGAACTGGGCATACTCTGTAGCTGTCTCCCACATTGTCAGATCCTCGCCGCGACGGGGAATGCCATACCGGGCGCGTCCGGAGACTAGTGGTGAAGTCTCACCTTGTGGGATCGACAGCGGGAGGTAGGTGAGGCGGAGAACATTGCGGTCGGGAACCAGGCGAACACGCTCGATGAACTGCTGCGCCAACAATGTAGGGCGGTTGCAGTGAGCGTCGATGATGGAGGATGCGGCGGCGACCCACGATGCCGGAGTATCGGGTTCGAGGCCGTAGGTTTGGTATTCGGAGTCGGCTAAATAGGAGTCCATAAGAAGTCCAGTCCATTCGAAGATTAGAAAAACGCACCAAGCGCAATTAGAGAAACCCGCCAAGAACAAGGTGTTTGGAGGAATCTGGCGGGGAAGAACTGCCCCGCCCTAGCCAAATGAAGGCTAGAACGGGGCACCCGCAGTCCGTGGGGCGAAAGATACGCGCCTATTGCGCGCCCAGACACATTCGCCGCGCGGCGGCGGAGCTGCGGAATCATTACCGGTCGACGATGACCTGGTAGTGGGCGTAGCTGGCGCCCTTGACGACGACGGCACCGAACTTGACCACGACCATCTGCGAGGTCAACGAGCTGGGTGTGCCCAGCTGGAAGACGCGCGGCGTAGGACTGGTGAGCCAGTGATACTCGATCATGTCTTCCGTGACGATGTACACAGGCAGCTGCGCCTGGCCGCTGCCGGGCGTGCCGGTGTAGGGGATCGACCAATCGGGGATGAGCGGCAGGTTGCCGGCCTGGGTGGAAAGCGTTTTGACGATCAGGCCGCCGGCGACTTCCGCGGTCGAGAGCACGACGTTGAATTCCTGCTTCATCTCACGGTCGATCAAGTCGAGCAGCACCGGGTTGGAGTAGATGGCGGTGGGCCGCACCTCGTAGTTGTTGTTGGAGACCATCTGCGCGATGGTGCCCTTGAGGCCGTCCACGATGCTGGCGGAGGTGGCGATGGTGGTGGTGTTGCCGCCGGCGATGATCTGATTGACTACGCCCATGTACTGCGGAGTGGTGGGCTGGGTCAGCGAAGTATCGTTGCCATTCCACAGCGAAACGTCGTGGGTACGCAGCAAGCCTTCGACAGAATCCGTCAGGTCCTTGGCCTGCAGGTAGGCAAACTGCGCCTGCTGCGAACCAACTTCCAAGTCGAAGACGTTGTAGTTGATCTGCGACACAAGGCATTTCAGCGGGACGCAACGCTCGACGCGTGTGGGGGTGACCAGGGTGGGCACGATATTGCGCGGGTCGACGAAGGCGTTGGCCGCAGTTGGTGAGGGGATAGCCGTTTCCTCGAAGAAGCGTGATGGATGGCCGGTTGCGGGGACTTGCTTGATGCGCTGGCCGAAGGGAGCGCGGCGGTGACAGATGTCGGTGATCTCGGTTTGGTAGAGATCGACTTCGATCGCGCCCGGTCCGAGGTAGTCAGCGGCAGCTTGCAGGTTAACGAATTGTGCTTTCATGAGTGTCCTTTCGAAAGGAGGTGCTAGGGATTCGGGGTTAGGGCTAGAACTTTCCTGGCCGTGAATTACACGAGGACGCCGGCGCGAGCGAGTTCGGCCTTGACGGCGATGCGCTGCTCGATGGCCAGTCCGGCGAGAGCCTTCTCGATGATTGACGTCTCGATGGTGGTGTCGCCTTCGACGCCTTGCTTGGCGAGCAGAGCGCTGACCATGGGGGAAAGCGTCTTGCGGCGAGCGGTGGCGCTTTGCGCCTTGAGGTCGTGGTTGGCCTTTTCGAGTTCGGCCAGCTTGTGATGAATCGAGTTGGTGGTTGCCGCGTTGGCCTGCAGCTCGCCGTCATCGACTGCGGCGATGATGCGATCGATTTTGGCGTGCAGAGAAGCGAACTGGCCGTCCAGGTTGGCTAACGCGTCGGCGAGCGACTGCGTGGCCTGAGCGAGGCGGTCAGTCAGGGTAGGAGTGTCGGGAGTGGTGGTTTCTGGGTCCATGTTTTTCCTCTTTGTTGGCGATTAGCGATTAGCAATTAGCTTCGAGCTCCGAGCCGCGAGCTTTGAGCGCAGAAGGACGCGCCGCACGTCCGCAATTTGTGAAGAAGCGGCTCGCTGTTACGGAGGTACCGTGTGGCGGCGAAGTGGTCCGGGCAGTTTGACCGGAGTCGCATGAATCGATGCTTGCAGCTTATGGCTCGGGGCGCGAAACTTGTGGCTCGAGCGTGATCCAGGTCTGGGGGTAAGCGGCCTTATCGCGGCGCAAGATGGCCGCACCGGTGAAGGTGAAGTCGGTGACGGTCCAGATGGGAGCGTCCTGATTAGGCACGGTGGCGTTGGCGATTTCGTAGGACATGCCCAGCGCTTCGCCTTCTTGGCTCCGGATCTGGTTGACCGCGTCTGGAAAATCGTGAGCGAAGAGGTAGCCGGAGATGGCGATCTGGCCGATGGGAACAGATGTCTTACGTTGTGGCATAGGCACGATGTCGGCCTCCGTGATAATGCCGATTTTGCGGCGGGCATCGTGGGCATCGAGCGCAGGAGCGTAGTCCAGCGCCATGCCTAACAAAGACGGCAGAGCGGCCTCGGCGGCGGTGCGGGTGAGCATTACACGGTGGCCGCGGGCCCCGCTGGGCGAGCGCTGTGAGGCGATGCCCACCAAGGTAAGAACGCCGTGGAAGGGAAGGCGATTAGGATGTCCCACAACGTGGGGCACCGGGATGGACATGGCGTCGAGTTGGAGGTTCATGGGGTCCTCGGAAAGAAGCAATCAGCAATTAGCCGGCAGCCGGCAGCCAAAAAACAATCCTTTGCGAGACTGTGAAGGATGAGCCCGCAGTCATAGATCGTTCCAATTGAGACGAACCGCAGATCCCTCGGCTGCGCAAGCGCCATCGTTGCGCGATGTCGCTCACTTCGCTCGGGATGACAAACTGAAAGAGCGTCGGCGAACGCGAGCCTCCTACCCAACGTGCGAACCGGCTGCGGCCGCTCCGCTCAGGATGACAAACAGAAACAGGAGTCGCATTCACACGCGGGCCTGAAAGCCGACTCTACCTAACTCGTCCCGCTTGGTTACTGCATGGGTGGGGCGTCGGCCATTCCACCTTGTTTCTCCGGCAAGGGTGGCAGGCCGCGCATACGCCGGACTTCGTTGATGGTCAGCACGCCACAACCGATGAGGATCTGCTGGATCTGGGTCTGCTCGAGTTCATTGGGCGCATCGACGTCGGTGAAGACGAATTCGAGATCGTCCCAGCCGAGACGCTTGCTGATGGCGTCGCGGGTGAGGTGCTCGGCGATGAGGCGCGCGACGGGCACGACGGCGGTGCGGAAGGCGTCATCATATTGCGTCGTCGCGGTGTTGCGATTGACGTCGCGCTCGAGGCCGAGCAGCATGGGCGGCAGATCGAAGGCGTCGGCGATGATGCGGATGAGGAACTCCTGCCATTGCAGGCGGAGGTCGGCATCGGTGCCGCCGGCGAAACGCAGCACCTTCGGCTTGTTCTCGACGGTGAGGATGGGCACTTTGCCGGTACCTTCGATTTCGTCCTGCCACCAACGGATGAGGCGCTCATGATGCTGCGGGCTGAGGTTCTGCAGCCACAGCGCGTATTGCACGACGCTGTTGGAGGCCAGGCGCGAGGCAAAGCGGTGGGCGCAGAGGAATTCGTGAATGGTTTCGAAGGCGACTTCGAGCTTGCCGAGACCGAAGGGCGTGTAGCTGCGCGCGTTGAGGCGAATGTAGGAGAGTTCCTCGTCGGCGAGGGTGATGACTTTTTCGGGATCGACGGTGAACAGCGTCTGCTGCACGTAATGCGGCGACGCCGGGTTGCCGTCCCAATCGGTGCGGATGCGGATGCTGGCGCCATCGACCGGCCACATGACAAGCGGACGCACGGGATCACCGGTAAGATCGAGCTCAATGGCACCGAAGCCGCCGACCAGCACGTCTTCCAGGATCTGCTCGATGAAGGAGCGGAAGGAGTCTTCGGGGTTAGGCTGCTCGAGATTGAGCGTGAGTGCGGCGATGCGCTCGGCTGCGCTGGGTAGCATGGTGAGGCCGTCAGTGGTGAAGTCGCCGCGCGAAGGCGACTCCTCGGGTGAGCGGCCGCGACGCGGTTGAACGCGCCAGGCCATGCCGGCGATGCGGTCTTTGATGGTGTTGATGGCCTTGCGCGCGATGGGAGTTTCCGCGAAGCGGCGCAAGTTAGCCGGTGTGGGCTTGGGCATGACTCCGGCACGAGTGATCGTGGGTGCCCCCGGAGTGAAGATGGAAGGTAGCGGCACCGTTCTACGGGCGGGTTCGGCGCTGGTTGCGAGCAGCGCGGCGGGAGGCCGGCGGAGCGGCCACTGGAGCTTAGAGAACGGGGTTCCGGCGATGCGGCGCAAGGCGCCGCGAAGAACGCTTGGCATGTTCATAGGTGATCCAGTTGTCAGTTGTCAGTAGTTGGTTGTCAGCGGGATCCCACAGTGTGGGAGCAAAGGCCGACGGCGAGAAGCAAGGCCTCTTGATCGCAATCGGCATCCCAAGTAAAGAGCCAAGGGTGTACAGTCCCGCCCTAGCCAACAGATGGCTAGAACGGGGCACCCAGACGACAAGAAAAGGGGGCCTTCGACGCAGGCGGCGCAAATGCAGCGCCGTCTTCGCTCAGGATGACACTTTATAAAGAAGTAGAAGTGCAGGGCGCGGAAGCCGGATGATTGGCGGTTACAGCTTCAGTTCCAGCCGGGCGCGCTCGGCGATTTGAGGCATGGTGCTGAGCTTTGCGATAGCGATATTGCTGTCCTGGAGCGTGGCGAGCGCAAAGGCGACAGCTTCATCCTGCGGGTCGAGGTCGTCCTCGGTGATGACGGTGAGGTCGCTCATCGCGTTCTCGGCGGCGTGCAGGCCGGCGCGCATTTCCGCGTAGCTGAAAGCCAGGACCTTGGCCGAATTCACGTCGGTCCCCAACGAGACCGCGTGGAAAAGATGAAGAAAGCCGTTGGGGCGATAGCCGCAGTCGATAGTGAGCGGATCGCCTTTGCGAGTGTACTGGGCGACTGCTATGTCCTTGCGCATAGCGGGCGATTGCCAGACGCCGGTTTGTTCGAAGGCGTTGCGCATGGCGTTGTAGATGACGCGGCGGCCCGATTGCACGCGCTGGGCGTGGCGCTCCGATTCCAGATACATCTGCGCGAGCTTGCCGAGCTCAGCTTGCGGAGAGTCGGTGAGGACGGCCGTCATGGGCGTTATCTCGAGCGCGCCGGAAAATGAATCCTGAATTTGCGCCAGCAGCCAGTCGCGGCGCGACATGGGGCCGCGATAGTTGATGATCTCCGGCAGACGCGATTGCAACAGGCGGCGAAGCTCGGCCTCGTAAGACTCGAGCAGTTCGATGTCGGCTTCGGGATCGAGGCCGCGAACGCGGCGCCAGTCGCGCAGGAAGCGGAGGTCGGTGTAGCCGTTGTCGCCTTCTTCCAGGAGGATGACGCCGAGATTGACGAATTCTCCTTTGACCACGTCGGGGACGTAGCGGAGGAGGAAGAAGTCGCAATGTTTGTAGGAAGCCATTAGCAATTAGCCACTAGCCGCGAGCTACGAGCCGCGAGCCCAGACAAGCGGTGAGACAACACCGCGCTCTGCCCAAGGATAAGTGCGTCACGAAGTTGCCAGCGTTTCGTTTTGCGCAACAGCGTGGCTGAATCATGTCTACAGCAAAGTCTTTCATACTTCCAAAGCTCGCGGCTCATAGCTAGTGTCAATTCACTACCTCGCGCCAATTTGGAAATGGATTGCGCGAGGAGTTCTTGAAATCCAGAATCAGCTCACGGACGCGAGAGCGGCGCGCCAGCAGGCGCGACAACAGTCGCTCCAGTTCATCGTCGGCGCTGTCATACCACTCCGGTGGAATTTCTTCCGCCAGCGGCCACAGCGAGCTTTCGGGAAAGTTTTCGATGCGGCTGAGCCACGGTTCGAAACTATCCCACGATGTGATACCGGTGTAAACGTCGTTTCTGCCGAACACGCCGCGCAGTGGCGCATCGGGGAAATTCCATTCGCCGGCATTGAAGCAGTAGCCCTGATCGATGAAAGCGGCAGTCAGCTTGCGCTCTCGCGAGCGCTTCCAGAAGGCCGCCTGGCGCCCGTTGGCGTTGCAGGTCCATTTGTCGAGCACGAGAATGCCGGCGAAATCGCCGAGATTGCGTACGCGGGACATCATACCTTCGGGCAGATAGTCGTAGATCTGGCCTTCGAAGGGCGAGACCACGTAGCGCGAACCGAAGGAGAGGCCGGCGGTGAACATCATGCGCTGGCCGCAAAGCTCGATGCGCAAGTCGGGGGTGTGCTCGAGCAGCCACGGGTCGACGTCAACGATGGCGGCGACGGGGACGGGCAAGCCGATCATCTCGGCCAGGCGCGTGCCGAGCCAGTCGTTGACCAGGACGCGCGTATGCTGCGGATTGTTCTGGAACTTCACGACGTAATAAAAGCCGTCGGCGCAGCGCATGAGATGACTCTGCGCGCCGCCCCGCATCCTGCGCACGTGTTGGACCGCGTGGATCAGCACTTAGCACTTAGCATTTAGCACTTAGCTCAAGGCCGCCTGCGGAGGGTCGAAGCGACAGGGCGGAACCACCACGTCAAGCGCAAAAGCAGCGCTCGCCGGGAGCCCCGAAACACAAGGGAGCTTAATTCGCTCCGCTTGGCTCGGAGCCGATGTGAAACCGCCCTAACGGTCATCGCGGCCTTACATCACGGCTGTCGCGACCGCGTCGTTGCGTTCAAGCTCGGCTGAGGGGAGCGCGAGTTTGTGCAATCCGTAGCGGCGGCTTCCGAAAGATCGATAGTAAGTGGAAGGCCGCCGCGAATTCGTCGGCATACGTCACAGAGGTGTGTGAGGTAGGCCGCCGTTCGCTGTTCGCCTTTCGCTGTTCGCATTTGTGGACGGCCCCGCCCTAGCCAAAGGACGGCTAGAACGGGGCACCCCGGCACTGGCATCGTTCCCCAGGTCTCGAAAAGCGCGACATCTGGGCACCCGGCGACAAGGATGGGACGCCCGCGAACCGCAGATCCTTCGACTACGCTCGGGATGCCAAGCTAGGTAATACCGGACTCAGACCTTTTTGGCGAAGAGGCTGGCGAAGGCGAAGATGGCCGGCATCAGCGCGGTTGCCAACTGTGTGGCGGCGCTGGCTTCCTGCTGTTGCTGAGGGTTGGTGGTGGCAGCTTGCGCAATCGCCCCGGCGGTTTGCACGGCTGCGGTGACAGCGCCCTGGTGATCGCCCGATCCCCACTGGCCGGCGACGGCGGCGGCTTCGGTGGTGGCGGCTTGGACGACGCCCATCAGTTTCTGGAAAGTTTGCAGATTAAATGCCATGGTGAATTCTCCTCTGACAATGTGGTAGTAGCGGCAGACGGCCTGCCGGTAAAGGGGTTGGTGGGGATGGAAGACGGGTTCTTCCGCCTCTTGCGGAAAACAGGTGATGAGTTCGAGGGCGCTGACGGTGACAATCGCTGAGAGCTACAGTGGCCCGGGTGCGGTCATGTCGGGCATCGATTTCGGCGCCTCAACCAGGACCTCGGCACGAACAGCTTCGGCGATGGCCATCGCCATCACGGTGTCGTCATGCGCGCCGGCAGCGGCGGAACATGTGCCGTCGGGATGACGAATGAAGGTGCGAAACTCTTCCAGCAGGCGCGGGCTGAGAAACATGAACGGAGCTGCCGAGAGCAGGCCGGTGAGGTTTTCCAGCATTCGCGGTCGCGTTGCGACGTTGGTGAGCCATCCCGTCTGGCCATCGGCTTTGTAGAGATTGGTGTAGCCCTGGCTCATGGTGAGGCTGACGAGCACCGCATAACCGTGATTGTTGCGCTCGACAGCGACGAGAGCATCGTTGTACTTGCGAGCGAGCAGCGCAACCCGAGCGGCCAGCTCATGGATGGAAAAGTGGCCGCGAAGCTCGGCACACTGCACTCCGTTCTTTTTCTCGATAACCTGCACGCAACTGTAGTCGCCGTAGGTGCCGCCGCCAGCGGGATCGACGCCGATGATGTACTGCTTGGCGGCGTAACCCTTGCCAGCGGGTACCGGCGGAAAAAACGTAAGCAGGCGGCCGTGATCGGCGCTTTCGTTGATGGGCGCAGGCTGCAGGAGACGCTTCTTGATGATCTCCGTATCGAAGACGCAATCGCCCGACGCGAGAAAACAGCTCTCGGGGTCCTCAGCAAATTCTTCAGGCGCGCGATTGCGGAAGTTGGCGCGCATCTCGCGACGGAAGGCGATCTGCGCGGCGTGGAGTTCGTGCTTCTTCATGAGCTCAAGTTCCTCGTCGGTGAACTCGACGATTTCGAGCGGGCGACGATAGCTGGGATCCCACCACCAGGGATAAAAGTGGCGCGTGTAGCCGGTCTCGGGGGCGCGATGCCACTCTTCGTAGAACGTGCCGCCGGCACCGTTAGCGGTGGACTCGAGAAAGATCTCGCCATCGGGCGGAACAGCGGCGCGCAACGAGGCGAGCGTTTCCGAGACATCGCGCGGCCAGCGGGCGACCTCCGAACAATGCAGGTTGTGGATGGTCAGCCCGCGGCCGGCGTTGGGGTCCGCCGCGGTTTCCACACGGTATTCGCTGTCGAAGACCGGAAACACGATCTGGCGGACATTGGCGCGCGAAGTGAGCAGCGCGCCCTTGCGCAGCGGCTCCGGCAGGTTATCCAGGAACCGGTGCACGATGCGGAAGATCTCTTCGGCAGAGCGCTGGTCGTGGGCGACCTGAACGCTGAGCGTGCCTTCGCGAGTGATGCAATTGATGAAGAAGCGCGCGGCGACATAGGTAGTGACGCCAAGCTGGCGCGCTTTGAGGACGACGTTGCGATTGGTGCCGGCGCGCTCCAGATCCTGCTGGGCGCGGTTGAGCATGAGCTTGCGCAGGCGGCCGTTCTTGTCGCGGATCCTCAGGATAGAGCCCATCAGATACTCGCGCAAAGTGACCGGGCGGGCGATGTCTTTCCAAGGCGCTTTCTGAGGAAGCAGCACGAAGCGGTCGAGCAGGGGACCGCAGCGCTGGAGGAATTCCACCGAGAGCTCAGGGCGAATCGCGAGGAGCGGCGGTGGGACGGGGGCGGATTCCTGGGATACGTCGATTGTCGTGGGCATAGGAGTTGTTTGTATATCCCACAATGTGGGATTCTCGTTGGAAGCGTGAGAACAGCAGGTCCCTCGGCTGCGTGGGCGTCGTCGCAACTGCCCCGCCCTAGCCAAAAGATGGCTAGAACGGGGCACCCGGGGGCGAACCGCGGATCCCTCTGCTGCGCTCGGGATGACAGAGGCACCCGGCTCGGGATGACATTCTTATGGCGTCAGCCCAGGTTAGCGTCCAAACGAAGGACGCGAACCTGGGGCACCCGCTACTTCACCGTTACTGGATGGTCTGGCAGTAGAAGGTTGAGCCTTTGACCCAGTCGGTGTTGGGCATGTTGAAGGTGAACTTAATGGTGTCGGCGTTGGCCAGGTTCTCGCTGCCGCTGTTGTTGTTGCTGGGGCCGGCGAGAATACTGGTGCCCCCGATGATCGGGCTGACGTTGATGATCTGCGAGGTCAGCGACGAGATGGTGTAGATCTCGATGTCGCTATCGAAGTTTTGCGAGCTACTGGTGAGCGCGCCGTAGGCGACGGTGGCGCTGCCCAGAGTCCACTTGTAAGTCACGGCGGTGCTGCTGCTGGAGTGCGTCCAGCGGGCAAAGCATTTGAGGCCTTGACCCGTGGCGAAGGTTCCTGCCGGCAGGGTCGCGGAGTAGATCGTCTGATCCGAACTATTTCCCATGAGCTGCGCGGTGTTGCCTTGCAGCGTGCCTCCCACAATGTGCGAGCCCTGGGTTGGGATGGTTGGTTGGCTAGTGACCTGAGTCCACGGAATAGTAAATCCGGACGGGATCGAGCCGGACGCCAGAGTCGCCAGAGGACCAAGGGCAGGCGCGCCGGAGAGGTTGGTGTAGGAGTAGCCAGATGCCAGGTCCGCAACCGGAATCGGATTACCGGAACTGTAGGACGTTCCCCACGCTGAGCCGGTCGAGTTTGCGATTCCGATGCCGGGATAAACCATGCTGCTGCCGGATGAGCCGCAGCCGTTGCAGGTGGTGACGTTGAGCGTGCCGATGGTTGCGGTTGTCGAGTTGACATCGGCGGCATAAAGCTCGGGCCAGCGCGCGTTGGGATCGCCGAGCCAGCGAGCGCTGGTGTCGCCGGTGGCCCAGATGGGAATGAAGGTCCAGGTGGTGGTGTCGTAACCGGGGTTCGTCCAGCGCCAGCCCATGCGGGCCTGGTATTCGGGTGTCTGGCCGAACTGGGTGCGATTGAAGGTGCCGAATTTCAGGCCGCCGGTGAAGTATTTGGTGTTGTCACCGTTGCCGATGGCGGCGATGTCGGTGGAGCTGTCGCTGCCGACGCCGAACATCTCCGTGGGCGTGCCGTTGGGATTGCCCTGCATGAAAGTATTCGGCAGGAAGGTGAAAGCCTGGTTGCCGAAGACCATTCCATTGCTGAGATAGAAGACCGGTTGCTTGAGCGCGGCGGAGGTGTTGGCGATGAGCTGGCCGCGGACGGTGTCGTTCAGGATGTTGACGTAGCCGTTGAGATAGAAATTCTCGAGCTCAAACTGAATGGAGCCGGGTCCGGTACTCTTGGCGAAGTTCTGCTGCGTGGTGCCGAAGGCATAACCACCGTCGACCTTGACGGAGGCCAGGACGGAATTGGTGGTGGTGGTCGCGAGGATGACGGGATCCTGCACCTGCGGATTGCAGATGGTGCTCTCGGCTTCGGCTTTAAGGCCGTGGATGGTCAGCGTGCCAGCAGAGTTAAAGTTGGCGCCGATGAGCGAGGCCTGGTTGCAGTCGCCGCTGATGCCGTTGAGAACGGCGATACCGGAGAGATTGGTAAAGGCAACGCCAGAACCGGTAACCGCACGATTGCTGGTTAGGTTGGTGATGTCTGACGGTGTGGCAGCATAGCCGATGTCTTCAAAGTTGTTGTTGTAGCAGGCGGAGAACTCGATGTCGTGAACGCTGGCAACTTCGCCCATGTTTTCGACTTTGAGGCAATCGCCGGAGGTCTGATTGGCGCCGTTGCCGACGATGCGCAGGAAGCCGATCTCGCCCCAGTGCCACCATTGCGGATTGGTCGTGCCGGTGCCGACGGTAGAAGTCGCGATCAGATCCGCGTTCAGGCCGTTGGCGGGCTGGACAATCCTGCCGTGATTGGTGGAAGTGCCGGCGCCGAGCAAGCGACCGCCGGGCTGCAGGATGATTCCCGCCGTCACGTTGTTGGTGCCGTTGTTGAAGGTGATGGTCGAGTTGATGGTGTAAGTCGTGGGCGCGAGTCTGACAATGACGGAGTCGGGAATGTTGAAGCCGGGGCCGGTGTAGGGCGCAGTGCGATCGTCGATGACGGCGCCAAGGACGGAGCCGTTGTTATTGGCGGCGTTGATCGCAGCCTGAATGCTCGCGTAGTGGCTGACGAAATATTCGTGGCCGGGAATGTCGCGAGCGGAGAGATCGCCGGCAAAGTTGGCGTTGCCGGTAGTTGGATCCATCTGGGAAGTGATGGTCGTTCCGCCGGCGTTTACGATGCGCTCATTCCACGAGCTGAAGGTCTGGGATCCGGAGCCGGCGACCACGACGTCAGCCGCAGCCGCGCTCTGATTGCCGGAGAAGCGAATGTTGGTAGCGCCGTTCCAGGCGACCACCGCGGCGGCTGTGGTCGAGCTGGTGGTGTTGTCGTAAGCCACGGATCCGGCACTGGACGGAGAAGGATAGGCGAAACATCCGGTGTCGTAGTTCTGTCCGGGCGAGGGTGAGGTAGCGAAGGGATTGCTACAACTGTTGCCGATGATGTTGGCGGGACCAATGGTGCGCACAGCGAAAAGGCCGGGGGAATCGAAGTCGTTGTTGGTGATGTTGACATTGCTATCGCTGGAGCTCTCGAGATCGATGGCCGACAACTGCTGGCCCGTAGTTGAGCCCTGACCCGAGCAAGGGTTGTTGCACTCTCCCGTACGGCAGGCACCGCGGAAGGAATTGGCGGAGATCACCACATCGTTCAGTGTGGCGGAGGCCGCGATGTCGTAGGTGTGACCCATGACGAAGGTATTACCGGTAATGGTGGAATCGGCCAGCGGCGAGCTGATGTTGATGTGGGTCTGCGATGCGCAGTTGTAGTTGCCATTGATGCTGGTAACAAAATGATTGCCGGTGATGGTGAGGTGCGAGGTGGTGAAGTTGCTAGAAGAATTAATGGCGATGTCGTTGTACTTGGTAATCCAGAATTGATTGTCGCTGATGGTGATGCCGTTGCCACCGTTGAGCGTGATGGCGTTGTAGTGAGAGCCGAAGAAGAGGTTGCCTTCAATCTCGATGGTAAAGAGCCCGGCGGCGTAGTTATTGGGGCCGGAGCTGGTGAGAATGATGGGATTGAAGGTGTTGCTGTCGAAGGTATTGCCGGCAATGCGGCCGGCGCTGCCTGTGGACTGAATGCCGATGCCGCATTCGAACCAGTTGTTTTCGATGGTGAAGCCGGAGTAGTTGAGGGTATTAATACAGGTCTGACCAGCACTGAGCGGAGTGCTAAGCATGATGCCGCGAACGCCGTTGTTGAGTCCACCGGCATCGAGCGTCCAAGTGCCGGCGTTGTTGTAGGCGCCGAGATAAAGGAATTGCTGGTAGAGATTGCTATTGAAGAGGAGCAGCTCGGTGGCGGACTGGTCAGCGCCGACAATCTGATCGCCGTTGCGACTGCCGATGGAATTGCTGAAGAAATAGGTGCCGCGAGGTACGAAGATGCGGCGGCCGGGGGTGGGTGTGTAAAGGCCGTTGGGGCCGCTGGCGCTGTTGCAGTTCATCAGGTTGCACCAGGCGGTGGTGTTGTCGGTGCCGTAGAAGAACAGGCTGCTTGATTGGGTGAGAACGTTGGTGGCGAGCGTGACCGTGGCGGAGGGACAGGAGGGCGAGCAGCCGGCGACAGTGGTGCTCAAAGCTGAGCCTGATGAGCCAGCACCGAGGAAGGCGACCATCTTGCCGATGTCCGCGGCGGTAAAGGTGACGCCGGTGCAGGTGACGTTGGGCGAACCGGCATTGCCAGTGCAGGTGTTCAGCTGCATGCCATCGCCCTTGACGCCGTAGTTGCGGACGTCGAGGACGGGGAAGTTGGTAGTGCTGAGGTCCTGGGCGGTGGCTACGGTGGAGCTCAAACCCAGGTCGCTGATTGAGGCGATCGCAGAGCCGCCAATACTCCACTCGAAGCCCGCAGATGCGGGGATAGTGTAGAAGAGGCTGTCGCTGGAGGCCAGAGATTCGGTGATCTGCACGCCGGAGTCGCCGGATGCGATCGCGCCGTACTTCTCATTCTTTACCACAATGTGGGAGCCGTTGCTGGATATCCCACGTTGTAGGGGTTGGGTGCGGTTGTCGTCGGCCTCGACGCCGTCAAGGAGGATGTTGTGAGAGCCGCTATCGAGGCTGATGACGTTGGAAGCGGGGCCGGATGAGGCTCCGCCGTTGAAGGAGACGACTTTGGAGGCGACGATGTCAGAGCTGCCGATGAAGGACAGACACGAGGCGTAGGACTGCAGGCAGTTGAGATCGTCGATCTCCAGCATCGAGGAGTCTTCTACAGCCATGCCGCCGAGGTCGGGTTGCGGCTGAGAAAGCGCGCCGCCGGACCATTGGACAGCTTTCACGGAGCTGTTGACGACGTACTTCAGATGGACGCCGTGGGCGGGATAGCTGGGAACAGCAGAATCATGCGGCTTGGCGCCGAGCAGCGAGATCTGCGTGGCAGGCTGGGCTGATGTGCCTTCGATGAAGATGTTGTCCCAATCACCGGAGTTGTTGCCGTAGTTCGATTCCGCGATGTTCGGCGAGTCGATGTTCTCAAAGCTGATGGCGAATTCGGGAGCGCCGTTGCCGTAGAGGTTGGCATTGCCAACGTTGATCCAGGTGACCGTGCCGTCGGTGGTAGTGCAGCCGACGGTCTGGCAGAACTGTGAGGGTCGAGTCGAGCTGGTGGTGCCGACCCGCTGGGTGTAATAGGCGTAGGCGCCGGGATTATTGGAGGCGGGCAGAATGAACTTAGGCTCCAGATAGGTATGGCTGGCGAGCCAGTCGCCGCCCTGGTTGCCGTCGACGTGCAGGCCGTAAAGTTTGTTGTCCCACGCTGTGGGAGCATCTAGAGCGTTGCCGCTGGAGACAATGTGCCAGCCGTCGGCGGCATTGTTATTCGATTGCGACATGCCGGAGACGCGGCTGTCAGCGCCCCAGACGACGCCGTCACCAGCGCTGGAGTCGGAGACGGTGTTGTACATGTCATTCTGACCGGCGATGGCGAGGATGTTGGCGGCGGTGAAGGCGGTGGCGTGAACGCCGCGAAGCTTCATGGAATAAACCGCCGGGGCGAAGATGCCAAAGGTGCCCAGGTTGCTGCCGTTAAGGGCGCAGTCGAGAATTTGCGTGGCATCAGCAGTGTGGTAGTTGCCGTTGTTTTGCTCGGCGTCGGCGAGGTTGGCGATGAGGGGCGCGGCCGCGCCGGAGATGAGAGTGGTTGGAGAGGTCTCCAGCGAGGCCGCGGCGGGGCAGGCGATGACGACGTTAGGCGCGCTGATGTTGATACCGGGAGAACCGTTGAAGGTCCAGTTGCCAGCGCCGAACAACAACGTGACGGGCTTGTTGATTTCGAGGGTGGCGTTGCAGGTTTCGCCGGGCGTGAAATCACGAGCGTCAACCGTACCGCCGGCGGTGGGCAGCACGCCAATGGCGGCGTTGATCTTGGCGCAGGGATCCGACTGCGGATAGTTGGCGGGATTGGGGACGCCGTTGGTGGTCTGCACGGTCAGCGTGGTGAAATTGCCGGTGTTGGGCGTGACATTGCCGATGGGCGGAGGCGAAGACAGGTTCGCGCCGCCACCACCACCGCTGGCGTCGACGTAAGCCTTGTTGGCAGCGTCGTTGGGATTCTGCGGCGTGGGGATCGACGGCGAGCTGGTGAAGGTCTTGACGCCGGCGACGGTTTGCGCGTCGGTCAGATCCATGTAGTGCGCGTCGGCCCAGGTGCGGGTGAGAAATTGCGCGGCCTGACTGGCCGGAACCAGGGTGCTGCGAATCGCGCCGATCGTCGTGTTGGAGAGATTAGGGACGGACCAGAACTCGTTGCTGGTCGAGCCATCGTCCAATTTATAGGTCACGCGGTAATACGATCCGGCAGGGGTGGCGCCCTGATTGGGCGCGAGCGCGGCGCTGAATTGGCCGCCGGAAGCCAGCGTCACCGTGAGATTGCCGGCGGCGACAGGCTGTCCGGCAGCGGTGGTGAAGGCGTTCCACAGGATGACGACGTCACCTCGCGCGGGAGAGCCGTCGGCGCGGTAGACGGTGTCGGTGATCTGACACAAGGTGAGACCTCCGCCCTGAGCGAAGGAGGGGCGGGGCAACAAGATGGTGAAGGCAACGGAGATCAGGACAGAAAAAAACCGCCGTGCGAGGCGGTGAGTGGTTGGCATGACGAATGCCTCTCTGATGCGAAAAAAGTGTTGTCCCACATTGTGAGACATGATGATATTTCTCCCACCCATGCAAAGAGACCCAGGTGGGGTACGCGCAAATCCTTCCGGGAATAGGGGGCCTTCGACTCCGATCGATCGCGTGCGATCGAGCTGCGCTCAGGATGACAGCGTAAGTAGTGTACTGCGTGTTGCTCCCGCCCTAGCCAAAAGAAGGCTAGAGGGGCACCCAGTACCGGCGCAGTTCGTGACGAACCTCAGATCCCTCGGTCGGGATGACAAACTATAAACAACAAAGCGACCACGCCAGTGCCCTAGCTTTTGGGCTGTTCGGCCGGCGTGTAGGTGCGGATGAAGTCTTCGACGCTGGCGACGTAGACATCGGCGAAGTCGACGACCGGGCGGCGCGCCTGGATGACATCCATCGCGTCCTGCAGGCCGAAACCGAGGGCGCGAAGCACGGCCAGCGCCATCATAGGCGCGCGATGCACGCCGGCCGCGCAGTGAATGAAGACCTTGGATTCAGGATGGTCGAGAGCGGCGAGTGCGAAGTCGACGGCGTGGCGGAACAGCTCGGCCGGCTTGAACTGGAAGTCGTCATCGGTCGGATTCCAGAGGACCTTGACGTCGTAAGGCGCGGCCAGGCGGGTGTCGTCGAACTCGATCTGCATGTCGATGATGTGGGTGACGCCGGCACGGACCACCTCGATCATCCTCTCGTCATTCCAGATGCCGCCGCCGACGGCGATGCGGTCGGCAATCCAGGTCATGTCCATGTCAGCGAGGTCTCCTTGGAAGGTCGGCTGTCACTCCCGCCCTAGCCAAAAGAAGGCTAGAACGAGGCACCCGGCAAGAACAGCGTACCAATTCCAGTATAGGGGCTGTAAGGGCGGCTAGCTGTGACGTTGCGAATTCAGCATAGGGGTCCTTCGACTCATTCGATCGCGTGCGATCTCACCCCGCTCGGGATGACACGGTTTAATTTGCTGGAAACTTCAGCTGCATGAGAAGCAGCAAGCTGCGCGATCAGCTCCTGGCAGCCCGTCGTTATGCGTTCTCGGCGGCGACCGGCGGCGTGGAGCAGGGCGGCTCGACGCCGATGCTGCGGAAGAAGGCGTTGATCGGGTTATTGAGCTCGGGATCCTCGGCTGCAGCCGTAGCAGGCGGATCGGTGGCAGCGCGCGCTGCGGTCGGTGGTTCTTGCTCCGGTGAGGGCAGCGAGTAGACACCGGCGAAGTCGAACAGCGCCTTGGCGGCGAGGTAGTTGCCGGCGAGCGCGAGGGTGATGATGGCGTCGTTGATGGCGACCACCTTGGCCCAGATGGCGCGCTTGACCTGCTCGACGATGCGCTGGCGCGAGCGCAGCGAAGAGAAAGCCCTGGACGAATTGCTGCCGGGTTTCGAGGCGGGCTGGTCGGAGTTCCTGGCTGGCGCGCTGTGCTGCGCGGCGAGCAGTTTCTTATAGGCGGGACTGTTGGGACCGGGCATGGAGGCTTGCTTCTTGGCCGGGGGCGACTTCCTGGTGAAGGTCATAACGCTTCCTTGATGACGAAGTGATGAATACCGGAGCTGAAGATTGAGGTGCAGGTGCAGACACGTGACAGAGCGTGGCAGCTCAGGATGACAGAGCTCCGGTGGCCGACATCTCGTGTGTTCCGGATGTCGTGCTACTCAGCCGCCGAGGTGCGCCGGATTGCCGGCCGAACCATACGGTTCATCGGACGTGGCAGTGGCGCACCTCAGGGCTGAACCTGGGCGCAGACAAGACGTCAGGAGAGCATCCTGACTGGAATTCGCTGTTCGTCAGACGGCACTGTCGTCCATGGCCGGGCGAGAAGCACCGAGCGAAAAGCGATGTGCCGGCGACGTTGCATGCAGAAACAGCAAAACCCAGCGCGAGGCTGGGTTCAGTAGTGGAACGCTCTGCTAGTGGCGTTCCTCAATCTTCAACTCTAATTTCAATATAGCATATTGGGAGGGGTTTTTTGCGGTTTTTTGGCACTTTTTATTTACATTAGAATGAGCACATTACGGCCTATTGTTGCGTTTCTCAGTATTGACATGGCTTTGCCTAATATTCGCTTTCTGCCCATAAATTAGCCTCCCTGCCCAGCAATTCGATCCCGGCCCCGTTTTCAACAGGCAAGCACGGAAAACCACAATAAAACCTCAAGTTTGTGGAAAAGATCCATGCCCCGCTGTGGGAATTCAGGCGCTCCGCCCGTATACTCCCCACCGAGAAAGTAACAGAGCACAGGGAATACAGAGCGGCTTTTAATGGAAGAATCGATTTCGTAAGCCGAGTGAGGAGCAACGTTGCGCGCAGCATCCTCACCCGGCCCTTTGAACGGAGAGATGGCAGAGTGGCAATGCAACGGTCTGCAAAACCGTCGCGCTGTGACAGGCGCACTCGGGGGTTCAATCCCCCCTCTCTCCGCCAAACTTGCTAAACAGTCTTGCTGGTAGTCGAATGCCGACGAACAATGTTGCTCGTGTCGGTTGGTGCTGTCAACAGCAATTTTCGCGGCTTGTTCCAATAGGGGGACTTGCACTTTGGGCAAACGCTCGGCTCGCCTACGGTGCTTTTGCGTGGCACCCATTCGTGATCGCAGCGCGAGCAACGATAGCCATTTACTTTGATGGTGGTCTTCGGCATGTTCATAAGTTAGCCCAGTTAGTAATATACTGTCAAGTGATATATTTTCCTTGACAAGTATATACCTAATTAGTAATATACCTCTCAGGTAAGCGAGGTTGCTATGGAAGACCTGAGAGAGCAGCGCGGAATCGTACTGGCGGCGACGAAACAGATTCACCAGCACGGCGATTGCTGGATTGTTCCATCGCAGAGCGGCAAGGGAGTCTACGCGGTTCGCGGTCTTGCGGAGACAAACCCTGAGTGCTCTTGCCCCGACTACGAAGCGCGCCGCCAGAACTGCAAGCACATCTATGCTGCGATATTCGTCTCGCGCCGTGAGCACAACGCCGATGGGAGCACCACGGTGACGGAAACCATGGCTCTCACCCGGCAGCGCACTACCTACCCGCAAGCGTGGCCCGCTTACAACGCCGCGCAGACCAACGAGAAAGACAGGTTCCTCTCGCTGTTGTCCGATCTTTGCCGAGGAATCGTTGAACCCGCACAGAAGCGCGTCGGGCGTCCCAATCTCCCATTGTGCGATGCAGTATTTAGCTCGGTCTTCAAGGTCTACTCCACGGTGAGCGCACGGCGCTTTATGAGCGATCTGCGGGACGCTCAGAGCAGGGGATTCATCGCTTCTACGCCGCACTACAATTCGATTTTCAATTACCTCGAAAATCCAGCAATGACGACCGTTCTGCGCGGGTTGATAGAGCAGAGCGCCCGACCGCTCGGAAGCGTAGAGACCAGCTTCGCGGTCGATTCCTCTGGCTTTAGCACGTCGCGGTTCACTCGCTGGTTTGATTTCAAGTACGGCAAGGAACGCGTGAAGCAGGATTGGGTGAAGGTTCACATCATGTGCGGCACGAAAACCAACATTGTTACCGCCGTTGACATTCAGGAGATGTACACGCACGACACTCTGGCTTTCGCTCCAATGGTAGAAACGACCGCCAAGAGCTTTCAGATTAAGGAAGTCTCCGCTGACAAGGCTTACGGGAGCCGAATGAACACCGACGTTGTAACCCTGTTCGGAGGCACTCCGTTCATCGCGTTCAAGGGCACCGCTACAGGCGCGGCGGGTGGCACTTTTGAAAAGATGTTCCACAGGTTCATGTTCGAGCGGGAAAAATTCTTGGAACACTATCACCGCAGATCGAACGTCGAAAGCACATTTAGCATGATGAAGCGTAAATTCGGCGACTCGCTCCGCAGTAAGACGGATACCGCGATGGTCAACGAAACGCTTTGTAAGGTGCTGTGCCATAACCTAGTGGTGCTAATTCACGAAATGTACGAACTCGGCATCGACCCCATGTTTTGGAACTAGAATTTTCCGCTTGCTTATGAGCGCGAACTGGATTACCTATCTATCCACCAATGGCCGACAACCCACCAGGCGATGCCAATCAAGACAGTACTGGCCGCGAGGTAACACCACCCCCTACCGGGTCTCCATCCAATGTCGTGCAGCCCAACGAAGAGACACCACGCGCCAGCGAAGAACATGAGGTAGCCGCAGACCCGAGCAATTACCGATGGGTCGAAAAACCAGAAGTCCCAAAATGGACGGACATTGCCATCGTCATCCTTACCGCTGGTTTGGTCTTGGTTGGTTACTGGCAGTACAAAGACATGCAAGCCGCCGGAGAACAGACCGATAAGTTGATTAAGGCCGCCAACATTCAGGCCTGCGCTGCCGACAGGAACGCTGATTCGGCCCAAATCAGCGCTCAAGCCGCGTCCGACCTCGCCACGGAGACCGGTAAAATATCCAAAGATGCCCTGACTCAGGCCAGCGCCACCAATGCCCTCGCCTCTGCCGCAAAAAGATCGGCTGATGTGGCAGAAACCGCGTTGAAAATACAAGCTAGACCTTGGGTAGGACTTGTAAGAAATATTAGCAACGGCAAAACGTCGACCGAGTACGGCCAAGCCGTCGTAACGGGACATGTTGACTTTAAGAATTTTGGTGGGGCACCAGCTTTTGACGTCGATCAAACCATCGGAGTTACGGATGGTTGGAACACCGTACTTAGCAGCATCGACGGTATCTGCAAGGGGCTTCTCATTAAGGCGAAAAGCCATGCTTCCTACGCCGATCCCGGCAAGCAGGGCATCATACTCTTCCCCACCCAAGAACATGAAAGCGACTTTACGGCTGGACTGGGAAGCCCCGCTAGCCCCAATGCGGGCCTCGTCGTTGTTGGCTGTATAGTCTACCGAGACTCTGGCGATATCTGGCACCAGACCTCGATCTGCGCGTTTGTCGGAGAGGGAGATTTGATAGCCTGCCCATACCAGTACGCCGACTAGTAGAATAGCTGCCCAAAAAATCAAGTAAATGCCCAATAAACGAGTGATTTGACGCGCATTTTGGGCAAAGCCGTATTGACATGTAAAAAATACAGGTCAAGGTGTGACAGTAGTAGTACAATCTAACGAAATCCTCCCCGATCTGGGAATTGATGATTCGCGGTCGCACTTTGCGGGCGAACCGCAAAATCCCCCGGCTGCGCTCCGGATGACACATTCACTGCTGGTGGAGCTGGCTAACCGCAGATCCCTCGACTTCGCGTCCGCCCGATCCGCAAAAGCGGTGGATCGGGAAAAAACCGCGCGGACGCTCCGCTCGGGATGACAAGCTGATGACCTATCAGCGTGACCAACGCTGCGCTCGGGATGACAGCGGTGGGAATCAGAGCATGGCCGACTGCGCGGCCGGCCATTTTTCGCCAGGCTCATTCAGGAAGCCGCGCCTGGCCGCTAGTGATTGCGATTGGTATCCAGGATCGGTATGTACGACGCCGACGGCACCAGACCGCCTCCCAGCGAACACTGGGCGTTCTTGCCCACCAACTGGAAATTGCCATAGAACACGGGGCACTTGCAGTTGGCAGTGCCGTCCGAATTCAGCAGGCACGGCGCCGTCATGCAGCCGGCATACGGAGCTTTCGTACACTCGGTGTAGGCGGGGTTGCCAGTCCCAAAGAAATTCACGAGCTCCTGTCGCGACTGCGGATCGTAGGTGGAAAGCACGTCCGCGCCGGGGATAAGCGTTCCTCCCTGCAGGTAGGAACAAACCGGCGCCTGGCCAACGTTGGGACATCCCGAACCGTCCGAGCCACACTGCTGAAGCGTGGCATTGTAGACCTGATAATTCAGGATGGCGGTGAGCAACGTGTAGTTGGTCGAGGTCGCCACCGTACACAGGCAATTGGCGGATTGGCCGTCGGCGGAAAGCGTACAGGGGTAGGGCTCGGCACCGGAGTGAAAACAGAGTGCGAACTGGGTGGAGCATGCCAGCATTTGCGAAGGGGCCTCAATCGTATCGCGAAAGGCAGGACCGTAGTTCGTTGTCCAGTTGTAGGAGCCTTCCCAGAAGGGCCGCGAGTCGGGTACGGATTGCTGCACCCAGTCGAGAGGATAACTCTGAGGCGAGAGCGGGTTGGGCAGCGACGCCTGATGCTGCGGCTTTGGTGATTGCGCGGCCAGCGAGATCGGCAAGCCGCAGGCCAGGAACAACGAAACGACGAATACCAGGGACAGCCTTGGTGGGCGCATAACTGTCTCCTAAATTTGAATTCCACCCGAAGAGATCGGGCGGCAACCCCATTTTGATTTGTTCGGAATACTAACCCCAAGGCGCTGCCTGGGAAACAAGATTTCTTGAAAATTTTGGCGGGGCAACTGGACGGCACGGGCTTACGCACACGGCTAAGAACAAGCTCCAGAGCACATACGAATGGGCAGTTCTCATGTTATCTTGCGAAGTTCCTCCCGCGGTGGCAGCGCAGCAACCCCAACTCGGCGTCGGGGGAAAGCGAGAATCGAATGCAACTACAAAGTCAGCACATCCGCCTGTTTCTGGTTAGTGTTGCTCTCACAATTCTGGTGCGCCCGATGGTTGGGCAGCAACTGATCGCGACGGTGCCGGTGGGGTTGGACCCCTACAGCATAGCAGTCAACCCCACTACGCAGAAGGTATACGTCGCCAATGAGACAAGCGGTACGGTAACCGTGATCGACGAGAATACTCTTTCGACCGTGACCGTACCGGTGGTGCAAAGTGGCGCCTACATCGCGATCAACCAGGTTACGAACAAGATCTACGTAAGCGGATTCTGGGGCTTCACGGTGATTGACGGGGCCACGAACAACACGACCACTATCACCAGTATCTATGCTCTTGGGCAACTGGCGGTGAATCCTGTCACCAACAAGATCTACGCGGTCGGCTCTTCCGATGTGGTGTACGTCATAGACGGTGATACCTTGTCGTACACCAGCGTGCCAGTCGGTAGTTATCCAATTGGGATCGCGGTGAACTCGGTTACCAACAAAATCTACGTCAGCAATAATTACAGCAGCAGCGTCACGGTTATTGACGGAGCCACGAACAACACGACATCTGTCTCGGTTGCGTTCGGTCCTTCCAGCATCGCGGTGAACAGCACAACAAACAAGATTTATGTCGCCGGCCAACAGTCCTTAAGCGTGGCGATAACGGTGATCGACGGTGCAACGCTGGCTACGACGACTGTCCTTCTAGGGCAATCCCCAGGCAATTACCCATACCTGGGGGTGAACCAAACCAGCAATAAAATCTACGTTGGACTTGATGTGACCCAGTACACAAACTATGTGGTGGTAATCGATGGAGCAACGCTATCGACCACGACGATCGCGCTGGGACTAGATGCTCCCTTTGGCCTGGCCGTAGAGCCGGTGACCAACAAAATCTACCTGCCCTTTAACGCCTATGGGGTCAGTAGCGGATTAGTGATGGTTGACGGCGCGACGAATTACACGACGACGGTGCTTACCGGTGAGCTGCCTGGACAGATCAACGTGCCTTTGGCGGTAGACTCGGGTACCAATCGGATTTATGTGGTTGCGAATTCCCTGCAGCAAACGGTGTGGGTGGTTAATGGCTTCTCGCCGCAGCAATTCAACGCGGTCAAACCCTGCCGGCTGGTGGATACGCGACAGAACGGTGGGCAACCCATTCAGGGCGGTACGTCGCAGAGCTTCATCCTTCCACAGCTGGGCGGCTGCAACATTCCGACCAGTGCAGTGTCGTACTCGCTGAATGTCACGGTGGTACCGCACGGTCCGCTGGGTTATCTCACCGTATGGCCGACGGGCGAATTGCAGCCAACGATTTCCACGCTGAACTCCAGCGACGGCCGGATTAAAGCAAACGCTGCCATCGTGGAAGGGGGATTAAGCGACGCGGTCAGCGTTTATGCCAGCGATACGACCGACGTCATCCTGGATATCGACGGCTACTTCAGCGCGCCGGGTTCGCAGAGCTATCAGTTCTATCCGCTGACCCCCTGCCGGCTGGTGGACACACGCAGCGGCAATGGTGGTCCGCTGCAGAAAGGCCTGGAACGCGATTATGTCATCGCCGGCAGCTGTGGTATTCCGGCGACGGCGACGGCGTATTCGTTTAACGTCACGGTGCTGCCCACCAATGGCGAGCTGGATTACCTGACGGTGTGGCCGCAGGGCGAGACCCAGCCCGTTGTCTCGACGCTGAACGATCCGACGGGAACCGTGGTTGCGAACGCCGCGATTGTGCCGGCCGGTAATTTCAACGCCACGGCTTTCTACGCTCACGATAATCCGACCAACCTGTTGCTCGATGTCAACGGCTATTTTGCGCCGGCCGGAACTGGCGGGCTGTCGCTCTACACGGCAGCGCCATGCCGCGCGCTGGACACGCGCAACGTCGGCAACGGACAGCCGTTCACGGGCGACTGGAATCCTCCCAACGGCCTGAATCTGCTGACCGGGCCTTGTCCGCAACCGGCCAGCGCGCAAGCCTTCGCCTTTAACGCGACGGTCGTGCCCAGCGGGGTGATGCCCTTCCTGACCTTGTGGCCACATGGCGAGAGCCAGCCCAACGTCTCCACGCTGAACGGCTACGATGGCTTCATCACGTCCAACATGGCGATCGTGCCGACCACCGATGGGTCGATCGACGCCTATGCGGCTGGTCTGACCCAGCTGATCCTGGACATCTCCGGCTACTTTGCGCCGTAGACGAGGACGAGCTGCGTCGCGACCAGCGCTCACTGTTTGCGCAGTCGAGTTATCCCACGAACCGCGTCATCGCCATCTGGTATGCTTTCGGGTTTGGCTCTGCGAAAGAGGCCACTCTGCGATGCGAAAGGCGGGAATTGGAATTGGCGGCCGATCCTGTAATGCTGGTCCACGGCGGAGCGTGGGCGATTCCGGAAGACATGGTGGAGGCGCATCTGCTGGGCGTGCGGGCTGCGGCCGAAGCGGGCTGGCAGGTGCTGCGGCGCGGCGGCAGTTCGCTGGATGCGTCCGAGGCGGCGGTGGTGGCGATGGAGGAGGATGAGACCTTCGACGCCGGGCGCGGCTCGTTTCTCAACATGGACGGGCGAGTGCAGTTGGACGCGCTCATCATGGACGGCGCCACGCTGCGCGCCGGCGGCGTGGGCTGCGTGGAGCACATTCGCAATCCGATTCGCGCGGCCAAGAAGATTCTGACCGAGAGCCCGCACGTGTATTTTGTCGGCACGGGCGCGGAGCGCTTTGCGCAGGAGCACGACCTTGACTTGTGCGCCAATGAGGAACTGGTGATCCCGCGCGAGGTGGAGCGGCTGCGCGAGGCGAAAAAACAAGCGTATCTGAAAATGCCGGACGAGTTCGGGCCGACGCGCTCGCACGACACGGTGGGCGCAGTAGCGCTGGATGCCGACGGCAACATCGCGGCCGCGACCTCGACCGGCGGCACGCTGAACAAAGCGCCGGGGCGGGTGGGCGATTCGTCGCTGATCGGCTGCGGATGTTATGCCGACAATCGCAGCGCCGCAGTGTCGACCACGGGATGGGGCGAGCCAATGATGAAGCTGGTGCTGGCCAAGTGGACCGCGGATCGCGTCGAGAGCGGCATGGCTCCGCAGGAGGCGGCGCAGCAGGCGCTGTTTTACCTGAAGACGCGGCTGAATGGGCATGGCGGAATCATCATTGTCGATGCGCGCGGAAGGTTTGGGATTACGCACAATACTCCGCGAATGGCGTGGGCGCTGTGCACCAAGCAGGGGACGAAGGCGGGGATTGCGGTGGAGGGGTGAGGCCGGGTCGTGCCCTGACGCTTCCCAAGGCAACAATACGGCGCACGAATAAATCGGAACACGGGCTCGGCTTAGAAAAGTTCGATGGTGGCCGGGCGACCCGAGGCGGAAGCGAGTCGAGCATCGCGCGTGATAAGAGGGGCGCGAAGTTTCTCCGCCAGCGCGATATAAGCGGCGTCGTAAGCAGACAAATTGTGGCGCAGTTGCCAGATGCGCGGCAGCAGAACGAAGTGCGGATAGCGGGTCACTCGCAAGTCCAGCAGGTCGCGGATTGCCTCATCCGCACGTGATGCGGCCACGACTCCCTGCCGCGCCAGCCGGCGAAGTACCTGTGTGACTTCCAGATCCAGAAGATGAGGGGCGTGCAGAGTCTCGCGCTGGGCATAGATTCGCTGCTCAATTCGCTGCCCGGCCGCTGTTTGAAGAAGCCAATCCACCGCCGCGGACGCATCGAGTACGATCATCGCGCTTCGCGCTCTTGTCGTACCAGTCGAGCGGTGTCGATCGGCGCCGAGACGGGCTTGCGCTGGTGCAAGCGTTCGCGCAATTCCGCCAGCGTTGGCCGTTCGGCGATCTCTTTGATTTCCGCTAACAAATAGTCCGAAAGCGACATATCGGCCAGCGCGGCGCGAGCCTTCAGAGTGCGGTGTAAGGCGTCGGGTACATTGCGGAGCTGGATCATCTTGGACATGCGACCAACATACTTTCATGTGCGCAACATGTCAACGCGCAAAGTCAAAGCGAGGTTCGCCACTCCGTTTCCATTTAGAATCAGGTTTCTTATCTGAGGGCAGACTGCATGAGCAAATCCAAAACCAAGCACCGCCAGGCCGATGCCACGCGCTGCGTCCACTCGGGCGAAGAGCGCCATGGGCAAGCCGCGCCGCTGACCACGCCGATTGCCCAGACCTCGGTCTTCGTCGTGCCCCGCGTGGAGAGCTTGCGCCGCTACGCCGAAGGCGATAGCGGGATGCATCTCTACACCCGCTATAGCAACCCGACGGTGGCGGCGGCGGAAGAGAAAATTGCGGCCCTGGAAGGCGCGGAGGCGGCGATTGCGACTTCGAGCGGCATGGCGGCCGAACTGGTTGCGGTGCTGGCCACGTGCAAGGCGGGTGACGAAGTCGTCTCCATGCTGGATGTATATGGTGGGACGGTTAAGCTGTTCGAGCAGATACTCCCACGTTGTGGGATAAGGGTCCGATTCGTCCCGTATCACGACATCAGGAATGCCGGGCGTTATTTCAGCCGCAAGACGAAGATGCTGTTTCTGGAGTCGCCCACGAATCCCACGCTGCGCTGTGTCGATCTGGCAGCGCTGTGCGAGCTGGGACGCAAACGCAAAGTCTGCGTCGTGGTCGACAATACCTTTGCCACGCCGGTGCTGCAAAAGCCGCTCGATTTGGGCGCCGATATCGTGATCCATTCGGCGACGAAGTATCTCGGTGGGCACAGCGATATCACGGCGGGCATGCTGGCAGGATCGAAGAAATGGATGGATGCGGCTCGGCCGGTGATGATTTTGACCGGAGGCTGCATCGATCCCGGTTGCGCGTATCTATTGCTGCGCGGCCTGAAGACGCTGGATGTGCGCGTCGAGCGCGCCTGCCGGAATGCAATGCGGATCGCCGAGATGCTGCGGGCTCATCCCAAAGTTGCGCAGGTGTACTATCCCGGGCTCGAGAACAGCGAGTCCCACAATGTGGCATGCCGGCAGATGAGGGGTTTCGGGATGATGGTGTCGCTCGATCTGCGTGGCGGCGGACGGGCGGCAGAGCGGTTTATCGATAGTCTGACATTGTGGTACCTGGCGGCGAGTTTGGGCGGAGTGGAATCCACCGTGTCATACCCGGTGCTGACGTCGCACATCGGCTTGAGCGAAAAAGTATTGAAGCTGCTGGGCGTGTCGCCGGCAACAGTGCGGCTGTCGGTCGGGATCGAGGACAGCGGGGATTTGATAGCGGATTTGGAGCAGGCGCTGAAGAAGGCGTGAGTCGAGAAAGTCTCACCCACCCTAGCGCCGAAAGATAGCGATAAGGGTGGGCCACGCGCGTCCTCACCCCACGGGCAGGCGAGGACGCCTGCCTTACGTCCGGCCGTGAGGCCGGCGCTACTCTCGCGAATTCGAACCATTCCATCGCGCGCTTCGTATCAGTGGACAGAACTTTGAACCCGCCCGCGGGTTGGAATCGCGCAGGTATTTCTCATGCCAGTCATCCGCAGTTTGATTTTGTTTCTGCTCGCTGCGACCTTAGGAATTGCGCAAGACAACGCTAACGCCAAGCCGAGCGATCCTGCTACCGCTCCGCCAGCGGGCGCGACTAGCAGCTCATCCGTGCGGGCGAAAACAAAGCCTGATACATCCTCTGCAATTGCCAAGCCGGCCGACACCGCCACTTCGGCAACGCCCGCTACACTTTCGCAAGAGCAGATCCGCGATCTGATTCGGATGTGCGCCGAGAACGATCTGAAGAATGACAAGCTGCTGCGCGATTACACGTACGTCGAGCGGCAAGTGACGCGTCATATCGGCGGTAAGGGCGAAGTGAAGTCGACGGAGACGAAGACCTACGACGAGTTGGAAATCTATGGCGAGCCGGTGGAGAAGCTGATTGCCAAGGACGACAAGCCGCTCTCGGCGAAGGACGCGCAGAAGGAAGACGAGAAGATTCAGAAGCTGATCGACAAGCGCAAGGACGAGTCGGACGGGGAGCGTAAGAAGCGGCTGGAGAAGGAAGAGAAAGACCGCGAGCAGGAGCGAGAGTTCGTGCGCGAAGTGGCCGACGCGTTCAACTTCAAATTCATCGGCGTGGAGACGCTGCACGGGCGCGAGAATTACGTCATCGATGGCGATCCGAAGCCGGGATATCAGCCGGTCCACAAGGAAGCGAAGATTCTGCCCAAGGTGCGCTTTCGCGTGTGGATCGATCGCGCCGACTCGCAGGTGGCCAAGCTGGATGTGGAGATCATCGACACGTTTTCGTGGGGATTGTTTGTGGCGCGGCTGCACAAGGGTTCGCGAGTGGTGCTGGAGCAGTTGCGGGTGAACGACGAGGTCTGGCTGCAGCAGCATGTCGCGGTGAAGGTGGACGCGCGGATCGCGCTGCTGAAGGATTTCAATGTCGACGTGGATGTCACCGACCGCGACTATAAGAAGTTCCGTACCGATTCGAAGATTGTGGGCGTAGGGGAAATGCCGAGCCAGTGAGGACTCCCACCCTATTGCCAAAAGACGGCGATAAGGGTGGGGCACTCAGTATCCTACAATGTAGGACGTCCAGCTACTTCGCGGTCTTCTTGCCGGTGATGGTCAGCTCCACCGGCTGATCGGCGGGACCTTTCACCGTAATCGTCTTGGCCTTGAGATCGACCTTGGCGGGAAATTCTTTGTTGGGAGCCCATCCCATGTACTGCGCGGGCCCGCCGCTACCACGGCAAATGTAAATCGTATCGCCCATTCGCAAGCCGATGCGGTAATGATCTCCATACTCCGGATGCTGCGCATCAGACGCCAGCTTGTCGATGGAGACAATGGTGGCCGGCTGGAAGTCTCCGGCCTGGGCATGAGCGAACACCGCTGTCAGTGCGATGCAGCAAGACAAAGCGATTAGACGTGTTCTCATCGGTTCCCCTCCGCGTGGGAAGAGAAAGTATAGACCGGAAGCGCAAGTCAGACCGTCAATCTTGTTACCCCTACAAAGATCAACCGAAGGGCTCATGCCTGGTACCGCGCCGCGCTTCTCGATATTTCAGGCTGAACAATATCGCCACAACGGCCAGGACGAGCGGACAGATCACGCTCGCTTCGGGACCGACCGTTCCTCCCGCCAGCCACTGGGGCCCGTGCAAAGTCACAGTGAAGAGGTTGTGCGACGGGGTAAATCCACTGTTGGGCACCCCAAAGAAGAATGTCTGGCCCCAGTCATAGCCGAGGTGAAAGCCCACCGCGCACCATAGAGTTCCGGTTCGCCGCAGAAACAAACACAACAACAGTCCAAACGAGACGACCGACAGCGCACCGAATATGGTTTCTCCTTGATTGCTCAGGTGGCTATACCCGAAGAGAGCGGAGGACACCGCTGCCGCGGGCCAAAAACCTATGCCCGTCGTCAGTGTGAACTGCGCATAGCCGCGAAACAGAAACTCCTCGGCGATGGCCGATAACAGGAATGCCCCGGCCCAGGCAGCCGCCGACATCAGAATCGTGGTGCCATGAATCGTCGGGCTGGCGATCTGAAGCCCGTGCAGCAGGTAAATGATCAGCACGGTTGCGCTGCTGGCGAGAAAGCCGATCCATAGACCCAACCACAGGTGCTTGATCAGTCCTGGTTGCAGGGGCAGGCCATACTGACCGATCCTGCGTCCTTCGATTTTGCTCAAGACCCATGCAGCCACCGCAACGATGAATATGAAAAAGGCATCCTGCACGGCGACACTCGAGGGCGTGAACTTCTCGGGCGCAAATCCCGCCGGGATCAGAAATCGGATGATAATCGCGCGCACTACCGCGCCCATCGCGACTAGCATCAGCAGGAAGATCAGCAGCCGCCATGCGGCGCGCAATCCCCTGGGTCCAATAAACAACGCTGCTAGACCGCCAGGGGTGCTGTCCATCATCGTCTCCTTCTTGAGCGCCTCGTCCGCAAAAATCGGCTGCATCCGCTGTACTACCCAGGAACTAGGCCGCGTGTCACGGCGACGGACGCGCGTCACTTGACCATCACGAAGGCGACGATGCCGCCCAGCATGTCCTGCACGCCGTGCGCCAGGATTCCGGGACGCAGGCTCTTGCGCCACCAGGCGAGCCCGCCCAGCAGCCAGCCGTGCACCATGATGGCGAGCATGGCCCAGCGGTAGTAGCCGTGCGCCAGCCCAAAGCACATGCCTTGCAGGATGAGGCCGGCGGCGCGGCTGCCGGTCCACGCGCCAAACTGCCGCATGAGATAGCCGCGGAAGACCAGCTCCTCGCTGAAGGCCGCGCTCCAGTTGAGCACGACCCAGACGACAAGCTCGAACCAGGTCTTGGGAGTGAGCGTGGCCAGGGTCTTGTCGGAGTGAACACCGAGCAAATAAATCAGGCCGCTGGTGGTGGGCACCGCGATCACGATCAGAGCGATGCCAAGTCCGAGATCGCGAAAGAAGTTGCCCAGCGTGCGCCAGCTTCCGCCCACCAGGCTGTCGAAGGTGAGGCCACGGCTGCGCAGCGCGAGCCAGATTACGAGGACCAGGATCCACTCCAGCGCGATTACCGTGAAGTAGCCGGAGAGGCGCCAATTCATGCCCGGCAAATAGAGGTTGGGCAATCCGTGCTCATAAAAGCTGGCGAGCGAACTGCCTCCCACGATCGCCAGCACCAGCACGGTATGCCACCACGGCGCGACCGGCTCCAGCGGAGTTTCGACGGGCATCGTTACGGCGATTGACGACATGATCTTGAACTCCATCCTGCCTCAGTCATCGATCTCGCCGCGAGGCACCGGCGGTTTCAACTCCGCTGCGCTACAGAGTAGGCCGGACTGCCAGTTGCTTCAAGTTCATAATTATCATTATTAACTTGCGTGACCAGCAACTTATGATTCATGCTATTGCGCGAGGTAAAGCATGTTTGCGGAATTGGAAGCCCTGGTAGCGGTGGCGGAAACCGGATCGATGGAGCGAGCCGCCAATGATCTGTACCTTACGCCGTCGGCGTTGACGCGGCGCATTCAGCGGCTGGAGGACGAACTGGGCGTGGTTCTGCTCGACCGGCATTTCAAGCCACCGAAGCTGACGCAGGCGGGATTCGAGGTGCTGGAGCGGAGCCGCGCGATTCTGTCGTCGCTCAGCGACCTGAAGACTTCGACGTCGGGAAATCACGCGCCGGCCGGGCCGTTTCGCTTAGGCCTGTCGCATGCGCTGGCGCGGCCGGAGATGTCGGGCGTGATCATCGAGCTGGGCAAGCAGTTTCCACTCTTGCAACCCAGCGTGTGTAACGACATCAGCCGCCAGCTGCTGGCGCGGCTGCACGCGGCCGAGCTGGATGCGGCGGTGGTCGTGCTGCCGGCGGAAATAGTTTTGCCCGGTGAACTGGAGGGCGCAACGCTGTCGCACGAGCCGATGCGGCTGGTGCAGGCACGCAACGCGACGCAGCGGCGGCCGAAGAAGAGCTGCGAGTTCTATCGGCGCAGCTGGGTGCTGAATCCGGCCGGATGCCTGATTCGCGAGGAGATCAAGAATCGTGTGGAGCGGATGGGCGCTCCGCTAACGGTCGCGGCCGAGCTGCATAATCCCGACCTGCAGCTTTCGCTGATCGCGGGGAATGTGGGCGTGGGAATGCTGCGCGCCAGTTTCCTGCGGACGCATACACTGCGCTCGCAGGTCAGCACAATTGAAGATCCCAGCTTCGATATTTCGATTCGAATCGCGTTTTACCGCGCGCGGCATCTGGGCTCGCGCGAGCAGGCAGCGGTGCAACTAGAGGGAATTCTGATCAAGCATTTTCGGCGGCATCAGTAACCCTGACGTTCGGGTAATCCATGCCATTCGCGCACACGGTTTCGGTTCGTCGCAACCCTTGCCAGTATTTGGCATCCATTTTTGTAACGGAGGATGGAATGCACAAAGCGCTACCCGCAATATTGCTCAGTCTGCTTCTCGGCGCGAGCTTTCTGCTGGCGCAGGGCAACACGGCCGCCAACGGTCAGACCAAAACGACGGACTCGAACGGACAGGTGACGGTGCAGGGCTGTGTCGATCGCTCGCGCGGCGATTACATCCTGATGCAACAGGATCCGGGCATGACCTACCAGCTGCGAGGCTCGAAGGGCATCAAGATCGGACAATACCTTGGACAACAGGTGGAGGTAACCGGGAACAAGCACCCGTCGTTGAGCACCAGCTCCGATGCGATTGCGTTCGGCGGTTCGCCCGCGCCGGAAAGCATCCGGGTGACGTCGATCAAGACGCTGGCGAAGCAATGCGTCGCGCACCAGGTCTCGCGCTGAACGTCCGTTACTTGGCGTACTCCCAGCGGTCGCCGGTCTGCGTGAGCGTTGCTGTGTCCGAGGGATTGGAGTTCAGCGCGGTCGCGACACTGGGATACGCGGTCTTCACTTCGGGCGCGTTTGCCCACGCCGGGACGTTGGCAAGCTTGTAGTGGTAAGTTACCGTGACGGTCTTCGCGCCCTGGCCGTTGGTTCCCGGCGTCGAGTTGTCGATCGAGGTCACTTCGCGCGTGCCGTAGCAGAAATTGCCGTAGCCGGGCTGCGAGGTGTCGGGCGTCCAGGTGGAGCGGCCTTTGTCGGACAGGTCGTAGAGGTTGATCTGCTTGGAGATGATGATGATCTTCTTCTCGGCGGCGGTGCGCGTCAGCAGACCTTGCTGCACCAGCGCGTCATAGCCTTGCGTTTTGGCGTCGTCGGAGGCGCCGGCTTGCACCGGAAACTTGATGGGCTGCTGCCACAGGCAAGCGGGATATGCCTTGAAGTGATCGTTGATGGCCGACTTGTAGGCGGCGTCGGTGTTGGTGCCGTTGTTGCAGGCGGCGATCAGAGTGACGAGGGCGATAACAGCGAGCGAGGTGGCGCGAGGGCGATCGATCAGCATGGTCTTTCCTTTGTGATGATGTGCGGAGCGGAGTTTCAAAAGACTTTCCAGACGTAGTGGCCCAGGAAGAGCAGCAGCAGGACACAGCCGACACCGCAAAACCAGATGACGAAGTTCGCGGTGAGCCAGGGAGATTTGATTTCTTTCTTGTTCATGTTGGCAGAATTTGGAAGCGGTCCAATGTGGTTCGATGCGCGGATGGTGGTGCGGGCTGTATCGGGCGATTTGCCCTCGCCGGCCGGAGGCCGGCGTTACATCCGCAAATCAATTGACGTGCCCCACACCTCGCCCTATCATCAGGCGTTCCCTTCAACCCATGATCGACACCACGATCTCGCACTACCGCATTGTCGAAAAGATCGGCGGGGGCGGCATGGGTGTCGTCTACAAGGCCGAGGACTCGCGCCTGGGGCGCTTCGTCGCGCTCAAGTTTCTGCCTGACGATGTGGCGCGCGATCCGGCTGCGCTGGAGCGTTTTCGCCGCGAGGCGCGCGCGGCTTCGGCGTTGAATCATCCCAACATCTGCACCATTCACGACATTGGCGAAGAAGACGGCCGCGTCTTCATGGTGATGGAGTTTCTCGACGGGGTGACGCTGAAGCATCGCATCGGCGGGCGTCCGATGGAGCACGAGCTGCTGCTCGACCTCGCGACCGAAGTTGCCGACGCGCTGGATGCGGCGCACGGCCAGGGCATCATTCATCGCGACATCAAGCCGGCGAACATCTTCGTCACGCGGCGCGGGCACGCCAAGATTCTCGACTTCGGACTGGCGAAGGTGCGCGCCAAGGAAGACAGCTCGGAATCCGAGACCAAGGTCGCCGACTCCGGCGCGCAGCATCTCACCAGTCCCGGCACCATGCTGGGCACGGTCGCGTACATGTCGCCCGAGCAGGTGCGCGGCAAAGAGGTGGACGCGCGCAGCGATCTGTTTTCCTTCGGCGCAGTGCTCTACGAGATGGCGACCGGCAAGATGCCGTTCGACGGCGAGAGCTCGGGCGAAATCTGCAGCGCGATTCTGCGCGACGAGCCGCTGCCGCCCGCGCAGCTGAATCCCGACGTCTCGCCGGAGCTGCAGAGCATCATTCGAAAGGCGCTGGAGAAGGATCGCAACCTGCGCTATCAGAGCGCGGCCGATCTGCGCAGCGATCTGCAACGGCTGAAGCGCGACACGGAATCGACGCGGCTGGCGGCGCAGTCGTCTTCCTCTTCATCCAGCGGCAGGATGCCCGTGGTTGCTACGCCTCGCCCGCGGCAGATGTCAATCGTCGTGGCCATCTGCGTAGTCGTGGCTCTAACGCTAGCTGCGGGCGGCGTCGCCTGGTTTGTGCGATCGCACAAAGCAACGCAGATCGATTCGCTGGCGGTGCTGCCATTCATGAACGAGGGAGGAGATGCCAAAACCGAGTACCTGAGCGACGGCATCACCGAATCGCTGATCGACAATCTGGCGCACGTGCCCGACCTGAAGGTGAAGTCGCGGCATTCGGTCTTTCGCTACAAAGGCAAAGACGTCGACGTGCAGCAGGTAGGCAAGGATCTGGGCGTGGCAGCGCTGGTCAGCGGGCGCGTGGTGCCGCATGGCGACCAGATCGACGTGAGCGCGGAGCTGACCAACGTCAGCGACAACACCGAGATCTGGGGACAACACTACAGCGGCCCGGCGGCGAACATCATCGCAATGCAGCAGCAGATTGCCGGCGACATTGCGAGCAAGTTGCGCTCCGATATGAGCAGCACGGAGAAGCAGCAGGTCACCAAGCAGGGCACGAAAAATCCCGAGGCCTACGAGTTGTACTTGAGAGGCCGCTACGAGTGGAACAAGCGCACGCCCGCGAGCCTGGCGGCGGCGATCTCGTACTTCAATCAGGCCCTCGAGAAAGATCCCGGCTACGCGATGGCGTATCTCGGCCTGGCCGACACGTACGGAGTGCTGCCGAGCCACGGCGGCTCGCCGGACGAGGACTATCCCAAGTCGAATGCCGCTGCCCGCCGAGCGCTGGAGTTGGATCCGACGTTGGCGCAGGCCCATGCGAACCTCGGTTCGAACGCACTCGAATTCGACTACGATTTTGCGGGAGGCATAGCGGAATTCAAGAAGGCGTTTGCACTTGATCCCAACGACGCGACCGCACACCAGTGGTATGGGGAAGACCTGGGTTCTCTGGGCAGGATTCAGGAAGCTCTCGACGAAGCCGCGCGCGCCCACGAACTGGATCCGCTATCGCCGATCATCGCCGCAGCTCCTGCGCGGGTTTATACCTCAGCCCGGCAGTACGATGACGCGATCGTAATCGCGAAGCGGGTTGCTGCTGACAACCCGACCTTCCCGGTCGCGCACTTCTATTTGGCCGTGGCCTACTGGGGAAAAGGTATGTACCCACAGGTCATCGAAGAATGGAAAACCTACGCTCAGCTCGATGGCGATCCGAACGAGGTGGAATTTGCCGCTGTGCTGGACGAGGGTTACAAGGCTGGAGGCTGGAAAGAGGCGCTTAAGAGGGCCATTGCGGTACGGCTGGCGCAACGGAAGAAGAGCTACGCCTCGCCGTATTTACTCGCCGAGCTGTATGCCCAGGCGGGCGACAAGGAGCAGGCTTTCTACTGGCTCGATGTCGCCTACCGCGAGCGTGATCTGGTGTACCAGCTGAATACCGACTTCCTGCTCGATCCCCTCCGCTCCGATCCGCGCTTTGGCGAGCTGGTGAAAAAGGTGGGATTGCCGCAGTAGGGCCGCGCGATTCGCCTGCGGTTGACCGATTTGCCAGCGATACATCTTGAACTTCACTGGCGTACCACCAGTCGGGTGGAGCACCGCTTAAGCGGTGCAGTTGGCAAATGGAAGTGGGATGCGGCTTCAGCCGCTGAGGTAAACAGAACTTACCTCAGCCGCTAAAGCGGGGAGTGCAGAGTCCGCTCAATGCACGCCTGAACGGCGTGCTCCACCCAAGATCGACTGAACGCCGACTCAGAAAAGGACCCATCGGCTTAGACGCCGGCCTGAAGGCCAGCTCTACCCATTTCTCGCATCCAACCAATCGTGCTTCCGCGTCTGACGTGAATTTAGGCGCTATTCACAAAGCTCGATGATTTGTTGCCATTGAGTTCATCCGCCTGAGAGAAAACCGTGAAACTTGCCGACATCCTGTTTGGCCGGCCGCTGGCCAGCGACGACGACCAGGCCGAGCGCATCGGTCCCGCCAAGGGCGTGCCAGTGTTTGGCCTGGACGCGCTGAGTTCGGCCGCGTATGGGCCGGAAGCCGCGCTGACGCTGCTCATCGCGCTGGGCATGGGCGGCGTTCATCTCATCCGGCCGATCACGCTTTGCATTCTTATCCTGCTCGGCATCGTTTACTTCTCCTATCGCCAGACGATCATGGCGTATCCGCGGGGCGGCGGCTCGTATACCGTCGCCAGCCAGAACCTCGGCACGTGGCCGGGGCTGCTGGCCGCGGCCGCGCTCATGATCGACTACATACTCACCGCGGCGGTCGGCATCTCGGCGGGAGTGGGCGCGCTGGTATCGGCCGTTCCTAAGCTGCAATCGCACACGCTGGCCATCTGCCTGGGGATTCTGCTTGTCCTGACCTTGATCAACATTCGCGGCGTGCAGGAGACCGGCGGACTGTTCATGGCGCCCACGTACATTTTCATCGCGTGCCTGCTGGGGATGATCGCCATCGGCCTGGTGAAGGCGATGCTTGCCGGAGGTCATCCCACGCCGCTCATCGCGCCGCCGCGGCTGACGCACGTCACCGCAGCCGTCGGCCTGTGGCTGATCCTGCGCGCCTTCGCCAGCGGTTGCACGGCGATGACCGGTGTCGAAGCCGTCAGCAACGGCGTGATGGCATTCCGCGAGCCCACCGACAAGACCGCGCGCCTCACACTCACCATCGTCATCGCGATTCTGATCGTGATGCTCGGCGGCATCGCGTATCTCTGCCCGCTTTACGGCGTCGCCGCCACACGGCCGGGGCAGGCGGGCTATCAGAGCGTGCTGTCGCAACTGCTCGCGGCCATCACCGGGCGCGGCGCGTTTTACTGGACCAGCATCGTGTCGATTCTCATCGTGCTGTCGCTGTCGGCGAACACTGCCTTCGCGGATTTTCCGCGACTGGCGCGGGCCATCGCGCACGACGGATTTCTGCCGCACTCTCTCGCCATCCGCGGACGCCGCCTGGTCTTCACGCCCGGCGTTTACGCGCTGGCGATTCTCACCGCAATTCTGCTGATCATCTTCGGCGGCATTACCGACCGGCTGATCCCGCTGTATGCGGTGGGCGCGTTTATGGCGTTCACGCTATCGCAGGCCGGCATGGTCGCGCACTGGAAGCGGGAAGGCGGAGCCGGCTCCGGACGCAGCATGGCGATCAACGCGGTCGGCGCACTGGCGACTGGCCTCACCGTCTGCGTGGTGCTGGTCGCGAAATTTGTCGAAGGCGCGTGGATCACGGTGATCCTCATCCCCGCACTGATCCTGCTGATGTATTCGGTCCGCCGCCACTACGACCAGGTGGAGCGCACTACCGCGCTCGACCGCGGCGTGAATTGCAAAGAGATTTGCGCGCCCATCGTCCTGATCCCCATCGGTAGCTGGAGCTCGGTCGCGGAAAAGACTCTGCGCTTCGCTTGGTCCATCTCCAGCCAGATCACGTTTCTGCATGTCAACTGCGACGAAGACGATGGCAAGAAATTTTGCCAGGAGTTTGAAAAGCTGGTGGTCACTCCGGCGAAACGAATGAAGCTGCCCGTGCCTGAGTTGGTGGTGCTGGAGTCGCCCTACCGCTTCGTGGTCAAGCCCATTGTGGAATACGCGCTCGAGCTGCAAGCCGCGAACGCCAACGAGCACATCGCCATCCTCGTCCCTGAAATGATCGAGCACCACTGGTACAACCGCATCCTGCACAACAACCGCTCCGAGCTGCTGAAGACGCTGCTTGACCTGAAGGAAAATCCGCGCATCACGGTCATCAAAGTTCCGTGGTATCTGCATCCCCAGCGCGCGCCCCAGGAAGAACTTAAAAAAATGGCATGATCTGCTATCATATTTGCATTCTTACTTGTGTTCTAAGGTTGCCAGTAAATTCCGCAACGTCAGGAGAATCGTTATGCCCTCTCGCCGGCCAACTCGCACCACCACGGTTCGCCTGCCGGCTCGGCTCTACGAGCAGGCCAAGTCGGTGGTCGATAACGAAAAGCGGCAGGCTTCCGGAGCGTCGCCCAGCCTGAACGACCTGATCGTTGCCGCCGTCACCGCCTATCTCAAGATCTATCGCCGGAAGCAAATCGACGCCGCCTTCGCCGGCATGGCGCAAGATGCGGCTTATCAGAAGGAAGCGAAACTCCTGGCTGACGAATTCGAGGTAAGCGACTGGGAGGCTCTCCGGCTCGAAGAAAAAGATCTCGAGGGTCGCGGCGGGCTATGACCGCGCCCGTGCTTCGCGGCGACGTCTACATGGCGAATCTCGATCCCGGTGAAGGCTCGGAGCAGCGCGGCACCCGTCCCGTAGTCGTGCTGAGCCGCGACGCCATCAACCAGTTCAGCCCCGTCGTGGTCGTCGCCCCGATCACCGACGCGGCCAACAAGAAGAAGGCCTATCCCAGCCATGTCCGAGTGTCGGCCGGTGCCGGCGGCCTCACCAAAGATTCCATCGTGATCTGCGAACAAGTCCGCGCCATCAACAAGACTCGTCTCCGCCGCCACCTGGGCAAATTCGACAAGGCCACCCTGGCCAGCGTCGAGGTCGCGCTGAAGATCACCCTCGACCTGAGCTAGCGTGGTTTTACTGAACCTACATTTCTGCGGGGCTGCGAATGGGCTAGTCCAGAAGTCACCGTCAGTCGCTTCGTGTCAGGGCACGACTTCGGTGTCTGCGTGAGAACTGAATTTGCAAGATCTTGGTGGACAAAGCGATGATCTCTGGCCGACAAAAGGAGCGCCGTAGGCGCGGAAGAGGATAGCCCAGCGCTTCAGCGCTGGGTGCAGTGGAAAGAGATCTCGAGTCCCTTTAGGGACGGCAGGGTTCTCACCCACTCACTTCAGTCGTGCCGCCTGATCGTCAAGTGAGCTGGGCTTCAGCCCCTGATTTCGCAGGGGCTAAAGCCGATTCTTATAGTGCGTTGTTCGGCACGGCTGAACAGGCTGCTGAAAAAGTCGAGAAGCCGATCCCTCGCGGACTAAAGTCCGCTCGGGATGACAAAAATGAGCGGCTTATCGGCACGACTGAAGTCGTGCCCTGTTACGAAGCGCGCACGAAGCGAGTTTTTCAGCAACCTGTGAAGCCGTGCCCTGATACGAACCCAACCCCTTCTGCAGCCCCGCAAATTCCGCGCCTGGCAACATTACAATCGCGTGCGACGCAGAAACGCGGCGACTCCGGCGATACCAGATCCGAAGAGCAGGATGCTGCCGGGCTCCGGCACCGAGGACTGCGGCGCGGAGTAGTCGGCGCTCACGAAGCTCATGCTGTCGCCCAGCGGAGTGATGAACGGTTCGCCGCTGGACGAACCGCCATGCCCGGAAGCCGCCTGCATGCCGGGGTCTGAGACAACATCCAGCGTCAGGTTGGTCGCGTTGTACTCCAAGCTGAAGTGCTCCTGATTGTTGATGGGCAAACCAAGCACGGTCGAAAACGTCCCCGATTCGCTGGCGAAGTTCATGATGTCGAACATATTGCCAACCTGCGGAATGTAGCCGTTTAGCAGATTCACCGTCATCAGGCCGTTAAGCTGCGCGTGGCCGCTGACGTTGAGCTGGTCGTATTGCGTGAGCGAAGCGATATCGAAGGTCAGGCTGCCGTTCGCTCGCTGCGTGTAGTTGCCCATGATGGAGAGCTCGCCGACGGTCATTTCCGCGTCACCGATGTTGAAGCTGGCGTTGGAGGTGACATTGCCGGAGATGGTACCGCCGTTTCCGTAGAGCGAGCCGCCAGCGAGGTTGACGACGCCAGTGAGACGACCGTCGACCGTGGTCTCTCCCGCCGTTTGCATGTACTGCGCCGGGCTGGAAATGGTGGCGCCGGAGGCGATGTCAACCGTCCCCGCGTTAAGGAAACCGGCGAGAGCGCTGTTCGGAGCATGCGCACCGGGTGGTACGGTGAGCGTCGATCCATTGCCCACCATGACCGTTCCAACATTGATCAGGTTGGCGATGCTAGCCGTGCTGCCCTGCACCAGGTCCAGGACTCCGCCAGGACTGTTGGTAAATCGTCCCTCAACCGTCAGCGAACTGCCGCCGTTGGTCCCGCCGGCCACATTTACTGTTCCCGAATTCGCCAAGTTGCCGGCGGACAGCGATGCCGAGTTCATCAAGTCGATAGACCCGCTATTCACAATATTCGCTGCACCACCGCCTATGTAGGGCCCGAAAATCTCAAAATCGCCCGTCGGAGTGTTGGTGAGAGTGCCGCCAATACTAATGAACTGAGAACCGCAGCCGTATCCGCACCAGCCCATATAGATTGTGCCCGAATTGACAGTGTCGCCATGAACCGTCAGCTGGAACGGGTAGACAAGACCGCTGTTGTTCAGGCTTCCGACGGTAGCCGTCGAATATCCAGGATCAAATAGTCCGTTGTTAGTAAGCTCGCCAGTCACCGTGAAGAGGCTGTTTTTCTTGAAGGGTTCAATATCCCCATCGTTCACCACATTCCCGCCAACGGTTAATCCGTACGCGGTCAGCATGCTTCCAGGCTCGTTCATCAGGTTTCCCGTTATCGTGGTTGAGAAGACCGTGAGCGAACCGGAGTTGATGACGTCGCCGCCCACGGTGAGCTGGGACATGTAGTTATCGTTTATCGTTCCGGAGTTGGTAAGCGTTCCGCTGACGTTCAGGAAGCCAATATTATTGGCAAACGTCAGAGTCCCCGAATTTGTGAAGTTGGCATTGACCGTTAACGTCGAGAGCGAAAGGTTAATGGTCCCCGCGTTCGTGGAATTTCCGTTCGCGATCACGGAATCCCCCGTCAACGTGAGCGTGCCCGTTTGATTGATGGTCAGCGCTCCGGCGATGTTTACGGTGTAGTTCCCGTGATTGGGATCAATGAGCACCGAGCTGCCACTCGCGCCGCCGAGGGTCAGCGAGTTGATGCTGGCGCTGGTGTCCAGCGTCACGTAGTCATTGCCGGTGTTGATGAACACGTCGCTGCTGCCGCCGGGCTCGCCTGCGCTCCAGTCGGCGCCGTTGCTCCAATTGCCCGTGCCGCCCAGCCAGTTGTCGGGCGAGGACGGCGTGGTGAAATTCATCGGCCGGCCGAAGGCATCGCTGCTCCAATAGGCGAAGCCGGCGGATTGCGCTGCTCGCTGGCGATGCGTGCTGTCCTCGGCCTGCGCGGCGAAGGTAGCGAAGCTAACGAGTGCGACGAGAACGGCATGCTGGAAGACGGGAACCCGGGCGATGCGGCGCATAATCGCCTCCTGCGACGAAGACTGGGGCCTTGCCGGTGCAGGTCGTTCCAACCGGAGGGCCGCATTGTCCTGCGAAGGCTTGGGGCTGTCAATTGCTAACTCGCAGTGCAGCGAAAATTCACGGGCCCGCCCCGGTCGCGGTGAGTATGGGATAATCCGCTCTGCGATCTTCCCGCAAATTTAATGCCCGTCGGAGAACAGAATGGCACCTCCCGCCGTGACTGAAACCACTAACCAGAACGGAAACGCTCGCCTCATCGTCGGGTGCGTCATTTGTCTGCTGATCGGCCTCTTCGTCGGCCACGCCGCAACGTATCACTGGATGCACCACGGTCACGGCCCCGCCTTTGCCACGCCATATCAGGCGGTCCTGCTGACCAATGGCGCGGTCTACTACGGCAAGCTCTCGGGCTATGGCACGCGCAATCCCATGCTGACGGACGTTTTCTACGTCGTCAGCAAAACCGATCCCGAAACCAAGCAGGTGACCAACATGCTGGTGAAGCGCGGCAAGGAATTGCATGGGCCGGATCGCATGTACGTCAACGCCAATCAGATCGTAATGGTCGAGCCGGTCGGGCCGGACTCGAAAGTCGCGCAGCTGATCAGCCAGGCCAACCAATAGAACCAGTCTCATCAACATTCTGCGAGCTGGAAGTGTGCATTCTGCACGCGCCTGCGGAACTCCACCTGTACGATTGACCATCCTCGCCGCTTGTGCACAAGCACGACGACGCCTGTTTCGCTGTGAGAATTGCCATGAAGCCTTTGCTTTTTGCTCTCTGCGCTGCGTTTGCATTTGGCGGTCTCAGCGCGCAGCAGACTGGCTGGCAGCCATCTCCGGGTCATACCCAACTGGCAATATGGCCTGGAGCAGCGCCTGATGCGCAACCTGTCGCTGGCCCGGAGGTCGCTAAGACGACGGGCAAGGAGTTTCTGATTGCCGGCAAGCCGGCGGTGGGCGTGAGCGACGTCTCGCGGCCTACCATGACGGTCTATTCGCCGCAGGGAAAGAACACGGGCGCTGCGGTCGTTGTCTTCCCGGGCGGGGGCTATCTCGATCTGGCTATCGATCTGGAAGGCACGGAGGTCTGCGACTGGCTGACCTCCAAGGGAATTGCCTGTGTGCTGTTGAAGTACCGCGTGCCGGGTGAGCCGGGGTATCCCAAGCCCGCGCCCTATCCGAAATCCGGGCCTTATCCGGAATCACCGATGGCGTTGGAAGATGCGCAGCGAACGCTGGGGCTGGTGCGCTTTCACGCGGCGGAGTGGCATATTGATCCGCACAAGCTTGGCGTGCTTGGGTTTTCGTCAGGCGGTCATCTGGTGGCAGCGATGAGCACACACTTTGCCAAGCGTTTGTATCCGGCTGTCGATGCCGCCGACCAAGTGAGCTGCCGCCCCGATTTTGCCGTCGCTATTTATCCGGGCCATCTGTCGCTGTCCGCAGCGGAGTGGGATGCCAGGAAAGGCGCCACACGGTTCGTGATTCACTCTCCGGCGAATGCCGACAAAGATTTAGGATTGAATCCTGATCTTCGCGTCACCCATCAGACTCCGCCCACGTTCTTGCTACAGGCAGAGGATGACCACGCGGACAATGTGAACGACTCGCTGGCGTACTACATTGCGCTGAAGAACGCCGGCGTTCCGGTGGAGATGCATTTGTATGCCCAGGGCGGGCACGCGTTTGGACTGCGGCGCACCAAGTTCCCGATCACGGCATGGCCTCAGTTGGTGGAGACTTGGCTGGGGACGATCGGGATGATCCCGGAATAGACTGGCGGCGAAAGGTTTTCGCGCGCTGGCCGTATCGGGCGCGAAGGAGATTCCGCATGAATCCACAGACAGCATCTCTGCCGGCGGGTGATCTTGCCCAACCGCCGTCGCGCTCCGGGCTAAGAGCGATCTTCGTGGGGCCGCACGGGATACGCGCCGGCTGGCGCCTGCTGATTTTCTTGGCAATCTACGCCGCCCTGGTGACGATCCAGACCTTCATCGCTCCGCGGCTGGGGCAGCAGCCGACGCCCGGCGTGATAATGGCCGGCCCCGCTGGCTGGGGCGAGGGCCTCGGGTTCGTATTTGTCATGCTCGCTGCCGCGGTCATGGCCCGCATCGAGCGTCGCAAAATCTCCGATTATGGGCTGCCGCTGCGGTTGGCGCTACGGAAAAATTTCTGGCTGGGTGCGCTGCTGGGTTTTCTCTCGATCAGCGGCGCGCTGCTGGCAATCTTTGCCCTGCATGGCTTCCGCATCACCGGCATGGCCATTCACGGCACCACAATCCTGACCGCAACACTGGCCTGGACCGGTGCTTGTGTGGCCATCGGCTTGTGTGAGGAATCGGTGTTTCGCGGATATCCGCTTTTCACCCTGACCACGGGCATCGGCTTCTGGCCGGCGGCGATTCTGATGTCGGCTCTCTTCGGGCTGTCGCACGTGCCCAATCCGGGTGAGACGCCTACCGGCGTCCTGTCGGTCGTGCTCATCTCACTTCTGCTCTGTTTCTTCGTCCGCCGCAGCGGCAATCTCTGGATCCCCGTCGGTTTTCACGCGGGATTTGACTGGGGGGAGACATTCTTTTATGGCGTGCACAACAGCGGCTTCGCACCCTATCACAATCTCTTCAACTCGCAGTTCTCCGGACCGGCGTGGCTGACCGGCGGCAGCGCGGGCCCCGAGGCGAGTATTTTTGCGCTGATCGCGCTGGGAATCGTGGCTCTGCTGTTCCATCTACGTTATCGCGAGGTGCGCTATCGGCCGGAAGCCGCGGCCAAGCGGTCGGATCACCACGCCGCCCCGGCACCGCAGCCTTAGCAAATTTCAAACTGACCCACTGCATTCGTCCCCGTTTCGTTGACCCCAAAATTCGCGGCATAGTAACATCACATCAGCCGGGTGGGACGCAGGTAGGGCCGCGCTGTTTTGATATTTGTGCAACGATGACACTGCTTCGCCATAAGTTACCGGTCGCCATACTTTTTTGCTTCACCCTCCTTCTCTCCAGCGCCAATCTGATCGCCCAGAAGTCGACCAAGGCCCAGATTCCACCGCCAGTTCCGACAGCATCGCAGCCCGCCACTCCCGCGACGAAGCCCGATCCTGCCGACTCCGTGATCGCGCAGGCAGAGAAGGAATACGCCGCCGGGCAGGCCAACTATCAGGCCGGGCATCTGGAAGCCGCGCGCGCCAACTTCGATCAGGCCTTCAACACGCTGCTCAGTAGCAATCTTGACGTCCGCAACGACGACCGCCTGCAGCGCGAATTCGACAAGATCGTTGAGGCGGTGCACGAGCTGGAGATGGCAGCGCTGCAGCAGGGCGATGGCTTCAACGAGCCGCGCTCCGAGCCCGCGCCCATCGACGAAGCCAACGACATCAACACCTTCCCCGTCGACCCCAACATCAAGGCCCGGGCCGAAGTCGAGGTCAAGAACACCAAGTCCGATCTGCCGCTGGTGATGAACGACCAGGTCGCGACGTTCATCGGTTACTTCTCCAGCACGCGCGGCAAGAACACGCTGGAGCACGCCTGGGCGCGCGCCGGCCGCTATCGCGAGATGATCTCGCGCATCTTCAAAGAGGAAGGCGTGCCGCAGGATCTCATCTACCTGGCGCAAGCTGAATCGGGCTTCCAGCCGCTGGCGCTCTCGCGAGCAGGCGCGCGCGGCATGTGGCAGTTCATGGCGCAGACAGGCGAGCTCAACGGCTTGACGCGCACCTGGTGGGTTGACGATCGCCAGGATCCGGAGAAGGCTACGCGCGCGGCCGCCCGCCATCTGCACGATCTCTACAACCAGTTTGGCGACTGGTATCTGGCCATGGCCGCGTACAACTCCGGCGCCGCCACCGTGCAGCACGCGGTCGAACGCACCGGCTATGCCGATTTCTGGGAGCTCTACCGCCGCGGCGTGCTGCCGCATGAGACGCAGAACTACGTTCCCATCATCATCGCCGAGACGATCATGGCGAAGAATCCCGAGCAGTACGGGCTGCAAGCCGTTGCGCCCGAGCCGGCCGTGCAGCTCGACCACATTGTCATCACCTATCCCGTGGACCTGCGCCTGGTGGCCGAGTGCGTCGACACCTCGGTCGATTATTTGCAGGAAATTAATCCCAGCCTGCTGCGCATGACCACGCCCAAGGATCAGCCGTTCACGCTCAACCTGCCCGCCGGATCGCAGGAGAAGTACGAGACGGCCATCGCCGCCATCCCGCAGGACATGCGGACCTACTGGCGCTATCACCGCGTCGAGTACGGCGACTCGCTCGGCTCCATCGCGCGCAAGTATCACGTCTCGACCTCGTCCATCGCCGATGCCAACAGCCTCTCCGGCGGCGCCGGCGACGACATCAGGCCTGGCACGAAGCTGATCATCCCTATCTCGCCCAATCGCCACGAAGGCCCGGCCGACGCCTATTCGCACAAGGCCACGCACTACAAGGTTCGCAAGGGCGATACCGTCGCCTCTGTGGCTGACGACTTCGAGGTTCCGGTCGATAAGCTGCGCAAATGGAATCACTTACGCGCCAGCTCGGAGCTGACGCCGGGACGTACGCTCGTTATCTACAAGCCCACCAGTTCGGACAGCAGCGCCGCTGCTGCCACGGCTGAAGGCGATCCGCCGGAAGCGAAGACCTCGACCAGCGCCTCCGCCGCTCACCATAGCACTACTGGGAAGTCGCACTCTTCGACGACAGAATCCGTGGACGCGAGGTATCACACCGTCAAGAAGGGTGAAACGCTGTCCAGTATCGCCGAGTCAAACCACACCTCGGTCCAGGCCCTCAAGCGCGATAACCCCAAGCTGGCCGCCAACCTCCGCGCCGGCGAGGTGCTGGTGATCAAGAAATAGCTGTCGGCCATCAGCCATCAGCTGTCGGCTCAGCGCCGTGCCAGCGACCGTTTCTCCTCGCCCAACTGTCCCGGCTCAGCGACCTAGCTCAAACGGCTCACTTCCGACAGCTGAGAGCCGACGGCTGACGGCATGTTATTAACCGCTGAAATTGCACAACCAAGTTGTCTCGTGGATCAAAGATCCCCGAATTGCGACAAACCCAGCCGTGCAGCGGCGACACCGTCCCACCCCGGCATATCCCGACTGACTGCTCCAAACGGCCCGCCGTTCCTAATTGCTAATTGCTACTTTGCCCCTTCCCTTCGCGCGGATGTTCTGTTACAACAAGCCCGTTGTATAAAACCAGAATGGGCGGGCGCGGTGTTCTATTGTTCGCTTGCCCTTGTGCGATTCATCGTCTTTGGTATAAAACCGACTTTTGCTTTGCCAGCTGCCTCCGTTAGGTTAATGCGGAGCCCGGCGCCATCAGGAGGACAAGCACATGACTTTCGACGAAACGCTCTATGGTCGCAGAGATGACGAAATGGACGACTACGGCGACACCGCTTACAACGATTCCCTGGAAGAAGAAGAAGAGTACGAAGAAGAAGAGGAAGAAGAAGAAGAGCCTGAAACCGTCTCCGTTGTCGAAGAAGACATCGAGATTGAACCGGTAGCTGCGGAAGCTCCGCCGTCGAAGCCGCCGGCGCCGCCCAAGAAGAAGCCTGCTCCCAAGAAGGCGGCGAAGAAGGCCGCCAAGAAAGCTCCGGCGAAAAAGGCTGCCAAGAAACCCGCGAAGAAGGCTGCCAAGAAAGGCGGAGCGAAGACAGCCGCCAAGAAAGCTCCCGCCAAAAAGCAACCCGCGAAGAAGGGCGGCGCAAAGAAAGCTGCCAAGAAGAAGAAGCGTCACTAGCGCCTTCGGGTGGCTCGGGCGAGTCTCGTCAGCGGAGCGGGCCCTCAGGCCCGCTTTCCGCGGATGTTTCTACAACTTGTCATCCTGAGCGGAGGCGGCCCGACGTTCCCCCGCCGGACTAGAAGAGCCTGCCCCGTAGAGCTGGCCTTTAGGCCGGCGTCCAAGCTATTCATTTCCTTTTCTGAGTCGGCTTCAGCCGACAACACGCGAGTCGACCTGCGAGTTTTTCGGCAGCCTGTTCAGCCGGCGGAACACCAATCCTGCAGCCACGGTTTACCCCGCAGCTTTCGTTTCATCTCTGCTCTTTCCGTCCGTTTGTGGGAATATCGCACATCGCCCTGCGACATCCCTCACCGCATCTCCGCCAACATTGCACGCTGAAGCGTGACCCCTGCCGCTGCGCCGCCGATCGCCCGCGACTAGGATGCTTCTTGTATCACCTCAATGTCGTGCCGGATCCACCGACAGCCATCCCGACCCCCGGAGCTGCCGGCCGGCACGATTTTTCTTAGCGCAGACCTGGCAGAGCGGGCCTTCAGGCCCGCGCCTCCACATTTCGATATTGTCATCCCGAGCGGAGAGAAGTCCGCCATCAGCGGACGAACACAGCCGAGGGATCTGCGGTTCGCCGGACCTGGAATTATGCTTCTGTCGCCCAGGTTCGCGACCGCCTACAGCGACCGCAGAAAATCCAGCAGGTCCTGCTTCTGCGGCTCGCTGAGATGATGGTAGTTGTTGACCACGCCGTTCGCCTCCGAGCCCGGGCTGGCGTGCTGCTCGATCGCCTGCACCAGGTCTTGCGTGCGCCCATCGTGCAGGAAAAACACCCGCTGTCCCAATCCCCACAGCGGCGCCGTGCGAAACTCATCCGGCCCGGCCGTGCCCTGAATGATGTCGTCGGCCAATCCCGAGCCCATGTGATGCACCGCGAGATCGGAAAAGAGATTCGCTTCCTTATTGGTCAGTGAAGTGCTGAAGTAGGAAACCGTAGTCCGCATGCTGGGCGTGTGGCAGAGCGCGCAGCCGACGCTGTTGAACAGGCTGCGCCCATTCTGCACGTTTTGCGGACACCCCGAGCCCGAGCACGCCGGCCTGGGCTGGTCGAGAAAGCGCATGAAGTTGGCAAACTCCACCGCGTTGCTCACCACCGTCGGCCCCTGGTTGCCGGCCGCCATTTCGGTGTGATCTTCGGGCGTCGCATTGAACATGCAATTGGCGGGCGGCTGTACCGGAGGATAGCCGCGCTCGTCGGGAAACACCTCGTTGCTCACGCCCATTTCCACGCTTTCGGCTTCGGCGGAAAACATTTGCAGCGACTTGTTCTGCGCCTTCCAGCCAAAGCGCGCGATGGTGCCGTCGTTGGGATTGCGGTTGAAATGCCCACTGATGCCCAGCGCTGCCTTCTGCGTCGCATTCGCCTGCAGGTTGGCGACCAGCGTGGCCTCGGGAATGTTCTCGATGAATCCCGCGCCGAACACCGGCGTCGGAATGCGGAGGCTCAGATTGTTCAGCGTCTGCATCTGCTCGAAGTTGGGCTGCGCCAGCTCACAGCTCTGCGAAGCGCCGGTGATGCCCGCGACGTTGGTAGCGTCCGCCCGCCCTTTGATCGTGAACACGTTGTGCACCCCGCCATCGCGCTCGCCGCTCAGCGATCCATCGGACGCGAGAAAATATTTGAAGTGCGCCTCGCTGACCGGACCATTCTCGGTGATGAAGAACGGCACCGTGTTGCTGGCGCCGTCCAGCGTCGCCACGGCGACCTGCGGATTCGGTCCGATAAACGGATAAGCATTCCGGTTCGGGCTGGTTCCACCCACCGACGGCTGCGAGTGACAACTGCCGCACCCATTGCTGTTGAAGCCCGGACCAAGCCCGATGCCAACCTCGCCTAACAGATTTCCGCTCACGGAGGCGATCTCCCCGAAGCGCAACATGCCGTCTTCAAAGAAGCCGGCCTGGGAGTCGGTGAGGCCGGCAATGGGACTTCCGGCGCCTACCGGCGCGCCGCGCGGTCCGGGATCGTGCGCCATAAAGTCGGCGTGGAGATAACTCCACACACCGGGCAACAGCGCCACAACAGCCAGCAGGACGAGTGAGGGCGTGAGCTTTGCGTGTGTCATTGGGGAGAATATTTTGCCTGAAGCGCCCCGGCTCGGCAACAAGAAAGTCGCGTGGGTAATACTTCAGTTTGACACGTGTGGCTTTGGGTAGAGCTGGCCTTGAAGGCCAGCGTCTAAGCCGTTTATTCCTAGTCTGAGCCAGCTGCCAAGAAACAGGACCGAATCGTGGTTTTCGGGTAGAGCTGACTTTCGGGTCAGCGTCTAAGCCGCTGTTCCTCGTCTGAGCCGGCTTTACAGGTTGCTGAAAAACTCGTTCCGCGCGCTTTGTAACAGGGCACGAATTCAGTCGTGCCGATAAGCCTCCTTTTTTTCATCACGAGGAGGCCTTCAGGCTGACGAGGGATCTGCTTTCCCCACTTTTTCAGCAGTCTGTTCAGCCGACGGCACGCGAGCCTGTTCAATCGTGCCGATAAAGATCAGCTCGTCGTATCCCACATTGTGGTATATCCCACAATGAGAGGGTTGGCGCCTACTTCTGCGCTTCCATCGACGCCCGCAATGGAATCGGCGACGAGCCCTCGAACACAACATTGCTCACCGGCACTTCGCTCAGCGCGTCCCGATCGGCGGCGATCATCGACCACATCAGCAGCATCTTGTTGTAGCGGGTGGCGAAGATCGACTGCGACATGCGTACCCCCAGGTCCTCGCCGCGCGTCGCCGTCGCCAGCGTTCCGTGGAACACCATAAACAGATGCCCGTGCATGGTCACCAGCTCGTCGGTGGAGATGGCGCCAAACTCGTTCATCTCCTCCAGGCTGGCCGCAACCGCATCGATGGTTCGCTTGTCGTTCAGCGAAGTCGCGGTGTGCATCGAGAGGCAATTCGGATCCAGCGCCCGCAACACGATCATCGGCGCCGGCCGATCTTTCTCCGGATGTTGCGGCGCAGCCGTCAACAGCGTCTGCGAGCAGGCATGCAGAAACCGGTAGATGCGCAGCGCCGCCGCCTCGACCGGCGCAGGATCGCTGGGCGACAATGGCGCCCATCCTGCCGGCAGCTGATACTGCACCCCCAGCTCGGGATTGCGATACACGCCCTCCACCACTTCGCCCGCCGGTATGTTCTTGGCCGGCTCGTCATGAATGGCATTATTCACGCGAAAGGTCGGCACCGTGGGTCCGTAGTAAGGCTCGCCTGCGGGGTTCACCGGCTTGCCTTCTTTGGTGATCAGCGAGCCGTCCTCCTGCGGACAATAAAACTTCGCCACCGCCATCAGGCTCCTGGCCTTATGCAGGAAATCCTGATCGTCGCTGCCAATCACCACCTTCACCATGTAGTTGTTGATGCCGGTCCAGTACTGGATCGCGTAATTGCGCCCGCTGCGGTGGGTCGACGAATTGAACTTTCCCGTATTCAGCAGAAACGAGGGAATGGGAAACGGATTCTGCTGTCCCCAGCCGGTGTTCTGGTTGGCCCATTTCTCTAGCTCGGCTCGCTGCTTCTCCGGCGTGTTGATCTCCTGCCCCGGCTGCGGATCGCTCGCCGTCACGATGATGTAGCCGGTGTGTTCGCCCTTCTCGTATTGCAGCGCCAGCAGTGCGTGCTGCTTCTCCGGCATCACCGGCATCATGATCTCGTGCCCTTCGACGGTGAGCGGCAGATCGAAATCGATGCCAAAAAACTGGCTGGTGTAATGCGTGTTCGAGAGGTAGCCGGCTTCCGGCAGCAGCGGCTCTGCGCCCGGCGCCCGCACCGGCCCGGGACGCTGGAAGACGAGATTGGGATTATCATCCGGCGCCGGACATTGCGCCGGCAACAGGCTCGGGGCGCACAGCGGCAACAGGACGATCAGCAAGACGGTGCGAAGCTCACGTGACACAAAACGCGCGGCTGCACTCAGACGGGACATCAGGGCCTTTTTCCTTGGTAGGGGCTGCCGAGGAGCTAGCGCCCATCATGCCAGCATCAAATGCACAGTGCAAGTGCAGAGGCGGGCGCGCGATGCCTGAGTCCGCTGGCGTCCGTTTATGGGACGAACAGAAACTCGGCGAGCCTACCAAATCGCGCTTCGGCTTAGAGTCGGGGCGGTACTTTTGGCAGATGAGAATTCCTATTCGTGGAGCGTAAACCGACAGGCGTTTTGATTGAAGTCGGGTTTTGCGACTACTCCTAGTATCACTGGGTGGTCAGAGTCCCAGTTGACTTGCTGCACGTCTATCTCGGCAGTACGAGCATTGGCCATGTGAAGGTTGGACATTTTACTTGTGCGTCCCAAAGGTTCAGCCTGAGTTATGGAAAAATCGTTGTCGCAGGTCAGTGTTCCTTTTACTTGCGATCTTCTGGAATTAGTCTCAAGCAGTAAGGCGGCTATTCTCACTGTCTGATCCCAAACTATCAAAGCCGCTCGCAATGTTATCTTCTCTGGCACAATCTGCGCACGTTTCGCAAGCGTCACAACACATACATTCATCGCACCTTGATTGCGATTCAATGAATCCTGAAACGAACTAGTCATCGTCTGTTGACTGGCAAATTGCTGCTTCCATAGTTCCGCACTGAACTGTTGAACACGGAGATCAGACTTGCATTGGTTCCAATTGGAGTTGTCGTCTGCTCTTTGTTTCTCTACCAACGACAGATTTTTTTCAGCGTCGTGCCATGCAGAAAACGTCGCTATAAACCAGAAGAAGCAGAACAGAATCATCAGATTGGTGCGGAGGCTCATAGGCTTGCTCCGCACACGATCACTGAGATAATTGATTGCCCATAAAGTGAATCCTGCGATTCCAGTTCCCGTAACCCACGTCGCCCAATATTGCCGGAAAGCGATATACAGAAACCTGAGCATCTCGTGGAGCATGGAGCGAGCCTCCGTCTTTCAGGCAGTATTCCTGAATAGCGGATTGTGCTGGCCGAGTCTCTGCCCGTCAACGATTTAATGGAGGCTGCAAGCCGGAGGAGATTTCGGATCACAGATCACCTCCACCAACGTGCCGGGGGCGCTGGTTTGTGAAGGTGATAATTCCGATTCTAATTAATGAAATTATAAGACTTACCCATGGTAAGATGGCGTCTAGAGATAATGTAATGGAAAAGGTTACCGTCTCCTCCAAGGGCCAGATCGCAATCCCGAAGCAGGTTCGCGAAGCGCTCAATCTCAAAGAAGGCTCGAAGCTCACGCTTGAAGTCCGCGGGCATGAGATTGTGCTTTCCAAAGGCGATGCCTGGCGGAAGCTACGGGGCGCTGCCGCTGACATGCCCGACTTGATGGAGAAGTTCGCAGCCTTCCGGAAGGAGGAGCGCGAACGTGAAGATCCGCGTTCTTGATACATGGCCGATCCTCGAATGGATGAATCTCAGACAGCCCTCGACCGACGCAGTCGAAAAGCTCTTTGACGAATCTCTTGCGGGCAGTGCGCGGCTATTCATGAGCGCAATCAACGCGGGCGAGGTGTATTACTTCCTTCGCAAAACGCACAGCGAGAGAATCGCCGAGTCCTGGCGCGAGTCCTCGGGAACGCTCCCTATAACCATCGAAGTACCGACAGCCGATGAGATCTGGGATGCGGCGCTGCTCAAGGGAAAATATCCGATCGCCTATGCTGACGCATTCGCCGCAGCGCTGGCCGAGAAGTATCGCTGCCCGTTGCTCACGGGCGACCTCGATTTTCGACGCCTTCCAAATCTTGAGCTGGACTGGATCGGTCGCACCACCGTCTAGATCAACCTCGTTGCGAACTCACTCCATTTTGGCAGTCAACCCTCCTATCTGCTGATAACGCTCTCGACCAAAAGCCTCTCGACGACTCCGTAGCAACCAAACCCGCATCAACACTGCTCTAAATCATCAGGCCCGGTTGAAAGAACGCTTCCCAGCGAAGCATCTTGGCTGGCGACGGGTTTACTCATGTGAGCCTTCGCACTAACGAGGGCGCGAGTAATGCTTGCACTCGCCGACCGAAATGCGATATGAAGTCGCAACAATCGCGGTGACTCGAAGCTCAGGAGGCAGGTAACAAGGCCAACCCATGATTCCGGAATCGCACCCGCTGCAGGAACTCTTCACCGAACTCATTCACACTCATTTCCACCACGACATTGGCCTGCACGATACCGAACTGCAGGATTACGTCGTCAACATGCTGGCCGAGTTCTGCGAGACCGAGCAGCTCTTCAAGATTTGCGACGCCGGCGGCCGCCCGCTGGGCGATGTCGGGGAGATGTTGCTGGAAAGCGATCCCGTCTACGGCCCCGCGCCTTCGTTCGACCGCGAGCGTCAGGTGCGCAAGCATATCGGCGACTACACCCTGTTCCTCTCCGGCATGTTTCCCGAGAGCATCAATCACTATCGTCTGCGGCGGCAGCGGCTGGAGAACCTCATCGACTTCATCAAGGCGGGCAAGGAGAGCTATTACATCGTCTCCAAGTTCGATCAGTTCGAATACGCGCGCCTGGCGCCGCTCTTCGCGAAACTGGCCCGCGAGTTCGAGTCCTGCGTCTACTGCTTGAACCTGGTGAAGGGCGATCTCGATGAGATGCAGCATCCCATCACCGTCCGCGCGAAAGAAATCGTGATGTGATGCCCGTTCGTCCGCGCAGTCGGCGGATCAGTTGACCCGGCACGAATGTTTTCGGGGTTGGTGACCAAGCGAAGCACGGTACGTCTAACCCGTCGTAGAGCAAGCAGGGAACAGTAGAAGCTGCTCACTCTCCTGAGAGCAACTCCTGAGGTGATGCGAAAGGCCCGGAACAAACTCCGGGCCTTCTTGCGTGCGATACTAGAAGATGGTAGTGCGGCGCTTCAGCGCCGCGTTGGCGAGCGCGACTACATCCCAGCGACGAATCCACTGTTTGGCAGTGGATTCGTCGCCAGAGACTTGAATGTCGGCTAAACGCGGACCTGAAGGTCCGCACTACCCGAGAATTCCTTCATGGACTCCATCGATCCAAAATCCGTTAAGGTCAACGTCACCACCGGCACCGGCGTGGAGATCGAGTGGAAGGATGGCCATGCCAGCGCCTACAGCTTTCCGTTCTTGCGCGATGCCTGCCCGTGTGCGCTGTGCAATGAAGAGCGTGAGAAGGACGGCCGCCATCCGGGCGATCCGCTGAAGCCCATCGCCGGCTCGTTGCCCATGTTCAAGGCTGCGGCGCGGCCCACCGAGGTCAAGCCGGTCGGCAAGTACGCCATCAGCTTTGCCTGGAACGACGGCCATCAGCACGGCATCTATTCCTGGCAGTACCTGCGCGAAAACTGTCCGTGTCCCGAGTGCAAGGCGCACCGCGCCATGGAAGCGCCCGTCGTCGGCAGCAAACCAAACTAATGCGCTAGCAGCCGTGATTTCACCACGGAGGCACGGAGGGCACGGAGGATTTTGAGTTTTATTTTTGAAAGTAATGATTTCTGGGATTCCAACGCCGAGATGATCTTGCTGTTCACGCTCGATTAAACTCCGTGTTCTCCGTGCCTCCGTGGTGAACAAAATCCATTTCGAGTAACCTGAAGTTTGACGTCGTATTTATCCCAACTCAATCCGCAGCAGCGTGAAGCCGTCGAGGCTGTCGACGGGCCGGTGTTGATACTCGCCGGCGCGGGCAGCGGCAAGACGCGCGTCATCACCTATCGCATCGCGCACCTCATCGACGGCATCGGCGTGCCGCCGGATTCGATCTTGGCGGTGACGTTCACCAACAAGGCCGCGGCGGAAATGGCCAGCCGCGTGGAAGCCATCGTTGGCGCACGCACCGTCGCTAAACCTCTAATTTCGACGTTCCATTCCTTCTGCGTGCGCCTGCTGCGCCGCGATATCGACGTGCTGCAAATCAACGGCAAAGGCTATCGCAAGGACTTCGTCATCTACGACGAAACCGATCAGCAGGCCGTGGTCAAGGCTGCGATGAAGCGGCTCGGCATCGATACCAAGCAGACGACGCCGAACAGCGTGCTCGGGCGAATCTCGTGGGCCAAGAACCACATGCTCGATCCGCAGCAGGTTTATCTCGAGTCGGCCGACCCGCAAACCGAAAAGATCGCGCACATCTATGAGGTCTACCGGCAGGAGCTGGCGAAGTCCAATGCCCTCGACTTCGACGACCTGCTGCTCTACGCCGTGCGCGTGCTGAAGTCGTCTGCCGAGACACGCGAGCGCTACAACCGCCGCTTTCGTCACCTCCTGGTCGACGAGTATCAGGACACGAACCGCCCGCAGTACGAGCTGATGCGGATGCTGGCCGGCAGCGAGCACAACGTCTGCGCCGTCGGCGATGAGGATCAGAGCATTTACTCGTGGCGCGGCGCCGACATCCGCAACATCCTCGAGTTCGAGCAGGATTTTCCAGAAGCTCGCATCATTCGCCTGGAGCAGAACTACCGCTCGACGCAGAACATATTGCAGGCGGCATCGGCGGTGGTGTCGCGCAACGTCAAGCGCAAGGGCAAGAATCTCTGGACCGACCGGCAGGGCGGTGCGCAGATTGGCTACTACGAAGCTCCTGACGGCGAGAACGAAGCGCTCTTCGCGGCTGACTTTATTGCGAAATACCTGCGCCAGGGCCAGACCGAACACGGTGAGACTCCGCGCGCGGCGATTTTATATAGGACGAATTCGCAATCGCGCCTGGTCGAAGAAGCAATGCGCCGCTACCAGATCAACTACCACGTTGTGGGAGGCTTCAGTTTCTACGAACGCGCCGAGATCAAGGACATGATCTCGTATCTTAAAGTTCTCGGAAATCCTGACGACTCGATCGCGCTGCAGCGCGTGATCAACACGCCGCCGCGCGGTATCGGCAAGACAACGATGGAAACGGTCGAGCGCATCGCGCTGGAGACGGGAACGTCGATGTGGGGCGCGCTCAACGAGACAGTTCGTCAGAAGCTGCTTCCGCCGCGGGCGCTGGCTGCGCTCAAGAGCTTTGTCGAGTTGATCGAGGACGCGCGCGCGATGCACTTGGGCGTCTTTCGCGAGCGGGTTGCGGAGACGGCCGTGCCGTCTAACGGAGACGATCTGCAGCACGACATCGACTTCTCCCCGGACATGTTTGCCGAGGAGGCAGCCCCTCCGGGGCAAACCGCAGATCCCTCGGCTACACCCGCTGAAGCGGGTTCCGCTCGGGATGACAGCAATGAGGGGGACATCGCAACGGATTTCGCGGCAGACATGTTCGGCGAGCAGGAGCTTTCTGCCGAAATTGCGAACAGCAGGTCCTTCGACTCCGCGCCCGCCCGTCTCGCAAATAGCGAGCCGGAAAATCCAGGCGGGCGCTCCGCTCAGGATGACAATAGTGACGGGGAGCCCGAGCGCGTCGAGGGCTTCCGCGCGCCGGGAGATCCGGCCAATACTGCCGAGCTGCTGAAATTCCTGCTCGATCGCACCGGCTACATCAAGCTATTGGAGCAGGAGGATACGCCGGAGTCGCTCTCGCGCATCGACAACCTGCGCGAGTTGGTGAATGCGGCGATGGACTCGCGCGACCGCGGCGAGACGCTGAGTGAGTTTCTCGACCACGCCGCGCTGGTCAGCGACGCCGACCAGTACGACGAAAACGCGCGCGTCACGCTGATGACGCTGCACTCGGCCAAGGGGCTGGAGTTCCCGCTGGTCTTCCTGATCGGCCTGGAAGAAGGACTGTTTCCGCACTCGCGCACGCTGCTCGCGCCTGACGATATCGAAGAGGAGCGCCGGCTGTGCTATGTCGGCATGACGCGCGCGATGGACTCACTGGTCCTCACGCGAGCGCGTTACCGACGCCGTTACGGCACCGATATGCCCGAGGCCAGCGTGCCGTCGCGTTTCCTGGAAGAAGTTCCGGAAGAACTGCTGCAAGACTTGGGATCTGCACCCCAGCACGCGCAAGACCGGCGCGCGCCGTGGACCCAGGGCTCACAGCGGCGTTCGTCGCATCCGACCAGCAGCGATTACGGTACCAGCCGCCATTACGCTTACGAAGATGAGGATCAGCGGCCGCAATACGGTCGCCGCGACTCGCCGCAGCGCGGCTCCTACAGCGGCCCGACTTACAACTCGATCGACAACATCGCGGAGTTCTTTGCCTCGCGCGGCAAGAAGTTCACGCGGCCCAAGGTCGAGATTCCGTCGCCGTCCGGACGCATCGGCTTTCGTCCTGGCCAGCGCGTGCGCCATCCCAAGTACGGCGAAGGTACGGTCTACAAGCGCGAGGGCGACGGGGAAGACGCGAAGATTACGGTACAATTTCCAAGGTTCGGTTTGAAGAAGCTGGTGGAGAAGTACGCGCAGCTGGAGAAAGCGTAGCTAGGTCAGCGCGAAAGGTTGTTCGGGTGGAGTACGCCTTCAGGCGTACATCGTGAACCGCTCCGCAAGGACGGCTTCAGCCGCTGAGGTAACCTCGACACTCTTTACCGCAGCGGCTAAAGCCGCGGCCTAGCTCAGCGGCGATAATGCACGCCTGAACAGGCTGCGGAAAAAGTCGGCAGGAACCAAGGCTGAGGCTGGGAGATGCACAGGCAAAGCTGCTAAAAAAGCAAGCATGCGAGGATCAGACGAACAGCAAGGGGCAGTGTTCAGTTATGTGA
>Ga0326728_10000368_pt1 | contig 180735 bp, 188 predicted proteins | sample MB3enrmetagenome_FD_207602 | JGI IMG/M metagenome (GOLD analysis project Ga0326728, IMG submission 207602) | Lab enriched peat soil microbial communities from McLean, Ithaca, NY, United States - MB31MN | ecosystem: Environmental > Terrestrial > Soil > Wetlands > Peat | place: USA: New York... | reverse complement strand
CCCTATTAGCAGCCCATGAGGAGGCGAGATGCTCCCGATGAGGAAACCAGCGACTGGAGAGCCGTGTGCGGGAGATCCGCCAGCACGGTTCGGAGGGCGGGGAGGAAACTTCCCGACCCCTATCGAGGAGAGGACGAAGCGCCCGCCGGGGCCACGACAACCTGACCACGCCCCCGCGCAACCCGAGTGGCGTGCCGGCGCTGAAGTCCTCCATGGACAGCACCGCCGAAATCACCACCGACATCCCGGCCCGGATCGATCGGCTGCCGTGGAGCAATTTCCATCTGCTGGTTGTCGTCGCCCTCGGCGTGACCTGGATCCTGGATGGGTTGGAGGTCACGATTGTCGGCTCGATCGGGCCGATCCTGAAGGACCACCGGACGCTGGGGCTGTCGGACCAGGATATCGGGTCGATTGCGGCTTGTTACGTGGCCGGGGCGGTGGCGGGGGCGCTGCTGTTCGGCTGGCTGACGGATCGCTTCGGGCGGCGGCTGATCTTCAACCTGACGCTCGGGATCTACATGGCGGGCGTTTTGGCCACCGCCTTCGCATGGAATTTCTGGAGTTTCGCCTGTTTCAACGTGATCACCGGCCTGGGCATCGGCGGCGAGTATGCGGCGATCAACTCGGCGATCGATGAGCTGATCCCGGCGCGGTTGCGCGGGCGGATCGACCTGATCGTCAACGGCAGCTATTGGGCGGGCGCGGCGCTGGGGGCGGCGGCTTCGTTGCTGCTGCTGTCGGGGCGGTTCGTCGGCATCGATATCGGTTGGCGGCTGGGGTTTGGCATCGGCGCCGTACTGAGCGCTGCGATCTTGTTTCTGCGGCGCTATGTGCCGGAGAGCCCGCGCTGGCAAGTGACGCATGGCCGGAACGAGGAGGCGGAGCAGACCACCGAGGATATCGAACGGAAGGTCGGCGGCGATCTGCCCGCGCCGAAAGGCACGCTGAAGGTGCATCCGCGCAAGGTGTTCGGCTTCGGGCTGATCCTGGGGGCGATGCTGGGCAAGAACCGGTCCCGGAGTTTCCTGGCGCTGTCGCTGATGGTGGCTCAGGCGTTTCTGTTCAATGCGGTGTTCTTTACGTACGGGCTGGTGCTGACGAAGTTCTATCATATCAATGAGGCGCGGGCCGGGGTGTATATCCTGCCGCTGGCGATGGGGAATTTCCTCGGGCCGCTGCTGCTGGGGGGTTTGTTCGATACGGTCGGACGGAAGAAGATGATCGCCGGGACGTATGGGTTGGCCGGGGTGCTGCTGATCGCGGTGTCGGTGCTGTTCGGGATGGGGGTGCTGACGGCGTGGACGCAGACGTTCTGCTGGATGGCGATTTTCTTCGTTGCCTCCGCCGCGGCGAGTTCAGCGTATCTGACCGCGAGCGAAATCTTCCCGCTGGAGACGCGGGCGATGGCGATCGCGCTGTTCTATGCACTCGGCACGCTGATTGGCGGGGTCAGCGCGCCGTTTCTGTTCGGGTATCTGATCGGAACGGGCAGCGAATGGGTCGTCGCCGCCGGTTACGCCGGAGCAGCGGTGTTGATGATCGGCGCGGCGGCGTGCGAGGCGGTGCTGGGGGTGGAGGCGGCGGGGAAGTCACTGGAGGATGTTTCGGCACCGCTGTCTTCGGGGGGATGAGGTGGTTAACCCGGATGGAGGTGTCAAAAGATTTGTGAGCTAACGTCAGCAAAGCGACGGATAACCAAAGCGCCCCACTTTTGGGGCTACCGTCATTCAACGTTGAGCCGTGCGAACCGCACTTCGGGCAATGGGTCAGCCTCTATATCATCGGTCCATTCAGCAGCCGGGTATCCTGCGGCAACCAGCGCGTCTGCAAGCCTGACGCACTCGGCACGGGCAACCGTGATGCCAATCGCTTCAGGCCCCTCTCGAGGCATTAGATCGTAGGCAAGTTCTTTGCGGAAGTCGGCGAGCACGGCCGAGAGAGCCTCGACCTGGGATGTCGAGAGCGCATCCGCCTGCAGGAGGTGGCGGGCGCACCAAAGACGTGCCTGGAGCCCATGGCGCACGCCAACCTCGAGCGCGGCGATTAAAGCGTCTTTCAGTGGCTCCGGAAGCGGCGGGAACCGGTCGTTTCGGGCCGCGTATGCCCAATTGCGAATCGATCGCGCTGCGCCATTGACATCGAGAATATCCCCACGGGCGATCGCACGGCGAAGGTCGGCGCCGACCCTCGGTACCATATCTGGCGAAATGCGAGCGAGTTCGTGTAGGCCCGCGAGTGTCCCGCCTCCGCTGCCCGGGGCGGCGCAGAGGTCGACGACACCCCATCGTAACGAAGTAAGATCTGCGGCCTCAAGCTGAGGCAGGATGGCGCTGCCGATTACACTTCCCGCGACAGTGACGAGACGTTCCCTCATCTGCGCCTTGAACGGGCCGTTATCCGCCGGCAGATTTGCGATCAGCGCGGCAATTCCATCGAGAAGTTTCACCGCTTCGTTCCGATCTGGTAGCATTCTCGCGAATGGCTCCCTCCCATGTGCAGCCACTCCAATGCATTGCAGCCTACGCTCAGCATCGCCCGGGCCGAGAAGAGTCTCATCGACCGGAGCCAGAGCGGTCTCGAACAGGTATGAACGCGCCACGGCCACAGGATCTAAATCACCTATTCCCGGCAACCCAGCGATAACATGGGGAAAGAGGTCCACATCACGGGGCAACCCGCCCCTCACCGGGTCCCTAGACGACCAGAGCAGGCGGCCGAACTCCTGACGCTCGCCCTGCTCGAGGCATTCATGCGCTGCGAGATAGGCCAACCGATGCACAGCTCGCGTCCGAGTATTTCCCGTTTCCGCAACCGCGGCCAACAACCTTGCGACACAGGCATGCCACCTTGCCTCCCCGGGCGGCCGGTCCGGTGGCGTATCGTATGAGAACAGCTCGCCTGCCGGCTCAGGCCAATCGTATTGGGCAGGCTGGCCACCGGGCGGCAGGGGAAACTCGAGGCAATCAATGACCAGTGGGCCGCGTTCTTCAGGTGGAAGCGAGATGAGGCTCCATTTGAGCAGGTTCCCGATGGGCTCATATAGCCAGTAATGCACCTTGGGCGGGTCCGAGACGATGTCGCACCCCAGCCGGAACACATCTACCGAGACCGAAGGCTCCGCGCGCACAATCAACCGGGATAGGGCCTCTATGAACATCCTAAGTCGCTCCACCGCGAAGGTAGAGTAAAACTTGTTCCCTGGACGGGTACGAAGTTGCCAGAACCTAGCCGCGGCAACCACCCGCCCTATAAGTTCGGAGGCCGTGCTCGAATCCAGACGTGCAATGGACACACTATCGAAATGCCGTTTCAACATAGGCGAGGAGTGACTCGAGATGGCCCGAAGCGAACGCAGATGCCATAGCAGAGTAGGCATCGGCTCGTTATTCAGCGCATCTCGTGCCAGAGAAGCCAAAACATCAACGTTCTGGACCCTCAACGGCAGGTATGCGGCGTCCGCCAGGCGGAAGACGCTTTCGCCTCCTGCCCGGGCATTGCAGACGTAAATGTGACGGTGCGACCGTGATCCTCATAAGTGCCTGGCCCAAACCGGGGCTGGTAGCCCTGCGGCTCCTCCATTCGGCGTAGGCGAGCGTAACGCACTTCTCGGCGGAGTTTGTCAATCTCGTCCTCGGCATCGTAACCGGCAGTCGAATCCGAGCCTGCTACAGCCCGTTCCGATATCCAGGTCTCGGACATGCGGAGCGCCCCGCCGAAGACATCGGCCCATGCGCGGCGGGAAGCGACAGATACAGAGCGCGTATCCCTGCGCTCGCGATCGGCTAGATCGGCTCGCGCCTCGGCGATGAGGGGCTTTGCCAACTCCGTCTCACCGCATTCGCAATGCAGCGCCGCCCGGAGAATGCGCCACATCGGGTCCGGTCCCTCCAACGCAGCGGCGCCACTCGACACGGCGGCGTAATCGAGTCCATCTCGGGCCCACAAGAGCCTTTGGGCGATCAGTTCCGCATGCGCGTCGGATTCCGTAGGCGCCTCAGCGGTCAGCATCGCCTCCACCTGCCGGAAACGGTCCTCGTTGCGATTATGCCGCGCTTCGCGGAGCAGCGTGCGGAGCAGCAGAAAGCGGTTCCTGCCTCGCAGATCGCCCTTACCTGTAGCCAAACTAACGGCAGCCAACTCTACGTCGTTATCCAATTGTCGCAATGTGGCTGAGTTCCTCCAGACCGCCTGGACTAGGATTGAGGCGCGTCCCGGCGGATCGAGCGCGTCAATCGCCTTTACGTAGTTCCAAGGATCCCGTGACGTGCCGAACCCCACAGTCTCCCGTTTTTCCTTTGGCATAACAAACCAATCGGGGCAGCTGTCCATGTCGGTCTGCCAGACCGCGCCGAGTTTCTTGAGCAACGCTGCGGCTGAAACGGTATCCGCCATCTGACTCCTGACGATGTTGAAATCAGATGGAATGAAGTCGTACATTTTGCCCTGGGCCGGCTCCCAGTCCATGGCTGGACGAGGCTTTCGTGACGCAAGAAAGTTGAGAAACAACTCGCATGCCCTGCTCTCGGCTCTCGCCCGCTCCAGCTTGTCAGTCAACGGCGCAAAGTCAATCGGGGCGATATTGCGGCTCTCCAGAAGCCGCCGCTTCGGTGGACTCAGACCGAGCGATCCCACCAGGTAGATCCGCCGTGCACTTTCGCCAAGGTGATCCCGCACCCAGCCGGACCACTGAAGAAAATTCGGGTCGTCGCCCGAGAAACCCACGAGACAAAGCTCGTTCTCAAGAAAAACCTGCCTGGCTGTATTAACAAATGCCGCTGAGCAGGTCGGGTAAGTGCGGTAGTCCTCTTCCGCAATCACGAGGCGGGTGTTCGCGTTGACCGAACCGTGCAGCTTGATGACTCGAGGTCCGCGGACTTGGGCCAAGTCGGCGGCATCCAGGACTACCTTGTGGCGATCGGATGCGCGCTCAAGAAGCGTATCGTAGTTGGTAGTAAGCACGTCTGCCCATGGCAGAGCCATCAGATCCTTGTGCAAACGGCCTGGGCGCCAAGATGCATCAGGAACTTGCTCGCGCATGAACTCGACGAGCGCCGCTTGGCCAAGATAGATGCGGAACTCCTCCGCCAGTCGAAGTGCGTCCTTTGGCGCATCTTCCGAGCGATCATGGTATAGCTGTTTGGCCATAGCATCGCGCAGATCTGACCAAAGTGGCGGAACCTTGGTGTCATTGCCCGCAAGCTCAGCGTTTCGGCTGAAGCCAGCTCCCACCAAAACGGCTGCGCCTCTTGCGTGTCCATCATTCCACAAAGCGGTCGCCAGGCGCACGAGCGCCGGGTAGTCGGGAAGATCGGCAACAGTGACTTCGTTCATACCGTAAGACTTTTCGTAAATACAAATCGTGATTCAGCGAGCGAGCCGTCCAGGCATTTACCTCGGGCGATTCCAGCTTTGAATATCCTAAAGTGGCCTTTGTTGCACGCCTAATATTATTAGCGACTACGGCAGGCCTTGAGCTACCCGGCCGCCGGCTCGCGCGCAGCAGATGGTCAAGCCAAACGCCAGCAGTGCGCGCAGCAGGACGTTGGCATGTGTCGATACTCGGTAACGCACGGATCAGGCCAGATCTATTTCATCCAGCGCAGTCACCTTGACCGGCAACCCAGCCGATCGGCACTTGCCGACAAGCGCTTTGTCCGCCGTGACAAATGCGCAGTCATTGGCGGCCGCCAGCGCCAAATAGCAGCAATCATACGCCGGATGATCGAGCAAAATCGCCATCCGCACCGCCGCCTCGAACACCCCGATCATCGGCTCGAACTCGATGTCCGAGCGCGCCAGAAGACCGGTCGCCACCAGCGCCTCCTCCTCCAGCAGCTCCTTCCGCCGCACCTTCTTGCTCAGGACACAAGCGCATTCCGCAATCAGCAGGTCGGGCGCCAGCAGGCGGTGGCGCCGCAGCAGAAGCGCCTGAGCCGTGCCCGGTTCATCGACAACCCATTTGATGACCACGCTGGCGTCGATGACGAAGCTGCTCAACGCTCCTCGCGGCTCTCGCGCAGCAGCACTTCGGCGGGCGTATGGGTGCGGCCCGCCGTCAGGTGGCGCATCGCCGCGGCCAGTTCGTCGAACGTAGGTTCGGATTCGCTGCTGAGGGCCTGGCCGAGGATCAACCGGACCTCCGCCTCGGCCGACCGCCCATGCCGCGCCGCCCGGCGCTTCAGGCGGCCAAAGATATCGTCGTCGAGATTGCGGACGCTCAGACTTGCCATCGCAGGCCCCTCTGCTCTCAGTGATGGCGATGATAGCAGAACTGCCGCGGCAGGCAACAACGGCGGCATCACAATCCGGAACCACGCACCGTCCTTGACACCCCCCTGCCCAGCAGCCGAGCCTCGCGCCATGGAAACCACCGCGCTGAAAACCCTGGTTCGCGAGCGCTACGGCAGCATCGCCACCGCCGATACCGCAAGCTGCTGCGCCCCCGCCTCCTCCTGCTGCGCACCGGGCACGCAAGCAAACGCCGCCGGCAAGGCGCAGCGGATGGGATACTCCCCGGACGAACTGGCTTCCGTGCCGGAGGGCGCCAATCTTGGCCTCGGCTGCGGCAATCCGCAGGCGATCGCGGCGCTGCGCCCGGGCGAGACGGTGATCGACCTCGGCAGCGGCGCCGGCTTCGACTGTTTCCTCGCCGCCCGCCAGGTCGGCCCCGACGGGCACGTCATCGGCGTCGACATGACGCACGCGATGCTGGCCAAGGCTCGCGCCAACACCGCCGCCATAGGCGCCGCGAACGTCGAATTCCGCCTCGGCGAGCTGGAGCATCTGCCCGTCGCCGACAACACCGCCGATGTCATCCTGTCGAACTGCGTGATCAACCTGGTGCCGGACAAGGCTCAGGTCTTCCGGGAGGCATTCCGGGTGCTGAAGCCGGGCGGGCGGCTGGCGATCTCCGACGTGGTGAACATCGCGCCGCTGTCGGCCGCGTTGCGGACAGATCCGGACATGCTGTGCGGCTGCATCTCCGGCGCGGCGCCGGCGGACCGGCTCACCGCCTGGCTGGAAGAGGCCGGGTTCGAGGCCGCCCGCGTCTCGGTGAAGACGGAAAGCCGCGAACTGATCGCCTCCTGGGCGCCGGGCAGCGGCATCGAGGATTGTGTCGCCTCTGCCATCATCGAGGCCCGCAAACCCGCTGAAAGGTGAACGAACGTCACGCTAACGCGTCGGGCGGCCGACCGGCACGGCGTGCGATGCATCCCGGACACCCGGGAGACAGCGCATGCACCGAACCGCGTATCTGCTGGCGGCCGTTATCGGCTTTGCCGCACCGGCATTTGCCGGCGACACAATGATCCTGCGCGCCGGGGAATGGATGGTCGCCCGGGACGGTCAGCGCGGCGAACCGACGAAAATCTGCTATGGCGAAGATCATCCGCTTGGCCAGTTGGCCGGGGCGGAGATGGATCAGTGCGTGCAAAGCAGCGCCGCCTCGCCGGGCAAGGTGCTGACCATCGACGCGATCTGCCGGATGGCGAACGGGCGGGTGATCGTGCACGGCACGATCCGGCCGACGGGGGCCGACGCCTTCCGCGCGGACAGCCGGATCACCTTCGAAGGCGCGGAGTCGAAGGCGGTCTCGCTCGGGATCACCGCGCGGCGTTTGGGACCATGCCAGCCGGGCGATACGCCGGGGTAACGGGGGGCTTGTAAGCTGGCCGGCGCATCCGATCTCATGCCCCGATGACGAAGACGTTCGCCCGCACCCTGCTCGTCGCTCTGGCGCTCGCGCCGCCCGTCTCGGCCGCGGACCCGTGGTCGCACGCCGAGGTGGTGAACGAAGTGATGTTCGATAATCACTTCGAGCCGGACCACCTGACGTTCCACAGCGGCCAGCCATACGAACTGCACCTGGAGAACCGCGGCAAGGACATGCACGAGTTCACCGCACCGACGTTCCTGGCGGCGGCAAAAGTGCGGGACAAGCGCCTGCTGGCGAATGGCGGGACCGATATCGTGGTGCAGTCGGGGAAATCCGTCCGCATCTTCCTGATCCCGGGGCCGAAGGGCCAGTACGACCTGACCTGCGCCGATCATGACTGGGACGGGATGGTCGGGGGGATCACGGTCGATTAGTCTCGGCGGCGGCGGCACCAAAGGGTTGCAGCGCCGCGCTGGCAGCGCCATAGACAGCGCCTCGCAACGCAACAGGATCGCTTGCCCATGCCCGCCATCACCCTGCCCGACGGTTCCGTGCGCCAGTTCGATGCGCCGGTCACCGGCACGGAGGTGGCCGCCGCCATCGGCCCCGGCCTGGCCCGTGCCGCCCTGGCGATGAAGCTCGACGGCAAGGAAGCCGATCTCTCCACGCTGATCGAGCAGGACGCTTCGATCGTGTTCATCACGCGGCGCGATCCCGAGGCGCTGGAACTGATCCGCCACGACGCCGCGCATGTGCTGGCCGAGGCGGTGCAGGCGCTGTATCCCGGCACTCAGGTGACCATCGGCCCGTCGATCGAGAACGGCTTCTACTACGATTTTGCCCGCAACGACCCGTTCACCCCGGAGGACTTCCCCGCCATCGAGGCGAAAATGCGCGAAATCGTCGGCCGCGGCGAGAAGTTCGTCCGCGAGGAGATCGACCGCGACGAAGCGATCGCCTTCTTCCAGGCCAAGGGCGAGAAATACAAGGCCCAGTTGATCCAGGACCTGCCGGGGACCGAGACCATCAGCCTGTATAAGCAGGGCGATTGGCTGGACCTCTGCCGCGGCCCGCATATGCGCTCCACCGCCGATGTCGGCACGGCGTTCAAGCTGATGAAGGTCGCGGGCGCGTATTGGCGCGGCGATCACCGCAACGCCATGCTCAGCCGGATCTACGGCACCGCCTGGCGCGACCAGAAGGAACTCGACGCCTACCTGCACCAGTTGGAAGAAGCCGAGCGGCGCGACCACCGCAAAATCGGCAAGGAAATGGACCTGTTCCACATCCAGGAGGAAGCCGTCGGCTCGATCTTCTGGCACCCCAAGGGCTGGAAGCTGTACCGAACGGTGGAGGCCTATATGCGCCGCCGGCTGGATGCCAACGGCTATCAGGAGGTCAAGACGCCGCAGCTTGTCGATCGCTCGCTGTGGGAGAAGTCGGGGCACTGGGACAACTACCGGCAGAACATGTTCATCACCCAGGTGCAGGACGAGGACAAGTTCCTGGCGCTGAAGCCGATGAACTGCCCATGCCACATCCAGATCTTCCGCCAGGGCATGCGGTCGTATCGCGAACTGCCGCTGCGCATGGCGGAGTTCGGCTCGTGCCACCGCTATGAACCCTCCGGCGCGCTGCACGGCATCATGCGGGTACGGGCGTTCACCCAGGACGACGCGCATATCTTCTGCACGGAAGAACAGATCGCCCCGGAAACCGCCCGGTTCATCACGTTGCTGTCGCAGATCTACGCCGATTTCGGTTTTCCCGACTTCCGCATCAAATTCTCCGACCGCCCGGAAGCCCGCATCGGCAGCGACGAGCTGTGGGACCATGCCGAACAGGCCTTGCGCGAGGCCTGCGCCATCGCCGGCGTGGAGTACGAACTGAACCCCGGCGAGGGCGCCTTTTACGGCCCGAAGCTGGAATTCGTGCTGCGCGACGCCATCGGCCGCGACTGGCAGTGCGGCACCTTGCAGGTCGATCCCAACCTGCCGGAGCGGCTCGACGCGGAGTATGTCGGCGAGGACGGCGCCCGCCACCGGCCGATGATGCTGCACCGGGCGATCCTGGGCAGCTTCGAACGCTTCCTCGGCATCCTGATCGAGCAATATGCCGGGCGCTTCCCGTTGTGGCTGGCGCCGGTGCAGGCGGTGGTGGCGACGATCGTCTCCGACGCCGACGACTATGCGCGGGAGGTTGCCGCCGCGTTCGCCCGCGCCGGGCTGGCGGTGGAAACCGACCTGAGCAACCAGAAGATCAACGCCAAGGTGCGGGAGCACAGCCTGGCGCACGTTCCGGTGCTGGCCGTCGTCGGCCGCAAGGAGGCGGAAAGCCGCACCGTGGCGCTGCGCCGGCTCGGCAGCCAGGCGCAGGAGGTGGTCTTATTGGACGAGGCGGTGGCCCGGCTTGCATCCGAGGCGACACCGCCCGACTTAAAATCCGGCAACGTGGCTTGATTTTAAGCCACGCTTACGCTCAAACTCCCCGATGGTCCCGGCAGCCGCATTCCAGCGGTGCCGGATACCACCGCAACAGGCACAGGAGATACCGATAGCACGAGGACCAATGGCCGCCCCGCCAACCCGCGACGGCCCACGCGTAAACGAGGAGATCCGCATCCCCCAGGTTCGATTGATCGACCAGGACGGGGAGATGCAAGGCGTCATGACGGCTCGCGAAGCGATGCAGCGCGCGTTTTCCGTTGGCCTGGATCTGGTCGAGATCAGCCCGAACGCCGATCCGCCCGTGTGCAAGATTCTGGATTTCGGCAAGTTCAAATACGAACAGCAGAAAAAGAAGAACGAAGCCAAAAAGAAGCAAAAAGTCATTGAAATCAAAGAGATCAAGGTTCGTCCGAACATTGATGAGAACGATTATCAGGTGAAGATGCGCGCCATGAAGTCGTTCATCGATGAGGGAGACAAGGTCAAGGTGACGCTGCGCTTCCGGGGCCGCGAAATGGCCCACCAGGATATCGGCGTGCGGGTGCTGGAACGGATCCGGGCGGAGATGGACTCGACCTCAAAAGTTGAGCAGATGCCTCGGATGGAGAACCGGCAGATGGTCATGGTGTTGTCGCCACGGTAGGTTGCCGGACGTTTGGCGCGTTGTGCGGGATCGCATTATTCGTCATGGCCCGGCTTGTCCGGGCCACCACTTCTAGCACGTGCCGCGATAGGTGGCCCGGACGAGCCGGGCCATGACTCGTTTGTTAGGCGCGGGCCGACCACGACACGATGGTAGGTAACCATGCCCACTCTTTCCCCCCGCGCGCTGCAATCCGTCGCCCACCTGATCGCCCGCCGCATGGGCAGCGAGGAGGCGGAGGCGGCGCAGGTGGCAGATCACCTCGTGCGAGCCAACCTCGCCGGCCATGACAGCCACGGGGTCGGCATGCTGCCGCGCTATGTGCAGATGTTGCACGACGGTCTGCTGGTGCCGAACCAGACGCCCGACATCGTTTTGGATGCCGGCCCGCTGCTGGTGATCGATGCCCGGCGCGGCTGCGGACAGCGCATGGCGAACGACGCCGTCTGCCGCGCGATTGCTCGCGCCCGCGACATCGGCGCCTGCGTGCTGGCGTTGCGCAATGCCTCCCATATCGGCCGCATCGGCACCTATGCGGAGCTGGCCGCGGACGCCGGCTGCGCCTTCACCGCCTTCGTCAACGTGGCGGATCATCACGACATCCAGGCGACGTGGCAGGCGGCGGAGCCCCGGCTGGGCACCAACCCGTTCTGCGCCGCGGTGCCGGGACCGGATGGGCGGCCCGTGCTGCTGGACATGGCGACCACGACGATCGCGGCGGGCAAGGCCCGGGTCGCCTACAACAAGGGCGTCCCGGTGGCCGATGGCTGCCTGATCGATGCCGAGGGCAACCCCACCAACGATCCCACCGGGTTCATCCGCGACCATACCGGGGCGCTGCGGGCGTTCGGGGCGCATAAAGGCTCGGGGCTGGCGGTGATGTGCGAGATCATGGCCTCGGCCGTGGCGGGCGGCCAGGGCGCGTTTGCGCCGCCGAGGGGCGGGATTTTGAACTCCATGCTGGCGACGGTGATCGATCTGTCGAAGCTGGGCGACCCGGCGGCGATCACCGGCAATGTCGGGGCGGTGACGGCGTATGTGAAGTCGGCGCGGCCCGCCCCCGGGTTCGACGACGTGCTGGTGCCGGGGGAACCGGAGCGGCGCCACGCGGCGGAGCGGACGGAAAGCGGGATTGAGGTGGACGACACCACGTGGCGGGACATCCGGGCGGCGGCCGAGAGTCTGGGGATTTCAGCGGCGGAGTTCGATCAGGCGGCGGCCGGGTGAGACTGCGCGCCGTTGGTTATCCCGACCGCAGCCATTTCTTCGCGTTGAGGCGTTTCAGCGCGCGGAAATAGGCGATGTTCGGATCGCCGGCGATCGTCTCGCCTTTCATGATGGCGAAAATGTACCGGGCCAGCACCGAGCCGATGGCGTGGATTGCCTCATGCCGATCGAGCCCCTGGGCCATGAGCTGGCGGAGCTTTTCGCGCACCGAGAGGGCGTCGCCCTCGGCAACCTGGTTTTCGATAATGGCGTGGATGATGGCGTGGGCGTCGGGGCCGGGGATGCCGGTGGGGTGTGCTTCGTGGTATTCCTCGATCATCACGATGCGCTCGCCTTCGTCGAGCGCGAGCCAGACTTTTGGGTCGGGCGGGATCAAGGGGTCGTAGGTGTCCATGTCGGTTTTCCGGGTGGGTGGGATCGGCTGGAGTATATCCCTTATTGTCTCGCCGAAGCGTCACGGGTTCGCTTTGATTCTGTTTATGGATCGCGGCTCTCCGACGTCATCGCATCCCGAATGATGACTTCAAGTGACGCTTTGCCCATCGCACGCCGGAGTTTCGCCAGGGTGAATGAAGCCTCATATTCGGACCGATCGCCCGTTTGCATAGCCCGTTCCGGTGTCAGCTTGGGGAAAGCACGTTCGAGCACCGCGACATCGCGGGCGATATAGAGTTGGTTTCGTTGCTTTGAACCGATGGCCGTCTTGCCCCAGTCCAGCAAATACCCTGCTTCCCCGGCCAGTAGCCGCATGAACTCGCGAAGCGTGGGGCTGTTGCCTTCGTAGAAACCGTGGGCATGATCCAGGTCGGCATACAGCGAAGCGATGCGCGCGGCCGCCTCCTCGGTCGTCAGGTTCTTGAGCGTCTCGGGTCCGCCGAATGCGCGCAAAATTTGGGCGATTCCTGTCGCGATAGCGGTGTGCGCGTAGTGAACCGCATAGCCGCCGGACTGTCCTTCGAGTTATCGTTGCTTGATCCACCCGCCCCTTGTGCCCTTGCGAAACACCCCGGGATGATGATGCGGCAAGTCCTGGAACAGGTGCCGATGGATGGCCTTCAGATGGGCTGCGTCGAATTGGCCGTGCACCGGACTTTGATACAGTTCTCCGAGGCGGAGGCGGACGACATCGGCCTCGCGTTGTTCACGTGCGGCGTCGTCACTCACAGACCGTGATGGGCGAGGATGGCGGCGGTGAGCTCCGCCCGGGTAATCTTCCCGTCGATGAAGCGCCGGGTGAGTTCGTCGGAGAACGCGCTTGGGGTAAAGCCCTCCAGCCGCAAACTGGCACGGGCGTAGTCGTCGGCGGCCTGGCGGCGCGCGCGCTCCGCTTCGGTTATGGGAACTTCCCGGGCGGCGGCTGGGGACAGTGTCACATCGTTCATTGAGTTCTCCGTGACATGACTATACCACAATCGGCGCTCGGAAGCATAGCGTTTGGCGACTTTGGGTTGGTCATGTATCCAGGTTTCCGGAGCGGACAGCTGCGGGCGTGCTGCCTTGCGGCGGTTGTTGTACGCTGGAAGGCGGCGCGGTTGTGACCCGGAACAGACAGGAGGTGCCTGACGTGATTGCGAAAAAGGTGACCTCTGTTGAGGTGGACCAGGAAGCCCTTCACCTCGCGATGGAGCGCACGGGTATCGATGACCCGGCGGAGCTTGTCGCGTTCGCCCTCGGCCTGCTGCTGGCGCCGGACCCGTCCGCGGACTTCGCGCGTTCGACACGCGGCAGCATGCCAGGGTTCGATCTCGACATCTGATCCGCTGCGGCCGTGTCGATCGATATCGCCGCGCTGAAGCGCCGGTACAAGCCGGAGCGTCAGGTCAGGCAGTTCGTCCGGCGGTCCGATGAGGCGCTTGTTTCGGCCGCCTCGGCAACCGGCGTGCGGCGGGTGCTTGTCGATACGACGGTCTATATCGATGAAGTCGCGGGGACACTGCCTGCCGACGCGGCGCGCTTGCTGGATGGGGCGCTGCGCTTTCACAGTGCGTTCTGCGTCGCCGAAATCGTCTCCGGGCTGTGCCATCTGCATCCGGCCAGCCGGTATTTTGATCCGGCCTGGGAGCACTATCGGCGGCTGTTCTCGTCCATTCCGTGGCATAGGCTGCTGACGCCGGACGCGGACCGACCTTTACAATACTCCGTAGCCGCAGCCCAAGTTTTTGAGATTGGCGGGGTGCGGAAAAGGGTGTTCAGGCCGGACGCATGAAAAGCCATCCTCCATCAGCGAGCTGTTATCTGAATGCTTGACACTATGCATGCCTACTCCTTTCTGCTGGTGCAATCACGCGAACCAATTCTGCGAGGGCGCCGGCACTCGGTTCTATTTTGTAGACCCTCTCTGTATTTGAGTAGACGAAAGCAACCGCTCCGATAACATTAGGTTCATGGAGATAGACTGCTGCCTGGGTGATCGCGCGCTCGATGACGGCCCGAAGACCTATCGATCTTGAAGTCCTTTTGAGCTCAACGATAACCGACTCCCCGTTTTTACTGATTGCTATATCGGCCTCGCGCGAAAACATCCGAGGATTCTGGATTACCTCGATTCCGTTGACGGATGAGAGGTTGGCAGACAGATATCCCGCTAGTTCCCCTTCAAGCCTGTAGTAGTCGTGCACCGGAGAACCCGACGGGCTGTCCGAATCGATATGATTGGCTCCGAACTCCATCACTATGCGTGCAACCAGTTCAAGTAACGATTCTAGTGGGGCAGTTACATCAGTTGCGGAAACAGCGGCGGAAGCCGCAGCCGTCTCGAAGGCAACCTTGCTTTCTATTTGATCGCATAAAACAATCGCGAAAACCGTCACTGACACGATCGCAAGCAGCGCTTCATCTTCATCGAAGTCAACTGTGTGATCATGAGTCGATGGGTTACGCCACTCTTTGCGGTAGTTGGTAAATTGGTCCAACACCTTTTTTCGCAACAAATTTCCCGATGCAAGGTATAGCTCGATGTCGGCAGGCGTCTTCTTGTGGGGATCCTTTCCTGTAAGCACACGGTATGCTTCCTTAATGCTACCCTCGAACGCGTGATTACACCGATAGATTGCGTCAGTGAAAAGTTGGTCATCATCGTCAGTTTGCGCCCTCGCGAAATGTCTGACAGCGGCATCAATGTGGGACTTCACGGCCCTGAGACCATCTGTATAGGGTCCGGAAGGTAGTTCTCTGATCTTTCGATCGAGGATGTCCTGAACGTCCATTGACGATTACCCTGCATATGAAGCCCACTAATCTTCGTTGCGCAACTCGATAGTGTCAAGCCTGAAAAGAACGACAGCGCATTGTCGTCGGTGCCCTACCGCTCGTCCAGATCCGCCCCTCACCCCCGCACCCCCTCCAACGCCCCCCAATCAAACCCCACCCCGTGCCCCGGCCGCTCCGGCGCCACCGCGCATCCATAAACCACCACCAGCGGCTGCGCGATAAACCGATCCAGCCCGAACCCGTGCACCTCCAGAAACGACCGGTTCGGCAGCGCCGCCAGCAGATGCACCGTCAGGTCGTGCGCCCCATGCGAGGTCACCGGCAGATTGAACGCCTCCGCCAGATGAGCAACCTTCATGAACACTGTGATTCCGCCGCAGTTGGTCACGTCCGGCTCCGGGAACGTCACCCCGCCCGCCGCGATCATCTGGGTGAACTCATGCAGCGTATGCAGGTTCTCCCCCGTCGCTATCGGCACCCCGCCCTCCCGCACGATCCGGGCATGGCCGGCGACATCGTCCGGGATCGTCGGCTCCTCCAGCCACACCAGCCCAAACGCCCGCAGCGCCCGGGCGGCGGCGATCGACTGGTCCACCGTCCAGCGCATATTGGCATCCGCCATCAGCGGAAAATCCTCGCCCAGATGCGCGCGCATCGCCCGCACCCGGGCCACGTCCTCCGACAGCCGTGCCCGGCCGACTTTCATCTTGATGGCGCGGAAGCCGCGCGCCAGATTCGCGTCGGTCTGCGCCAGCAGCGCATCCAGGGTGAACTCCAGGTCGATGCCGCCGGCATAGCACGGCACGCGCGGGTCGAAGCCGCCCAGCAGCCGCCACAGCGGCACCCCCAGCCGCCGCGCCTTCAAATCCCACAGCGCGATGTCGCAGGCCGAGACCGCCAGGCTGACCGAGCCGCCCCGCCCGCCGTAATGCAGCTTCCACCACATGCGGTTCCACAGCGCCTCGATCGCATCCGCGTCAGCGCCGAGCAGCACAGGCCGCAACCCCTGGTCGATCAGCGCATGCACCGCCGCGCCGCCGGCGCCTGTGGTATAGGTGTAGCCGACGCCCTCCGCCCCGTCGCTGTCGCGCAGCCGGACGGTGACCAGCTCGAAATGGGTCATCGTGCCGTGCGTGGAATCGGACAGCGGCACCGGCAGTTCGATGCGATACAGCGCGGTGTCCAGTGTGCCGATCGGCATGGTCGGAGTCCTCCGTTTGGATTTTCCCGCGAGCCTACACCAAAACTTACGCCGCTTCGCGCCGACAGCGACTCTCCGGCGGCGCCCGCGTCATGCCGACGAAGGTCGGCATCCACGCCTTTTGCTCGCACAAACAAAGGCGTGGATGGCGGGCCTACGCCCGCCATGACGGTTGAGACGGTCGTGCGAACGGGTCGATGCCTGCGCGAACCGGTATTACACCAGCCGAGCCTGCCGCACCGCCGCCGCGATGAACCCGGCGAACAGCGGATGCGGATCGAACGGCTTGGACTTCAGCTCCGGATGATACTGCACCCCCACGAACCACGGGTGCCCCGGCAGCTCGATAATCTCCGGCAGCACCCCATCCGGCGACATCCCCGAGAACCGCAATCCCGTCGCCTCCAAACACGTGCGGTAATTGACATTCACCTCATACCGGTGCCGGTGCCGCTCATGGATCTCCGCCGCCCCGCCGTACAAAGAGCGCACCAGGCTGCCCTCCGCCAGCACCGCCGGGTAAGCGCCAAGCCGCATCGTGCCGCCCTTGTCGTCCCCCTCGAACCGCCGCTCGATCTGGTTGCCGCGCGCCCATTCGGTCAGCAGGCCCACCACAGGGGTATCGCACTCCCCGAACTCGGTGGACGACGCCTCCGCCAGGCCGGCGAGGTTCCGCGCCGCCTCGATCACCGCCATCTGCATGCCGAAGCAGATCCCGAAGAACGGCACCTTGTGCTCGCGGGCGAAGCGCACCGCCTCGATCTTGCCGGGCGTGCCGCGTTCGCCGAAGCCGCCGGGGACAAGGATGCCGTGCACGTCCTCCAGCCGGTGCATGGCGCCGGGCTGGTCGAATATCTCGCTGTCCACCCAATCGAGGCACACCTTCACCCGGTTGGCGATGCCGCCATGCGCCAGCGCCTCGGCCAGCGACTTATAGCTGTCCAGCAGGTTGGTGTATTTGCCCACCACGGCGATGCGGACGGTGCCTTCCGGGTTGCGTACGGTCTCGACGATGCGCTGCCAGCGCGACAGGTCCGGCTCGATGTCGGAGGGGATGTCGAAATGGTTCAGCACCACCTTGTCCATCCCCTCGGCATGGTAGGCGATCGGCACCTGGTAGATCGTGTCCACGTCCAGCGCCGGGATCACCGCCTCGGGCCGCACGTTGCAGAACAGCGCGATCTTGCGCCGTTCGTTCGACGGGATGGGACGGTCGCAGCGGCACAGCAGCATCTGCGGCTGGATGCCGACGTTCAGCAGCTCCTTCACCGAATGCTGCGTCGGCTTGGTCTTCAGCTCCCCGGCCGAGGGGATATACGGCACCAGGGTCAGGTGCACGAACATCGCACCCTCCGGCCCGAGTTCATTCCCCATCTGGCGGATCGCCTCCAGGAACGGCAGGCTCTCGATGTCGCCGACGGTGCCGCCGATTTCCACCAGCACGAAGTCGAAGTCTTCCGTGCCGAGCTGGACGGCTTCCTTGATCGCATCGGTAATGTGCGGGATCACCTGCACGGTGGCGCCGAGGTAGTCGCCATGCCGCTCCCGCGCGATGACATCCTGGTAGATGCGGCCGGTCGTGGCATTGTCGAGCTTCGTGGCATGCACGCCGGTAAAGCGCTCGTAATGCCCGAGGTCGAGGTCGGTTTCGGCGCCGTCATCGGTGACGAATACCTCCCCGTGCTGATACGGGCTCATGGTGCCCGGATCGACGTTGAGATAGGGGTCGAGTTTCCGCAGTTTCACCCGGTAGCCGCGCGCCTGCAGCAGCGCGCCGAGCGCTGCCGCTGCAATGCCTTTGCCCAGGGAGGAGACCACGCCGCCGGTAACGAACACGTATCGCGTCATGGGCGCCCATCATAGCGAGCCGAATCGGGCCAATGGAAGCCCGACGGCAACATTTCACGGAATAATCGGAACATGGCAGGGGATCGTGGCTCCCCGATCGTCCGGGCCCGGCTCGTCCGGGCCACCTATAGCGGCAGGTGCTGGAAATAGGTGGCCCGGACGAGCCGACCCCTATCGGGGTGGCTGAAGCCTAATTCGTCGGCGCGGACGGCCCCTTCGGCGCGGGCGGCGGCGGGGCGACCGGGGCGCTCGGCTGCGCGGGCGTATCCAGGATCGACCGCACCGGCGCGGATGTTCCCCGGTTCAGCAGCGCCAGGGTCAGCGACAGCCCCATGAAAATCGCCGCCAGGATCGCCGTGGTGCGAGTCAGCAGGTTGGCGGTGCCGCGTCCGCCCATGAACGCGCCCATGCCCTGGGAGCTGCCGATGCCCAGTCCCCCGCCCTCGCTGCGCTGCAGCAGCACGACGCCGATAAGCGCGATGGTGACGAACAGATGGATAATCAGCAGGACGGAGGTCAACGCGCGAAACTTTCATTCAACGAGCATGGCGACGTGGCCCGAGCCGGGACACATCGCGACGCGCGCCTCTTAGCCCGCCCGGGCGGCGCGGGCAATCGTTAGAAAATCCTCCGCGATCAGGCTGGCGCCGCCCACCAGCGCGCCGCCGACATCCGGCACCGCCATCAGCGACACCGCGTTCGATGCCTTGACCGAGCCGCCGTAGAGAATCCGCACGGTTTGCCCGGCATCGCCGAACTGGCGCACCAGCTCCTCGCGGATGAAGGCGTGCATGACGGCGACGTCCTGCTCGGTCGCGGTCTTGCCGGTGCCGATGGCCCAGACCGGCTCGTAGGCGATGACGCCGTCGAACGGCTTGGGCAGGCTGCCGGCGAGCTGCCAGCCGACGACCTCGGTCTCCTGGCCGCCGCTGCGCTGATCCGCCGTCTCCCCGACGCACACTATCGGCCGCAGCCCGGCTGACACCGCGGCCACGGTCTTTTCACGCACCAGCTCGTCGGTTTCGCCGTGGTTCTGGCGGCGCTCGGAGTGGCCGAGGATGACCCAGCTCGCCCCGGCATCGCGCAGCATGGGTGCTGCGATGTCGCCGGTATGCGCGCCATGCGTCGCCTGATGGCAATCCTGGCCGCCGATGGCAACGGGCGTGCCCGCCAGCGCCTTGGCGACGGCGGCGACATGCAGCGCGGTCGGGCAGACCAGCAGATCAGCCGTGACGCCGGCGGCGCCGGCGGCGATCGCCTCGGCCAGCGCGATGGCTTCGGCCGAGAGGCAGTTCATCTTCCAGTTTCCGGCGATCAGTTGCGGCACGTGCGGCCTCCCGTTTGTTCCCGGTTGCTGCTAGCGCAACTGTCCGGGGCGTCAAGCATGAAGTGTCGTTTCCCCGGGGACGCGCGTTCCGGCGGAGGCGGAGGCCGTGGTCCGCCAGTGTGGCTGCCTGCTGCTCGCCCTGGCGGAGGCGCTGGAGGAGGCCGCCACCGAAGAGTTCGACACGTCCTGGCTACCCGACTTGGAACAGCGCAGCGTCGAGGTGGTCCCGCGCTTCGGCGCCGAACGCCTGGATTCGGAGGCCAAGGCCTGCCTCCTGGCCTGCGCAGTGTTTGGCGCGGACGTGGCGATCCCGGAGACCGCGTTGCTGCGCCAGTGGTCCGGGATCCTGCCGAGCGAGACCCGGGGGCGGCGGATGGTAACCGAATGGAAGGGCGCTCGTTGCTGATGAACGACGGGCCCCGGCGCCTCCGCATTCATGACTTGTATTTCGATGCCACGCGGCGGCACCGCTGGCGCCACGCCACGCGGAATTCGTCGCCCGCTATCGATAAGAATGTCCGTGTTTCGGCCGCTTCAAGGGGTCATACGGTCGCAGTGCTGCCGGGCGGCATCCGCGCGCTGTCGGGGTCCATCGACAAGACACGGAGTGTGTGGGACTTTGAAGCGTAGGCGCAGCGCCGACCCCACCCCCCTTGTAATGCTACCGGAGTTGAACGGCGCGACATCGTCCTGCTGCTTACGGTTCCACGTCACCGGAGCGTCCGTTCGGTGCTGCATGGTTCGCCTTTGCTCGCCACGGTCGCGAGCTCGATCGTTCCACTTAGCGCAAATCGTCCGGCCGCGCCTGCTGGTGCCTGCAGCCGCTGGTTCCGAGCCGTATTGCCGCGTTTTCAGTCAATCGCGAAGCTGGTCCCGCACCCGCAGGCCGACTTCGCGTTCGGGTTGCGTATCGAAAAATGGCTGCCCATCAGCTCGTCGGTGTAATCGAGCTCCGAACCGCTCAGCAGGTCCAGGCTGACCGCGTCCACCACCACCCGCGCGGGGCCGTGCCGGATGACCAGATCGTCCTCGGCGGTCTGGCCGTCGAGTTCGAAGCGATATTGAAAGCCGCTGCATCCGCCCGCCAACACGGCGACACGGAGAGCGACATCCTCAGCCGCCTTCGTCTCGGCGACGATTTCGGCGATGCGGGCGGCGGCGCGATCGGTTACAGCAAACTGTTCCATGCCGGGCAACATAAGCGATCCGTCAGAAGAATTGAAGCGGCGCGTTGCAAGGTGTATCGCGGCGCGTATGTCCGCTCGCCCCCCTTTGGCTCGTTACGCCGTTTCCCCCGCCACCGCGCGCGGGCGGCTGCATCATGAGCCGGAGGCGGAAAACCGATCCCCCTGGCAGCGCGACCGCGACCGCATCATCCACAGCTCGGCGTTCCGGAAGCTGCAATACAAGACGCAGGTCTTCGTCAATCACGAGGGCGACTTCTACCGCACCCGCCTGACGCACAGCATCGAGGTGGCGCAGATCGCCCGCTCCATCGCCCGCGCACTGGGCCTGGACGAGGATCTGACCGAGGCGTTGGCACTGGCGCACGACCTCGGCCACCCGCCGTTCGGCCATGCCGGGGAGGACGCGCTGAACCTGGCGATGAAGCCGTTCGGCGGCTTCGACCACAACGCGCAGAGCCTGAAGGTCGTGACCTTGCTGGAGAGCCGCTACGCCGGCTGGGACGGATTGAACCTGACCTGGGAGACGCTGGAGGGGCTGGTCAAGCACAACGGCCCGCTGCGAACGCCCGCTGCCTATATCGCCGACTACGACGATCGCCACCGGCTGGATCTGCATACGCAGCCGAGTGCGGAGGCTCAGGTGGCCGCCATGGCCGATGACGTGGCGTATCACAGCCACGACATCGACGACGGGCTGCGCGCCCGGCTGTTCGCGGTGGACGACCTGAAGCACCTGCCGATAGTGGGGGAGGCGCTGGCGGCGGCACGGATGTCCAGCCTGGACGTGCCGCCGCCGCGGCTGCGGCCCGAGATGCTGCGGCGGGTGATCAACACCCTGGTCAACGACATGATCGCCGAGACGGGGGCGCGGCTGGCGGCGCTCGATCCCGACAGCCCGGACGCGATCCGGCGGTGTAAGCAGCGCGTGGTGGCGTTCAGCCCGGCGATGGCGGATGCCAACCAGGCGATCAAGGATTTCCTGTTCGCCAGGATGTATCGCCACTGGAAGGTCAACCGCATGACCGCCAAGGCGAGGCGGCTGACTGAAGAACTGTTCCGCCTGCTGCACACGGCACCGGCCCTGCTGCCGGATGATTGGCGTTCCCGCGCCGGGGAAGGCGGGACGCAGCGCGCGGCGGTGACCGTGGCGGATTACGTGGCGGGGATGACGGACCGCTATGCGATGGATGAGCACCGGCGGCTGACGGATATTTCGGTCGCCGGGTGACCTGGCTTTTATCGGGACGCCGCCGGCTTATCTGCTGTTCCGGAAGGTTGTGGGCTATGGTGCCGCCACATAAGAAGATACCGACATGTCCGCATCGCGTTCCGCACCTTCAAAAACGGCTCGGATGAAGACCCCGGCACCGGCGGCGAAGAAGGCTGTGGTGAAGCGACCGACAGCCGCAAGGCCGCCGAGATGCTGCGCGAAATCCAGATCGAAGGCGAGGCCTTGTCGGCCCAAATCGATCGGCTACGCCACCGCTTCCTGTAAGACCGTGGCCCGCACGCCGCCGAGCGAAATCCTGCTGACCATCCAGGCGGTCAAGCAGATGCAGGTCGAACTGAGCAGCCTGGCTCAGGTGGTCGAGGCCATCGGCGAACGGCTGGCGCGGCTTGAGACCCGGCTCGACGCGCCGAAGAAGGGTTGAGGGGTTTCGCGGTGACCGAAGCCGCCCCCGAGGGCTGGCCGCCCGGCGTTACGCCGATGGCTCTTATTGCGTTAGCCCCTCTTCGCGGATTGGCGGTTTTTGGAGGGGGCCGGTCATTGTTTATCAATGAGATGGACGAAAAAGTCTTCACTACAGGGGGGCAGGGTCATTTCGTGTCCGACGTCCACGAAGCCTTGTCGCCTGGGCTTTTTGCCGCCGTTGCCGCACCAGACCTTCGTCTGTGATGAAAGCGGCGTGCTCACCATCGCATCCCCCTCCGTCGCTGTGAAAGGGGGAAGGTCTTCACTACAGCCGTTTTCAGCGGTGGAGGTCCAATATAGTCGTGCCTTCTCAGATATTTATCGAACCGCGTGCGGACCAAACCCAGGGTTTTCGGGGTCGAATCCGCGAAGTCGGGTTAGTTGTTGAATGGCGCTCGCAGCCCGAGCGAACGCGAAACCGTCATCCCGGCGAAGCATGCCCCCGGGGCCGCCGCTACCGTCATGGCGGGCGCAGGCCCGCCATCCACGTCTTTGAACAAGAAACTAAGGCGTAGATGCCGACCTTCGTCGGCATGACGGGGTGGGAGGCCGGTGCCTGCCTCGCAACCATCAACAACTAACGCAATAAGAGCCACGCCGATTGGCATTGAGGATCTGGACAAGCTGGGGCTGAACGGCCGGAACCAGTTGTCCCGGGACGGCAAGCGGATCGAGGTTCGCAACCGGCTGGACCTGACCCGGATACAGAAGACGTTCGCGGTGATCTTGTCGGTGTTCGCGGTGCTCGGGGCGATGGGCGGGTTCGTGACGGGGTTGAACAATGCGTCGATTTCTCTGTGCGCACGGGACATTCATTGGTTGAGTTGTCCCGTGCAGGCGGGAGGGTGACTGACGGATCTTGCCGCCGTTTTCATGAGGCGCCACGGGCCAATCGGGCGCGCAGGCGGCTCATGGCGGCTTCATGACGCGCCAGGCTTTCCTCGGGCGTTGACACCGTCACGTAGCGTCCGGCCTTAAGGTCGGCATCGGCACGCTCGACCATTCGGGCGATCTCGTCCGGCACTTGCACTCCCATAGACACCTCTCTCCGATGCTCCGGATATCATACCGCGCATGACCCTGCATCAAGAGTGGCGGACGCGGATTACACCTGTGCCAAGAGCATCCGGGTTCTGGCGACGCCATCGTCGCCACCCTCATAAATGTTGATTTCGCGGACTTTGTATGACAATATCATACGGTCATCTTCGAAGGACCGCCGATGTCAGCCTCCAACCCAGTCGTGAGTGTCCGCGTTACGCCGACCGAGCGTGACCTGCTGGCGTCCGCGGCCGAGCACGCCCACACCAACCTGAGCGATTTCGTCCGCCGCAAAGCGCTCGAAGCGGCGGAGATGGATCTGGCCGATCGGCGTGTCGTGACGATCCCCGCGGAGGACTGGGAAAAGTTTGAGCGTTGGGTCCATGCGCCGGCCAGGCCGAACGCCGCTTTGCGGGAATTGGCGGCGACCCGGCCCGTATGGCAGGATTAACGCCGCCTCGGCCGCTGATCGTCGGGGACGACCGCGACGCCTTCGATTGTGGACGCGAGTCGCTCAACCAGTGGTTCCGCCGCCATGCGTGGCGCAACCAGCAGGGCGGACTGTCTCGCACGAGCGTTGTCTGCGACAGCGTGGCGGGGGCGGTCGCCGGTTATGTCGCGTTGAGTGCCGCGCAGATCGAACGGGCGCATCTGCCCCGCTCGGCACAGCGGAACCGGCCGGACCCGATACCGGTGATTTTGCTCGGGCAGCTTGCCGTAGACCGGCGGTATAAGGGCAAGGGCGTCGCGAAGTCGCTGCTGCTGTTCGCGCTGACGACGGCGGTCAGGCTGTCGAAGGAGATCGGCTGCTTCGGTGTGCTGACACACCCAATCGATGATGGGGTGCGAGATTTCTATCGGCGGTTCGGGTTCGAGGAACTGCCGTTCGATCCGGGAAGGAGCATGGTCGTGCGGATTGTGGATTTGGAAGGGAATGGACTTGGACATTAGATGCCTGGATAGTTTGACACGAGTCTGTCAAAGCCTGTCCGCCAACGCCGATACGCCAAGTTTGAAACGTGCTAAAGTTGGTGCTTGTAACCCAGACCTTAGCGCGTCTGCGTACAAAACCGGAGGTTACCATGGGGCAGCTAGATCGAATCACCAGCAATCCAGCCATTTTCGGCGGCAAGCCGATCGTACGGGGCATGCGCATTTCGGTGGAACTGATCTTGAGCTTACTTGCCCAGGGTGAAACGCAGGAGTCGCTCCTGGAAGACTATCCGGGCCTTCACGCCGAAGATATACGCGCCTGCTTGGCGTACGCCCATGCCGTGCTCGCCAATGACCGTCTTGATGACGTGGTGGTCTCTCGCGCTTGAAGTTCCTGATTGTCGCTGTGCCGGTCAGAGGTTGGCGGACTGGCTGAAAGCCGCTGGCCACGACGTGCGGACGGCCGCTGAGCTAGGTCCTGACCCGGGCGATGCGGCTCTACTGAGAATCGCTGCCGACCAAGATCGCATTCTGGTAACGATCGACAGTGATTTCGGGACATTGATCTATCTACTCGGCGCAACCCATGCCGGGATCATCCGCTTGCCCGACGTGCCAGCCGCCGAGCGGATCGCGTTAATGACCGATCTGTTTACCCGGCACAGCTCGGATCTTCCGGGTTCGGTCGTGACAATCCGCGGGAACCGCATCCGTATCTCCCGGCCACTGCGAGGCTCTTGATCCAGCCGACGAACCCATTCCCATCGACCCCGCCTCCGATCCACGCTAACACCGGGCGCATGACACAAGCCAACCTCTACGCGGATATACGCCGGACCGTGGTGGAAGCACTGAAAGCGGTGCTGCCACAGACACTTGATGCTTCCGTCGAAAGTAGAATCAGCGTTGGACCTCCGCGCGATCCGGCGCATGGTGACATGGTCACCAACGCTGCGATGATAGGCGCTACATTTGCTCGAAAGCCTGCGAGGGAACTCGCCGCCGCCCTGGTCCAGCACCTGACCGCCGCCCCCGGGATCGCCGCGGCCGAGGCCGCCGGCCCGGGCTTCGTCAACCTCCGCCTCCACCCCGAAACCTTCCGCGCCCTGCTCCCGGTCATCCTCGCCAACGGCGAAGCCTACGGAGACGCCGCCACCGGCACCGGCAAAAAAATCAACATCGAGTATGTCTCCGCCAACCCCACCGGCCCGATGCATATCGGCCATTGCCGAGGCGCCGTCGTCGGCGACGCCCTCGCCAACCTGCTGACCAAGGCCGGATACTCCGTCACCAAGGAGTATTACATCAACGACGCGGGCGCCCAGGTCGTCGCCCTCGCCTGGGCCGCCTACTGGCGCTACCTCCAGGCCATCGGCACCCCCCTGACGGAGGAAGAATTCGCCGCCGAAGTCCCCGGCGGCCTGCAATACAAAGGCGACTACCTCATCCCCGTGGGCGAGAATCTGAAAGCCACCCACGGCGCCGACCTCGCCACGCCCGCGAAAGGCATCGCGGCCCCGGAAACCTGGCTCGACACGGTCAAGGACACCACCATCGCCGCCATGATGACCGAGGTCCGCGAAGACCTCCGCCTGCTCGGCGTCCAGCAGGACATCTTCACCTCCGAGCGCGACCTGGTGGCCTCCGGCGCGGCCGATACCGTCATCGCCAAGCTGCAAGCCGACGGCCTGATCTACGAAGGCGTGCTGGAGCCGCCCAAGGGCAAGACCCCCGACGACTGGGAACCCCGTCCGCAAACCCTGTTCCGCTCCACCAACTTCGGCGACGACGTCGATCGCCCGCTGCGCAAGTCGGACGGCAGCAACACCTACTTCGCCAACGACATCGCCTACCACGCCGACAAAATCGGCCGCGGCTACGATGAACTGATCGACGTGCTCGGCGCCGATCACGGCGGCTACGTGCCTCGCATGAGGGCGGCGGTGAAGGCGCTCTCACACGATGCCGTGAAATTCGACGCCGTGCTCTGCCAGATCGTGCACATCCTCAAGGGCGGCCAACCGGTCCGCATGTCCAAGCGCGCCGGCAGCTACGTCACCCTGCACGACCTGCTGGAGGAAGTCGGCAAGGACGCCGTCCGCTTCACCATGCTGACCCGCAAGGCCGACGCGCAGATGGAGTTCGACCTCGACCAGGTGCTCGCCACCACGCGCGAAAACCCAGTGTTCTACGTGCAATACGCCCACGCCCGCTGCCGCTCCGTGCTGCGCGCCGCCACCGAGATGTTTCCCGGCGCGTCGCTGTCCGACACAGACCTCTCGACGACGAACGTAGATACGCTGGACGGCGAGCCGGAGCTGACCCTGATCCGTCGCCTCGCGCTCTGGCCGCGCACCGTAGAAAGCGCGGCTTTTGCGAGAGAACCCCACAGGATTGCATTTTTTCTCTATGACTTGGCGGCGGACTTTCATATGCTGTGGAACCGAGGCAAGGACGATGCGACGCTTCGATTCCTCCAGGTTGACCAGCCCGCGGCGACGCGGGCGAGGCTCACCCTGGTGGCGGCGACGGCTGTCGTCATTCGGTCCGGCCTTGCAGTGATGGGCGTCACTCCAGTCGAAGAAATGCGCTGACCGCCGGCTTTTCCGCCGGCGGGCCGCCGAGCGGGAAAGAGCAACACAGTGTCGGACGATTTGAGCATCCCCAATCCCGGTTATCGCAGCGCGCGCGCCGGCCGGTACGGCACCGGCCAGCGCGTGAAGTCGGGCGGCATGGACCCCGATATGCGCCGCATGGCGCTGTTCGCGGGCGGCATCGGCACGGTGCTGGTCCTGCTTATCGGCGCCTCCGCCCTAACGGGCCGGCATAGCGGCGAAACCCCGGTCGTCACCGCCGACACAAGGCCGATACGGGTGAAGCCGGAAAATCCCGGCGGCCTGAAGATCGACGGTGCCGAGAACGACGTGTTCTCCGCCGGCGCGGACACCGGCAACGCCAAGCTGGCTCCCCCGGCCGAGACCCCGGATACCAAGGCATGGCGCTCCGCCTCCGTCTCGCCCGCCCCCGCGACGGCGGAACCAACCGCGCCCGCCGCACTGGCTCCCCTGGCCGCCGCGCCGCAGAAAGCCGCCACTCTGCCAGCCGCGGCCAAGCCGCCCGTCGCGGCGCCCGCTCCGACGAAGCTCCCGGTCGCAGCCGCCCCTCCGGCAGCCCCCGGCCATACGGCAACCGTGCAACTTGCCGCCCTGGCGTCGGAAGAGGCAGCCCACGGCGAATGGCAGGCGCTGACGAAGCGGCTGCCGGACCTGCTGGGCGGCCGCCAGCCGAGCTATTCCCGCACCGAGCGCGACGGCCACACCTTCTGGCGCGTGCGGACCTCCGGCTTCACCGACGCTGCCCAGGCGCGCGGATTCTGCGAGAAGGTGCGGGCGAAGGGCCTCGGCTGCTCGGTTACGGACTCCTGATCTGGTCGCCAAGGCCGCCATCGTCGGCATCGCCAGACCTGTTCTGCTGGCGGAGGAGGCTGCCCTGTTCCGGGCGTTTCCTCCTGCCGGCGTCATCCTGTTTGCGCGCAACATCGAAGACCCCGAGCAACTCGCCCGCCTGATCGCCGCGTTGCGGGCCGTGCTGCCCGCCGATGCCGACCTGATGGTGGATCAGGAGGGCGGCCGGGTCGCCCGCCTGCGCCCGCCGCACTGGCGCGCCCACCCGCCTGCCGCCGCACTCGGACGGCTGTTCGAGGCCGAACCGAGCGCCGGTCTGCGGGCCGCTTGGCTGACCGGCGCCCTGATCGGCCTCGACTGCCGGGCCGCCGGGTTCACCGTCGCCGCCGCCCCGGTTCTGGATCTCTCCATCCCCGGCGCGCACGACGTCATTGGCGACCGGGCCTTCGCCCGCCACCCCGCTGCGGTCGCACGCCTCGGCCGGGCGGTCGCCAACGGACTGCTGGCCGCGGGGCTCCTGCCCGTCGGCAAGCACGCCCCGGGCCACGGCCGGGCGCGCGTTGACAGCCACCTTTCGCTGCCCCGCGTGCCGGACCACGACCTGGAAGCCGATTTTCGGCCTTTCGCGCTGAATGGTGACCTGCCATGGTTGATGACAGCCCATATCGTCTATGAGGCGCTTGTTCCGGACGTTCCGGCTACGATGTCCAGCACAATCATCATGGATGTCATTCGTGGACGGTTCGGCTTCGAAGGAGTGTTGGTGACCGACGATCTGGCGATGCAGGCCCTTACCGGCGCCCCGGCCGATCTGGCGGCTCAGGCGTTGGCGGCTGGCTGCGACATCGCGCTATATTGCAGCGGCGACTTCCCGGCGAACGAGGCTTTGTTGAGCACCTGTCCGCCGCTGACACAAGAAGCGCAAGCGCGGCTGCGGGCGGCCCGGATCAGGCTGGCGGCCAGCCGGATGACGCTGCCGGCGGCATCGCTGGCCTCCGAACGCGCGCGGCTGCTTTCGTGAGTTCCCTGATTTTCAATCTTGCCTTGGCCGTCGTGCCGGTGATCCTGGCGATCACCCTGCACGAAGCGGCGCACGGCTTCGCCGCCCTCGCACTTGGCGACACGACCGCCCGCGATGCCGGCCGGCTGTCGCTGAACCCCATCCGGCATATCGACCGTGTCGGCACCATCATCCTGCCCGGCATCCTGCTGGTCAGCCAGCTTGTGTTCCCGCCGCACAAGATCTTCTTCATGTTCGGCTGGGCCAAGCCGGTGCCGGTTTCAGCCTGGAAGTTCCGCGATCCCCGCCGCGGCATGGCGCTGGTGGCGATCGCCGGGCCGCTGATGAACTTCTTCCTGGCCTGGCTCGCCGCCCTGGTCATGCCTCTCACAGCAACGCCGGGTTTTTGGCCGGCGGCCGCCCAGCAGTTCCTGTTCTACTTCATGCTCTCCAACATCGTGCTCGGCCTGTTCAACCTGCTGCCGATACCGCCGCTGGATGGCGGCCGTGTCGCCGTCGGCATCCTGCCTCTGGCCATCGCGCGGGTCTGGGCGCAGCTTGAGCGTGCCGGCATCGTCATCGTCCTGTTGGCGGTGTTCATCCTGCCCCGCCTGCTCGGCGTCGATCCGGTCGGCGAGGCGCTGAACCACGTGCTGCCCTGGGCCTTCCGCACCATTTTCTGGCTGGCGGGCCAAGACATCGGCGGGCCGGATGGAAACATCATCTGACATCGAGGTCCCTCCGGCGCCGGAGGCCGCGAACGAAAACCTCGTGCTGCGGCTGGAGGGGTTCGAGGGACCGATGGACCTGCTGCTCGACCTTGCCCGCGCGCAGAAGGTCGATCTGGCCAAGATCTCCATCCTGTCGCTGGTCGATCAGTATCTGGCGGTGATCGAGGGCGCCAAACGCATCCGCCTGGAACTGGCGGCGGACTGGCTGGTGATGGCCGCCTGGCTGACCTGGCTGAAATCCCGCCTGTTGGTGCCCGCCGCCGCCAACGACGACCTGGAAGACGGCGTGCTGGCAGCCGAAGCGCTGGCCGAACGCCTGCGGGAGATGAACGTCATCCGCACCCTGGCGGCCTGGCTGGGCGCGCGGCCGGTGCTCGGCCAGGACGTTTTCGCCCGCGGCGCGCCGCAACGCCATGAGGAGTTCGACCGGTCCCGCATCGTGCTGGAACCCGGCCCGTTCGTCCGCGCCTATCTCCAGGCGATACAACGCGGTACGAAATCGTCCACCTACGCGCCGCGCCCGCTGACTCTCTGGACCGTGCAGGATGCCCTGCGCCGGCTGGCCGATCTCGTCGGCAGCCTGCCGGACTGGAGCACACTGGAGGAGTTCCTGCCGGATCATATGGACAGCCCGACCGAACGCCGCGCCGCGCTCGCCAGCACCCTGCTGGCCGGCCTGGAACTGGCGCGCGGCGGCACCGTCCGGCTGCGGCAGGAAGAAGCCTTCGGGCCGATTCTGGTGCGGCGGCACGGCGGCGGGGAAGAGACGGGCGCATGAGCGACGAACCCGAACTGGCCGCGCCGCCGCCGGTTGCCGAAGCACCGTCCGCAGCCGCCAGGACGCGCGAGCCGGACGAGGACTCCCTGCGCCTGGCCGAGGCGCTGATCTTCGCCAGCGCCGAACCCGTTTCAGCCCGCAGCCTGACAAGGCTGCTGCCGGATGATATCGACGCGGACGCGGTGCTGGCGTTGCTGCGCGCGCGCTATGCCGGACGCGGGGTCGAGCTGGTCGAGGCGGGCAACGGCTTCATGTTCCGCACCGCTCTTGATCTGGCGCCGAAGCTGCGCAAGGTGATCGACGTGCCGCGCCGGCTGCCGCGCGTCGCGCTGGAGACGCTGGCGATCATTGCCTACCACCAGCCGATGACGCGGCCGGAGATCGAACACATCCGCGGCACGGCGCTGTCGCAGCAGACGCTGGACTCGCTGCTGGAGCTGAACCTGATCGCGCCGAAGGGGCGGCGGGAGACGCCGGGGCGGCCGACGCTGTGGGGCACCACGCCGGAGTTCCTGGCGCATTTCGGGCTTACGGACCTGCGGCAACTGCCGAGGCGGGAGGATCTGCTGTTGGAGACGGCGCCGCCGAAGGCCGCCCCGGAGGTGCTACCCGCGGATTTGCAACCGCCGCCGGAGGAGAAGCCTTCCTGATCGGCAAAGTCCGCCCGCGCCGGGCAGGACTTATAGCGCAGCGCTGGCGATGCGCAGGTGGCGTGCCATCTGCTCCATGACGTACCAGACGAAGTTCGGCATCTCCTCCATCATGTAGCGGAACTTCTTCTGGTCAATGAGCGCCAGACTACAGTCGTCTCCGGCGTGAGCGGCAACGCCCCTTGGCTCCCCGTCCAGGAAAGAGACAAAACCGAAGGCGTCCCCAACATACATGGTTTCGATCAACCGGCGCTGCTTCGTCAGGTCGACCGAACCGCTCAGGATCACATACATCAGCCCCGCGGCATCGCCCTCGCGGAAGATCGTATCGCTGGCCGCATAACGGACCACCGTCCCGACCGAGCGAGCGAACTCGCGAAAATCTATTTTTGCAATTGCCGGCATAAATTAGCCCCCGTGAATGACACTTCCATGACATTCATCGCAGCAAATGGTGTCAATTCAAATCGTCGTCGGCACCCTGAGGCCGGCTTGCGTCAGAAGTCGCCCCGAGTGTTTTGGCCTTGCATTTTCCGTGTGTTCGCGTGATTTTGCACCGCACTGCGGAACGGTCACGGGATTCCATTCGGCGCGTCCCTGCGTTGCTAAAACGGAATCTCCACTTCCAGCCGCCAGCGCAACGTCCCCTGCGGGCTGGCCTGCGTCGCGCCGAACAGCCAGCCGAGCTCGTATTTCAGTTTGCCCGCGTGGCCGAGACCCAGTTCGTCCAGGCGCAGCGACCCGATCGCCACCGGGCCGACCAGCAGCTCCTGCTGCCCGAGCGCCGGGCTCCGGCCGAGCGTTCCGGTATCGCCGTAAATCTCGATCGCCGGCGACAGCGGCGCCCACAGGTTCCACCGGCTCTGCCAGGCATAGCTGAAATCCAGGCCGCTGCTGGTCTGGTCCGGACCCAGTTGCCGCGTCAGGAACAGGTTCACGGTATGCGTGAACTGGCCGATGTCCTTGGCGATCAGCGGCCCGAACGTCACCTCGTTCGGGCCGGAATTATGGCCGGTGGTCATCGTCTGGCCGTATTCGAAATAGAAGCCGAAATCGGCGAAGTATTCGCCCGGCTCGGTCAGTTGGAATGTGTTCTCCGTCACCAACTGGGTGAACAGCGTCGGCTCGTTGAAGCCCGGATCGCGATTCCACCCGAATTCGATTTCGCTGTGCCACCAGGGCGTCAGGCCGGTGCCGAGTTCCAGCGTGTAGCTCGTCGCACCGCTGTTGGAAGGCATGCGGTCGAACTGGGCGTCGCCGTTATGCTCGATTTCCAGCTCTCCGTAGTCGATTTCGTACGGGGAAAAAATATGGAAGTCGGCGCGGGCCTGCACCGGCGCCAGCAATGCCAGCGCCGCGGCCAATCCATATACGGAACGGATCATTTCACCACCAGCACGCCCTGCGCGGTATCCTGGTGGAAGTCGCCGAAGAACTTATACTCGCCGGGATCGAGCGGGCCGAGGAACACCGTGATCGTCTGGCCCGGCGGCACGAGTTTCTCGCGGTTGAGCATGGTGCTTTCGAATTCGTCGGCGGTGTCGTCGGTGTTCTTCACCAGCAGCTTGAACTTGGTGTGGGCGGGCACCTCGATCCGGCTCGGCTCGAAGCGATGATTGTGGAAGACCAGCACGGGCAAGTCGTCGGCCCGGGCGTTCGGCGCGCCTGTCAGCAGCACCGTGAGCACCGCCGCCGCGGCCAGCGATCTGCCGCGAGGCCGGCTGATGGCGCGGGACGCCACGACCAGCGCCAGCAGCGTCGTCAGCCACGCAACGAACTGGATGCCCGAGGGACGCGCCGAATAACCAATCAGGGCATGCAGCGCGCGTCCGACCAGAGTGTCGTCGGCCAGCAGGAAGCTGCTGTCCCATAATTGCTCGCCCCAGCCCGGCAGCACGTCGGCGCCGTGCAGGATCGCGGCCGCCTGTCCGGCCATGCCGGCTGCGAGCAGCGCGATCAGCCCGTTCGTCACGCTGAACAGCCTGTGCAGAGGAATCGCCACGAGCCCGCGATACAGCAGCCAGGACAGCAGCGCCGCCAGCGCCAGCCCGGCCACCCCGCCGGCTGCAAGCGACAGCGCGGTGGTGTGCGACCCGACGACAATGCCATACAGAAACAGGACGACCTCCGCCCCCTCCCGCATCACCGCGACCGCAACGACCGCGGCGAGTGCCGCCAGAGATCGCTGCCCCAGTTTCACCGCCTGGCCGACTTCGCGCATCTCGGCGACCATGGCGCGGGCGTGGCGCGACATCCACAGGATGTGCCAGCTCAGCATGACGACGGCGAAACATAAGATCGACGCCGTGAAGATTTCCTGGCCCGCACCCTCGAATGCGTCCGACAAGGCGGCGGCAAAGGCGGCAACCAGGCTGGCGCCGAGCACGCCCGCGCCGACACCGCCGGCGATCCAGCGGCCGCGGGCATGAACGCCTTCGGTCGCCGCCAATACGATGCCGACGATCAGGCCGGCCTCCATGGCCTCCCGGAAGACAATGATCAGGCTGACGAGCATGCGGCGCTTCCCGATTTTTGCGATTGCGAATAACTCGCATCTACGCCGCTGATACAACAACCGGTGCGGAGGGCGCAAGGGGGTCATGCCTGCCGGCCAACCGGCGCGGCGGAAATAAACCGCCACGGCTTGACAAACAATATCAGTTCGATACAAAAAAGCCATGAGCGAAGCACAAAATCCGGTCGTCCCCGGGCGTAGCCGCCGCCTTGTCATCTGCTGCGACGGCACCTGGAATGCCGCCGATGCAGGGCCCGCGGCGACCAACGTGCTCCGAATACTCCGATGCATCGCGCCAGCCGCCGCGGATGGAACGCCGCAGATTGTGCGCTACCATGCCGGCGTCGGGACCGGGAACCGGCTCGACCGTCTGCTCGGGGGCAGTGTCGGCATCGGGCTCGGACCGGCGATCCGGGATCTCTATGCATTTCTGGTCAATAACTACCTTCCCGGCGACGAGATATTCCTGTTCGGCTTCTCGCGCGGTGCCTACACCGCGCGGGCGGTTGCCGGACTGATCGGGGCGCTGGGCCTGCTCGATCCGCGTGAAATGGGTCGTTTCGCGCAGGCATGGCAGTGGTATCAGCTTCCCGTCGCGCAGCGTGACACCGAAGCGTTGAACAAGAGCTTCAAGGATCGGAATAAATCCGTCCCTATCCGCTGCATTGGCGTTTGGGACACGGTCGGGGCGTTGGGCGTGCCGAAAAGCGTCGTGACGCAGTATTGGCAGCCTTGCGAGGAAACATACCGATTGTACGACACCACGCTCGGGCCTCACGTTCAATATGCTTTCCAGGCCCTGGCCATCGACGAACGCCGGGCCTTGTTCGAGCCCGTGCTGTGGAACACCACCAAGGATCCGGCTCCCGGTCAGGTGGTTCGCCAGGTCTGGTTTGCCGGCGTGCATGCCGATGTCGGCGGCGGCTATCCCGAGCACGGTCCGGCGGATCTCTCCTTCTTGTGGATGTTGGCGCAGGTCGAGCCTCTGCTGGCCTTGGATCGGCTCGGGATACCCGATGAGCTCGATACCACCCAGGCCTATGCCAAGGGCACGCTGAACGATTCGTTCAAGGGTCTGCTGAAGCTGGGCGGCGAGAAGCGCCGCTCGGTCGGGCCGGGGGCGAACCAGTATGTGCACGAAACGGCACTGCTTCGCATGGATTATCGCGGCTATCCGATCAATCCGGACTTCGACTTCGCGGCGCTTCCAGTCTGGGGCCGCGACAGTTTTGAGAAAAACTACGAATGGTCGGTCACCAAGCCATGTCCGCCCTGGCCGCCGCTGCCGGGGCGCAAGCCGGGCGTCTGCGCTAAGGTGGTGAAGTGGCTGGAGGGGAGTTGAGCGCACCGTTTGATCCCGGTCCCGCGGGCGGCTAGTTTACCCGCCGACAGGACAAGGGGGAGACTCGATGTGATGCAGCAATTAGGACGAACATGCGCGATGGCCGTGGGGCTGCTGCTTGTGGCGGTTTCGGTGTCTTCCGCACAGATCAACCCGTTCCGTAGCAGCAGCCGGGCCACCGGCCTCAGCAATGCCGATGTCGGAATGCTGTCCACCACCACCGGCCTCGTGAACAGGAAGGAGCCGGTCAAAGTCGGCGACACCGAGGATTGGAGCAACCCGGCCAGCGGAAATTCCGGGAAGGTGACGGTGACGCGGTTGTTCCATTACAATGGCATGGAGTGCCACGGCCTGCGATACGATATCTCTATCAAGGCATCGAACACCCAACGGACCTACAACACGGATTGGTGCAGGACGAAGTCGGGGGAGTGGAAGATCAAGAGCTGACAGCATGCGCGATTGGCTCCCCCGTACGCCGTCGTGACGTGCGGGGGCGGCGCGAATGGCGTCAATCCGGTACGGCTAGCCGAACGGACACCGGACAGTGATCGGAAATCCGGTCTTTCATGACCGGATCGGTCTCCCGGAAGGTCAGGACCCGCAGCGTGTCCGGCTTCAGCCACGAAGCCGCCGCGCCACCCGCCAGAATATGGTCGATGAAGCTCTCATTGCCCCAGCAGGGGGAACTGTGACCCTCCGTCGCGCGAGCCAGCGGCGCGGCCTGGCGTAACGACGCTATCAGCGCATCCTTCCCATCCATCGAGCGGTTGAAGTCTCCCAATACAAGGAATGGAACGCCCTCCTGCTGCCGCGCGGCGATCCACGCGGTGAGCGCGGGGACTTGCGAACCCAGTTCCATGCAAGCCTTGTCCCGCGCTTTTTGCAGCGGCTTGTCGCGGCAGCCCTTCTTCAGGTGAATTGCCAGAATGCGCAAATCGGCCGAACCGAAGTGCAGCGTGATATCCGCCCCGCTGCGAAGGTGGCTCAGCGCAAGGTCAGTCACGTCGGGATTGGCGTCGTAACGCAAGCCCCGGCGGACGACGATCCCGACCCGCTGCACGACATGGTCGCGCGTCATGTGGATCGAGTACTGATCGCGCGGGAACAGCTTCGCCGCCGCGCCCCATCCATCCACCTCCTCGATCGCCACCACATCGGCGCTGAGTTCCCGCGCATACGTCGCCAGAACATCGAAATCCTCCGCGGACCGCGGGACGACGTCCGCTGGCAAACCCCGATCGCCGGCCTGGCGTGTGGTGAGCCAATCGAGGTTCCATGTCGCGATCTTCACATCGGCGGCGCGCCCGGGAATCGGGAGGAGAAGGATCAGCAGGATCAGGACGCGCATAATGAGGATCTCATACCAGTCCGCGTTGAGTTTGACACATCGGCACGGCCTCTCGACCATCATGGCGGGCGCAGGCCCGCCATCCACGCCTTTGTTTACGCAGGGAAAAGGCGTGGATGCCGACCTTCGTCGGCATGACGGGGAGGCACCGCCAGAGAGTCGCTCCCATGGCGGGCGGCAAAGGTTGTGACCGCCCCGGCACCTTTGCACAGTGCCGAACCGAAAAGGTTAAGATCGCGATGATTTGCCGCTACGCGGCGACCGCTTCCACCTCTGCCCGCGCCGCGTCCAGGCACGCCTCCACCGCCTCACGCAGCGAACTGGCATAGGCGTCGGCACCCATCGCCGCGCGAAGCCGATCATCCGTCAGGATCGGTTGGTCTGCGGGCCATAGCCCGACCAGCAGGCGCGCCGATGGAAGGCGCTGCCGCAGGCGGCGCAGCATGTACCGCAGATGCGACGGCGCATCGCCGATATCCAGGTAGCAAAGGCATACCATCGCTACCCCGTCCGCCTCCAGGCACCCGATCCGCCCGCGCGAAACCGCGGCGTGCGGCAGCACCCGCGCCTTCAGGCCGTTCTTGTGCAGCAACTGCGACAGCATGCTCGCCGCCGCCTCATCCAGCGGGCCGCGCCCGGCGATGCACAGCACCGGCGCCGAACCGCGCCACGCCGCCGGCAGGGTTTCGCGGGATAGTTTCTCCGGCGGCGGATGTTTCGGCAGGTCCTGCTCCTTGCGTGTGGGAGCGGCCGGGTCATCGGTGGTGCTTTTCGATTTCGGCTCCCGGTCCTCGTGTTCGTCCAGGTCCTCGATCAGGTTGTGCATCGCCTCCTTGATGCGGTCCAACTGAAGCTCGGTCAGCACCCCGCGCGCGGCATCGATCGTCGCCAGACGCAGGCCCTTCAGCGCGACCTCGTCATAATAGGATGACAGGGGACGGTCGCGAAGCAGGTTCTCGGCCTGGCCGTGGGCTTCGTCGGGGTCGCCGGCCAGCATGCGCTGGTAGAAGCTTTCCACCGGCGTCAGCGCCGGGCGATCGCCGAGGATCACATCCAGGAACTCCAGCCGCTCCACATGGCGGCCGAGCACGACCAGGCACAAGGTCAGCGGCGTGGACAGGATCAGGCCGATGGGACCCCATAGCCATGTCCAGAACGTGGCGGAAACGATGACGGAGAACGGCGACAGGCCGGTGCTGTGGCCATACAGCAGAGGCTCGATGACCTGGCCGATGATCCCCTCGATGCCGACATAAAGGCCCGCGGTCCACAGCATCATCGACCAGCCGGGACTGACCGCGGCGGCCAGCGCCAGCGGAAAGATCGCGGCCAGCGGCGCGCCGATATAGGGCACGAACCGCAGCAGCATCCCGATGGCGCCCCACAGCAGCGGCGACGGCACACCAATGAGCATCAGCCCCAACCCGGTAATCAGGCCGAACGCCGCGTTGACCCCGAGCTGGCTCAAGAAGTACCGCGACAGCCGCCGCGCGGCGTCGTTCATCGCGGCGGTCGTGCGGTGGAGGTCGGACGACCCGAACAGCCGGATCAGCCGGTCGCGCAGATCCTCGCGCTGCAAAAGCACGAAGACGGCGACGATCAATACGATCGTGGTGCTGTAAAGCGGATCGACGATCGGCGCGATGACCCGCTCGGCAAGCTGCACGGGGGTTGGATCCGGTTCATGGATTTCCACCGACATCGGCTTCTGATCCGCCGCGGCTCGGGATTTCGGTTGCGGCGGGGGTGGCGGATTGAGCTGCTGGCCCAACCGGCGCATGAACGGACCTGTTTCGGACAGCGCGAAACTTTGCACCGCTTCCACTTTGCTGCGGATCGTCGCGGCATATTCCGGCACCTCCTGCGCCAGATCGGCGATCTGGCTGCCAATCAGCGTGCCGGCGGCGAGAATGATACTGAGCGCGAGCAGAACGGCGACCAGAACGGATGGCACCCGCCCGAGACGGATGCGCCGCAGCAGGTTGACCAGCGGTGCCAGCAGGAAGGACAGAAGGACGGCCAGAGTGATCGGGATCAGCACGGTACGTCCGAGATACAGTCCCGCGACCACAACCACACCGACGGCAAGGGTCAGCAGACCGCTGAGGCCGGGCGTTTCAGCAGGCGGAACCGAGGCCGGCCGCCGCTCCGTCACATCCTCTGCCATGCGCTCCGCCTCGTACATAACGGAGCCTCAACGCCCCGTTGGCCCGCTCGTTCGTGTCACATTATGCTTGCACGAATGATCTCGCGTGCCGACTGCCCGGATGCAAGGCAAGTGGCGTTGATCACGGCGAGGCGAAAGCCGCCCGGCGGCATCGAATGGCTGGCCGGGTCCCGGTCGTCATGAAAGGTGATCTGGATGCTTGATACGCCGTCCAGGCCAAGCGCCCGCTCGACGACCTGCGCCGGAGGGTGGCGGTAGCGCCGGCCGTGCGGGCCGAACAGCACGACGCTGTAACCGTCGATGCGATCGGTGTCACGGTAGTCCCATCGCCCGGAGGCGTACAGGCCGACGACAGCCTCCATCCAGCCCGGACCGTACAGGTCCGGCCATTGATCGGCGAAGCGCAGATGCGCCTCGATGATGCGGCCGCCGATGGTCTCGAAGTTCGCCATGCCGTTGTAGCCGCCCAGGTGCTTGCGCGACCAGGCGCCGCACCAGTCCTCGATTTCCGGCATCGCTTCGGCGTGGATGTGCCAGTAGTCGAACGTGCCGCCCGGAGCGGTGACCCCCGTGGTGTGCCGCCACCAGACCGGATTGCCGTCCACCAGCGCAAGGTCGGTGCTGACATGCGGGCCGGCCAGCAGCGTGCTCCAGAAATGCCCGCCGGTCAGGGCGGCGCGATAGCCCTCCTCGTTGTCAATCACCCGGCTGCCGGCGCCCATGCCGCGCAGGTTGATCATCGGCTTGGAGAACACCGGAAACCGCGGCGGCATCACGCCATGCGGGGCGGCCTCCAGCCCCTGCGATAACGCCACCGTCAGCTTGTCATAGACCCACCGGTGCGCCGGATAGAGCGGCCACGCCCGCACATCGTCCGTCGGAATCAGCACGTCATCCGGACACCGGACGTGCTCGAAATATTGCCGCCGCCACACGTCCCGCTCGAAGATCGGCATTGCCTACGCCGGCACCGGGGCGTCCGGGTGCAGCAGCCCTTCGTTCCGCAAATCCGACCACAGTTCCGGCGGGATTTTCAGTGTGAACAGCGGCAGGTTCTCATTGAATTCGGCGGCGCTGCGCGGACCGGGGATCACCGAGGCCACGACCGGATGGGCCAGCGGGAATTGCAGCGCCGCCGCTGCCAGCGGCACGTTGTGCGCCTGGCAGACGGTTTCGATCCGCCGCACGCGTTCGACAATCTCCGGCGGCGCGGGCGCGTAGTTCCAGGTATCGCGGCCGGCCAGGATGCCGGAGTTCAGCGGGCCGCCGATGACCAGCGACGTGCCGCGCCGCTCGCACAGCGGGATCAGGTCGTCCAGCGGACCTTGTTCCAGCAGCGTGTAGCGGCCGGCGAGCAGGAAGGCGTCCCAGTCGCCGAATTCCAGCGCCTCGATCAGAACTTCCTTCTCGTTCACCCCGATGCCGATGGCGCTGACCACGCCGGCGCGGCGGAGTTCCTCCAACGCCCTGTAGCCGCTATCGCGCAGCACTTTCAGATACTGCGCGTTCAGTTCCGCGCCGTGCTGGTAGGCGCCGATATCGTGAACATAAAGGATGTCGATACGGGCGAGGCCGAGTCGCTGGTAGCTGTCCTCGACCGAACGCAGGATGCCATCATAGGAATAGTCATAGACCACCTGAAACGGCATCGGCGACAGCCGCCCGTCCGGCGATGGGGCATTGTCGGTCTTCGGCCGCAGCAGACGGCCGACCTTGGTGGAGAGCACGAAGCTGTCCCGGTCGTGGTCGCGCAAAGCGTCGCCGGTGCGGTGTTCGGCCGCGCCGACGCCGTAGAACGGAGCCGTATCGAAGTAGCGCACGCCGGCCTCCCATGCGGCGGAGACGATGGCCTGGCCCTCGGTCTGGGAGATCTTGAAGCGGCTGCCGCCCATGGTGGCCGTGCCCAGGCCCAAAGTGGTGACTTGCAGTTTGGTGCGGCCGATCTGGCGCTTTTCCCGCATGTGGAAGCTCCTTCATGCTGTTGGTCGGGACATTGGGGGGCTTCCGCCCCTGGTGCAACCGGCGTTGCGCTTTCCCGTTCGCAGGTGCAACGCGTAACACGGTTATCTGAACCGAACCGCCGGGTCGCGGCGGCTGTTGCCGCGGCAATGAACAGGGAGGCGGAAGATGCCGCAGAACCGTGGCTAACGTTGCGTGACGCCAAGAACACCTGATAGGACGTCAGGCGACGCACCACCCCACCGGGAGCCTGCCCGCATCATGCCCACCGCCATTGGACGCTACACCGGCCTCATCGCTCCGCTGCTCCTTGTCACCGCCTGTAGCTGGGACCATGGTCAGCACCGCACGGCCGAGCTTTTGAACGATCGGCTAGAGGCCACGCTGCAGCCGGACATCACCGCAGGGCGCGCGGCTTTGCAGCCGCTGCCGAACGGGGCACTGGTCACTCTGCTCGGCAACTCGGATTTCCGCGATCAGATCGATGCTCAGGACAACCGGGTGCGCGAGGTCCGAGCCAGCGTTGTCCAGGGCCTGTTGGATCCAAGCCTGATCCGCATCGCCGTCGCGGATACGTCGAGCCTGACCGTCGAGCAGCGGGCGACCCGGGTGCATAACGTGGCCCAATATTTCCGCGACAACGGCCTCGCGCTATCGCTTTTGCCGGAAGGTCAGGCGCCTGCGCTTCCCTCGGGTACGGCAGTAGCGCCGGCTCCTCAGGGTGTGACGGTTACGCTGCTGCTTGACTGCCCGGCCCACCGCCAGCCGGATAACTGGAATTACTTGCCGCCGATACCGTCCTGCCACTGAGGGGTTTTCCGGCGGCGATACGCCTACCGCGCCCCGTGCCAGGTCCGGCCAACCCGGACAACGAAGCCGGCTGCCGTTATACGCATTCTGCGGGCAGCGTATAACGATCTCGCTTCGAGGTCGTCGGCCTGTTATACGTGTATCGCGATCTGCGTATAACGACCGGGCACGGCAGAATGGCTTCCGATCTTCCCCTGATGGTGCAGACTGCCTATGCCGAACTCCTTGACAGGACGGTTGCGGCTGCTTTCGACGAGGCCTTTCCGGCCGAGGGGGTGTTTACCGCAAAGACGCTGCGCGGTCGGCGCTATGCGCGGCGTGCTCGTTGGCACTGTGGCTTATCAGACCTATCCTGCCTTGCTGGGCTGCCGTCTCCCTGCCGCCCTCATGCAAACACTGGATGTCGATATCGCTCAGTTTGCCGAAGTCTCCGCGGCAGTGGAGGATACGACACGCCCCATGTTGGATGTGCTGCGGCTGGTGGATTCAACCTTCCGCCCGGTGCCGCATATCGATCCTAAGCGCACCGTCTCTTACATGGCGGCCTCTTCCTTGCGAGTCGATTTCCTAACACCGTATCGAGGGCGAGACACCGAAGAGCCGCGGAAGCTGCCGGCCCCGGGGACCGATGCGCAACCGTTGCGTTTCCTCGATTTCCTGATTCGGGACCCGGAGCAGGCTGTGTTGTTGCACGCGGAGGGAATCCTCGTTTCGGTGCCGGCGCCGCAACGCTTTGCCCTGCACAAGCTGATCGTCGCACGCCGGCGGCGGGAAGGCGATCCGAAGCGGGACAAGGACATTTTTCAGGCTCAAGCGCTGGTCAACGTTCTGATCGACCGCCGGCCGAACGAGCTTCGCGACGCGTGGTCGGAAGCTTTTGCGCGCGGGCCAACCTGGCAGCGCTTGCTCGGCGAGGGCGCGGGACTCCTCCTTCCTGCGACTCGCGACGGGTTGCTTAAAGCCGTTGGGGCTCCGCGTGCCGTGGTGCCGGGACTTGACCTTGCATTTATCCCGGGCCGGGTCAGGTACGACGCCAGCCAGGATGAAATACGCTTTTTCGCATCTGCCGGAAAGGAAGTCTTGCCTTGTATTGTCGACCGGGGCCTCCTGGAGGTTAAAGTCGGCAGACCGCTCGAACCACGGGAGTGTTTATCTGTATTTCGCGAGTATCGGAGCGAAATCGAGGGGGCGATGCGGGGCAGGTATCTCACCCGGCCGATCGGCGCGACAGGAGAGGTTCGCCTGGGTCCAGCGGACATCGTCTAATCGGACGTGATCGCCTCCCGCGTCACCTCCACCGTCCCGTTCCCGTGCAGCCGCACCAGGTTCACCGTTTTCGCCAGGTCCGGGGATCCGGAGTAATACGCCGGCACCGTCACACCGGTCCCGACCCTGGCCGCCCGGTTCCAGTGCCCGAGTGCCAGATAATCCGCCCCGGTTGCCTCGATCTCCGCGTTGCTGATCAGCCAGGACGGGCGCAGCGGTGGCACGCCGTCGTCCTCGTAATGGCCGTGCGCCAGGGCCAGGTGCCAACGCGCCGAGCGCGGCTTCGGCGATCGCAACGGCGCCATGTCGTTGTAATCGACATGCGCATGGCCCCAGACCTCCAGATCATGGTCCGGGAAATGCACCGCCAGTGCGTGCGTTACGCCGATGATATGGACATGCGCCAGACGATCCAGGCCGCCGCGCCGCCAGACCGTGTCCGGCGCCGCCGGGTCATGATTCCCCGGCAGAACGATCACCTGTCCCGGCGCATCCCGCAAAAGTGCTGCGGACCGGGCGATAATCGCGTCCGGCTGGCGGTTGCTGTCGAATACATCGCCGGCGAGCAGGGTGTAATCCGCCCGATGCAGTCTCGCCGCGTTCAGCACGGCCCGCAGGCTGGCCGTGCCGTCGGCGCCGTGCTGCGGGTTATCGTCAACATGCAGGTCGGAACTGTGCACAACCACGATCTCTGACGCCAAGGCCGCCACCCGTCCCATCATCGCCCGGACTCTGATCGGCGCCGCGCCGGTCCGTCAACCGCCATTGGCCGGACCGGCCTCTCGGGGCTAGCGTGAGGGAAACCATCACCCGTAGGAAGGACACACGATGATCGACCTGCATTACTGGCCGACTCCCAACGGCAAGAAGGTCACGATCCTGCTCGAAGAGGCGGCCATCCCCTACCGGATCGTTCCGGTGAATATCGGCCGTGGCGACCAGTTCACGCCTGAATTCCTGAAGATGAACCCGAACCACCGCATGCCGGTCCTGGTCGATACCGCTCCGGTTGGCGGCGGGGATCCCTTGGTGGTGTTCGAGTCCGGCGCCATCATGCTGTATCTCGCGGAGAAAGTCGGGCGCTTCTATCCGCAGGATCTGCGCGGCAAATACGCCGTGACGCAATGGGTGATCTGGCAGATGGCGAACCAGGGCCCGAAATCGGGGGAGTGCGGTCACTTCCGCCGCCTCGGGGACAGGCAGGGCGACCAGTCCTACGCGGTGCGGCGCTTCACCGACGAGGTCAACCGGCTCTACGGCGTGCTGAATAACCGTTTATACGAAAGCAGATATCTCGCGGGCGACGCCTACACGATCGCCGACATGATCAGCTACCCGTGGACCGTGAACTGGCAGGGCCAGGGCCAGGACATTGAGGAATTCCGTTACGTCAAGCGCTGGCAGGAGGAACTCGCCGCCCGCCCCGCGGTGCAGCGCGGCATGGCCGCCGGAGCGGAGCTTTCGGAAGATCCGTCTAAACTGTCGCCGGAGGAACAGGAGCGTCGGGCGCGAATCATGTACAATCAGCGCGCCCGCCCGGTTCCGGGGGATTGATCGGCATGGCCGAACTGGAATGCTTCTTCGACTGCTCCAGCCCGTGGACCTATTTCGCTTTCGAGTCGCTGCTGCGGATGCAGGACGACATCGGAGTCAGTATTCGGTGGCGGCCGATCCTTGTCGGCGGCGTGTTCAACGCCGTCAATCCCAGCGTTTACCAAACGCGGGAGAAACCCGTCCCGGCCAAGGCAGCCTATGCTGAGAAAGACCAGCGGGATTGGGCGCGATACCTCGGGATCCCGATACTGTACCGGCCAACGGTTTTCCCGGTGAACAGCGTCAGGGCGATGCGCGCCTGCATCGTGCTGGAGCCGGAAGGCAACCTGGTTCGCTTCGCCCGGGAAGTGTTCAAGGCCTATTGGATCGATGACCAGGATATCTCGCAAGTCGCAGTTTTGACGGCGCTTTGCGACAAGCTGGGCTTCGATCCCGTCAGCCTGCTCGCCGCGGCCGATGCGCCTGCCGCCAGGGACGCCCTGCGGGGCAATACCCGGGAGTTGACCGAGCGCGGCGGGTTCGGTTCGCCCACTATCTTTGTGGGCGAGGACGATATGTATTTCGGCAACGACCGTATGCCCCTGATCAGGGACGCGGTGCTGCGCCGGCGCGGAGCCGTCGGCCCGGACGGCTGCGCATAGCCGCCCGGGCCACTGGTTCAGGCATGGTGATGGATGAACGCGCCGTTCGTGTCCGCGTGATAGTTCCACCAGTGATTGCTGGTGCCTGTCGTGCTGGCGGCCGTGGTCGTGTCGGTGGCCGCCGTGATTGTCGCCACTGTTGGCGTTGGCGTCGTCGTCCCGGAGACGACCGAAGCCACGGTGGGTGTGGTGTCCCCGGTGCTCGCCGTCATGTCGGTGCCGGCTGTCGTCGTTGTGCTGGCGGTTGTATCGGTCGTCGTCGGCGCAACGAATGTCGGTCCGGTGGAGGCCGTGCTGGTGCTCGTGTTGCCGGCCACCGTTGTGCTGTTGACAGTCGCGTTGTCGCTGTTGGCGGTTGAGGCCGTCACTCCGGCGCCCGGTGTGGAACCGGCCGTCACGTTGAAGCTGTAGGAACCGTCGCTGGAAATCTCCCACGGCACGGCCGAGCTCGACGGCTGCGGCCCGCCGTCGAGGCTGGCGCCCATGACGTAGAGATTGCGGTCCTCGGTGTCGATCGCCCATGGGCCGCCGGTTGCCGGAAGTCCGGGCGTTCCGGCCGGGTAGAAGCCGCCGATGAGATCGTTGAGGAACGTTACAGTGACCGTGTGATTTCCGGGGCCGAAATTGCCGGAAACGTCGAACTCCTGTTGCTGGCCCTGAGAAACGACAGCGCTCGTGGTTTGCGTGCCGCCAATCTGCTGGCCATCAACCGCAACGGTGAACTGCGCGTCGCCGTCGTAAGGATCCTCCGCCATGTTCAAAACCAGCGTGTCGGTTCCGCTGCCGATCGCCACCGGTGAGGGGGTGGTTGTGGGCGTGGAGGGCGCGCCGGCGGGTATCGGCGTCGTATCGTTGACTGTATAGACAGCGTTGCCAAGGATATCGCCACCTGTCGAATTAGGCGGATACAGCGGCGACTGGTAGATCGGCGTTGTCGTGTTCGAAACGGTCTGGCCGTCGTAGGTCACCCCGTCGACATAAGATTCCGGTCGCCGCTCGTTCCGGGATACAGAAAGTTGTTGGCGAACGTTACCGTAACATTATGCGGTCCGGGAGCCCGGTTGTCCAGAAAGGTAAACGTTTCGTCCTGGCCGGCCGAGTGTGATGCGGTCGCGGTTTGCAGTCCGCCAATCTGTTGCCCATCGACATTGACTGTGAACTGGGCATCCACGCCCTGCGCCTGATCTTCGGAAACATTCAGCACAATCGAATCGGAACCGGAACTAATAATATTATTGCTTGTCGATCCGGACATGCAAGCCCTCCGCTGCAATTTCAGGCGAATACGATGACCCGGCGCCGGGCAAGCGGGGCACTAACAGCGGGTCGAGGGCGTCACAACGGCTTTCGGCCGTTATCGAGGCGGCATGAAGGATTTTCGTAGTTCTGCGCAGTGGATAAGCGGAGCGGCGGAGACTGATTTCCTAAGAATGTATCGAAAGGAAATAATCGGGGCCGTAGCGTTCGGCCCCGGGCCCCGCTGACCTAGACGGCTTCGGCCGAGAACCGGCGCGGCGCGCAGCACGAGCAGCCGCCGGCATGGCGGCTGGCCGGGGCCGGACCGGTGTCCTCCCGCTCGCCGCCGCCGATGGCGGCCAGGGTCAGCAGGCGCGGCGCCGGTTTCCCGCAATCGGGGCAGGGCTGCGGACGGTCGAATTCGGCCATCGGGCGGAGTTCGGAGAACGGCCCGCAATCCTCGCATTCATATTCATACGTCGGCATTCAGTCGCTCCTGAGTCGGGTGGCAGCAGTTTGCCACCGACGGGTCCGCGCGGCTACCGGCGGGTTGCCCATCAGCCGATCAGGCTCCATGTTTCCGATCAAGATGACTTCAAGGACGCCCGCATGAACGGACAGGTCGACCTGACACAGTTCGCCCAGGAGAAATACGCCGTCGGCCAGCCCGTGCCGCGCAAGGAAGATCCGACGCTCTTGCGCGGGGAGGGGCGATATTCGGACGACGTCAATCTTCCCGGCCAGGCCTATGCGGTGATGGTGCGGTCCAGCACCGCGCACGGGATCATCCGTTCGATCGACACCGAGGCGGCGAAGGGGATGCCCGGCGTGCTGGCGGTGCTGACCGGCCGGGACCTCGTGCAGGCCGGCTTGGGGACCATGCCGAAGGGCATGTCGTTCAAGATGCGCGACGGCGGCGATATGCCGAAACCGGAGCAGCCGATACTCACCACCGACAAGGTGCGGTTTGCCGGGGACCCGATCGCGGTGGTGGTGGCGGAGACGGCGAAGCAGGCGAAGGACGCGGTGGAGGCCGTGTTCGCCGACATCGACACACTGCCGGCGGTCACCGATGCCGCCGCCGCCGCCGCGCCCGGCGCTCCGCTGCTGCATGATGCGACACCCGGCAACGTGGTGCTGGATTTTCATCACGGTGACACCGCGGCGGTGGAGGCTGCGTTCGCCAAAGCCGCGCATGTGACCCGGCTGTCGATCCGCAACAGCCGCGTGGTGGTTTGTCCGATGGAGCCGCGATCCGCCATCGGCGCGTTCGACCGCGATACCGGGCGCTGGACGCTGCATCTTGGCTGCCAGGGCGTGTTCGGCATGCGCCAGCTTCTGACCGGACCGCTGAAGGCGCCGGTGGAGAAGATCCGCGTGCTGACCGGCCATGTCGGCGGTTCGTTCGGGATGAAGGCGTCCTGCTATCCGGAATATCCGGTGATCCTGTACGCGGCGCGCCTGCTCGGCCGCCCGGTGAAGTGGACGGACGAGCGCAGCGAAAGCTTCCTGTCCGACAGCCATGGCCGCGACCACGACATGCAGCAGGAAATCGCGCTGGATGCGGACGGGCGGATCCTGGCGCTGCGGGTGTCGGGTTACGGCAATATCGGCGCCTACCTGTCCAACGCCGGGGTGCTGCAGCCCACCGGCAATATCGTGAAGAACACCATCGGCGTGTATGCGACCCCGCTGCAGGAGGTTTCCGCCAAGGCGGTCTTCACCAACACGACTCCCGTCGGCGCCTATCGCGGCGCCGGGCGGCCGGAGGGGAACTATTACATCGAGCGGCTGCTCGATACCGCGGCGCGGGAGATGGGGATTGACCGCGCGGAAATCCGCCGCCGCAACCATATCCAGCCGGAGGCGCTGCCGTACAAGACTCCGGCCGGCACCGTGTATGACAGTGGCGACTTCCCGGCGATCCTGGACAAGGCTCTGGCGCTGGCGGACTGGGACGGGTTTGCCGCGCGGAAGCGGGAGAGCGCCGGACGCGGCAGGCTGCGCGGCATCGGCATCGGGCAATATCTCGAGGTGACCGGCCCGCCCGCGCCGGAGATGGGCGGCATCCGGTTCGAGGACGACGGATCGGTGACCTTGATCACTGGCACGCTGGATTACGGCCAGGGGCACGCCTCGGCGTTCGCCCAGGTGCTGGCGTCGCGTTTGGGCATCCCGTTCGAGGCGATCAACCTATTGCAGGGGGACTCGGACGAGCTGCTGGCCGGCGGCGGCACCGGCGGGTCGAAGTCGCTGATGGCAAGTGGCACCGCGATCGTCGAGGCGGCGGAGTTGGTGCGGGAGAAGGGCCGCAAGATCGCCGCGCATGTGCTGGAGGCGGCGGAGGCGGACATCGAGTTTGAAATCGTTCGTGGCGGCGGCCGATTCCGCATCGCCGGCACCGACCGCGCCATCGGTTTGATGGATCTGGCCGAACGGCTGCGGGACGGGGTGAGGCTCCCGGAGGGGGTGCCGGAGACGCTGTCGGTGTCCCACGTTGCCGAAAGCCCTCCATTTGCCTACCCGAACGGCTGTCATGTGGCCGAGGTCGAGGTCGATCCGGAAACCGGCGTGTCCGAGGTCGTATCATACTGTATGGTCAACGACTTCGGTGTGATCGTGAATCCGCTGCTGGTAGAGGGGCAGGCGCATGGCGGGATCGTCCAGGGCATCGGCCAGTGCTTTCTGGAGCATGTCGTTTATGACGAGAACGGCCAGCCGCTGACGGGATCATACATGGACTACGCTCTGCCGCGGGCGAACGATGCGCCGTTCTTTACATTCACGTCGCATCCGGTGCCGGCAAAGACGAACGTGCTGGGATCGAAAGGGTGTGGCGAGGCTGGCTGTGCCGGCTCGATGCCGGCGGTGATGAACGCGCTGGTGGATGCGCTTTCGGTTTACGGGATCAGGCACATCGATATGCCGGCCACGCCGCTGCGGGTGTGGGAGGCGATCCGGGCGGCGGGGGGATCTTAAAGCGCCGGCGTTCCGGCCGTTGCGTTTGTGTCATGGTCGGGCTTGGCCCCATGGCTATCAGGATAACGGGCAGCGAGAGAAAAGATTGGCGGGGCGTCGTCCTTTCATCGTCATGGCCCGGCTTGGGCCACCTGTCGCGGCAGGTGCGGGAAAAGGTGGCCCGGACAAGCGGGGCCATGACGAAGACGGAGAATGCGGCGCTCCGCACTCTGCCTTGTCCTGATAGCTATGGGGCTTGGCCCGGCCACGACACAAAAAGAAGGGCAGTCGCCAAATTCATCACGACGCATCCTCCATCCGAACCCCCGGGTGGAAATGCGCGTAGACCCGTCGTGCCGTTTCGCGGCTGATCCCGGGTGCCGCTTCCAGGTTGGTCAGCCCGGCCATTTTCACCCCGCGCGCTGAACCGAAGTGATTAAGCAGCGCCCGTTTCCTCGCGGCACCAATCCCCGGGATTTCGTCCAGTTCGCTTTGGTGAATCGCCTTTGACCGCCCCGACCGGTGAGTTGTAATCGCGAAACGATGGGCCTCATCGCGCAGGCGCTGCAAGAAATATAGCACCGGGTCGCGCGGCGGCAGTTGAAACGCCTCCGTGCCGTCCGTGTGGAACCATTCACGTCCCGCATCGCGATCCGGCCCCTTGGCGATCGCAACAACCTTCACGTCCTGCACCCCCAGATCGGCCAGCACGTCGCGGGCCGCGGTCAATTGTCCCGCCCCGCCGTCGATCAGCACCAGATCCGGCCATTCCGACGCGGGGGCGCCATCCGCCTGTTCCTTCTGTGCGCGAGTGAAACGCCGCTGCAGCATCTCCCGCATCATCGCGAAATCGTCCCCCGGCGTTATCGGCCCGCGTATGCCGAATTTGCGGTAGGCGGATTTCAGGAACCCCTCCGGCCCGCTGACGATCATCACGCCGTAGGGGTTGGTGCCCATAATGTGGGAGTTGTCGTAGACCTCGATCCGGCAGGGTGTTTTGGGCAGCTTGAAAAGCTGTTCGACGCCCTCCAGCAGTTTTGTCTGCCCGGCAGACTCCGCCAGTTTGCGTTCCAGCGCCTCGCGCGCATTGGATTCCGCGTGCAGCACGACCGCCCGCTTCTCGCCGCGCTGCGGCAGGCTGATTTCGACCTTGCGAGCTGCTTTCAGCGACAAAGCCTCGGCGATCAGCTCGTGTTCCGGCAGTTCGGTATTGACCAGCAGCAGCGGCGGAGGTGGCTTGTCGTCGTAAAACTGCGGAATGAAGGCGCTGAGGACTTCGGCGGTCTCCTCGGCCGAGGGATGAGCCGGATAGAACGCGCGGTTGCCGTTGTTGCGGCCGCCGCGGATGAAGAACACCTGGATGCAGGTTTGGCCGGCGTGCTGCCACGCGGCGATGACGTCGGCATCCGACAGGCCGGCCGGGTTGATCACGTCGTTGCCCTGCACGAACGTCAGCCCGCGGATGCGGTCGCGCACCGCGGCGGCGCGTTCGAACTCCAGGGTGGCGGCAGCACGTTCCATCTCCGCCGCCAGTTCCTGCTGCACGCTGCCGGCGTTGCCGGCCAGGAACGCCTTTGCCTGGTGCACCAGCTTGGCGTAGTCGGCCGCCTCGATCCGGCCGACGCAGGGGGCGGAGCAGCGCTTGATCTGGAACAGCAGGCAGGGGCGGGTGCGCGCCGAGAACACCGTGTCGGCGCAGGACCGCAGCAGGAACACGCGCTGCATGGCGGTGACCGTCTGGTTGACTGCCCAGGCCGAGGCGAATGGCCCCCAGTAGCTGCCTTTGCGGGTTTGCGCCCCGCGATGCTTGGCGATCTGCGGGTAGGGGTGGTCCTCGGTCAGCATCAGCCACGGGTAGGACTTGTCGTCGCGCAGGATGATGTTGAAGCGGGGTTTCAGGCGCTTGATCAGGTTGGCTTCGAGCAGCAGCGCCTCGGCTTCGGTGTGCGTCGTGACGATTTCCATCGCGACGGTCTCGGAGACCATGCGCCTCAGCCGCTCCGGCAGGCGGCCGATCTGGGTGTAGGAGAGGACGCGGCGCTTGAGGGAGCGGGCTTTGCCGACGTAGAGGGCGTCCCCCTTGGCATCCAGCATGCGGTACACGCCGGGGTTGGCCGGCATGGTCAGCAGCGCGGTCTCGATGACGGTGACACCTTTGGCGGCATCCATGGGGGTGGCGGGCTCATTGGTGGTTGGTTTTGGCATTTGGCCCGTTGGCGGGCGGGGCGCAATGCGGTGGAGGCCGATCGCCCGCCACGCCGATATTAACGGTGCGCGATCACTCCGCGGCCGGCCTGGATTCGATCCGGTCGGCCATGACGTACGGGTCGATCTCGACGTGCAACACGCCGACCAGGGCGGTTGGCACGCGGCGGCGGCCGACAAGCCGCATTTCGAGCAGGCCGAACGCTTCAAGCTTGGCCAGGGTCCGCAGCAGGTTTGGTTCTGCGCGATTGGTCAGTCGCGCGAGCTCGGCCACGGATTGCGGCTTCGCGTCGCGGATCGTGCGCAACAGCATCCGGTTGTCGGGGGTGAGGAGGCGGAGCAGCGCTTCGGCCGACTCGATGCTTGGTAGCGCCGCATCGGATGGCGGGGCCAGTTCGCCGCGGGCGACGGCTCGCATTTCCTGCTCAAGGGCATTCATGGCCTGAATCTTCATGGTGCGTTCCTTTCTGTCGTGTCGCTCTCCCGCAGGACCGTTTCCTTGATGCCCAAGCCGGTCAGTGTCCGCCGGACCTCCGCGAAAAAATCAGCCAGCAGTTGGTCGGCGCCGTGAAAAGGGTAGGGACGGCCTTCATCGTCGCCCGTGCGATGCCAATGGTCATGCTCCCGCGGCGGTTTTCGATAGCGGCTGCCCTTCGATGGCACACCGTGAGCGTTGTCAAACCCCATCAACCTGCGGCCCTCGGGGTCATGCAGTGTGAATGCGTAGCGCAGGCCGTGCGGCCGCTCGGCAGTTGGCGTGCCGCGCTTGATTTCGAACTTGAGCCAGTATCCCTGTTCGAGATGATGAATGCGGCCATCAAACGCCAACAGGAACTCAAGGGTGTGTTCGTCGGAAATGGCCGCCTCGTGTGGTGATCATGTCATGATAGCATAACCCGGATGCGCCACACAAGAACGGGACTGGCGACGGCCCGGCATGGTCATCGCCAGATGAGCGCCGCGCCTTAGCCCGCGGTCGCCGCACGGGTCAGCGGGAGATCGAGTTCCACCCGGTCGTGCGTGACTTTCGGCGTGATGCGTCCCCTTTCCCCGCGTTCCAGGCGGATCAGGCCGTAGCCCTCCATTGTCCACAAGGTGCGCGACAGGTTGGACTTCGCCTTGCCGGTGATCCGGGCGAGTTCGTCCAGCGAACCGGGGGCCTGGTCCACGATCACCCTCAGAAGGTCGCGGTTGCCGGCGGACAGCACCTTGGCGAAGGACTCGGTGGAGGTGAACCAGACTTTGGGATCATCGGGCCCGATGCGCTGTTCGCCGCGGGCGATGGCCATGGTGCGGGCCTTCATGTCCTCGTAGCTGGCGATGCCGATTTTGAGCGTCGTCATGGGATGACTCCTCTCTCGCGCCGTCTCACCGTGGTCCGAACGTCGCCGCGTCCCGGTAGTCGTAGGGCCTGATCGTCCGCAGGCGTTGGCGATGGTCCTGCGGTCCGCCGAGCGCCTGCTTCGCCACCGGGTGGGCGTTGTCGAAGCCGACCAGCCGCTGGTTCTTTGGCCCGTGCAGGGTCAGCGAGTAGTCGAGGCCGTGCGGCTTCCCCGGCGACGACGGCACCCGCGTCACCACGAATCGGACCCAGTGGTTGCCATCCGAGTCCACGACGAGTACCTGCCCGTCGAGGTCGAGAAGCACGTCCAGGGTCGGGTCGCGGAACTGCGTCACGGTATATGGTTATCATACTGAGGCAACTCAAGCAAGCGGCGTGATCAGGGCCGATTGGGTGCCTCCCATCGGTTCGCCGTCGCTGCTGCCTTGGAGGAAGAACTGTGGTATGTGTCGTGTCGCTGCGAATCCTGAGGAGCGTCATGCACAGGCTGATTGATCAGCACCGCGCCGAGATTGTCCCGCTGTGTCGCCATTTCGGGGTGCGGCGGCTGGAGGTGTTCGGCTCGGCGGCGCGCGGTGACGACTTCGACCCGGACACCAGCGATGCTGATTTCCTGGTCGAGTTCGAGCCGAACAGCGCGTTGCCACCGCTCCAACAGTTTTTTGGCTTGGCTGACGCTCTGGAACGACTGGTGGGGCGCCGGGTCGATCTGGTGGAGAAAGGCGCGATCCGAAACCCCTTCATTCTGGCCAGCATCGAGCGCTCGCATGAGGTGGTCTATGCCGCGTGACGCCCGGGCTTTCCTATGGGACGTTCAGAGCGCCGCCGCCTCGATACTGGATTTTGTTTCCGGGCTTGATGCCCCTGCCTATGCATCAAGTGATGTGATCCACTCCGCCGTAGAACGGAAGTTTGAGATTATCGGCGAGGCGCTCAGCCAACTCGCGAAGCTGGACCCGGCATTGGCCCGGCGCATCCCCAATATGCGCGAGATAATCTCATTTCGGAATCTGCTGATCCACGGCTATGCGACAGTTGAGCACGATCGTGTCTGGCGAACCGCCCAACAGTCGCTGCCAGGACTCTGCACCGCGGTTACTGAGCTATTGGACGAACTCGGGCAATCGTGAAAGGCAGACAGACCAAACGATTGTGCATTTGGAGCAAAGGTCCCGCGATCGTATGACGGTCTTTTCATTGCCATTCGCTCGACAAATCCTTTAGTTTACTGGTAATGCGTTGCCACGTTCGCGGCGGGCAAGCTCCGCCAGGAGCAGTGATCAGATTGCTGGCGTGATTCCGCGAGCCGCCAGCAAGGTATGTACCGCAAATGGCCCTTTGCCACGCTGTTCCGATCCCCTAAGGGAATTAGACGCGTACCGTAAAACCAATCAAGGACTATCCGGAGAGCCATCCTTTTCTTTATGGATCGCCATAGATTGCCTAAGCCGTTCGAGCAGTGGGATCCATGCGGAGCGGATTAATTCCTTGGTTGCCTCCCGACGACCATTGAAAATATAACGCTCTTCGTAATCGTTTAACACTCCAACAATTCTTTGACACTCAGATATTACAGGAACAAGAGAACCGGAATATTCGTCAGGGCGCGGCTTCCACTTATAGTGGGCAAACTCATTACGTCGATTCATAATCCGGTCAATGCTGTCCCTATCTGCTTTTCCGAATGGAGGGAATCCAAGTAGTTCAAGCACAGATGTCAACTTCTGCTGTATGTCCATCCGCCTGATCAGATCTATTGCTACCTGCTCGCTTAGCCCTTTCCGCTTTACAAAACTGTGAACGATGAAGTTGATCTTGTGCTCGAAAAAAATTGCATAGAGGAGAATTGCTACCTCGTTCCGTTCGTCGTTTGTCGCTGCCAGCGCGTCATCCAACAAACCTTCAGTATAATCAGCAATATCGGCATCGAAGTTGGTCTCGGCCAGCAAAGGCACAAGCCCCTCAGCAATTTGATCGACGTTGGAAGCACTTATCTCGACTGCACCTAAGTACCCGCGCGCTAGAACCTGCTGAACGACAGTACGCAGGAATCTGTCCGCCAACGCCGAAGTGTCATTCGCGTCCTGATCGTTAGCCATTCACTTCTCTCCGCCGTGGCTTCTGTTGCGCCCTATCCTAAGCCCGAAACACGCGGCTAACAAAGCATGTCGATCTAAACTGGGTGCTGTTGATCGCAGGCACCATGCGGCACGCCCAAGATGTGCAGTTCCAGCGAGAAAATGGGGCATGTGGGCTGTGCCTACAAATTGCCTAGAACAAGTATCGGGGATTACAAATCTCGATTTTCTTGTTTGTTTTCAAAGCACAGAGACGTGATACAATGGGGAATCATAATCCCCTATTCACGTCTGTCAGATGTTGGTCTTCAATATCAACGAAACAGATCTGGCTGGTGGCGGTCTCGCCACCAGCCGATTCAACCGCCTACCCCGCCGCGTATCTCTCCCGACTCCTCGCTTCCTGCACCTTAAACTGCCCGAACCGTGGCAAAAACTTATCCCAATCGATGATATGCGCATCGATCTCCGGCCCGTCGATACAAGCGTGCTTACGCACCAGCTTCCCATCCAGCACCACCGGCACCATGCACGCCCCGCACATCCCTGTCGCATCCACCATGATCGAGTTCAAACTCGCCACAGTCTTCACCCCGAACGGCCGCGTCATCTCGCTCACCGCCCGCATCATCAGCGGCGGTCCGATCGTCACCACCTCCGCCACCTTGATCCCGGTGCCGGCCTTAGCCGCCTCCAGCATCGTCAGCAGCGGCACGGTCACAAACCCCTTGATCCCGAACGAGCCGTCATTGCTGGTATAGATCACATCCAACTGATCCCCATACTCAGCCTTCAGCTTCTCGACCCGCTCATCCTTGCCGACCCAGAACACCAGATCGGCCGAACGGAAACCCGCAATCAGCGTCACATGATTTCCAAGCCGCAAGTGCTCGCGCATGATCGGGTAAACCGGAGGCAACCCCAGCCCGCCCGCCGTAAACACCACCGTCTCACCCGCCGGATACTTGTGCAGATCGCTCGGCTGCCCCAGCGGCCCGGCAATCCCGGAGAACACCTCTCCGACTTTCATCGCGTTGATCGCCAGCGAACTGGTCCCCATCGCCTGCACCACCAGATCGATCGTCCCCGCCTCGACATCCCAATCCGCCAGGGTCAGCGGGATCAGCTCCCCCTTGTCCCAGGCCAGCACGCGCACGAACTGTCCCGCCCGCGCCGCATGAGCGATCAGCGGCGACCGCACGACAAACTCCTCGATCCCCTCGCCGAGATGGATCTTCTCGACGATCTCCTGAGGCGCCTGTCCCAGCGAGGAATACCGGTCCGCCTTCGCGACCAGGTCGCGCACCTCCGCCGCCGTGAACGTGTTGCCGCCGACGATCTCGCGCGCCGCCGCCTGTCCGTCCCCCGCCGCCCGGATCGCGGTCGAGCCGCCCCGCGCCGCGTCGCCGCCGGAAAACACGCCCTCGATCGAGGTTGCCTGCGACCCCTTGCCGGCCACGTCGATCGTGCCCCACTTGGTGGTCTTCAGCGTCGGTTCGGCGTCCTTGACGATCGGGTTCGGCGTATTGCCGAGCGCCATGATCACCAGATCCACCGGCATCCGCTCGGTCCGGCCCGTCGCCACCGGCGACCGCCGCCCCGACGCATCCGGCGCGCCCAACTCGATCACGTCCAAGGTCGCCGCGATCACCACATTGGTCGCCGCATCGCCGATGAACTCGGACGGCGCGCGCAACTGCTTCAGCGCGATGCCCTCCTCCAGCGCGTGATGCAGTTCCTCGACGCGGACCGGCATTTCCGATTGCGTGCGGCGATAGACGATCGTCACGATCCCGCCCAGACGCTTGGCCGTGCGCGCCGCATCCATCGCGGTGTTGCCGCCGCCGATGACGATCACCTGCTTGCCCGCCGTCTCCGGCAGCGGCGTCTCGAACCCCGGGCGCATCGCCTGCATCAGGTTGACGCGCGTCAGGAACTCATTCGCCGACATCACATTCAGCAGGTGCTCGCCCGGAACGTTCATGAAGCGCGGCAGCCCGGCACCGGTGCCGACGAAAATCCGCCAGAACCCGGCCTGCTTCAACTGCTCCAAGGTCGCCGTCTTGCCGACGACGAAGTTCTTCACGAACCGGCCGCCGAGCATGGTGATCTTGCCGACGACATCGTCGATCAGTTCATTCGGCAGGCGGAACTCCGGAATGCCGTAGCGCAGCACGCCGCCGAGTTCATGGAACGCCTCGAAAATCGTGACCGGATAGCCCTCGGCCGCCAGCAGATAGGCGTTGATCATGCCGGCCGGGCCCGACCCGACCACCGCGACCGGCGGCTTGTCGGCACGCTCCCACGGACTGACGTAGCCAACCGGCGCATCGGCGAAAACCGGGGCCTCGCCATACGCCTTCGCGCGCTGCGGCAGGAACCACTCCAACTGGCCGATTTCGATCGGACGGCCGGTATGGGTGCAGACGCCCTGGCACTGCAATTCCTGCGGACAGACGCGGCCGGTGACATTCGGCAGCGGGTTGCAGCTCTCGATCAGCTCCAGCGCCTCGCGGAACTTGCCGTTGCCCAGCAGGTCCAGCATCTCCGGGATGTGGATCTTCACCGGGCAGCCGCCCTTCGCCTCCTTCCCGGTGACCGGGATGCCAATCTCGCACGGACGATCCTGGCACTGCTTGTCGCGCAGGACTTCCAGCCAGACGAACAGATCGACTTCGCGGGCGCTGTAGCCCAGGGTCATGTAGCCAAGGTAGCCCTGGTTCACCAACCCGAAATCCTGCGCCCGCTCGTCAGCCGGGCGCATATAGGGCGGAATGCCGTTGTCCCCCGGCCATTCGACCGACAGGCCCTTGAACATCGGGTAGCGGTCCGACAGGTGCACGTCGATCGCCCGGATGAACTTCCGCTTGAAGCGCAGCGGGATCGCCCAGATGAAGCGGAGCAGGATCGTGCTCATGTCGTCGTTGCGGGTCAGCAGCTCCCACAGCGTCTTGGTGAACTGGGCGCCCAGCTCCTCCTGCTGGAACTCCCAGGCCACCGCCTGGATGCCGTCGGCGATGAACATCTGGCGGAACGCGTTCGGCTCCGCCAGCAGCCGCCGCCGCAGCAGGGCGATCTGCTTCTGGAACAGATCGACCTCCGCGCTGGTGGCCAGTTCCTCCAGTTCACTGCGGGTCGTCTCATAGGCGCTGCTGGCGTGCATGAAGCGCACAAGCTCGCCGCCGGGCGGGGCGATGTGGGTGCTCATCGAATGATCTCCGCATCACAGTTTGCCGCCACCCGCGCGATCCGGCTGAGCAGGTCCGGCGTCACCGTCACATGCTCCAGCGCGCCCGGGATCAGGCGCCCGACATCCTTGCTTTCACCGTTGACGACGATCCGGGTCTTCTCGAACAGCTCGCCCAGATCCTGGTAGCAGGTCTTGCAGTTCGTGCACTTCGCCTGGTCTTCCTCGGCCAGGGTGACGATCGCCCCGTTGGACTTCGCCGCGGCCGGAGCCGCGACCCGGGCCGGCGCCGCCGGGGCGCCAAACGCCGCCCCGCCAAGCTGCACCGTCGGCGGCGCATTGGACGACGCGGCAAGTTCGGACATCGCCCGCGCGATCCGGTCGATCGAGCCTTCCCGCTCGGCCACCGACTGCTGGAAGCGCTCCTGCAGTTCCGCCATCGCGGCGCGGTGCTCGGCGTCGGTCCGCTGCACCGGCAGACCCGCCAGATGCTGCAACGTCCGCCAGTACTTCCGCCGCTCCTCGACCAGATGCACGATCGGCGCATCCAGTTCCAGCCGGATCAGGTGCTTGTCGTCGTCGGTGGACCACACGAACGGCGTCTTGCCCTCCCGCGCCGCCGGCGACAACGTTACATACTCATGGATCGGCACGCCCTCGGCACTGTCCGCCAGCTTGCGGAAATGCTTCTTGAACCGCGACTCGTTCCGCGCGAAGTCGGCCGGGGTCATCGGTATGTTCAGCAGCTTCAGGCTTCCGTCGGCATCGACATACTCGATCGTCGTGCTCGCCCAGTCCTTGTCCGGCTCCGGGTTGCCCTCCAGGGAGAACCACTCGCTCAGCGAGTCGCCGCGCCGCGGATCATGCACGAACACCGGGCTCATCCGGCTTTCCACCGCCAGCCGCCCGTGCTCCGACGCCGCGGCATCGGCGATGCCGTGCTCGGCCTGGCAAGGCGTATAGACGTCGAGCACCGCGGGCGAGTCCGAGTAGTTCAGGAACGCCAGCATGTTCTTCATGAAGTGGCCTTGCAGCGCCGTGCTGGTCTGCACCACGAAGACATTCGGATGGAAGGCCGCGATCAGCCCGAGTTCCTTGCGGTCCTCCTGCTTGCCAGCCTGGGCCTTGCCGAACCGCGTCAGGTCGGAGTCCTGCGACGAATAGCTCGCCGTGGAGGCCTGCCCGCCCGTGTTCGAATAAACCCCTGAATTCAGCACAATCACCTTTATCGGCGTATCGGTAACGAGCAGCCGCGACAGCGCGCCGAAGCCGATGTCGTAGGTCGCGCCGTCGCCGCCCATGCTGATCACCGTCGGCAGCAGGCCCAGTTCCTCCTTGGTGAACTGGCTCCAACGGAAGAACTTGAAGAACGCGTCGTGCGCCACCGGATCATAGGCATCGTCGAGTTCCAGCCGCGCCGTCCGCAGCGCCTTGAAGTCAGCCACGGCCGAGGCGCTCAGCCCTTCGAAGATGCCCTTCGCCACCGGCGCGGAATCCTGGAACAGGCTGTTCACCCAGGGATCGTTGTACGGGTTGAACGGGAAGGTCGAGGCGAACACGCTGCTGCAGCCGGTCGCGTTGGCGATCACCGCATTTGCGGGACCAGTGCCGCTCGGGCCGGCTTCAAACAGGTACAGCCGCTTCTCCAGGGTGTCGATGGTGCGCCGGATGCGCTCCGCCCGCACCGTGTCGTCGCCGATGGTGGTCAGCTTGCCCTGCAGGTTGTCGATCAGGTTTTCCAGTTCCCGCACATGCTCGCGCCGGCGCGGCTCATGCAAAGCGCGGTTGGCCGCGACCACCAGGCGGATCGCCGTGACCTCGCCGCAGCCGCGGCACGCGCCGTGGCCGCCGGTCATGGCGTAGTAGTTGTCGCGATCCAGCAGCAGCCGTTTGGCATCGCCGGCCGCATCGGTCGCACCCTCGACGAAGCGGTTGGGGCTGTTCGGCGTCCGGCTAAGGAACTCGAAGCGCTTCTGCAAGGTGTCCAGCAGCTCCGCGTCCTGGTGGCGTTCCACCAGCGCGCCGGGCCCGCAGACCTCGATGCATTCCAGGCAGCCGCTGCACTTCCACGGATCGACACCGACGGAGAACAAGCCGCCGCTGCCCGGCTGCGCCTTTTCCATGGCATCGAAGAACGGCCGGGTGCGCGCCACCGGGAAGCCCGCCAGCACCTCCGCCACGCGGCCGAGGTTGCGCTTCAGCACGGCGTTATCGACATGCAGCGCGTTGACCGCGTCCGAGACGAGCTCGTGGAACGGCTTGCTGTCCTTCTGCGTACGATAGGCGTCCCGCAGCGTCTCGGCCAGGCCGAACACGGCGCCGCGCAAGGCCTCGCGCTGCGCCTCGGCGACGTCCAGGTGCTTGATCGCGGTCAGCAGCAGGTCGTGGATTTCATGCACTGTGTTGGGGATCGCCGCGTCCGGACAGACCAGGGCGCATTCCATGCAGCCTGTACACTTGTCGGCCTGGAACTCCGGCACGTTGAGCCGGAACAGCCCCTTGTCCTTCCAGGCGGCGCTGCCGGCCGGCATGAACAACCCGGTGCCCGGGATGACCGGCGCCTCCGCAACTGACCCATCGCGGAAATGGCTGGCGACGACGTCGTCATAATACTCGCGGTCGAGGAAACCAGACGCCGACGCCGGCGCCGTGGCGCGGCACATGGAGGCGGAGATGGCAACGCCCCGCCCAACCGTCGCGGCGACAGCCTTTTCCACCTCGGCAAAGCCGGGCTTGTCGTAATCGACGCGCTTGGTGGCCTCCAGGCCCTCGCGCATCACCGCCATGTTGCCTTCGACGATCGAGCCGCCCTTGGCGCCGAATTTCTTGCTGATTTGCTGGCGGATCTTCTCCAGCATCGCCGATTCGGACGCATCCGCGACGATGCGATCGACGTGGCCGCAAACGGCGCCGATGAAGGCGATGCCCATCATGCGGGTCTGCAATTCCGGCGTCGGCGCGTGCTTCAGCGCCACCGCGAAGGCGTCGATGGTATAGAACCGGATCTTCTTTTCGCGGATGGTGTTTCGCGTACGGGCCGGCAGATTGGCCCAGACATCCAGCGGCGCATCGCTGCTCTGCAGGATGAACGTTCCGCCGACGGTCAGCCCGCGCAACGGGTCGGTGTGGCTGAACACCTTATGATCAGCGGAGACGACGATCTCGACATCTTCCAGCTCGGCATTGGTGATCTTCACCGCTTCCGGGCTGAGCGTGATGTAATAATTCGTCGGCGCGCCGCTTTTTTCGGAGCCGTATTTCGGCGCCGATTTCGAATGCAGGTCGAGCGCCCCGGCCAGGATGTCGGTCAGCAGCTTGCCCGTCGCAACGGTGCCGTAGCCGCCGACGGAATGGAACCGCACGCGGAACGCGCCCGGCGGCAGCAGATGCGGATTCTCTTCAGTGGGCAGTGCCATCAGCCCGGTCTCGGGATAGGCCGCTTTCAGGCGATCCTGCAGCGCCTTGACGCGCGGCGATGCCGCCTCGTCGAAGAACTGCGAGCCGAGATAGACGAACGGCGCGCTGTCGGCTTTCTCCATATTCGTGAAGGCCGCGATCAAATGGCGCGGTTGCAGGTCGTGCGCGCCGAGGCCGAAGATCGCCGTGGTCACACGCGGCAGCTTGTCGATCGCCGGGATGCCGACATGGCGCACGCCATCGGCGTTTTCCCGCGCCCGGAACAGCGCCTGGGTAACGAAGCCGGTCAGCGCCGTGACGTCGGAACGCTCCAGCACCGTCACCGCGGTCTTGCCACGGAGCGCCTCGACCAGTTCCGCCTCCGGGAAGGGCTGCAGCAGCTTGACCGAGATCACGCCGACTTTTTTGCCCTTGCTGCGCAGATGGGTCGCGACAGCCTCGGCATCGTCGGTCACCGAACCCAGGCCGATCACGACGTGTTCGGCGTCGTCGGCGAGGAACGTATGGATTGGCTTGTAAACGCGGCCGGTCAGTTCGCCGTATTCCGCCATCGCCTGGCGCACGAAGTCCGGCACAGCCGCTACGAAATGGGTGCGGTGATCCGCCGAACCGGCCTGGAAGTCCGGCTGGTTCTGCACGCCGCCGGTCAGGCCCGGATTATGCACATCGACCAGAGCCGGCACGCGCGGGCGGGTGCCCTTCTGGAAGGCATTGATCCACTGCCGCCGCCACTGGCCGTGCAGTTCCTCCGGCACCCAGGCGAGCGTGTTGCCGACCAGCTTGCCCTCGTTGTCGGCCTCGACCTGCTCGGCCACCGAGCCGAGATAGGTCCGCAGCTCGTTGATGTCCGTCGGCGCGAAGTCGGCTTCGTGGCGGGCAAGGTACTGGCGGAGCTGGAACACCCGGCCCTTGGCGCCGAACAGCATCTCCTGCGCCACCGTCGGAGACGGGATGCGGCCTTCCGGGTCGCCGAGGAATTCGCGCAGCAGTTCGGGTTCCGGGATATGCGCCTCGCACAGCATATGGCTGGTGGCGAAGCCGTCCATCGCATTGGCGACCGGAATCAGCGACATCGCGCTGACCTTATAGGAAATCGCCGCGAGATCGGCCGCTTCCTGCGGATTGCTGCCGAACAGGATCGTGTAGCCGGAGGACAGCAGTGCGTACACATCGTCATGGCCGGCCATGACGTTCAGTGAATGCTTGGAAACCACGCGGGCCGCCACCTGAAGCACGAAGCCGCCGACCTTCTTGCCGACGGTGACGTAGTGCGATTCGAGGCCGTAAAGGATGCCCTGGCTGGACGATGCGTTCGAAACATATTTGCCGCCGGTCAGCGCCGCGCCGAGGGCGCCGCTCTGAGCGGAATGTTCGCCCTCGGGATGGAAAAAGAACGGGTGCTGGCCCCAGACGTTCTGACCGCCGCCGGCCCGGAAGGCTTCATACAGCTCGGAAATTTCGGTCGAGGGCGTGATCGGGTAGCCGATGACGCCGCCGCAGACCTGCTCCATGACATGGGCGACCGCCCCGTTGCCGTGAATAACGACCGGGATACCGGGGTATTTAAAACTCATCTGCTACATCCTGGACCTTGGTTTCTACTCTCTACGCACGAAAGCGCGCCCGCAACGGACGCAGAGGAAGTCCACACTATCCGCGCCATTGCTTCCTCTGCCCATGGCTTTTGATAGATGGCACTTGCATGGCTGACCTTCACCAAAAGGAGTCAATTCTTTATGTAAAGTAATTACTCCATTGTAAATTTATTACATAAGCCGTCTCCTCCAGCTTCGCCCTGCCGCGACGAGACGTGTCGGCGCCGGTTCGTTGCCGATCGATGCCTCGGGCGCGCAAACAACCGGACGGGACGGCGAACGCAGCCGAGCCGTCTTGCGCGACGGCTGGAAAACGTCGAGCCTCCCCTGGTTGACTGTTAGCGCCATACGTGATCGCTCCCGCAAACCCCGCCTTGGGGTGAGGTTTACAGCCCAATCGGCCAGGAGAGTTTGACATGCCTCAAACCGGACGCGTGCTTTACCGGAGCGCCAACGGCGACAATTGGTCCCTGGTCCGCGACGATGCCACAGGCGTCCCGCAGGTTTTGCACGAACCCAACCAGTCATCCGGAGGCCGCCCGTCGCGCAGCAGCATCGGCGACTTCCTGTCGCGCGACGCGAACGGTCCGCAGCACGCCGAGTTGCTGCGGCTTATCGGGACGTTGGTGGATGCCGATGGCGGCTGATGCCGATTGCCAACCCTGACTTGCCGCCCGGGCGGCAATTTAACGGATCGGGCCCGGGCTGACCGTTATGTGTCATGGCCGGGCTTGTCCTCATAGCTATCAGGATAAGCCGCGGCCGGCGGAGCATGGCATTCTCCCCACCCGTCATGGCCCGGCTTGTCCGGGCCACCTATGCCAGCACCCTGCCGCGATAGGTGGCCCGGACAAGCCGGGCCATGACGAGGAGTGAACGACGCCTCGGCCAAACTTTTCTCCGGCCGCGGCTTATCCTGATAGCTATGGGGCGTGGCCCGGCCATCCACGACGTTGACTCAACCGGCACCTCAATTCGTAGATGGCCGGAATAAATCCGGCCATGACACAGGGGACAGCGGCCCTTGCTCGCTCGGTTCGAGAAAACACGCGTCGCCGTAGGAATGGAAGCGATACCCTGCCGCGATGGCGTGCGCGTATGCCGCCAGCATCCGCTCCCGTCCGGAGAACGCCGACACCAGCATCAGCAGCGTTGAGCGCGGCAGGTGGAAATTCGTCAGCAAGCGGTCCACCGCCGTGAACCGGTAGCCGGGCAGGATGAACAGGGACGTCTCGCCGAGGAAAGGCCGCACCGTCCCGTCCGGCAGTGCCGCGCTTTCCAGCAGGCGCAAGCTGGTGGTTCCGACTGCCACCACCCGTCCGCCGCCGCGCCGCGCCGTATTGATCGCCTCCGCCGCCGCGACGCTGATTTCGCCGCGCTCCGCATGCATCCGGTGTTCGGCCACGTTTTCCACCCGCACCGGCAGGAAGGTGCCGATGCCGACATGCAAGGTGACCGTGACCCGCCGCACCCCGGCGGCGTCCAGAGCCGCCAGCAGTGCCGGGGTGAAATGCAGCCCGGCCGTCGGGGCCGCCACCGCGCCCTCCCGTTCCGCGAACACCGTCTGGTAGTCGGTCGCGTCGCTTGCCAGGGGGCCGTCCGGCCGGTGGATATAGGGTGGTAGCGCCAAGGCCCCGGCCCGGCCGAACGCCGCCATCAGAGCCTCGCCGTCGAGGTTGAACGCCAGGCCGATGCTGCCGTCCGGAGCCTTATCCACCACTCGGGCGGTCAGCACGCCGGAGCCTTCGATTGTCAGGATATCGTCAACCCGCAGCCGCCGCCCGTTGCGCGCCAGCGCCTTCCACGTCCCGTCGGCCCGCGGGCGGTCCAGCGTTACGCCAATCCGCGCGGCCCCGCGCAGCGCCTGGAGTTGCGCCGGAAACACCCGGGTATCGTTCGCCACCAGCACATCCCCCGGCCGCAGCAGCGACGGCAGATCCCGCACCAGCCCATCGGCCAGGCCGTCCGGACGGACGTGCAGCATGCGCGCCGAGTCTCGTGGCCGGGCGGGTTCCTGCGCGACGCGCTCAGGCGGTAGATGGTAGTCAAAATCGGCCAAAGTTAGCGGGGAAGGATCAGCCTCCACGTCAAACCCGGTAAGAAGGAACAAGAAACACGAATGAACACGAATGGACACAAATAAGCGTTGCAGTAGCGCACGGACCCGCGGGCCGCATTCTATTTGTGTTCATTCGTGTTCATTCGTGTTTCCATTTTCTGTGACCCAAACAGCAGTTACCGCGATTGGTAAGACGAAATCTCCACCAGGTTCCCGTCCGGGTCGCGGCAATACACCGACATGATCTCGCCCAGAGCGCCCGTCCGCTCCACCGGCCCTTGCAGAATTTGCACGCCATTGTCGTGCAGATGGCCGATCACCTCATCCGGCGGCACGGCGGTGATAAAACAGATGTCCGCCGCACCTGGTTCCGCGCAAACACCGGTAGGCCAGGTCCCGGCATCCTCCTCTATCGGCCGCAAATTGATCTTCTGGCCGCCGAATTTCAGCGCCGTGCGATGCTGCGGACCGAAATCCTCCCGCTCCATGCCCAGAACGCGCTGATACCAGGCCGCGGTGATCTCCACGTTCTTGCAGTTGATCACGACGTGGTCGATGCGGTCGACGGTAAATCGCATTTATTCCAGCCCATCGTAAAAATCGTTTCCCTTATCGTCCATTACGATAAAGGCCGGGAAGTTCTCGACCTCGATGCGCCAGACCGCCTCCATCCCGAGTTCCGGGAATTCCAGCACCTCAACCCGGCGGATGCAGTCCTGCGCCAGCCGCGCCGCCGCGCCGCCGACACTGCCAAGGTAGAAGCCGCCATGCGCCTTGCAGGCGTCCTTCACCGCCTTCGACCGGTTGCCCTTCGCCAGCATCACGAGTGACCCGCCGGCCGCCTGGAATTCCTCCACATAGCTGTCCATGCGACCGGCCGTCGTCGGACCAAAGCTGCCCGTCGCCATGCCCGACGGAGTTTTCGCCGGCCCGGCGTAATAGACCGGATGGTTCTTCAGGTAGTCCGGCAAGGGCTGCCCGCTATCCAGCCGCTCCTTCAGCTTGGCATGCGCGATGTCGCGCGCCACCACCATCGTGCCGGTCAGCGCCAGCCTTGTCTTCACCGGGTAGCGCGTCAGGGTCGCGCGAATCTCCGCCATCGGCCGGTTCAGGTCGATCGCCACCGCATCGCCGCCGAGATGCTCGTCGGTCGTCTCCGGCAGATACTTCGCCGGGTCGGTTTCCAACTGCTCCAGAAACACCCCCTCCGGCGTAACCTTCGCGAACACCTGCCGATCGGCTGAGCAGGAAACACCGATGCCGACGGGCAGGGAGGCGCCGTGGCGGGGCAGCCGCACCACCCGCACGTCATGGCAGAAATATTTGCCGCCGAACTGCGCGCCGATGCCGAGATTGCGTGAAATCTCCAGGATCTGCTGTTCCAGCTCCAGGTCGCGGAACGCATGCGCCGACTTGCTGCCCGACGTCGGCAGCCCATCCAGCCATTTCGTCGAGGCCAGCTTCACCGTCTTCAACGTCAGCTCCGCCGAGGTGCCGCCGATGGCGATCGACAGGTGATACGGCGGACAGGCCGAGGTCCCGAGGGTCTTGATCTTGGTCTCCAGGAATTTCGCCAGCCGCTCCGGCGACAGGATCGCCCGCGTCTCCTGGAACAGGTAGGTCTTGTTGGCGCTGCCGCCGCCCTTGGCGACGAACATCAGGTGGAACTCGTCGGCATGATGGTCGCCAGGGGCGGCCATGATGTCGAACTGCACCGGCAAGTTGTTGCCGGTGTTGACCTCCTCGAACATCGACAGCGGCGCCATCTGCGAATAGCGCAGATTCGTCTCGGTGTAGGTGCGGTGGACGCCGTACGACAGCGCTTCCTCCTCATTGCCGTCCACCCAGACGCGCTGGCCCTTCTTGCCGAACACGATCGCCGTGCCGGTGTCCTGGCACATCGGCAGCACCCCACCGGCGGCGATGCAGGCGTTCTTCAGCAGGTCGAACGCGACGAAGCGGTCGTTCGAGCTGGCCTCGGGGTCGTCCAAAATCTTCCGCAGTTGCGCCAGATGCGCCGGCCGCAGCAGATGCGCGATGTCATCGAAGGCGCGCAACGCCAGCTCGCTCAACGCGTCGGGGGCGATGCGCAGCACCGTCTTCCCCTCCACGCTGATCGTCCGCACGCCTTCTATCGGCAACTTCCGCCACGGCGTGGTGTCGGGGCCGGGCGGAAACATCGGGGAATACAGGAAATTGGCAGGCCGGTGGGCTTGGGTGTCCACGAAACTGTCCTTTCAATGAGGCAGGCGGGCCTAGCCTTGCGGCGTACGGCGCCGGAAGGCGTCCAGGCTGACCACCTGACCCGGTTCAGCCGGAGCCGCCGGTTCCTGCGGTTCCGGTTCCGCGGCCTCCGTGGCGGGTTCGGCGCCGGCGTCCGGTTCCAGCGGCTGGAACCGCAGCCCGTAGCGAATATGCGGATCAGCGAACTCAATCACCGCGTCGAGCGGAATGGTCAAGGTCGAGGGAACCCCGCCGAACGACAAACCGACGCTGATCGCCTGCGTCTCCCGGTCATAGGCCAGGTCCCAGAACTGGTGCTGCAAGACGATCGTCATCTCGCGCGGGTATTGCGCGCGGACCCGCTGCGGGATCGCAACCCCCGGGAAATCGGTGCGGAACGTAATGTAGAAATGGTGCCCGCCCGGCAGCCCCTCCGTCGCGGCATGCTCGACGGCCTGCGCCACGACCTGGCGCAAGGCCTGCTCGATCCATCGTTCATACGGCAGCAGGCTCTCCGGCCGCTCCTTCTGATCATCGTCCATTGCTGTCCCCGCGCCTTGGAATGCGCCAATCGGCGCCACCCATAGCGCGTAGCCGCTTCATGGCAAAGAGGGTTGATCGCGACGCGGTGCGATGTGCCGCGCCGCCCGTCAGCTCAGTTCCGGGATGACCCAGAGCGGCGTCTCACCGCGGATCACCCGCTGGCAGTTGTCGAAGGCGTTGCGGAAGCGGGTGTACTGGTTCTCTTGCGTCGGACCGGCGAAATGCGCGCTCAGCACGACGTTGGGCAACGCGAACAGCTTGTTGTCGGGTGCCGGCGGCTCCTGCTCGAAGACGTCCAGGCCCGCCCCGGCGATCGTGCCGTCCGACAGGGCCTCGATCAGCGCCGCCTCATCCACCACGGGGCCGCGGCAGGTGTTCACCAGATAGGCGTCCGGCTGCATCAGCCGGAGCTGCGCCGCGCCGATGAGGTGGCGCGTTTGCGTTGTCAGCGGCACGTGCAGCGAGACGATGTTGGAGGTCCGCAGCACCTCCTCGAACAGCGCGAACGTCACTCCCAGACCGTCCGCCCGGTCCTCACTCAGCCGGACCACGTCATAGTACTGCACGGTCATCCCGAACGCGCGGGCGAGGCGGGCGGTCTTTTTGCCGATAGTGCCGAGGCCGACGATGCCCAGGGTGCGGCCTTTCAGCTCATACAGCTTGACGTCGTTCACGGCGTTGCCCCGCCAGCGGCCGGCGGCGACGTTGCTGTGCTGCCAGACCAGGCGACGGCAAACCGCCAGCATCAGCAGGATCGCGTGCTCCGCCACCGCGGTGGCGTTGGCGCCGCCGTTATTGGCAATCGGCACGCCTGCCCGGCGTGCGGCCTCGATGTCGCAGCGGTCGTATCCGGCGGACAGAAGCTGCACGAGCTTCAGGTTCGGCGCGGCACGGTAGAACGTATCATCCATAAAGGGTTCGCCGAAGCCGACGAGGCAGACGGCATCGCCCAGCGCCGCCTGGAACTCCGGCGTCCCCGGGCGCGCCACGACCGCGTCGAGTTCGGCCGGCAGGATTTCGCGGGCGACCGCGGCGTCGTTCAGCGGGTTATCGGCGATGATGATCGTGGGCATCGGTCTCCTCCGGGCAGCGCGAGCTGTAGATAATAGGCGTATTGCGCCGAGCGGCCAAAAATTGCCCGTTGCCAATTCGCACAAAGATTGAGCAGTCCGCCGCGAATGCCTGCGTGGGAAGGTTGGCGATTTTCTAGGCAGTTTGGTGGATTGGACTGAAATGCGCGGCAATGTGGCGGCCGGAATGCCTGATTTTCCGTCCGCCGCCGCTGGCACGTCGGTTGCATCATGCGTTTTGCCTCCGCCCGGCGGGGAAACTCAAATAACCAACGACGCACAGGAACCGGCACGAATGTCTCTGGACGAACCTTCTCTCTCCCGGCGCGGACTCGGCCGGCTCGGCGTTGCCGCAGCGACCCTCGCGGCCATCGGCGCGGTCGAAGCCACCACCTCCCGCCCGGCCGCCGCCCAGGCATCGGGCGGCACCATCAAGGTCGGCATCCTGCACTCCCTCTCCGGCACCATGGCGATCAGCGAGACCACGCTGAAGGACGTCATGCTGATGCTGATCGAGCAGCAAAATGCCAAGGGCGGCCTGCTCGGCAAGAAGCTGGAACCCGTCGTCGTCGATCCCGCCTCCAACTGGCCGCTGTTCGCGGAAAAGGCGCGCCAGCTTCTGTCGGTGGACAAATGCGCCGCGGTGTTCGGCTGCTGGACCTCGGTGTCGCGCAAATCCGTGCTTCCGGTATTCGAGGAGCTCAACGGCATCCTGTTCTACCCGGTGCAGTATGAGGGCCAAGAGTGCAGCCGCAACGTCTTCTACACCGGCGCCGCGCCGAACCAGCAGGCGATCCCGGCGGTTGACTACCTGTGGAACGAAAACAAGGTGAAGCGCTGGGTCCTGGCAGGCACGGACTACGTCTACCCGCGCACCACCAACCAGATCCTGGAAGCCTACCTGAAGTCCCGCGGCGTCGCTCAGGAGGACATCCTGATCAACTACACGCCGTTCGGCCACTCCGACTGGCAGAACATCGTCGCCGAGATCAAGAAGTTCGGCTCCGCCGGCAAGAAGACCGCCGTGGTGTCCACCATCAACGGCGACGCCAACGTGCCGTTCTACAAGGAACTCGGCAACCAGGGCATTAAGGCGACCGACATCCCTGTCGTTGCGTTCTCGGTGGGTGAGGAAGAACTCGCCGGCATCGACACCAAGCCGCTGGTCGGTCACCTCGCCGCCTGGAATTACTTCGAGAGCGTTGAAACCCCGCAAAACAAGCGGTTCATCGACACCTGGAAGAAATTCACGAAAAATCCCAAGCGCACCACTAACGATCCCATGGAAGCCCACTACATCGGATTCAACCAGTGGGTGAAAGGGGTCGAGAAGGCGGGAACAACCGATCCGGATGCGGTCATCGACGCGCTGATTGGCGTTGCTGTACCGAACCTGTCAGGCGGATTCTCGACGATCATGTCCAACCACCACATCACCAAGCCGGTGCTGATCGGTGAAATCCAGGGCAATGGTCAGTTCAATATCGTTTCCCAGACCCCTGGTCTGGTGGTGGCTCAGGAATGGTCGCCCTACGTTGCCGATACGAAGGACCTTATCGGCGACTGGCGGGCGCCTTTGAGATGCGGTGCGTTCAACGTGAAGACCGGCACGTGCACCGCTGGCAAGAAGGTCTGAGGACCTGACTTGCCATAAAGGGGCGGCCGTTTCCTCCCGGCCGCCCCTTTCTCTTTTTTCAGGGGTCGTCCCATGCCGCGTCTGATGGTTCTGCTGCTTCTCGTGGGACTGGGCTGGCCGTTTGCCGCGCGCGCCGGCGACCCGCTGGCCGAGCTTGCATCCGGCAATTTCAGCACCGTGCGGCAGGGCGTCGAGGATCTCGCGCTGTCCGGCAACCCGCACGCCGCGACGATCATTTCCGCGCTGCAGAACAGCCAACTCTACTACATGCCGGACGGCACGCTGCTGCTCAAAGCGGACGACGACAGTTTCACCAATGCACTGACCGGCGAAGCGTTTACCGATTCCGACGACGAGGCCAAGGCGGTTCGCGTCAACAACTCCGTCCGCAGCGCGATCGACGCCGCTTTGGGCAGTTTGCGCCTGTTCGACAAGGACGCGTCGGTGCGCCTGGATGCGGCGGAGGCGGTGTTCAACGCGCATGATCCAGCCGCCATCCCGGCGCTCGACCGTGCGCTGGCGCAGGAAGCAGACCCCTCGGTGAAGCGCCGGATGGAGCAGGCGCGGGCGGCGGCCGTGATTTCCGATCCTGATGCCGCCGAAAAGGATCGTCTGGATGCGGTGGCCGAACTGCGCGCCCGCGGCGATCAGGCGTCGCGCAGCCTGTTGTCCTCGCTCGCCGGCCAGACCGGCCCGGTGGCCGATGCCGCTGCGGCGGCCGTCGATTCGATCGACTGGGTGCTGCAACTCTGGAGCGTCGGCGAAAGCGTCTTTTACGGCATCAGCCTGGGTTCTGTGCTGCTGCTGGCCGCGGCCGGGCTGGCGATCACCTTCGGTGTCATGGGCGTCATCAACATGGCGCACGGCGAGATGGTGATGATCGGCGCCTACACCACCTTCGTCGTCCAGCAGTTCATGCATGCCCATCTGCCCGCCGTGTACGAATTCAGCCTGCTGATCGCCATCCCGCTGGCCTTTTTGGTGTCCGGCGGAGTCGGCGTCGTGGTCGAACGCAGCCTGATCCGCTGGTTGTACGGCCGCCCGCTGGAGACGCTGCTTGCGACCTGGGGCTTGTCGCTCGTGTTGCAGCAGGTTGTCCGCTCCCTGTTCGGCGCCAACAACCAGGACGTCGATACGCCGGGCTGGATGAGCGGCGCGATCCAGTTGGGCGGCCTCACGCTGACCCTCAACCGGCTGTATATCATTCTGTTCGCGTTCCTGGTTGTCGGCGCGCTGATGGCGGCGTTGCGCTACACGCCGCTGGGCCTGCGCATGCGAGCGGTCACGCAGAACCGAAGGATGGCCGCGGCCATGGGCATCCGCACGCCGTGGATCGACGCCCTGACCTTCGGGCTTGGCTCGGGAGTGGCCGGGATCGCCGGCGTGGCGCTGTCGCAGATCGATAACGTGTCGCCCAATCTGGGCCAGGGCTACATCATCGACAGCTTCATGGTGGTGGTGTTTGGCGGTGTCGGCAATCTCTGGGGCACCGTCGTGGGCGCCTTGACTCTTGGCATCGTCAACAAGTTCCTCGAGCCGATTGCCGGCGCCGTTTTGGGCAAGATCGTCGTGCTGGTGCTGCTGATTCTGTTTGTGCAACGCAATCCCCGCGGCATGTTCCCGCTCAAGGGCCGGGCGGTGGAGGCATGAAGCTCGATCTCACAGGCTGGATCACCATCGCCCTGGTGCTGGGCGTCGCGCTGGTTCTTGCGCTGCTGAACCAGATGACGGCGCCGGGCGCGGCGCTGCATGTGCCGACATATGTCGTGGCGCTGGCGGGGAAGTATCTGTGCTTCGCCATGCTGGCCCTGGCGGTCGATCTGGTCTGGGGTTTCGCCGGGATCCTGTCGCTGGGGCATGCCGCGTTTTTCGCCCTGGGCGGCTACGCAATGGGCATGTACCTGATGCGCCAGATCGGCACACGCGGCGTGTATGGCAATCCGACGCTGCCCGACTTCATGGTCTTCCTCGGCTGGGACCATCTGCCCTGGTATTGGTACGGCTTCAGTTGGTTCGGCTTCGCGATCCTCATGGCGATCCTCGTCCCCGCCGTGCTGGCCGGCATTTTCGGCTGGCTGGCGTTCCGCTCGCGCGTCACCGGAGTCTACCTGTCGATCATCACCCAGGCGCTGACCTACGCGCTGCTGCTGGCGTTCTTCCGCAACGACATGGGCTTCGGCGGCAATAACGGCCTGACCGACTTCAAGGACATCCTCGGCTTCAACGTCCAGGCCGACGCCACCCGCTCCGCCCTGCTGGTGATCTCCGCGCTGATGCTGTGCGCGCAGTTCCTGCTGGCCCGCTTCGTCGTCGATTCCCGCTTCGGCAAGATCCTGATCGCAGTGCGCGACACCGAAAGCCGCACCCGCTTCATCGGCTACCGGCCGGAGTCGTACAAGCTGGTCGTCTGGATCCTGTCCGCCATGATGGCCGGCATCGGCGGCGCCTTGTATGTCCCACAGGTCGGCATCATCAACCCCAGCGAGTTCGCCCCCGGCAACTCCATCGAGGCGGTGATCTGGGTCGCCGTCGGCGGCCGGGGCACTCTGGTGGGTGCCATTCTCGGCGCCATTTTGGTCAACTTCGGCAAGACTTGGTTCACCGGCGCGCTGCCGGAAATCTGGCTGTATGCGCTGGGTGCCATGTTCATCTTCGTCACGCTGTTCCTTCCCCGCGGAGTCATGGGCCTGTTCCGCGCCCGCACTCGCAAGGAGCCGGAGCCGGAAAGCCCCGCTGCCGCCGCCGCGCAAGAGGTGACGGGATGACCGAGACCGACACGCTTCTGTACCTCGACGGCGTCACCGTTACATTCGACGGTTTCCGCGCCCTGAACGCGTTGTCACTGCGGTTGAACGAAGGCGAGATGCGCGCCGTCATCGGCCCAAACGGTGCCGGCAAGACCACGATGATGGACGTGATCACCGGCAAGACCCGCCCGGACAGCGGCAAGGTCGTGTTCTCCAAGGACATCGACCTGACCCGGCTGGACGAGCCGGCCATCGCCTCCCTGGGTATCGGGCGCAAGTTCCAGAAGCCGACGGTGTTCGAGCCGCACACCGTCTGGGACAACCTGCTGCTGGCGCTGGCCGGCAATCGCGGCCCCCGCTTCACTCTGTTCGCCCGCCAGACCCCCGACGAAAGACGCCGCATCGAATCGATCCTTGAGACGACCCGCCTGACCGACGCGCGCCGCCGCATCGCCGCCGACTTGTCCCATGGCCAGAAGCAATGGCTCGAAATCGGCATGCTGCTGGCGCAGGAGCCTCAGTTGCTGCTGGTCGATGAACCCGTCGCCGGCATGACCGATGCCGAAACCGAACAGACCGCCGTGCTGCTGCGGGAGATCAACCGCACCCGCAGCGTCGTCGTCGTCGAACACGACATGGCATTCGTGCGCGCGTTGGACGTCAAAGTGACTGTGCTGCACGAGGGGGCCGTGCTGTCGGAAGGCTCGATCGACTTTGTCAGCGATGACCCGAAGGTCATCGAAGTGTATCTGGGGCGATGATGCTGGAAGTCGAAAAGGTCGATCTGTACTACGGCGCCGCCATCGCGCTGAGGAAGGTGTCCATCTCGGCGGAGGTCGGGGCGGTGACCTGCCTGCTCGGCCGCAACGGGGTCGGGAAAACCTCGATGCTGCGGGCGATCGTCGGCGCTCATCCGATCACGTCGGGCTCGATCAAGTGGGAGGGCGAGGAGATTTCCCGCCTGCCGATGTACGAACGCGCTCGCCGCGGCATCGCCTGGGTGCCGCAGGGCCGCGACGTGTTCCCTTTGCTGACGGTGAAAGAGAACCTGGAAACCGGCTTCGCCGTCCTGCCGCGCGGCCAGCGCAAGGTGCCGGACGAGATCTTCGACCTGTTCCCGATCCTGAAGACGATGCTGCGCCGCCGCGGCGGCGACCTGTCGGGCGGCCAGCAGCAGCAGCTCTCCATCGCCCGCGCTTTGGTCATGAAGCCCCGCCTGATCGTCCTGGATGAGCCGACGGAGGGCATCCAGCCCAGCATCATCAAGGTTATCGGCCGCGTTATCGCCCTGTTGCGCGCCCGCGGCGATATGGCCATCCTGCTGGTGGAACAGTATTTCGACTTCGCGCATGAACTGGCCCAGACCATGGTGGTGATGGATCGCGGCGACATCGTTCTGGCGGGGCGGCGGGAGGACCTCGACGAGGCTGATGTACGACGCCGCCTGTCTGTCTGACCTGGTTCCGCTGCAACGCGCGGTCGGTGACCTGCGCGTCGTCGTCAAGCGATACGAAGACCGGACGGTGCTGGACGATCTACGCCAGGCCGGGTGCCTGAAGGCGCGGTTTCCGCGCCGGGTGGTGGCCGGCTGGATGGATGTCGTCACGCTGAACACCGGCGGCGGCGTCGCGGCCGGCGATCGTCTGGATATCTCCGTTTCCGCCGCCGCGGGCTGTCAGGTCACGGTGTCGGCGCAGGCGGCGGAGCGGTTCTACCGTGCGCTGGACCGCGACGCGCCTTCGCGAGTGCGGACGGCGTTGACGGTTGCGGCGGGCGCCGCGCTGGAATGGCTGCCGCAGGAAACCATCCTGTTCGACCGCTGCGCGTTGGACCGCCGGCTGGAGATCGACATGGCGGCCGATGCGCGGTTCCTCGGGGTCGAGACGCTGGTGTTTGGCCGTGCGGCGATGGGTGAGACCGTGCGGCAGGCCTCGTTGCGCGACCTGATCCGGGTGCGGCGGGGCGGGGCGTTGCTGCTGCACGATGCGATTCGCCTGGACGGTCTCGTGGATGACTTGCTGGCCCGGGCGGCCATCGGTCAGGGCGCCCGCGCTTTGGCGACCGTGGTCCATGTGGCGCCGGATGCCGAGCTGATGCTGGACCCGCTGCGGCAAGCGTTGGCGAGTGCCGAAGCCGGGGCGAGCGCCTGGAACGGCATGCTGATCGCCCGCATCCTCGGTCCGGACAGCGCCGGCGTTCGGCGCACCGTGATCGCGGCGCTGGATGTGCTGCGGGACTCTCGTCCGCTGCCGCGGGTTTGGCTATGTTGATCGGGTAGAGGAAAGACCGCCATGAACCTGACTCCGCGCGAGAAAGACAAACTGCTCATCAGCATGGCCGCGATCGTCGCTCGCCGCCGGCTGGAGCGTGGCGTGAAGCTGAACCACCCCGAAGCGGTGGCGCTGATCACCGATTTCGTCGTCGAAGGCGCCCGCGATGGCCGCAGCGTGGCGGATTTGATGGAGGCCGGGGCCAAGGTGCTGACCCGCGATCAGGTGATGCCCGGGATTCCCGAGATGATCCACGACGTGCAGGTGGAGGCGACGTTCCCGGACGGGACGAAGCTGGTCACGGTCCATGAGCCGATTCGGTAGCGCATGTCAGATGCTATCGAGTTTCTCCGTCAGCCAGGTTTTGATCAGCGACTGGTACGGCACATCGCGCTTGTTGGCGGCGATCTTGATCCGTTCCAGAAGTGGCACGGGCAGACGGAGGGAGATCGCGGCACTCGATGGCTTCAGGTTGGGCAGGCGGACGCGCTGCGCCTTGCTCCAATCGACATAGTCGGTTGAATCGTGCGTTTCCCAGAACTGGCGTTCGTCCGCTTCACTGGCAAACGCCGGAATCGGCTTAAGCGTCTTGTTCATAGCGTCGTCTTTCCTTTCGGTTCATGTCGCGGGCGGAGATGACGCGAATCAGCCGGCCTTGGTCACGCAGTGTGAAGGTAATGTGGAGGAAGCGGTTGTCATCGGTATGGCCGAGGGCGTTGAAGCGCGCTTCGGTCTGGCTGTGCCGATCGTCCCCGATGAGCAGGAGTGGTTCGTTGAAGAAGGCCTGTTCGGCTTCGCTCTGGCTGACGTTGTGCTTGTCGGCACTTTTACGGCCGTTGCCTTCGTCCCATTGAAAGCCCTGAATGCCCGCCAGTTTGATCATGGTTTGTGTATATTATGGACATATACGTCCATCGACAATACACTTCTGCAGGGTGACCGGCTATAGCTAGTTTCACGAAACCGCTGCCCATAGGACCGCTGCATGACCCCCGGTGAACTCTTCCCCGAATCTGGCGACATTGAACTGAACGCCGGTCTGCCGCGCACCATCCTGACGGTCGCCAACACCGGCGATCGCCCCATCCAGGTCGGCAGCCACTACCACTTCGCCGAAACCAACCCCGCGCTGTCCTTCGATCGCGCTGCCGCCAAGGGCCAGCGCCTCGATATCGCCGCCGGCACCGCCGTGCGCTTCGAACCCGGCCAGACCCGGGACGTCACCCTGGTCCCCTACCGCGGCACCCGCCACGTCTACGGCTTCCGCGGCGACGTCATGGGAGCACTCACCTGATGGCCCGCATCACCCGCGCCGCCTATGCCGACATGTTCGGCCCCACCATCGGGGACCGCGTGCGTTTGGCGGACACCGACCTGATCGTTGAGGTGGAGAAAGATTTCACTTGCTACGGGGAGGAAGTGAAGTTCGGCGGCGGCAAGGTCATCCGCGACGGCATGGGCCAGTCGCAGGCGTCTCAGGCGCAGGGAGCGGTGGACACCGTCATCACCAACGCGCTGATCATCGACCATTGGGGCATCGTCAAAGCCGACGTCGCCATGACCAATGGCCGCATCGCCGCCATCGGCAAGGCCGGCAATCCGGACGTCCAGCCCGGAGTCGATATCGTCATCGGTCCCGGCACCGAGATCATCGCCGGCGAGGGCAAGATCCTGACCGCGGGCGGGATCGACTCACATATTCATTTCATCTGTCCGCAACAGGTGGATGACGCCATCGCCGCGGGCATCACCACACTGGTGGGCGGCGGCACCGGCCCGGCCACCGGAACCGCGGCCACCACCTGCACGCCCGGTCCCTGGCACTTGGCGCGCATGCTCCAGGCGGCCGAGGGGCTGCCCGTCAACCTCGCCTTCGCCGGCAAGGGCAATGCCTCGCAGCCGCAGGCGCTGGAGGAAATGCTGCGCGCCGGGGCGTCCTGTCTGAAGCTGCACGAGGACTGGGGTACCACTCCCGCTGCGATCGACAACTGCCTGTCCGTGGCGGATCGTTTCGATGTCCAGGTGATGATCCACACCGACACGCTGAACGAATCCGGCTTCGTCGAGGACACCATCGCCGCCTTCAAGGGCCGCACCATCCACGCCTTCCACACCGAAGGCGCCGGCGGCGGCCATGCCCCCGACATCATCAAGGTCGCCGGGCTGGCCAACGTGCTGCCAAGCTCGACCAATCCCACGCGCCCCTACACGGCCAATACGCTGGACGAACATCTGGACATGCTGATGGTCTGCCATCACCTGGACAGTTCAATCCCGGAGGATGTCGCCTTTGCGGAAAGCCGCATCCGCAAGGAAACCATCGCCGCCGAGGACATCCTGCATGACCTCGGCGCATTGTCGATGATGTCGTCCGACAGCCAGGCGATGGGCCGCGTCGGCGAGGTGATCATCCGCACCTGGCAGACTGCCCACAAGATGAAGACCCAGCGCGGACCGCTGCCAGGCGATACCGAGCGGAACGACAATGCCCGGGTGAAGCGCTACATCGCGAAATACACCATCAATCCCGCCATCGCGCAGGGTTTCGCCACCGAAATCGGCTCCATCGCCGCCGGCAAGCTCGCGGATCTGGTGCTGTGGTCGCCGGCGTTTTTCGGGGTCAAGCCGGATCTGGTGATCAAAGGCGGCGCCATCGCCTGCGCGCCGATGGGCGATCCGAACGCCTCCATTCCGACGCCGCAGCCGGTGCATTACCGGCCGATGTTCGGCGCCATCGGCCGCGCGCTGGCCGCCACCTGCGTCACGTTCGTGTCTGCGGCGGCGCTGGAGGCCGATATCGGCAAGGCGCTGGGCCTGCACCGCCGCCTCGCCGCGGTGGGCAATACCCGCGGCGGCATCGGCAAGAAATCAATGATCCACAATGACGCCACGCCGGTGCTGGAGGTCGACGCCGAGACCTACGAGGTCCGCGCCGACGGGGTCTTGCTGACCTGCGAGCCGGCGACGGTGCTGCCGATGGCGCAGCGGTATTTCCTGTTCTGATGCGCGCCGAAAGCATCCTGACCGAGGGGAACTGGGACCCGGACAAGCAGATCGACAAGGTTCATATCGACTACGACCGCCGCTTCCGCCGCCGCATCGTTCTGGCGACCGAAGCGGGCGCGGAACTGCTCATCGACCTCCCGCAGGCCGTTCGCTTGCGTGAGGGGGACGGGCTGGTGGTCGAAACCGGGGTTGTGCGAGTCTGTGCGCAGCCTGAAGAGCTGATGGAGATCCACGCGCACGAAGACGGGGACCTGATCCGCATCGCCTGGCATCTCGGCAACCGGCATCTGCCCGTGCAGTTGCTGGGTGACCGCATCCGCATCCGCGCCGACCATGTCATCGAAGACATGGTCGAGGGTCTGGGCGGGCACGTGGACCGCATCAAGGCGCCGTTCGACCCCGAGGCCGGCGCCTATGCCGCCGCCGGCCACCACCACCATCATGGCGACGATGACCACTGATCCAAAGCCATTGCTGCACCTGCTGGCCTGGCTGTCGCCGGGCTTCCCGACCGGTGGCTTTGCCTACTCGCATGGGCTGGAATGGGCGGTCGAGGCCGGCGACATCAGGGACGCCGATACATTGCGGAACTGGCTGAACGATGTCGTCGCGCACGGTTCCGTTCGTTCCGATACGATTCTGCTGCGTCATGCTCACTGCAATGCCTCCGATCCGGACGCGCTGCGTGAAATCGCAGCACTGGGACTGGCCGCGACCCCGTCGCGCGAACGCCGGGACGAGGCGTTGAATCAAGGCCGCGCCTTCGCGCTTGCCGTGGCGCCCTGGGCGCCGGTGCCGGACGATATGCCCTACGCCGTCGCCGTCGGCGCCGCCGCGGCCGGCAAAGGCGTCCCGGAAGATGCCGCCGCCGTGGCCTACGTGCAGGCATTCGCAACGAACCTGATCTCCGCCGCCGTGCGTCTCGTGCCGCTCGGCCAGACCGACGGGTTGCGCGTCCTGGCGGCGCTGGAGCCGGTGATCCTGGCAACCGCGGAAGACACAAAAACCGCCACCCTGGACGATCTAGGCGGCTGCGCCTTCCGTTCCGATCTCTCCGCCATGCGCCACGAAACCCAGTACACGAGGTTGTTCCGCTCATGACCAAATCCCCGCACGGCCCCCTGCGAGTCGGCGTCGGCGGCCCCGTCGGCAGTGGCAAGACCGCGCTGATGGATGCGCTCTGCAAGCACCTGCGGGACCGTTACGAAATCGCCGCCATCACCAACGACATCTACACCAAGGAAGACGCGGAGTTCCTGACCCGCGCCGGATCTTTGCCAATGGAAAGGATCATGGGCATCGAAACCGGAGGGTGCCCGCATACGGCGATTCGCGAGGACGCATCGATCAACCTGGCAGGCGTGGCAGAACTCAGGCGGCGCTTTCCGGACCTGGATTTGATCCTGATCGAATCCGGCGGCGACAACCTCGCAGCAACCTTCAGTCCGGAACTCGCGGACCTGACGGTCTACGTGATCGATGTTTCGGCAGGAGACAAAATCCCCCGCAAGGGCGGCCCGGGGATCATGCGCAGCGACCTGCTGGTCATCAACAAGATCGACCTCGCCCCCCATGTCGGCGCCAGCCTCGAAATCATGGACCGCGACGCCCGCAAAATGCGCGCCGATCGGCCGTTTGTGTTCGCGAACGTTCGCGCCGGCAAAGGCGTGCCGGAGATCGCCGCCTTCATCGAAAAACAGGGCGGCCTCGTCACGGCCTAGCCAAGCGCCCGGGGTTGGACGATGCTGGCTTGGTCAAAAGGGAGGGTGGACTATCATGGCTGACGACAAACGCGCCCAAGGCCGTGCGATGCGCCGCAGGCTGATGGGCGATGCCTACGCCGACAAGCTGGACAGCGGCCTCTACAACCACCCGATCATGGAGAAATTCGCGGCGTACACCCAGGAAGCGGTGTTTGGCATGCTCTGGACGCGCCCCGGCCTGGATCTCAAAACCCGAGCGCTGATCTGCGTTATTTCCGACGCGGCGCAGGGACGCGTGCCCGAACTCAAGCTGCACATCCGCTTTGCGGTCAATCAAGGCTGGACCCGGGACGAACTGTCGGAGGCGCTGCTCCACCTCGCCGGCTATATCGGCGTCCCGCTGGTGCGGGAGGCGCTGTTGACCGCCATCGAGGCGTTCAAGGAGATGGATTCCGAATGAAACCACATGCGTGACCTGATCGGCAGGACCGCGCTGGTGACAGGCGCGGCCTCCGGCATCGGGCTTGGCATCGCCAAGGCCCTGGCGCGTGCCGGAGCCAACATCGTGCTGGCGGATGTGCGTCCCAATGCGCTGCCATCCGCCAAGGCCGAAATCGAAGCCTTGGGAGGCAAGGTCACGACCGTAACAGTCGATGTGTCCGACGCCGATTCCGTCCAGGCCGCCGGCGAGGCCGCGCTGGCCGCGTTCGGCGCGTTGCATATCGCGGTGAACAATGCTGGCGTCGCCATGCACGGCTCGCCGCTTGAGGACGTGACGCCAGAGGAATGGGATTGGGTCATCGGCGTCAACATCAAGGGCGTCATCAACGGCATTCGAACGTTCGTGCCGATGATCCGCGCGCACGGCCAGGGCGGCCACGTCGTCAACACCGGCTCGGTGTCCAGCCTGTTCGTCCGTGACGGGCGCAACCAGGGCGCCTACGCGATGACAAAATACGCCGTGCTGGCCTTGTCCGAAGCGCTGGAGCAGGAACTGCAGGGCAGCGGCATCGGGGTATCCGTGCTGTGCCCTGGCGGCGTGAAAACCGCGATCTTCGACTCGGCGGCGCACCGGCCCGACCGTTTCGGCGGCAGCTATCAGCGGCCGGGGCAGGAGGCGATGAAATCATTCGTCGCCCCCACCGCGCTCGACCCCGAAACCGTCGGCCATCGCGTCGTGCACGCCATCCGGAACGGCGAATTCTACGTGCTGACCCACACCAATGAACGCGCGGCCATTACCGCCCGGTTCGATCGCATCAAGGCCGCCTTCGACCACGCCGACACCGTCATGCCCGGGATCGTCCCCTTATAGATCGAGCCGCGCCTGAGCCGCTTTAGCGCGCGGCTTGCCGCCCCCGGCCCCCTGTGCCACCGCATCGACCTCGCCATCGCCGAACCGCAACCGCAACCGCGCGTTCGGCTTCACCGAGGCGGCTGAGACCACCGGATGCCCGGCCGTATCGGTTACCAGCACATAGCCGCGCTGCAGGATTGCCAGCGGCGAAGCCGCGTCCAGCCGAGGCCCCAGTCCGGACAGATGCGCCCGCGCCTCCCGCAGCGCTCCCCGCAACGGCGACACGGTCAGCCGCCCGGTTACCCGGTCCGCCCGGCCGCGCAGCAGCGCCAACGCCCGCCCGGCCGCGCCCGACAGCCGATGGGTCATTAACTCCAACGCCGATCGGCGTGCCGCTACCAGACCCGGCGCGCCCAGAACCAGCCGCAATCCGCGGTCCCGCAGCGACTCGCGCGCCGCCGCGGTTAGCGACCGCGGGTCCGGCAGGCGCCGCTCCACCGAGGTCAGCACCGCCCGCCGCCGCGCGACCAAGGACGGCAGCGCCAGCATCGCCCGCTCGGCCCGGTCATCCAGCCGCTGCCGCGCCGTGCCGAGCAGCGTCGGCAGGTCCGGAATGCCGCGTTCCGCCCGGGCCAGCCGCAGCCGGTACTCCTGCGCCAGCCGGTTGAGCCCGCCGATCAGCCGCGATCCCTTCTGCGCCAGATCCGCTACCAGATCCGCCCGCGCCGGGATCGCCAACTCCGCCGCCGCCGTCGGCGTGGGCGCGCGGCGGTCGGAGACGAAGTCGATCAGCGTGGTATCCGTCTCGTGCCCGACAGCCGAAATCAACGGGATGCGGCAGGCGGCGGCGGCCCGCAGGACGATTTCCTCGTTGAACGCCATCAGGTCTTCCAGGCTGCCGCCGCCGCGCGCGATGATCAGCACGTCCGGCCGGGGCGGGTCGCCTCCCGCCGGCATCGCGTCGAACCCGGCGATGGCGGCGGCAATCCGTTCAGCCGCGCCCTCGCCCTGCACCGGCACCGGCCACACCAGGATGTGCCGCGGGAACCGCCGGGCGATGGTAATTTTGATGTCCTGGATCACCGCCCCGCGCTCGCTCGTCACCACGCCGATGACCCGCGGCAACCCCGGCAGCACCCGCTTGCGGTCCGCGTCGAACAGCCCCTCGGCGGCGAGGCGCTGGCGGATCATCTCGATGCGCGCCAGCAGCGCCCCGGCGCCGGCATATTCCATCCGCTCGATAATCAACTGGTACGACGAACGCTCCCCGAAGGAGGAGATGCGGCCGGTGGCGATCACCTCCACCCCGTTCTCCGGCTTCATGCCCAGGCGCGGAACGGCGCTCTTCCAGACGATGCCCGAAATCTTCGCGCCTTCGTCCTTCAGCGACAGGTAGATGTGGCCGGACGGATAGGCCTTGACCTCGGTCAGTTCGCCGCGCACGCGGACGCGGCCGAAGGTGGTTTCCAAGGTGCGCTTCACCGCCCCCGATATTTCGGAGACGGTGAATTCCGGCAGGTTGGAAACCGGAGAAGGTCGTGGATCGTCCATGACCGTAACTTATGCTAGGGCAGCGGCGCAGGAAACCGGGGAGAGTTCGATGAGGGTGCTGGTCGTCGGATCGGGCGGACGGGAACACGCGCTGTGCCGGGCGATCTCCGCCAGTCCGATGCTGACCAAACTGTATTGCGCGCCCGGCAACCCCGGGATTGCCGCGGTGGCGGAGTGCGTCGATATCGGCGTCCTCGACATCCCGACGCTGGTCGGCTTCGCCCAGGACAACCGGATCGACCTCGTTGTCCCCGGCCCCGAAGCGCCACTGGTTGCCGGGATCACCGATGCGATGGAGGCTGCGGATATCCCTTGCTGCGGGCCGACACGCGCCGCCGCGCAGCTTGAGGGCAGCAAGAGCTTCACCAAGGAAATCTGCGATGCCGCCAGCATCCCGACCGCGCTTTGGGAGCGTTTCGACGATGCCGACCTGGCGCGCGCGTTCGTCCGCCACCGGGGCGCGCCGATTGTCGTCAAGGCCGACGGCCTGGCGGCCGGGAAGGGCGTGGTGATCGCGGCCACCGAGGACGAGGCGGTTGCCGCGATCGACTCCATGATGGACCGGAAGATTTTCGGCGATGCCGGCGCGGCCGTCGTGCTGGAAGAGTGCCTGACAGGGGACGAGGTTTCGCTGTTCGCGTTATGCGACGGCGAGGACGCGGTGATCCTGGGGTCCGCCCGCGACCATAAGCGCGTCGGCGACGGCGATACCGGACCGAACACCGGCGGGATGGGCGCCTATTCGCCGGTGCCGAATTTTCCTCCCGCGCTGGAACATGCCTGTCTTGAAGCCATCATCCGCCCGGCTTTGAAACATATGGTGCACCTGGGCACGCCGTTCCGCGGTATCCTGTTTGCCGGCCTGATGCTGACCGAGGAAGGTGCAAAGCTGATCGAATTCAACGTGAGGTTCGGCGATCCGGAATGCCAGGTTCTGCTGAGCCGGATGCAATCCGACCTGCTGCCGGCGCTGCTGGCCGCATGCGACGGCGAATTGCGGGATTTCGACGTGCGCCTGAATGACTCGGCCGCCGTCGCGGTCGTCATGGCGGCGCGGGGCTATCCGGAAGCGCCCGAACGCGGCTCGGTCATCCGGTGCCTGGAAGCCGCGGCGTCCCGTCCGGGTGTTTCTATCTTCCACGCGGGGACCGAGGCTGGACCGGACGGCAGCGTGCTGGCCGCGGGCGGCAGGGTGCTGACGGTGTGCGGGACAGCCCCGGATTTGCCGCGGGCGCGCGACGCGGCTTACGCGGCGGTGCAGGACGTCGACTGGCCCGAGGGCTTCTGCCGCCACGACATCGCGGCGGATGTCGGATGACCGGCACCGAGGAACCGCGCGGCGACCGCATCGCAAAATACCTGTCCCGCGCCGGGGTCGCCAGCCGGCGGGACGTCGAGCGGATGTTGACAGAGGGCATCATCAAGCTGAACGGCAAGATCGTCGAACACCCTGCGACCTTCATCTCCCCCGGCGACGTCGTTCAGGTCAACGGCAGGGTAGTGGACCAGCCGGACCGCACCCGCGTCTGGCGCTACCACAAGCCCGAAGGTCTGGTGACTACCCACAAGGACCCCGAAGGTCGGCCGACCGTCTTCGAGAAGCTGCGGCTGCAGTTGCCTCGGGTCGTCAGCGTCGGGCGGCTGGACCTGACCAGCGAAGGGCTGCTGCTGTTGACCAACGATGGCGGCCTGGCGCGGCAGTTGGAGCTGCCGGCGACCGGCTGGCTGCGCCGCTATCGCGTGCGGGTGTTCGGCGTCCCGAACGAGGGCGCGCTGAAGGCTCTCGCCAAGGGCGTGACGGTCGAAGGCGTCAAATACGGGCCGATAGAGGCGGAGGTGGACGCGAAGAAGGGGGACAACACCTGGCTGTCGGTCAGCCTGCGCGAAGGCCGCAACCGCGAAATCCGCAGGGTTATGGCGCATCTCGGGCTGTCGGTGTCCCGGCTGATCCGTATCGCCTATGGTCCGTTCCAACTCGGGACGCTGGAACGTGGCGGAATCGAGGAAATTCCGGCGCGCGTGCTGCGCGAGCAGCTTCCCGCCGGGGCTGGGGCGCCCCCGCCTTTGCCGCGCAAGCGTTAGGATGCGCATCGTCGCCGGCATCTGGCGCGGCCGCACGCTGGTTGCGCCGCCGGGGCAGGGGACTCGCCCGACGGCGGACCGCGTGCGTCAGGCGCTGTTCGATATGCTGATGCATGCGGAGTGGGGCGGGCGGGAGGCGATCGAGGGCGCTGCGGTACTGGATGTGTTCGCAGGGACCGGAGCGTTGGGGCTGGAAGCGCTGTCTCGGGGGGCCTCAGCGGCATGCTTCATCGAGTCAGACCCTGCGGCGCTGAAGGCCCTGCGGGCGAACGTGGCGGCGTGCAAGGCGGAAAACCGGACACGGGTATTGGCGGGCGATGCGCTGGGCGCACCTGTCCCTGTGTCATGGCCGGGCTTGGCGCGGCCATCCACGACTTCGCCACCACCGGCACCGCAAGTCGTGGATGGCCGGGCCAAGCCCGACCATGACACAAAGGGCGGGGCGTCGCTCGTGTTCCTCGATCCACCCTACGGCCTCGGCCTCGTCCCGCGTGCCATCGGCCACTTGCTGCGAACCGGCCGCATCGCGCCCGGGGCACTCATCATCGCCGAAACTGCCCGGGACGAGTCCTGGCTACCCGACCAGCCGCTGCTTGCTGACCGCCGGCATGGCGCTGCCAGGATGCTTGCATTCCGGGCGCCCGAAGATTGCATCCAGGTGCGACATCTGTCATAAGAACAGCGACACGTGGCAGGATGCCGTAATGGCAGCTCAGATACACGAGGAAACACCGGGCGATCCGGCCCTCCAAAACGTCGCAGCCTTGTTTGGCGGACGGCGTATCCTCCGGCACCGGGTCAGCACTCAGTTCGATGCGCATGAAATGATTCTGCACGGCATGCCGGGGGAAGCCCTGATGCATCTCGTCGGGCATTTGCAGACCCTCCGGAAGTCGGCTTCGTTCGAAAAGGCCGTTGGCATGAGCCTGCGCACGATACAGCGCCACAAAGAGGCTCCGGCGAAGCTGCTCAGTCAGGAGCAGAGCGGACGCGCCTGGAAATTCGCTGAAATCCTGGTCAGGGCCACTGCGGTGCTGGGGTCGCAGGAGGAGGCGGAGGAGTGGTTGCAGCGGCCCGCCATGGGACTGGACCAGCGGCGTCCGATCGACCTTTTGGCGACTACGGCAGGCGCCGAGATCGTCCGCGACTTCCTTGGGCGGCTAGAGTACGGCGTCTATACGTGACACCGCTTCCCGCACCGCTCGGCGGCGGTGTCCTGATGGCCTGGCGCCTCGACCAGGCGGTTTTCGCCGCGAACTGGGCCAGCGGCGAGGGCGCCTACCGGCTGGGCGGACGCTGGAACAGCAGGGGTGTGCGGGCGGTGTATTGCTCGATCGACCCGGCAACGGCCATTCTCGAGGTTGCGGTCCACAAGGGCTTCAGGGCGCTGGATACGGTCAGGCACGTGCTGACCGCGATCACCATCGCGATGCCGGCGAAGGTTCACGTTGTTGACCCGTCGTCGGTTCCCAACGCCAACTGGCTCAGGCCCGGCATGCCGAGTGCCGGGCAGCAAAATTGGGGCGATGCCTTGCTCACCAACCATCCATTCGTGCTGTTGCCGAGCGTCGTATCGACCCATAGCTGGAACCTGGTCTTTGTCGGAACGCTCGCGGCAGGTGAATACTCGTTCGTCCAGGAGCCGTTCGCACTTGGCCCGCGGCTTCATCCGCCGCCTTCGCGATAAGGCCATTCGGCTCCGCCCGAAGGCGATGACAGCGAAAACCCGCGCCCGCTTCAATAGCTCCGCGGCAGCCCGAGCACATGCTCCGCCAGATACGACAGAATCAAATTCGTGCTGATCGGCGCCACCTGATACAACCGCGTCTCCCGGAACTTGCGCTCCACATCGTATTCCTCCGCGAACCCGAACCCGCCGAAGGTCTGGACGCACGCCTCGGCCGCCGCCCAGGCCGCGTCGGCGCCGAGCATCTTCGCCATGTTGGCCTCCTCGCCCGGGGTCTCCCCCGCCTCGAACTTGGCGCACCCGGCCTGCACCATCAGCTCCGCCGCCCGCATCTGCGCATAGGCCCGTGCCAGCGGAAACTGGATCCCCTGGTTCTGGCCAATCGGCCGCCCGAACACCTCGCGGTCGCGCGCGTAGTCCGTCGCCTTGCGCAGGAACCACTTCGCGTCGCCGATGCATTCCGCCGCGATCAGCAGCCGTTCGGCGTTCATGCCGTCCAGGATGTAGCGGAAGCCGCGGCCCTCGACGCCGACAAGGTTCTCCGCCGGCACCACCATGTTGTCGAAAAAGACCTCAGTCGTGTTGTGGTTCATCATGGTGCGTATCGGCCGGATCGTCAGGCCCTTGCCCAACGTCTCCCGCATGTCCACGATGAACGTTGACAGACCCTCGGTCCGGCGCTCGATCTGGTCGCGCGGCGTGGTGCGCGCCAGCAGCAGCATCAGGTCCGAGTGCTCCGCGCGGCTCGTCCACACCTTCTGGCCATTGACGACATAGTGGTCGCCCTCTTTCCGGGCGAAGGTCCGCAGCGAGGTCGTATCCGTCCCGCTCGCCGGCTCGGTGACGCCGAACGCCTGCAGGCGCAGCTCACCGGTGGCGATCTTCGGCAGATACGCGGTCTTCTGCGCGTCGGTGCCGTGCCGCAGGATCGTGCCCATGATGTACATCTGCGCATGGCAGGCCGCGCCGCTACAGCCCTGGGACTGCACCGTCTCCAGGATCGCCGCCGCGGCGGACAGCGGCAGGCCGGCGCCGCCGTACTCCTCCGGGATCAATGCGCCGAGGTAGCCGGCTTCGGTCAAAGCCGTCACGAACTCCGTCGGGTAGCCGCGTTCCCGGTCCAGCCGCCGCCAGTACTCACCGGGGAATTTGGCGCAGAGCTTGCGGACCTCCTCCTTGATCTGGGCATGCGGGTCGGGGCGCAGCGTGTCTTGCATCGAGGACCTCCCGGAACAGGCTTTTCCGCCTACGGTGATTGCCCGCGGTTCGGCAACTGGCAAGGGGCAACGGCACATGACTGCCCGGGTGCATATCCCGGCTTGCCGGATCGCAGGAACGTGCTGTTATCCCGCCGACGAAGCCTTGATGTTAAGGAGCGCCGCCATGCCGGCCGGAGAGACCCTGGACGCCTCGCCGTTCGCCCAATTCCAAGCGTGGATGGCGGAGGCGGAGAAAGCCGAACCAAAAGATCCCAACGCCATGATCGTCGCGACCGCGACGCCGGACGGGCGACCCTCGGCGCGCGCCATCCTCCTGAAAGGTGTTGATGACCGCGGTTTCGTTTTCTACACCAACAAGGAAAGCCGGAAGGCGGATGAACTCGAGGCCAATCCGCAGGTGTTCCTGCTGTTCTACTGGAAGTCGCTGGGGCGGCAGATCCGCATCGAGGGGACGGTCGAACATGTGACTGACGCCGAGGCGGACGCCTACTACGCATCCCGGCCGCGCATCTCCCGTCTCGGCGCCTGGGCATCACAGCAGTCGCGCCCGCTGCCCGAGCGGGCGCTGCTCGAACAACGCCTGGCGGAGGCTGAGCAGCGCTACCCGGGAGACGACATTCCTCGCCCGGACTACTGGTCCGGCTATCGCGTTCTGCCGGTTGTATTCGAGTTCTGGCAGGATATGCCCTATCGTCTGCATGACCGGACAGTGTATCGCCGGAACGCGAACGGCGGGTGGGATCAAACAAAACTGTTCCCCTAACCCTTTGGGCGCCTACTTACACGATAAACGCAAACCTGCATTGCACAAAACGCAACACCGGTTTCATGGAGCTGACCATGGCTATACGCAAGCTTTTGCTTCCCCTTACGGGGACCGCGGCTGGCGAGGCCGCATTGGCCACCGCCCTGTCGATTGCTCGTGGCTGGAACGCGCACGTCCTGGCCCTGCACGTGCGCATCGACAGCCGCGATGTCGCGCCGCTGGCCGGAGAGGGCCTGTCGGGTGCGATGATCGAGGAAATGATGCTGGCGACCGAAAAGGAGAGCAACGATCGCGCCCACTCCGTGCGGTTGATGTTCGAACGGTTCGTTGCCTGTCACAATGTCGTGGTGGAAGAGGCGCGGCCGGGGGCCGATCATGCTTCGGCCAGCTTTGCCTCGGTGACGGGGCGGGAGGAGGACATCGTGGCTCAGCAGGCGCGGTTGGCCGATCTGACGGTGGTGCCGCACCCGGACAGCGGGGATGACGTATCGTCTTCGGACGCCTTGCATGCGGTGCTGTTCGATTCCGGCCGCCCCGTGCTGATCTCCCCCCAGACCGCCCAGCCGGCGATCGGCAGCCGGGTTTGCCTCGCCTGGAACGGCACGGCCGAATCGGCATCATCGGTCCAGGCGGCGATGCCATGGATGGAACGCGCCGAGGCCGTGGCGATCCTGTCAGCCGAGGGCTATCAGCGCCGCGGCCCCGGAGCGCCGGATGCGGCGGCGTATCTCGCGCTGCACGGGATCCATGCGAGTATCGTGTCCTTCAAGTCCATCGGCGGGTCCGTCGGTGCCGGGTTGCTGGCCGCGGCGGCGGATTTCGGCTCCGACATGCTGTCGATGGGAGCGTATTCGCACTCGCGGTTACGGCAATTGATCCTGGGCGGCGTCACCCGGCATGTGCTGGAGAACGCCACGCTGCCGGTGATGATGAACCGGTAGTCAGAACAGCTTGTCCTGAGGTCCCAGCTTGACGATCACATCGGTCGGCTGGGCCAAGTTCAGCATCGCCCGCGCACGTTCGTCCAGGGTGTCCGGGTCCAGATGGCGCGCGCGCAAGCCCGCCACCCGCGTTTCCCAGCCGTCCCGCTCGGCCTTGGCAGCCGCCTGATCGACAAGGACCTGATGCAGCAGGTCCTTCCGCTGCGCATAGGCTTTGAGCCCGCGGTCACCCTGCGTGGCGTTCCAGGCGAAATATCCCGTGATCGCGAGAAACACGGACGGCGCGATCATGATCCGCGCCCGCCGTTTGAGTTCACTGCCGAGTGACATCGAGCGCTCCAAGAATGCCAGCCACGATTCTACAGCGCCGTCCGCTATCGTGAAAGGAAAAGCCTCTAAGTTGCCGAATATTCGCCATGTCTTGCTGGCAGAGACACTCCCGGGCGGCCTTTCGCCGCCGGAAGGAGGCTTTGATGCGAGTTCGCAATCTGACTTTGATCGCGCTTGGCGCCTTATTCGCGGCTGGCGCCGCGGCGCCCGCATTTGCCTATGAGGATTGGCGCCACCATGAGCGTCAGGAATGGCGGCACCAGGAATGGCGCGAGCATGCGTGGCGGGAACACGAATGGCGTGAGCACGAGTGGCGCGAGCGTCAGCGCTATGAAGCGCCGCCGCCCGTCTACTACGGCGATCCCGGGTATTATCGCTGACCGGAGCCGCCGGCGGACGATCGCGCGTTGACAGGAGAAAGGACGCTGCGCATCGTCCGCCCGCTTCAGTCAGGAACGGCCGCTTATGTCTCAGCACAGCCTTCAACAGCCGATCGAGACCCTCTGGGAACAGCGGGAGAGCCTGTCGTCGTCAACGAAGGGTGCCGCGCGGGACGCTGTCGACGCCGCGCTGGACGCGCTTGACGCCGGTGAGGTCCGCGTCGCCGAGAAGACCGATGCCGGCTGGCAGGTGAATCAATGGCTGAAGAAGGCCGTGCTGTTGTCGTTCCGGCTGGCCGATTCGGCGCCGATGGAAGGGCCGGGCGGGGCGCCGGTCTGGGACAAGGTGCCGATGAAATTCGCCGGATGGGGGGAGAATCGCTTCCGCGAAGCCGGCTTCCGTGCCGTCCCCGGCGCCGTTGTACGCCGCTCGGCGTTCATCGCGCCGGGCGCGGTGCTGATGCCGAGTTTCGTCAATGTCGGCGCCTACGTCGGCCGCAACACCATGGTGGACACGTGGACCACCGTCGGAAGCTGCGCGCAGATCGGCGCCAACTGCCATCTGTCCGGCGGCGTGGGAATCGGCGGCGTGCTGGAGCCGTTGCAGGCCAACCCGGTGATCATCGAGGATGATTGCTTCGTCGGCGCGCGATCAGAGGTGGCGGAAGGCGTTATCGTGGAGCGCGGCAGCGTCCTGTCGATGGGCGTGTTCATCGGCGCCTCGACCAGGATCATCAACCGGACAACCGGGGAAGTTCATCTGGGCAGGGTCCCCGCCTATTCGGTGATCGTTCCCGGCTCCTTGCCGGGCAAGCCGCTACCGGACGGGTCGCCGGGGCCGTCGCTGTATTGCGCGGTGATCGTGAAGACGGTGGACGCGCAGACGCGGTCGAAAACGTCCATCAACGAGTTGCTGCGCGATTGACCGGTCTGACCGATCCGCTGCCGCTGGCACAGGCGCTGATCCGCTGTGCGTCCGTGACTCCTGCGGATGGCGGCGCGCAGTATGCGCTTGCCGGCATGCTGAAGCAACTCGGCTTTACCGTCCATCGGCTGCGCTTCGGCGAGATCGACAACCTCTTTGCACGGCTGGGCACGCACGGACCGCATATCTGTTTCGCCGGCCATACCGATGTCGTGCCGGCGGGCGCGTCCAACTGGCGCAGCGACCCGTTCGGCGGCGAGGTCCGGGACGGCGTTTTGTATGGCCGCGGCGCCTGCGACATGAAGGGGGCGATCGCCGCCTTCGTTGCCGCCGTTGCTCAGCACGGGCCGCCCAAAGGGTCGATAAGCTTGCTGATCACCGGCGACGAGGAAGGCCCCGCCGTCGATGGCACCGTCAAGGTGCTGGAGTGGATGCGCACGAACCATCAGGTGCCCGATTTCTGCCTCGTCGGCGAACCCACCTGTCCCGTCCGACTCGGCGACATGATCAAGATTGGCAGGCGCGGCAGCGTCAATATCACGATCGAGGTGCATGGCACCCAGGGTCACGTCGCCTATCCGCAACGGGCCGACAATCCGGTTCACCGGCTGATTGCTACCCTCGATGCCCTGACATCGGCTCCGGTGGATGCGGGAACCGACTGGTTCGAGCCGTCCACGCTACAGGTCACCAGCATCGACGTGGGCAATACCGCGACCAACGTGATCCCGGCCTCGGCCCGCGCGGCGCTGAATATCCGCTTCAACGACGCCCATAGCGGCGCCTCGTTGACCGCCTGGGTCCGGGCGACCGTGTCGCGTTACGCGGAGCGGTTCGATCTGGAAGCCTCGATCAGCGGCGAATCGTTCGTCACCCGGCCCGGCCCGCTGGTTGATGTCCTGCGCCGGGCGATCGAGAGCGCCACCGGGATCGAACCGAAACTCGACACCGGCGGCGGCACGTCCGATGCCCGGTTCATCGCCAATTACTGTCCGGTGGCCGAATTCGGACTGGTGGGCGCGACCATGCATAAGACCGACGAATGTGTTCCCGTCGCCGAATTGCGTGATCTGGCCCGCATCTATCGCGACATAATCGCGGCGTTGCTGCCATGATTGAACACGTTGCACCACGCAACGGCGTCCTCGTCGGCATGTTGCGGATCGCCCGCGGCCGCGCCGACGGAGTCGCCTGCTTCGGTGACAGCCCCCGCGCGTTCCTGTCGAGCCTGGCTCCGCTGCTGGCGTTCCCGATCGTCGGGGCCGTGACGGCGACGTTTTCCGATGGGCCGAGGCGCGCGCTGACCGGTCTCGGGATGACACTGTGCGCGCTGCTGGTGCCGGCCGTCCTGTCGTTCGAACTGGCGCGCTTGTGGAAGCGGTCCGAAGCCTGGATGCGGTTCGCCACCGCCTACAATTGGTGCCAGTGGATCCTGCTGTTCGTGGCCTGCCTGGGTATGGTGCCGATGAGTCTTGCCATCGACGCCGGTGTGGACGAGTCCTCGGCAACCCTGGCGCTGCTGATTTGCCTCGGGTGCTACGGGTTTTGGATGCAGTGTTTTTTGGCCAGCAAGGCGCTGTCGCTTTCGGCTTTGCGGGCCGGGTTGTTCATCATCCTGGTCAACTTCGGGACGTTTCTGGCCGTCGCCGGTCCGGCCGTTTTGGGGCCACGTCCATGAACGCATCGGTTGCCAGCGTGGCATCGGGCCTTTCCGCGGCGCTCCGGTTGGCGCGCGGGCGCGCCGACGGCATCGTCATGGTGCCGGGAGACCGCGAGACGATCGTCCGCAGCTTCTGGTCGATCGCAATCTGCCTGCCCTTGGTCATCTGCCGTTTGCTGATGTCCTGGGCGGACACGGGCGTTCCCTCCGATGCCGTGCATCTGGCGGCACGGGAGGTGATTGTCTTTGTTCTCGGATGGCTGGTTTTCGTCGAAATCACCCACCGTCTGGCGCCGGTGCTCGGCCGGGCGCAGCGCTGGGGCCGGTTCATCGCGCTGTGGAACTGGTGCAATGTGATCGAGGGCTTGCTGGTCGTCATCGGCGGCCTTCCGGGCCTGTTCGGAGCGCCAGAGGTGGTCGACGAGGCCTTCGAACTGATCGCCATCGGCTGGGCGCTTTGGCTGGAGTGGTATGCAACCCGGCTGGCCCTTGGGGTCGGGCCGCTCGTTGCGACCTCTGTCGTCCTGCTCGACCAGTCCATCGGCATTCTGCTGGCGTCCGTCGCGGTGGCGCTCAGTCCCTGAACGGGTTTTCCGGGTAGCCGACGCTGATGAGCGTCAAGCCCTCCGGCGGTGCCGTAGGGCCGGCTGCCCCGCGGTCTTGCGCGGTCAACGCCTGACCAACGCGTTCGACGGTCCAGCTTCCCTCGCCCACGAGCTTGAGCGTGCCGGCGAAATTGCGCACCTGGTGGTGCAGGAAGCTGCGCGCCTCGGTCTCGATTTCGATGATATCGCCGTGCCGCGTGACATCCAGCCGATCGAGCGTCCGGACCGGGGATTTGGCCTGGCAGGAGGCGGCCCGGAACGACGTGAAGTCGTGGCGTCCGACCAGAAGCTGCGCGGCGGCATGCATGGCGGAAGCGTCGAGCGGGACCGGGACGTGCCAGACCCGTCCGGCCAGCAGTGCCGGGCGGCTGCGCCGGTTGAGGATACGGAATCGGTAGGCGCGGCGGTTGGCGGAAAAGCGGGCGTTCCAGTCCGGCGGAACTTCTACCGCGGTGAGCACGACCACGGGATGCGGCTTCATGTGGTAATTCAGCGCGTCCCGAACCGACTTGGGGCGATGTCCATCCGGCAGGTCGATATGCGCCACCTGGCCCTCGGCATGGACTCCCGCGTCGGTGCGGCCGGCGACGATGCTGGCGACCGGCGCGCCGCGGTTCAGATGCGAGGCGGCTTGTTCAAGCACCGACTGGACGGACAGGCCATTGATTTGCCGCTGCCAGCCGACGAACGGCTGGCCGTCATACTCGAGCAGCACCGCCCATCGCGTCACTGTCCAAGCACGGTGCCGGCCGGTACGGGATGGCCACGCAGAAATGCACTGCCGTCGAGCGCAGCCCTACCCGCGAGCTGAACGCGGGTTAGCGTAACGGCTCCATTGCCGCATGCGACCGTAAGGCTGCTGTCGAGCACCGTGCCGGGGGGGCCATCGCCATCCACCGCCTTGACCGCCAGTATTTTCAGAAGATTGCCTTCCAGCAGCGTAGAAGTGCCCGGCCACGGATCGAACGCCCGGACCCGCCGATGGATGGCCTCGGCTGATTCGCTCCAGTCGATCCGGCCATCGTCGCGCGTCAGCTTCGGGGCGTACGTCGCGCCATCCTCGGGCTGCGGAACGGCAACGGGGGGTGAGGCGAGGGCCTCCAGGATCAGCCTGGCACCTATATCGGCAAGAACATCGTGCAGGTGAGCGGTCGTCGTCTCCGCGGTGATCGGGACGCTTTGCCGCAGCAGCATCGGGCCGGTATCCAGGCCGGCGTCCATCCGCATGATCGTGATGCCGGTTTCCCGATCACCCGCCAGCACGGCCGCGTGGATCGGAGCCGCGCCGCGCCACCGTGGCAGCAGGCTGCCGTGGATGTTGAGGCAGCCGCGGCGAGGCGCGTCCAGCATGGCCTGCGGCAAAATCAGGCCGTAAGCCGCGACGACGGCGACATCAAGGTCCAGCGCCGCGAACGCAGCTTGCGCCTCCTGATCGGTTCGCAGGCGACTGGGGGTCCGGACCGGCAGGCCCAGTTCGTCCGCCAAGAGATGAACGGGGCACCGCCGAACCGCTTGTCCACGCCCGGCGGGACGGGCAGGCTGGCAGTAGACCGCGGCGATCAAATGCCCGGCACCATGGATCGCCCGCAGGGCCGGAACCGCAAACTCCGGGCTGCCCATGAAGGCGAGGCGCATCGCGGCTACCGCTTCTTTTCTCTCTGTTCCTTGGCGAGGCGCCGCATGATCATGTTGCGCTTCAGAAGGGACAGGTGGTCGACGAACAGGATGCCATCCAGGTGGTCGATCTCGTGTTGGAGGCAGGCCGACATCAGCCCCTCGCCCTCGATCTCCTTTTTGGCGCCGAATTCGTCCAGGTATCGGACCTTGACCTTCGCCGGCCGGGTGACATCAGCGTACATGTTCGGCAGCGACAGGCAGCCTTCCTCCCTGGTCGCCAGTTCCGGGGTCGCCGCGACAATCTCGGGGTTGATCAGCGTCAGCGGCTCGAACTTATCGTTCGGCTTCAGGTCGATGATGATCAGTCGCAGGCTCTCGGCGACCTGCGGCGCGGCCAGGCCGATGCCCGGCGCGGCATACATGGCGGCGAACATCCGCGGGATCAGGTCGCGCACGACATCCGCATCCTTGTCCTGCACCGGGCGGGCGCGTGCTTTCAGGATCTGGTTCGGAGCGATCACGATCGATATCGGCTTGATCGCGGGAGGGGAAATGGTGGTGCTCATTGTCTCGCTGATGTGGCGGCGGGGACGCGGCCGATCAACGCCGGCCAATGGTGTGTCCTACCGATTATAATGGGCCTCTTGCAAGTATGCGTGCGACTGCCAAGATGTTGCGCAGCCGGGATGCCGTTGCGGGTCCCGGTGTTCGCTTCGCTCGCAGGAGGGGGCCTTTGACCACTCGTATGTTCACGTCGCCGCTATTTCTGGGATTTGACCACCTTGAGCAGATGCTTGAGCGTGCGTCCAAGACGTCATCAGACGGCTATCCGCCGTACAACATCGAGCAAATCAGCCCGACAGGGCTGCGCATAACGCTCGCGGTCGCCGGATTCACAATGGATGACCTGCAAATCACCCAGGAAGACAACCAGTTGGTTATCCGGGGGCGGCAGACAGACGACAGTCAAGGCCGGATCTTCCTGCACCGGGGCATCGCAGCCCGTCAGTTCCAGCGGTCGTTCGTATTGGCCGAGGGGATCGAGGTTCGCGGGGCTTGGCTCGACAACGGCTTGCTCCATATCGATCTGGCAAAGCCGCAGCCCGAGGTTCGGGTGAAGACCATCCCGATCACACGCAACACCGCCGCGACGGCGCTGCGGCCAAATGGGGCGGAGTCTGGAACAGTTGTTGAGAGCAAGGCTGAACGGTGATTGACTGACGTCGACGCGGGGGCCGCCGGGCGGACCCGTTGAACAAGGGAAGACGACGGGCCTTTGGAAGGCCGTCGCTTAGCAGGAGCACAGGACCGATGGATATCAATTCAGGCGACCGGGGTGACACCAGCATGGCCCCGATGAAGGAGCCGGTGGTGTTCGATGTTCGCCACCTCTCCGAAGAGCAACTGGCCGCGCTGGGCGTTTCCCATATCGCCTACGTCAAACCCGTGATCGTCAACGGGGTGGCCGGGTTCGCGATCCACGCCGCCGATGGTACGCCGATGGCCGTTGCCGGCGACCGCGCGGTTGCTATCGCCGCGATCGTGCAGCACGAGATGCACCCGCTTTCGGTTCACTGATCGCCGCTATGCCGGCGTAAGGGTCACCCGCAGCCCGTCCTTAGGTTTAGGTATCGGCCACATCGTCCAGGCGGGTGCATAACCGGGCATTAGACTGACACTTGCGTTCATCAGGAGATGCCGCACGAAGCACTTCGCCTGCATATAAGCGAAGTTCAGGCCAAGGCACATATGGGCGCCGCCGCCGAAAGGGACGAACGCGAAGCGGTGGCGCGCAGCCTGGGCGGCATCGGTAAAGCGCTCGGGATCGAACCGCTCCGGTTCAGGCCAGATTCCGGGCATATGATGCGTAAACAGCGGGTTGACGACGACGGACGCCCCTGCGGGGATGTGAAAGCCCGCGAATACGAAGTCCCTCAGCCCGCGGCGCGGGACCGCGGGCACCGGCGGGATCATCCGCAGCGTCTCCTTGAAGGCCATTTCGGTCAGCTTCATCGCCTCCAGCCGCTCGAACGGCAATGCCTCACCGGGACGCAGCCCGAGTCCTGAGACCTCCTCCCGCAGCCGCGCCTGCCAGGCCGGGTTGGCAGCAAGCAACCAGACGAAGGCGGTCAGCGAAGACGTCAGCGTGTCGTGCGCGGCCATCATGAAAAAGCTCATGTGGTCCACGACGGCCTGCGTGGACAGCAGCGCGCCGTCCTCGGTCCTCACCCGGCACAGCTCCGAGAAAAGATCGTCGCCACCGCTTTCGCGGCGGATCGGCACCTGCCGGGTGAACCAGTCCACGATATGGGCGCGGCCCCGAACGCCCCGTCGCATCTGCGTTCCAGGCAGGGGCTTGCGGACGGGGGCAATGGTTGCCGCCACCATGTCCACGAAAGCAGCCGTGACGCTGTCCGTATCGGGGCCTATGCCAGTGCCCAGGAAGGATGTGGCGGCCAGATCGAGGGTCAGTGTTTTCATCGCCGGATAGACCAGCATCGGCCCGGGCGTTTTCTTCCAGTCCGCGACTCTCGCCGCAATCCCGGCATCGAGCGCCGTGAGATAGGCCCTCATCGGGCCGGCTTTGAACGCGGCGGACAGGGCGCGGCGGTTCAGCCGGTGCTCATCGAAGTCCATCATCATCAGGCCGCGGGGAAAGACGCGGTCCATGAACCGCCCCCAGCCAAACTGTGAGGAAAACAGGCGCTCCTGATCGAACAGCACGAACTCGTTCGCTTCAGGCCCCAGCAGGTTGACTCCGGTTTCACCCAGGATGTTGGCGCGAACCACAAGACCGTGCCGCGCCGCCCGCTGCTCAAAGAATCGCTTGGGATCTGCTGTCGCTTCCAGCGTGCTGCCGATGATCGGCCAGCCGTCATCGCCCGGAATGTGGGCGAGCGCGCGCCCGGGCGGAGGTGCGGTGACGGGCGCCAGGCTACCCCGCGCTTCCATTGCCAACGTCGCCACGTCTGCCTCCGCTTTTACGCTGATAGACTACAGTAGCTTTCTTGCCGTTCGCGGAGGAAGTGGCGGTTCCGGGGATCTTTTGAAATGGCCGCGATGTCAGCCGCCGCCCGCGGTGACGAAGCTTTGCACGAGGCTCCCGGCGACGAGGCGCCAACCATCCACCAGGACGAAGAAAATCAGCTTGAACGGCAGGGAAACGGCGCTGGGCGGCAGCATCATCATGCCAAGGCTCATGAGCACGCTGGCGACCACGATGTCGATGATCAGGAACGGGAGAAACAGCAGGAAGCCCATCTCGAACGCCCGGCGCAGTTCACCGACGAGGAAAGCGGGCACCAGTGCGCGCCATGGGATCGAAGCGGGGTCCGCAGACGGGGGCAGACGACCGAGGCGCTCGAAGAAAGTCAGATCCTCGTCGCGGACATTGTCCGCCATGAACTGGTGGAATGGCTCGGTTGCGAGCCGAAGGCCCTCGATTTCGGAGACATGGCCCTCGGTCATCGGCTGGATGCCTGCCGTCCAGGACTGATCCAGCACCGGTTGCATGACGAAGAACGAAAGAAACAGGGCCAGGCCGATGAGTACGACATTCGGCGGCGTGCCTTGGGTGCTGAGGGCGCTGCGGAGCAGGGACAGGACGATGATGATGCGGGTGAAGGCCGTCATCATGACCAGAAGGCTGGGCGCGAGCGACAGCACAGTGATCAGGGCAGTGAGCTGCACGATGCGCGCGGTGGCGCCCGCCTGACCGGCGGCGCCGAGATCGATGTTCACCGACTGGGCGTGAGCCAGGACAGGGGCGAGGAGGATCGCAGCGGCGACCGGAAAGTGCCACGGCTTCATGCGTCCGGCACCCATCCAACCACCAGATCCTGCCCCCCGCCCGTCAGCAGGATCACCTGCCGATCGGCGCATTGCACGAGATGAAGGCGGCGGCGAGGATCGAGGGCGATGGTTTCGCGCACGATCAGTGTCCGTCCGGTCCTGGAGGCCGGCCGCCAGCCGCCAAGCTGAAGGACCCGCGCCGACAGGCCGATAAGGGCGAGGACGCCGATCAGCGCCAGGCCCATCAACGATACGGCTTGGCCGGTCATCGGCTGGCGACCAATGCCTGAGCGTGCAGGACGGTAGCGTCCGGTGGCGACGGGCGGATAACGCCAGTCGGTGTAATCATCGACTCGGGCGCATCGCGGCCTGTACCGTCATGGTGGCCGAAGGGCCACCATCCACGCCTTTGTTTGGGCAAGAAAAGGCGTGGATGCCGACCTTCGTCGGCATGACGAGGCGGCGCGGCTGGATCAAGCGCCAAGCTGTCCGTTTTGGAGGGCATGACGCCCATGATGGCGGAGAAAGATGAATAAACGGTTAACGCACTCCCGTTAACCATTGATTCATTCTTTTCCGTCATAGTCCGGCTATGGACCCGACCAAAATTGGCCTGTTCGATCTGGCCGAAAAGCGGCTCACCTGGACGGCGCAGCGCCAGGCGGTGCTGGCCGGCAATATTGCCAATGCGAACACGCCTGGATTTCGGGCGCGGGACGTGACGTCTTTCGCGGATGTCCTTGCCGGCACCGGCACCATGGCGCCAGTCCAAACGCAACCCGGGCATTTGGCGGGAACGATGCCGACCGGGGTGGCGTCCCTGGCAACCCAGCGGCCAACGGTGCGGGCGTTGGATGGAAATGCGGTGGCGATCGATGAGCAACTGACCAAGGTCGCCGATACGGAAACGACTCAGTCTTTGGTGACGTCGATCTGGAAGAAATACGTTGGGATGTTTAACACGGCCCTCGGGAAGTCCGGCTAGCCATGGCGAGCGATCTCAACAGCGCGCTGAATATATCTGCAAACGGGATGGATGCCCAGACCACGCGCCTGCGGGTCATCGCCCAGAACATCGCCAACCAGGATTCGACCGGTTCGTCCCCCGGAGCCGATCCCTATCGCCGCAAGACGATTACGTTCGAAAGCGAGATGGATCGCGCCGCGGGGGTGGATACCGTGCACGTGAAGGCCATAGGCGTGGACTCCAGTGACTTCCAGCTCCGCTATGACCCGGCGAACCCGGCCTCGAACGCGCAGGGCTATGTGAAGCTGCCGAACATCAACAGCTTCGTCGAGGTGATGGACATGAAAGAAGCGGAGCGTTCCTACAGCGCGAACCTTTCAGTCATGCAGGCGACGCGGAGCATGCTGAATAAGACGATCGATCTGCTCAAATGACGACGATCCCGACAGTTGTTGTAACCCCATCGGCAGCCGCTGAAGCTTACGCCCGCACGGCGCGGCAAGCATCCGGCGGAGCGGCTGCGGATTTCGGTTCAACTGTGGAAAAGGCGCTGGAGCAGGCCGTCCAGACCGGCCATACGGCGGACGATCAGGCGATGAAAGCGATCAGCGGCGGCGGCAACCTGACGCAGGTTGTTGCCGCGCTGTCGCATGCCGAACTCACGTTGCAGACTGCGACCGTCATCCGTGACAGGGTGGTGCAGGCGTATCAGGACATCATCAAGATGCCGATCTGATGAATGAGGGCGATACGGCGGCGCTGGTGCATGAGTGCATGGTCGTGATCCTCAAGCTCGGGGGGCCGGTGCTGGGCGTTGCGCTCGTTGTGGGCCTGATCATGTCGATCATTCAGGCCGTGACCCAGATCAACGAGGCGATGCTGGCATTCCTGCCGAAGCTGGCGGCCATCGGCGTTGCGCTGATGATTTTCGGGCCGTTCATGGTCGCGACGCTGCTGAACTTCACGCGCGAGGTCTTCGACCACATGGTCGCCATCGGCGGTTCGTGAGTCATGACATGGGCGTCGCTGCTGGATTGGGCGCCGGCCTTCGCCTTGACCCTGGCTCGCGTGGGGGGCGCCATGGCGCTGTTGCCCGCGCTTGGCGAAAGCGCGGCGCCGGCGATCGTCCGTATCGGCATAGCGCTGGGCATCACCATCCTGCTGCTGCCCGACCTTCAGCCGATGGCTCCGGTGGTGCCGGAATCGGGTGTCCAGATGGCGCTGATGGTGGCGGGGGAGGTCGTGACCGGCCTGTGGTTCGGCTGGGTCGCCCGGATGATCGCTCTGGCTCTGCCTATTGGCGCGCAGTTGATTGCCTATCTGATAGGGCTGTCCAGCGTGCTGCAGCCGGATGCGGAGCTTGGGTCGCAATCGACGGCCTTGGGCAGGCTGTTCGAACTGGCGGGGCCGATGCTGATGCTGACGACCGGGCTTTACGTCCTGCCTTTGAAAGCTCTGGACGGATTGGTCCGGCTGATCCCGCCCGGCCATATGCTGCCGGCCGGCGACAGCGCCGAGGTTGCGCTGCATGCGGTGGGCACGGCGTTCGGGTTGGCCTTGCAGCTCGCTTCGCCGTTTGTGGTGGCCGATATCGTCTGGCATGTCGCTATCGGCCAGATCGCCCGCGCCGGGTCGCGCATGCAGATCTATTTTGTCTCGATGCCAGGGCAGATCCTTGGCGGGCTGGCGCTGCTGATGCTCACCGGCAGCGCGATCATTCTAGCCTGGCGGGACAGCGCTCAGAGCTTCCTGGGATTGCTGCCGGGGAGCCATTGACGCATGGCGGACGAGTCGGAGTCCACTGGCGACAAGACAGAGGCAGCGACCGCCCGGCACCTCGATCAGGCTCGCGATGCCGGGCGTGTGCCGATTTCGCGGGAGGCGACGGTCTTCGCCAGCATGTCCGCGGTGGTGGCGGTGTTGGCTTATCAGGCGCAAGATACGGTGCGGGATTTGCTGCCGGCGCTGAGCCAGTTTCTCGCCCGGGCCGATGATTCGTGGGCGACTGGTTCGGGCATCGCACTCCGCGGCGCCTTCGCCGCCGTCCTGCCATATCTTGTGGCGGCGACCATGGGCGCCACGGCGGCGGTTTTGCTACAGACCGGTTTTCTGCTCAGCGGCAGCGGCTTGCAGCCGCAGTTTTCCCGCATCAGCCCGGCCGCGGGTCTAAAGCGCCTGTTCGGTCGCCAGGGTCTCGAAGAACTGGTTAGATCGCTCGCCAAGCTGGGGGCTTATGGCGCCGCGATATGGATTGCCGTCCGCAGCGACTTGCCGGGCCTGATGCTGCTGCCGAGACAGGATCCGAGCGGGCTGCCGTCCGCCGTGGCGCGGCCGGTCTTCCATATCTTTCTGGCAAGTCTGCTGTGCCACGCGATCGTGGCGACTGCCGATATTTTCTGGGTGCGCTTTCGCTACGCCCGCGATCTGCGCATGAGTCGCCAGGACATCCGCGACGAATTCAAGGAGACGGAAGGCAACCCGCACACCAAAGCCCGCATACGGCGCATCCGAATGCTGCGGGCGCGCAAACGGATGATGGCTCAGGTTCCCAAGGCGACGGTCATCGTTACCAACCCCACGCACTACGCCGTCGCGCTGGCGTATGATCGGGCCACCAACCCGGCGCCGCGCGTTGTGGCGAAAGGCACCGATGATGTCGCCGCCAGGATCAGGGAGGTCGCGCAAGCCGCCAACGTGCCGGTCGTCGCCAACCCGCCGCTAGCCCGCGCGCTTTACCGCCTGGAGCTTGAAGCGGAAATCCCTGCGGAGCACTACAAGGCGGTGGCGGAGATCATAGCCTATGTTTGGCGCCTCGGCCGGCGTTCGCGCCCAGTGGGCTGACGCCTGCGTTTTGGGCTATGCCGACTCGGGTGTCAGGGTTGATCCTGGTGTCGGCATCCTGTGTGAATTGTCCCGCTGTTCATAGAAAGTTCTTGTCGGTTGGCGAAGATTGGAACATAAGAAGCACAAATTGGCATGCAACCGAATGCGCACGTATTAGTTGTAATCGGGCGTCGTTTGCGCCTAAATTGGTTGAGAAAGCGGTTAATCTGTCTCGAACCGAGGAATATGCGGAATGGAAAAGAACAAGGCGCTCGACGCGGCGATGGCACAGATCGAACGGGCCTTCGGGAAGGGGTCGATCATGCGCATGGGTGCGCGGGCCGGGGACGAGCAGATTGAGGTGATCCCGTCCGGTTCCCTCGGCCTTGATCTGGCACTCGGCATCGGCGGTTTTCCGCGCGGACGCATCATTGAGATCTATGGACCGGAGAGTTCCGGCAAGACCACCCTGGCGCTGCATGCGATTGCCGAGGCGCAAAAACGTGGTGGCACCTGCGCCTTTCTGGACGCCGAGCATGCGCTGGACCCCACCTACGCGCGGAAGCTCGGGGTGGACGTGGACAACCTGCTGATCAGCCAGCCGGACGCGGGCGAGCAGGCGCTGGAGATCGCCGATACGCTGGTGCGCTCCGGCGCGATCGATGTGCTGGTGGTGGACAGCGTCGCGGCGCTGGTGCCGCGTGCCGAATTGGAAGGGGAGATGGGCGATAGCCACATGGGGTTGCACGCCAGGCTCATGAGCCAGGCGCTGCGGAAGATCACCGGAAGTGTCAGCCGCAGCAAATGCATGCTGATCTTCCTGAACCAGATCCGCATGAAAATCGGCGTCATGTTCGGCAACCCGGAAACGACGACCGGCGGCAACGCGCTGAAGTTCTACGCGTCCCTGCGCCTGGAAATCCGCCGCATCGGCCAGATCAAGGAGCGTGAGGAGGTCGTCGGCAACCAGACCCGCGTCAAGGTGGTGAAGAACAAGCTGGCTCCGCCGTTCCGCCAGGTCGAATTCGACATCATGTACGGCGAAGGAATCAGCAAGGTCGGCGAGTTGTTGGACCTTGGCGTGAAGGCCGGTGTTGTGGAAAAGTCCGGCGCATGGTTCAGCTACGACAGCCAACGGATTGGACAAGGGCGGGAGAACGCAAAGCAGTTCCTCCGCGACCGCCGCGACCTTGCGGAATCCATCGAGGTCAAGGTGCGGGAGCACTCGGGCGTGATCGCGAACCTGATGCTGTCAACCGCCGATGACAGCGAGGAAGCCGAAGCCGCTGAATGAGGCGGGTCTGCTGGATGTCGATCTAACCGGCGACGATCACGCGTTGATCGCTGCCGCCAACGCGGTGCTGGAACGGCATTATCGCACGTTCTGGCATACCGTCGCTGCCGCCATTCGGTCGAAGGATGGCCGGATCTGGACAGGTTTGCATATCGGCACGACCGTTGGGCGGCTGGCGATCTGTGCCGAGGCCGTTGCTCTGGGACGGGCGATTCTGGAGGGCGACGGGACGATCCAGACCGCGGTGGCGATCAGGCATCCGAAGCCGGAGGAGGAAGACCGCGAACTGGCGGTTGTCTCGCCGTGCGGCGGCTGTAGGGAGATGATCCTGGATCATGCTCCCCAGGCCATGGTGATCGTCAGGGACGCAAACGGGCTGATCAAGCTGCCAATCAGGGCGTTGCTGCCGCTGCCGTATCGGCGATGACGAGGGTCGTGTCGCCGCCTACGAGACGCTGTCCGAGAGCGTGATGCCGGAGAAAGTCGCCGACAGCGGACAATCCAGAACCCAGTTGGTCCCCAGATCCGTGCCGACGTTCCAGCCGGTCGGTTGGACGATCGCGGAGAAGTTGTCTGTAACCGCGTTTCCCCGGCCGATTTGGGTAGGTCCATAGGGGTAATAAAGCTGGCAAGCGGCGGAGACGTTCTGGAGAGTGGTTTGCAGCGTGATTTGCAGGTGCGTCGCGTCGATGCGCTGACACGAAATGGCCGACACGATCGCGCCATCGTTGCCCGGCGAGCCGCCGTCCATGACAGCAAATCCCGCTCCCGTCGCGGCCTGCAAAGGAACCTTCAGGTCGTTGCCGGCGTCATGAACGACTGTTACAACCAGGGTCGTGTTCGACTGCCGGTAGACGTGGCTGATCCTCGGACCCCCGATCTTGGGCATGGTCACGGGTAGAGCGGCGATCGAATCGGCATATCCCCCGGCGATCAACGCTCGGCCGATGATCGGGCTTGCCAGCATCGCAAACCGCTGATTGTCGGCACTGTCGCGATGGGCGGAATCACCGCCCGTTGCGATCCCGGTAGTCGGATCCCAGGACGATCCGCGCGGATTGCTGTCGCTGGTCTGAACATTGCCAATGACGACACGCTGGGCTTGATCGGCGGCGATACTCTGAACGACCTGCCGGTGCATCGTGATGCCATCCGCGGTCCCGTACGGTATCGCGTTCCACCACACCAGCGGGATACGATTGGTTGTATCGCCGAGCATCGCCCGGAGCAGCGAGAGATAGCGAAGGGCCGCGGCCTCGAACGTGCTGTATTCGCTATAGGCGCGAAGGCTGTCGGTTTCATTCCACGGCCAGACCACGGCGCAGACATCGGCCAGATCCTCCGCCGGCAAGGCGGCCACCGCCTGCTGCACGGCCAGGCCGTCAGTCCCGAGAAGCCAGGTGGAAGGGCTCGACCCGTCGCCCGGGTTTTGCACGAAGCTGCCGGGATACCCGGAACTGGTAGCATATATCCCGTGGCCGCTTTGCATCGTGTAAGGCGCGGCGCTCGCCGTTGTTGCGAGCACATTATAGGCCAATGCGCCGACGTAATACGCAACGCCTTGTGCCAGCAGAGCGGCGGCGCCGTCGTTCAGCGCGTAGTTGATCGCATTCGACTGGCCGTTGAAGAGCAGGTAAACGCCTTTGCGGGCGCCGCATACCCATCTGCCTGCGTAGCTGATCACGGCAGCGACGTCGGCATCCAACAATGACCGCGTCCACTCGGCCGCTTCGTGCAGCCAGCATTGCGCGGCGCCTTTTGCCGTTCCGTCGTGCAACAGTAGCACGTTGCCGGCCTGGGCCGCCGGGGACCAGGCGACCGAAGTCGCGGCTCGGACCCCGTCCAGCCATAGATCCGCCCCGGCTGACGGCGAGTAACGGATGATGATGGCGTGCGTGTGGCGCCGGGTCATGGACGTGCTGACCACCACCTGGTTCCCACCCGGGAAAAGCACGAGCCGACCGGTGCCTCCGGCGCTGTCCACCTGCAATACAGGCTGAGACCCGATCGACAGCAAGGTGATCGGCTGGGTATCGACTCCGCTGTTTTGCCGCCAGTTGGGCCGCGACCAGACCAGATACCATGTCCACGCCGAAGCGGCGCTCGCGGCGGAGCCAGACACCTGCCACCCGGTCGCCGGGTCAAGCGCCGGCTGCAAAAGCCCGGAACCGGTTGCCGGAAATCCCGCCCCGCCTAGCAAGCCCGAAAGATGCGCCGCGCCCTGGGGCGGGGCGGCGGTTGACTGGGTGGAAAACGGCCGGAGATTCTGGCCGTTCCCGGATTGGTCCAGAAGCGCACTCCCGGCAACGTTCCATGCCGTCAATGGGGTGCTGCCGGGACCGATCAATCCACCCGGATGGCTGGCATCCCACCAGCCCGCGGTTCCCGCGACCGTCTGGACCAGTGACGCGGACGGACCGGTCGCCGCGGAGGCAAGCGGCGCGTATAAAGCGAGCTGGCTCGCCCCGACAACCATCGCGCGGCCCGGCTGGACGAAAAGAAGACTCATCGCCTACTGGACCACGAATGGGGTCGGATTGACCGTCGAGCCGGTGCCGTTCGTGCCTTCCGCCCAGACATACCAGTTGCCCGCTGTTGCGGGGGTCGGCACATAGGCGCCCCAAAGATTGGTGTTCACGAGTATGGCGGCCGTCCAGGAGGCCGGCGGTGTCGTGGCCGACAGAGAGAAGCCGAACTGAATCGCCGCGCTCGCGGGCGAAACCTGCGCGTTGACACCGATAGATCCGCTTCCGTGCGTATAAGGGCCGGTTGGCAACAGATTCCAGGTAATGGAGGTGACAGGCGTCGAGGCTGCCTCGGTAACCGCGGTCACGGTGGAGGACACCGGGCCGCTGCCGGAAGCGTTCATGCCGATGACGGAGAAGTCGTAGCTTGTTGCGGCTTGCAGTCCGGATATCGTCGTTGTGGCTCCAGAAATACCGGCCACGGACGATGTCCAGGTCGTTGTTCCGGTTACCCGGTATTGGACTGTGAAGCTGGTGGCGGCGCTGGTTCCTGTCTGCCCCGACCATGTAAGCTGTATGCTGCTGCTGGATGACGGTGTCGCGGCAAGACCGCTCACCTGGGCGGGCACCGGCACTTGAGGCAAGGCGGCTGTCGTTACGGTCAAAATGGAAGACGATGATCCCGTGCCGGCGGCATTGATCGCTTGCACCACGATGTCATAGCTGGTGGCGCCCGTGAGGCCGCTCAACACGCATGTCGTGGCGCCGACGACCGCCGGGGCGGTGCTCCAGGACGATGTGCCGGTCACCCGGTATTGCACGGCGTACGAAGACGCCGCGCCGCCGCTGCCGGGCGCCTGCCAGTAAATCGTAATGGCTGCGGATGTTATCGATGAGCTTGCCAGTCCGGTGACCTGGCCCGGAGCGGCCACGGCCGCTGATCCGGCAATCGACGCGAAGGCGATGGTACCCCCGGAATAGGTCGCACAGAAAATCGATGCAGCCTGCTGCGGGCCTAGCGTCATGCCGCCGGTCGAGGTCACGAAACCTGTGCCAAGGGTTACTGTTCCCACGCTTGCGTTGATGACGGTGCAGTGGAACCCACTACCCATATTGGTCGTTAGGGGTGTCAGCGTGACCGGTTGGCTGCACACAAGAATGCGCCCGTTATGAACGGTGGTATCGAGATTGATGCTGGTAGTGATCTCGACAACCGGAGCCTTGTATGTCGGCAGTTTGTTGGCGATCCAAACCCAAATGGCGCTGAAGGTCTGGCTTGCCATGACATTGCTGCCCTGGGCAGCCCAGATGGTATCAGTATCACTGACCGGGCCGGCAGCTTGCGCCTGATCAATCGTAACGCCATCAAGGAAGTTGCTATAGGTTATGGCGCAGTTGGTCCCGGCGTGGCTGACCGGCACCAGATCCTGACCGGTCAGCGAGGAAACGGCCTGAAGGCTGCCGATGGGGCCGGCGACGTTGGCTCCCGTCGCTGAGATCGTTCCGTCCGACGTTATGGTGACATTCGCGCCAGCCGAGAACAGCCCGTGCAGCAACGACGCCGGCATGAGCATGGGCGTACCCTGGTTGCTGATGACAAGCTCCGAGGCGGTGTTCAGGCTGGACGCAACAGGAAAACCCGCGTGATCCAGACCTGTGGCAACCAGGCTGCCCTGGGAAATGTTGACGCCGATCCCGACGCCGACCTGCTCAGGGCCGCCTGACCCGAGGCTGATGCGCCCCAGCAATGCCGGCGACTGCACTATGATTGTAGGCTGTGTTGAAGCGAGAAGCGTTCCCACGGATGTAGCCATAGCCGCGCCGCCGTGACTTATCGGCAGCAAATCAGCGGCAGCGACGGATGCCGCGGCGGGGAGTTCGGAAATTGTGGGCATCTATCGCTCTATTTCGAAGAATAACGGTTTAGGAATGCGGCTATGCCGCGACGGCGCTGCCGCTGCATGATGACGCCCACTTCAGCCCATCATAAAACACTGTGACACCGCTTCCCGCTCCAGCGGCTTCCGAGGGCTTTCGGCCGTTACTCGCGAAGGCCATTGCTCCGGCGACCGCGCCTGTCGGCAGGTTTGCGACGGTATAAGATGGCAGCACCGGGGCGCCGACGAACCGAGGGGAAACGGCGTTGGTTCGGAATACCTCGCGCCAGCACGAGACCCCGTCCGAAACGATATGGTATCGGTCGTTTAGCTGTAAGACAACCGGGCCGCAGTCGATGGTGTCCGTGCCACTCGGCGCTATACTGACAGGCCCCGAGCCGATGACCGAGAAGGTGAAGCCGGTGCCGGCAGCCACGGTCTTCGCTGCTGGTAGCGTGACGGTGTAAGCTGAACCGCCGGTCAGGAAAATGATGTTGCCGGATATGTAGTTTGGCAACGTCGTGGAACTGCCTATAACGTTCTGCCAGCCAACGCAGATGCCTTTCCCGACGGGGTAGGATAATGTTCCTTGGTTCCACGTCAGCAGTCCAGTTGTGTTATTATAGAGCAGTCTGTTGTTGTTCGTGGCCTCGAAGGCGATGGCTTGGCCGGCCGCGAGCTTGATAACCGGGGCGTTGTTGAGGGACTGGGCATAAGTGGAGTCTAGAACGGCATTGGAGAAAGGTAACCCGATGGCGAAAACGGTCTTGGCACTGCCGGACGATCCCGCGGCCAAATAAACACCAATGATGGATGACAACTCAACCGGCGTACCGGACGTGTTGGCCTGACCGATAACAAGGCTCTGAATCGTCCTTGAATTCGCGTCATCCAGCCCGTTACCGAACCAGTCCATTTCGATCGTCAGCGACGCGTTGGTCGCGCTTGAGGGCAAGCCTGTGGCATCCCTGTACTCCAGACACGCCGCCCAAAGCTGAGGTTGGGGCAGATACGCGCCGCTGGAGTTGGTGGTCGCCGCCTGTCGAATCGTCTGAACATAACGGCCAACATGCTGTGCGGGGGTGCTGGCGGTCGGGGTTTGTATTCCCGTCCAGATCAATCTGTCGAGGCCGCCCCAGACGTAGTTGCCGGGACTATTGTAGATTATAGTATCGGTTCTGACGTTCGTAATAACGGTGCCGTTGGCGCCCCCGTTGTGGTTGACGATGTAGGATGACTGATTGACGCTGAAATCGGACGAACTTGACGACCCCTGCGACGATGTTAGTCCAGTGGGCGTATTTCCGGCGACAAAACCTGGCAGGACCAGTGCAGCCGGTGCTCCGCCAGTTGGTATGGCAGCGGCAAGAGGCGTCCCGTCCGCAAGGACAGTGCCGTCAACCACCCATTTCACCCGCTTTGTCAGGGCGATGCCCCAATTGCCGGGCTGCTGCAAGACGGTCGTGCCTTTCGGCACGTAGATGACCGACCCGGCCGGAGCGGCCTGATAGGCCGCCGCAAACGCCGCGGTGTCGTCGGTCACGCCGTCGAGCTTTGCTCCGTAGGGCGGAAGAGCAACGTTCATGACCCCCGTGGCATTCGGATTCGCATCAACATAGGACTTGGTTGCAGCTTGCAGCGGGAGCGTGGGTGCGGCGGATAGGGTAAGAGCGCCGCTCAACGATCCGCCGGCCAGCGGTAAAGCCGTTGCGACCTGGCCATCGACATATTGCTTGTTGGCGGCATGCGCCGTCGCCGTCGGATTTGCGGCGAGCGACAGGAACCCGGTCAGGCTGCCGCCGGCAAGTGGCACTGCCGTTGCGACCTGGCTGTCGACGTAATGTTTGGTCGCGGCCTGGCTGGCGCTAACCGGATCGGTGGCAAGACTGAGAGTGCCGGTCAGGCTGCCGCCGGACAGCGATAGCGAGCTTAGAACCAGACTATCGACGTAACCTTTCGTCGCCGCGTGGAACGGCGCCACCGGGTTCGCCGCCAGCGTCAGCGCGCCGGTCAAGGTATCGCCTCCCCGCAACACCCTGGTATCAGCATACTCTTTGGTGGCGGCCTGCAACGGGAGCGTCGGATCGCTTGCCAGCACCACGGGGCCAGCAAACGTCCCGCCAGCCGCGGTGATCGAAGTCGATAGCTGGCCATCAACATATTGTTTTGTCGCCGCCTGCAGCGGAGAGGTCGGATTGGACGCCAGATAAAGCGCCCCTGTCAGCGTATCCCCGGCCCGGACAACATGAAGATCGACATACTGCTTCGTGCTCGCCTGAAGCGCGGCCGTGGGGTCCGAAGCCAGCAGCAGCGCGCCGGACATGGAGGAACCCGCGAGCGAAACAGCCCCGGCAACCTGAGAGTCGACGTAGTGCTTGGTGGATGCCTGACTAGCGACGACCGGATCGCCGGCGAGGATCAACGCGCCAGTCAACGTGTCGCCGGCGCGATAGACACGTTGGTCGACGTATTGCTTGGTGGCGGCCTGAGCGCTCGCCGTCGGATCAGACGCCAGCACCAGGCTCCCCAGGAGCGTGCCGCCAGCCTTCGGTAAGGCGGCGACGAACTGGGTGTCGACATAATTCTTCGTAGCGGCCTGCGACGGCGATACGGGATCAGCGGCCAACGCCAGAACGCCCGACAAAGTATCGCCCGAGCGCGACAACTTCAGATCCGCGTAGTTCTTTGTCGCGGCTTGCAGGCTGGTTGACGGGTCGGCACTGAGAAGCAGAGATCCCGAAAGCGAGCCGCCGCCAAGCGGCAGCAAGCCCGCGGCGATCGAGTCCGCGTAACTCTTCGTGGCGGAATCAAACGGGTGCTGCGGAGCTGCCGCCAGCGTCAGGGTGCCCGTCATCGACCCGCCTGTCAGAGGCAGGGCGGTTGACACCTGCTGATCGACGTAAGCCTTGTTGGCTGCCTGAACCGGCAATTGCGGGCTGCCGGCCAGAGCCAGCGCGCCGGTCAGTGATCCCCCGGCCAGGGGCAACGTGTTCGCGGCCAGACTGGCCAACGTTTCGCCCGAGGCGCCCCCGGTTGGCGTCACCAGCGCTTGCGAAAGGTCAATGTTTGCGGCGCCCGAAATACCGCTCAGAAGTTGGGCATAAGTCACGGCGACATTTGTGCCGGATTGAGACATCGAAATCAGGTCGCCGCTCGCAGGAACATTGCCCACCGGCAGGGCGCCTATGACGAAAGGCACTGCACTCGCGGATAAGGTGCCGCTGCTGAGCAGCAGGTTGGAACCGACCGCGATAACCTCCGGCGCGCCGAGCCCGGTGCTGATGCGTCCTAGCAGTGAACCAGCGCTCAGCGTGATCGCCGGTTGAACGCCGTTCAGCACCTGAGCGCGCGTTATGCTCCTGGTGATGCCTGCCTGACTGACGGGAAATTCATCTGTATCCGAAGCCGATGCGGCGGGACTGAGCTGATCTATTGTGGGCATGAAAAATCATTCTCCGGCCGCCCCGGGCTGCCGACGGGACTGGTCCAACACGAAATGCTTACGTGCAATTGAAAGTTGTAAGGTATCAACTAACGGGAGCTAGGACCGGATTCCCATTTTGGTCTGTCAGCATGGTCCCCGTGGATGTCAATATAGCGCTCGCCGGTATCTGAGGTACCGAGAGGAGAAGAACGGGAAGCAGAACGCTCCGTTGCAAAGTACGGCCGTTTACGGTCGTAATATCGAACGTCAAAGTGTAAATGGTTCCGGCCTGCCCTTCCGATAGCCACAGAATGATTCTGCTGCCATCCGTCGTCGAGCTCTGAATGACGAGGTCGCCGGGGTTAGATGGCATCGAGGCCACATCAAGGGTAGCTATGCTGTCACCGTCGTTGCCGACAATAGCCGGACCTATGTCCAAAATATAATCAAGTATATCTCCGGGGTCTTTCGTCGGCCAATTCAACGGGGGGGGTGCAACCGCGGTCGTGCCGCGCGCAACCGGAATGAAGGAATCAATTGTTACCACGCGAGCGTGGCTTGGTATCCATGCATGGGCAGCGGGCGTTGACATGTCAATCCATACGCTAATTCAGAGTTTCGGAGTATTATATCGCGAGGACGGCTTAACCGACGGTTACCACCTGACAACAACGAACCCGCCGGCGCCACCGGCACCGTTGAAGGCCGTGTTGCTGTTTGCGCCGGTGCCGGCACCGCTGGCACCGCCGCCAGGAAAAGTGCCCGTATTCCCGGTGCTTCCACTATTCTGCGTGCCCCCCATCGGAGCCGCGCCGCCCATACCACCCTGATTCAGAACTCCGGCCTGTCCTGCCGATCCGCTAAAGTTCACGTCACCACCAATGCCGATGCCGGGCGGAGTAGCACCGTTTCCCGGTGCCGACGTAGTCGCCAGGTAATTCAGGCTGCCTCCGGTTGCGCTGACGAATTGGCCGAAGCTTGACGTGCCGCCCGATCCCGCCTGCGTTCCGCTGGTCGTGCCGGCTGCTCCGCCAGCCCCAACCGTAACCGGAACTCCTTGCCCGGGCGAAAGCCCGGTCACCAGCTTTCTGGCGTAGCCCCCACCTGAGCCTCCGCCGCTGGCCAGGCCGGGAAGCGAAGCGAAGCTCCCGGAACCTGCACCCCATACCTCGACTTCGACTTGTGTTACCCCGGATGGAACCGTGAAAGTGCCTGAGCTACTGAAAGACTTCACACCGGAGCCGAAGCCCGGCTTGAGCGACGGCAACTTCCAGCTCAGGAAGGGAGCTGTCGGAAGCACCGATACGTTGCTGCCAGCGACAGTAGTTTGACCGTTTGAAACGGTGATCTGGTAAAGACCTATCCAGCCGGCATCTGCCGCCGGGGTGGTCTGGCTGCCGGTATTCGCCGGCGCCCCTGCTTTCAACTGTAGTTGGACCCGCTGCGTACGAACGGTGTTCTGAGCGGTGCCCGAGTTGGATGGTCCGCTATACGACTGCGCCGGATTGCTGGCATTATAATATGGCAAAATAACCGGATCGGCGTCGGCTTCCAGAAAGGCTGCCTCGATCAGATAGTTGATCGATTGTCCGACGCTTGAAGGCGCGGTCAGGTCGAAACTCGTCGATCCGATGTTTATTCCCATTTTCACAAGCGTATCGGTGGTGTCGGCGGGTAACGACCCGTACGGGAGACTATCCACAGGACCGACCTGGGTGATGGTGCCGGGGCCAATCGTTACGCTCATCGACGCCGGCGTCGTCGGCTGGCACGCAAGCCCGTCCACGACCGTGCTGGTTCCCAGCACCGCCTGGGCTAGGAATCCCAGGCCTATCATGGCATTTTTGTTGACTGAGAGTAAGTCCGTGTCCAACGGGATAGCGCTGGGATAGACGATGTTGCGGTCCATGCGGAATTTTCGCTATATAACTATGTTTGAGGTCAAGTGATTTGCAGCCAGGCAATTGTGTTGACCGGAAGGAGGCTTGATAAAGTCTGCTGCACGTCCTCTTCGGTCACCTGCCCTGGCAGCAGCGAAAGATCGACATAGGCGATGGAACCCTGACCATATCCTCCGGCATCCGTCGCATAACCGGCCAACATGCCTACAACCGGCGTGGGCGGACGGGTTACGCTGACGAAGAACTGAAATGGCAGGTCCGGGTTGCCCCAACCGCCGGCGACACCGTAAGCCAAACCGGACCCCGGAGGCAGCGGGCCATTCGCGAGCGTCGAATAGGAGCCAGTATCGCCGCATCTCGTCGGCTCGAAGATTCGGGGTTCGGAGCCGGTAAGCAGTTGCAGACTGGCCCTGATTGCGGAACGGGTGGCCGCCCCGCGAAGCAAAGCTCCGAGGATGCGCGACCGATATGAGGTGTCTGTTTCCCCGCTTTCGCGGATCAGATCGGATCCGAAAAAGTCAAACGCGATTAAATCGAGCCAGTTGTCAGTGGCGGTGCTGATACGTGTCTGTAGGATGACGTAGGACAGGAGATCGTACAACCAGACCCAAGGCGTCGCTATACTTGCAAGTATAGCCGTCAGGTTCGTAGCCTGATCGCCGAACCACCGCTTCGGGAGAACCGAGCGTAATCTTGACACGAAGTCCGAAAGGTCACCCGTCATTGACGTTCACCGTGACAGTTCCAGCCTTGACGACCGTCCGGTTCGGCGGAAGCACGTCGGCCATGAGGCCATTCAGCAGGACGCCAATGACGTTTTCGACATCCTGGCCAGCCAGGTAGGCACTTTGAGCGACGCGCGTAGCCGACGCGATGCGGCCAATCGGCAATCCATTAAGGTACTCGGCGACCAGATTCTGAATTGCCGTAACGTATTGGGAGGCAACCGCGCTTGGCCGCAAAGTGACCGTCAGCGACACGTTTACAGTCAACACCTGCGGCGGCAGGACCGCGAACGCAGTGCCGATCGGCCGAACAGAATCGACGGCCGTGCCAACCGACGACAGCAGGGTCGGCGATGGGTAGCCCGATCCGTCGTCGACGGTCACAAGAAAAGATCCGATACAAGAAGTTCCGTCAGCTGCTACGTTCTCCTGTATCATGACGTGCAACCCTTGCTGAACATTGGCGATGGCGCTTCGCACGGCCGACAGGGTGGCGCGCGACAGGCTTGCCAAATAATTCTGGAACCTGGAACGGAAGGCTTGGTCGCTTTCGGCGTCGATTCCATTGACGAACGGGTTGGCATTCGTGACGAGGTCGATTCCAGGCAGGGACGTGGCTATGACACTCACGGTGCCGGCTAAGACATTTCCCACGATCCCGCCCGTCGTGCAGGTGACAGGGACATCGGCTGAGCTGACGCCGCTTGGGATGACATAGCCGGCCGGCGAAGACTGCCATGTCGAAAGGGTCGTATCTTGAGTTACCGAGAAACTGAGCGAGCCGTCCGACGTCTTCACCACGGCGCCCACCGGTATCAACGCAGCGAGGCTGTTGGCGAAGCGGGAAAAAGTTACGGTTCCCGAGGCGGGCGACGCCGGCAGACGCGTGAGTCCATAATCCAGCATCCAGGAGTCCAGATCGGGGCCAGTGGAAGTTGCCGCCCGCGTTGTCTGTAGCACCTGCAGGATGAGCCATTGCAGCCATAATACCACCGAGGCGTTCGCCTCGAAGATGGCCCGGATGACGGAGCCGACCGAGACGTCGACCAGAGCGGTTGCGGAGCTTTGAAGCGCCGCACCCATGTCCTCAACGAGCTGGTTGAACGATTTCAGTGTTAGATTCATGTCAGGTCACCCGGCGCTGACAGCAAGCTGCACGGAAGACCCCGAGGACGCATCGGAATAGGTTATATTCGCAACCACATATCCATTGGCCGCGTCTGCTATGCTGGTACTTATTTGCGGGGCCGGCGAGGCGGCCACTGCAGATTCGAAAGCCAACTGGGTCCTGACTACCGACTCGATGTCGGCCGGCTCGACTGGCGTCCCCACAAACTGCGCCAACCCGCCTCCGTAATCGAGTTGCCACAGATAGTCGCCTGGATTTGTCAGCAGGCGCCGGTATACGCGCTGGTTTGTCGTGTCCGGCCCGGAGGCCAAAGCCAGATCGCCGGTGCTCCCGACACTCAGATCTCCGGCCCATTCCAGAAAGACATCAATCATCGGGATCAAGCCTGATTTGACGGTTTGGACGTCGACCCATTTCCGAGTACGGTATGGGTATGCGAGTCGTAGGCGGTGCGCAGGGCCGACAGCGAGCCATGGCTGTCGTACACGTCGCCCTGGACGTGAAGGTCTCCATTCATTCGTATTGTTCCGTCGTTGCAGAGCTTCAGGAAGCTGCCTGTCTTATGCACGAGCCAGAACTCATCCGCCGGCGGTTGGGGGGGCACTTGGCTGCTCGAGAAGGCTCTCCCTAAGATAACGCCTTGCTCGATGTCGCCCTGCTGAGGAACCAGCAAGACCTGATCCCCGGGGTTTGGCGGGCAGACCATGCCCCAACCGTTGCCAACCCACTGAGCCAGTACCGGAAGCCAACCGGACAGTACCCCATCTGGTTGGATGTTGACCCTGGCAGTTGCGGTTTGAAAGTCGACCGATGTTACGGTACCAAATTTTACGTGACCCACGGCATTATCCAGACTGGAAGCATGCGCCTTGAGCGCGTTCACCAGGTAGTCGTTCATTGCCTTTTCTATGTCCCACTCAAACCTGAAGCTGATACGGCCCTGACGGTCTGCCTGGATCCGCAGGTTGAGTTGTAAAAGCGTTCGACACTGTCGACCAGGTAGAGTCCGTCAAGCATCGACTCCGTCTCGCCAAGAACGATGCCGCTTCGCGGTGCGATCTGAAGGTCCCACGGCATTTCAACGAGCAGAGTGGTTCGGAGCCGATTGATTTCGGCCGTGAATCTCGCCGCGGATTGCGTCACCTGCGCTGATGTGAAATTCGACGCGGAAAACAGAAAGGGCTGGCTGGTCGATCCGGCCACCGCCACCGCTGCGGCGCCGACTCCGCTGTCGTAACAAGCCATGTTCTGTGAGTTCCACGACTGCACTCTGGCCGTCGCACTGGCTTCGACCACCAGGGAGCGGTTGAAACGCATGCTTTGGACCATGCCTGGCCTGATGGGAGTGAGCGTAGCCGGAACCGGCAAGGCTGGCTGGAAAAACAACTGCGTGCCCTCGACGAAGACATCGAATTGATTTTCCCGGGCCAGTTCGACGACGAGATCCCAGTCCGATCTCAAACGAGAGAACTGACCTGTTGATAACCTTGTGTAGCCGTCGCCGTAGTAGCGGCCGATAAGTCCCGACGTCGGTGTGACAACCGCACCAAGCCCGTGACGGTTCGCTATGGTTGCCACTATCTCCGAGGCGGTCTGGTTTACGAAATCGCCTTGCTGGTAGGAGTCGACCATCGAGGCGGAAAGGTCGCGGCCTTCCATGGCGACGGTCCCCCGGATTGCATCGATCTGAACCGAGTCGATCCTGCCAGTGATCAGGCTTGTCACGGCCGGTCCGGGAGCGCTGCCTGTGAATACTTCGACGCAGCCGTTGGCCAGGGCCGACCATATGGCGATATCGGTTAACGGGGGACCACCCATGGCGAACGTAAGCGAATACGAATCCGCCGAAAAGCAGTTCGTAGAGGTTATCGCCGCATGCAACAGCCCAGGCATAACGGAGCCGTCGATCGCGACCGCTACATTATTCTCGTAAACGGCTTGGCCAGGCACGCTACTGCGGTCCAATGCCGTCGGCGAAGGTGGACGAAAAATCGGGAATGGTGATCTGCATCTCTCCCGAGAGCATAGGATCTTTGAGATTATTGGCTCTGGCGATATTGATCCATTGCAATGCGCTGCCGAGCTCGACGGCGGCAATCTCAAATAGATTTCCGTGTATTACCGTTATTGTCTTCAACTCATCCACCTTACGCGCTCAGTCTGGAACCGATACGTCCTACGTACGAATTGGTGTTTACCGCCGCCGCCAAGGCTCCTGCACAGGCAACCGTGCTTCGCAACGCGGACCCGTAGCCGGAAACCGCCGCGCCGGTTCCAAATGGCGTCGCGAGGGCCGTGGTTTGCACCGCTATCTGTTGGCCGATCGCAGCCCGGGACGACGCCACAGCTGCAATCGCCAGTGTCTGATCCGACGTTCCGGCCGTCAACGCGTTTGCGGTCGATAGGGCGGCTTGTAGTGGCGCAAGCTGGATCGATGTCCCTGTCGCGGCTACGACCGCTTCCGCAAGATCGGCTGATACCAGAGCGCTTAAGGCCAGGCTCTGCGGACTGGCGGCGCCGTCCTGATGTGCCACCAGGCAGCCGATCTGATATGAGATCCACCATGGGCTATGATAGTCGGCCATAAAAGACTTGATGACGACCGGATATCTAAATGACTCCCACGTCAGCCAGACCACCTCGCCAGTCAGGCGGAGATTGTTGATCGCCCGCATTCGTGCTTCCGCCTGAGGCCCCGAGAATGTGCCGCGAAACTCGATATCGCCGTCGTCCGGACCGAGGCGCTCCAAAATGCGGGTTCCGCCGGAAAGGGTATGGGTCATGATCCGGTAACGGCCGCCAAATCGCACCGATGGCGGAACCTCAAAGTTTTGGAGGTTGATGGTGCCAATCTGAATGGGTGATCGCTGCACTGCCTGGTCCGATCTCAGAATAAAACGGGTTACGTTAGACTTTTGCGGCGCTTTCGCTCAGAAAGGTGACACTCGGCTTCGGGGGGTCGCGACCCGCGGGTCTACCCCGGTCATGCCAGTGGCGGGCTTGGAGAGGGTGCGCTGGAGATGATCGATCGCCCAACGTCCGAGGGCGGAACCATCAAGATGTAGAGTGGAACTGCGCGGACCCCGTGCAGGGCAGTCATCTTCGCTCGTCAGCTGGTCTGGTTTCCCCGAAGCAGATCCCTCCCGGCGTTGACGGCTATATTCAGGTTCAATCTGGCCGTCCGACAGTCGAGATATCCTCTCCTGAGGCAGCTCGACGAACGCGTGGCCCGCGACCGGCGGCCGCCAAGGAGCCGGACCCGGGAACTGGCCGTTATCGGAGTGTCCGGTAAGGAATGCGCATGGAAGAGCAGCCCCAGCCCCAAAATGGTTGCGCGGGTCCGCCGGGATCGTTGGCCTGGTCGGTTGCACCCCAAACGGTTCTACTTCCGAGGTAAGGCGGGCGGCGGATTGAAATTCAGAGGTACCTTTATCGAAAATCTTCCGGCTGGAAGCCGCGTATTGCTTCGAGGTACTGACGGCGAGCGGCCAACCTAGTTGCGGCATCGGCGTGGGGCTTGCCAGAGCGGCCAGAAACTCAGTCTGAACCGCGTTCCGGACCCTTATGTCCGGGGAGACCGAGAGCCGGATTCCGTTAGACAAACGGGGGTAGATTGGAAGCCAACGAGAAGTCCGAGCAGCGGAGTACCCTAGCGGATCGCCATTGAAGGCGTCGAGTCTTCCCAGTCGATATTTTACCGGAAACGGCGCTATTGGATGCGCCGGAAATTCATGAATCCGTTGCAGCGCCAGGAACCATTCAATTCGCTTAGCGCTTTTGTCACGCACGTTCTTTGCGTCCCGCAGTCCGGGATTATTGCCGTCAGTCGGAGGCATGAAATTCAGCCGCACTGTCTAGCGCTGAACTGACCAGCCGAAGGACGACCAGTCGAAGGAGTGTCCATCAAGAGTACCTAATGCGATGACATAAGCCGTCCGGTCGGCGGCATTAAGCGAAAAGGCGACATCGAACGGCACCCCGTTCCTAACGAGGTATAGGCAGTCGATCAAGACGGGGTGCCGAGCGAGTTTCCCACCTGTTCCTTCGCATCTGGATCGCTTGTACCATCGTTGAGCAGAGTGGCGATCGCCGCAAGACCGTCGTCACCGAGCCGATCTATGAGGCTCTCGATCTGAGGTTCGGTCGCCGGCGGTGGTATCGGAACGCCCTCGATCTCCAATACGGAAAACGCCAAGCCGGCCATGGATAGCCAGGGCCCGTTTTGCGCAAGAACCGGACCCGCCGCCTTGAAAAGCCGCAGCGTGTCCAGCGCCGTAAGCCTGCGCAGCAGCAGCCTTCTTCCCCGTTTATCAACCGTCGATAGAGTCTCTGCAGCGGCCTGGACGATCGTCTTTGACGGCGTCATCAGATGCGTTTCTTTCTGGTCGCAAAGAACTCGAGCTTCTGCTTGACGCTCGCATCACCCTTCCAGATGCCGGCACTTGCGAGCTTGAATACCACGCCATCAAACTGGTAGGTCGATACCGAACCGTCCGTTTCCGTCACGTACTGATATATTGTGCCGGACTGGTTCCCCGCTCCGTTGTAAAAGCCCTGTTCAATGGAGGAAATGAAGTCGTCGAGCGCTGAAGTGCCCCTCTCGACCTCGAAGCTGCCTTCCCAGCCCTTCGGCAGTTCGGCACCAAGTTGGCGACCGTCGAGGCGGTTGACACGTATCGGAGCGGTCAATTGCCGGCTTTCGAAGCCCGTTACATGGCTGATATCGACACGCCCGCTCGGTCCCATAACGACCAGTTGGGTGTCGCGGCCGATTGAAAAAGTTGTCAGACCCACTGCATGAGCTCCTAGTTAACCTGACCCGTCGGCAGTGTCTGGCGAGCCACCTGAACGGTCTGTCCGCCTTCAACGTTGACGATAAACCGCTCATTGATCGCCTGATACTGGATCTGAGCGTCGGACTGGACATATCCCAGCCCCGTTCGCGAGGATGGATTGTTGGATGTGTCGCATATGACACTGAAAGGAGCCGAGCCGTCCGTGCTGCCAAGCAAGCCCTGCGACAGCATATTGTTCAGGAACGACAACTGCGTCGATCGGATCTGCGTGAACAGATTGTTGTTGATCACCTGGCCCACATACTGACCCATTCCTGCTGCCAGCGTCTCGGCGATATAGTTCGTCAGGCGCGTGTAGTCATCGCCGTCTATCGCCGGATTGGATGACGTATTGTGACCGCCACGGACTCCCCAATAAGATCCGCCCGGCTGAGGGTTGCATATCACGTCGATGCCAGCCGCGAGCAGCGCACCCAGATCGGCGGATGAATAGGCCGCGTTTTGGCCGGACCCTGGAGTGCCGGAACGTTGGCTGCCAATGATGCCGTAGATCGGTTTGTTCAGACTTGACTGCTCGGGCGACAAATTCGCCAGGCGGCCAGCCGCGAATCCCTGGGGCGAAACCAGCCGGACCGTCAAGTTCACTTGGTCCGACCACCACAACCAGTCACCAAACATGAGTTTCGCAGAATAGCTGTTCAATCCCGCCTGGGCTTTGACGGCGATAGCGTTCGTGATGGTGTCGCCGGCAGCGGTGGTGAGGATCATATAGATCCCCTCTTGCAGTCCGAAATCCGCCTGGGTGCTCCAGGTTGTCGGGTTGTCGCAGTCAGCCAACAGGGCAAGCCCGCAGCCTTGTCCCCGCAACGCATACATTCCGGTCCGCGAGGACAGGTCCGCGCCGATAAGCTGAGCGCTGCCAACAAGCGTTGCGCCATCGCTCCCGGCGCTCGTCGATCCCAGCGTCAAAGAAAACGCGACTGGTGACGCTGTCGTGCCGCCCGAGCTGGCGATGACCAGCAACGATGGGCCCCGCTGCGGCCCCTGGCCGGAGTTAACCGCCGTCGCGAGGCTGTTCCAGAAGGCGGCGCCGTTCCCGCTAAGACCGTCGTAAATCTCGGGCTCGAAGCCCGGAAGCAAAACCGACAACTTCCAGGTATTCGGTGTAGAGCCGGTTCCCAGCGTGATGGTGATGTTGTTGCCGAGGGAACCGGTGTAGATCGCCGTGAAGCTGGCATTGCAGCCGGGAACCACCGAATATGCAGCGGTATCAGTTCCGTCAGTGACGCGGACGCACCGGAAGTTCTGAGCGCCCTGCTGAACGGCAGTTGCCAGTTGCGTGCCCATATCGTACTTTCTGGGCATTAGCGGCCCAAATGATTGGGCGTAATCGGCCATCGTCGCCACAATGGTGGGTTGATCCACCGGGCCCCACGACGCAGTGCCCACAACGCCCACGATGTTCGTCGGGACGCCATTCAGAATCAGATTTTGAGGCGGGACGATCTGGACATAGAGGTCCGGGACGATGAGCGATGTCGTGTTGACAGTGCCTTGCTGGCTAATCGGCACGGTCTTACCCTTTCAACGAAGCGGGCGAAGCCACCCGGTTAACTGATTTTTTATAGTCGGATGCGAGGATTTCATTAATCTTCGCGGCATCGGCGATCACGTCGCCTCGAACAAAGCCAAGAAAGGGCTTTGTCACAACGAGATGGAGACTCATGAGAAGTACCTAACCGTATTTTATGTTGCCATTGATCGAGGCCGCACCGAAGATCATCGATGGCTGCTGCTGGACCGTCACGGTGGGATATTCGGTGACGTAAACTAAATCCCGTCTGTAGAGCAGTGCGTTTTGCGCTTGATCGAAACTTGCGGTGTTCTTATAGGTGATCCGCGCATTCGTGCCATCCGGCAGCGCTAAAAAGGTCACATGGTTGAGACCGGCGTCAATTGCACCTGCCACTGCATCCCGGACCGAAGGGGTTGGGCACCAACATGTGACCCGAATGTCCTTTTCCTGGCGGCGACTCTCGACTGTACTGGAACAGTTGCAAACGACCCGAGCGACTACAGATCCGGCGCCAGGTACAGTAATAGTTGCGCCACGCACCGAGACAATACGATCCGCCTGGATGAGGGTTGCCAGGTTGGCTGCGATCAGTTCGATGGCATCGCCGCTTTGGATGCGATATGCATACGCCGCGCCGTCGATCAAGATCCCAACGACATCTCCGACCGCCGGCGTGCCGTCTATCGTGACCGTCTCCGCGGTTGCGCTTGCGGTAGTGCCCGGCTGAACCGGAGTATACTGCCACTCCGGCAGGTAACGGGTAGTCGTCCGGCCGGATTCATTCTCTGGTACAACCGTCACGTTGACGATGCCGGCGCTGAGATCCGCGTTCAGAGTGGCCGCATTGGGCCACCCGCGGTAGACTCTGCATAAGACACCTACAATGCTCGATTGAGCAGATCCCTCGGGATAGAGACTGTCTGTAACGCTCTCGGTTATGGCCTGCTCGACGTCAGCAATATCCGCCATCAGGTGGTCGCCATCTTTGCTGTCAGTCGCCAACCCAGGCCCGTTAACTCCGATCCGGCGATGACAGCGCTGCGGCCGAGATCGTCAGTAACCATATCGCCCGGTGAAAGCAGCACACCGGTCACCGCCGGGACCAGGATGTTCCAATACGGAATGGCCTGGTCGGTCGGTAGATTCGTTGCCGTCATCGCAAACCGCTCTTCACCCAGCACGCTCGCTGGCCATCCACTCATCAGTGAGGAAGACTTGCCAGGCATAAAGCCGCCATATGGATTGGTGCCGGTGGCGGTCTGCACCGTGGGCCTGGAGATCGAAATTGTCCGATTGGCCATAACGCACAGCAACGGCAGAAGTAATTCCTGAGACGCAATGAAGAATATAGAACTTCCACAGACCAGGTAGTCGCCGGTTCGGGTATAGCTGCCATCAAAAATGCCATGCCATAGCGGCTGTCCGTAGGCGTTCGTTGTCTTCTGGGATTCGGTGACTGGAACGAATGCCGCCGGCAATCGCAAAAACCGATTTTCCTTCCTGAGCGGTTCGAATGGGCCTGCTGGACGAAACGCGTTGGCGATCTGTCCGGTGTGGCGTGCCGATCTGCCTAAGCCAAAGTAGAGGCGGTCCTGGAGCTTGCGGCCATCCATAGCTCAAACAATCAAAGCAGGTGCGTTTCCCGCGAGCGCCGGCCCCGGGGGAACGCCAAGAAAGCCGCACAAGCGCCGGCGCCACTCATCGAGCAGGCGAATCCTGTCGCTCACCTCGGACTTGTTCCGCGTCCACATGGACGCTTCCTCGGTATCGAGGTTCGCTGCCGATTCGGGGACCGCCAACTCAAGAGCCAGCAATGATCCCAGGTATCGCCGCGCTACCGCGATTTCCGAAGTAGACAGGTTGGTCAGACGAAACTCCAGCATTCCGTAAACCTGGAAAAAGCGCCACGCTTCCATCCCCGACGGGGCCGCACCGTAGGCCGGATATCCGCAGAAGCGGCGAATATCGACCTTTTCGGCATCTGAAAGTGGGTTCACAGGGTCGATCCATCACCGCGGCTGAACAAGATGGTGCCGGAGCCGGAAGGCGTGATCGCCGCGGCGTTCTTGATGAGGTTGTTGACTGACAGGACCACCTGACTGCTTGCCAGGACGGGCATGTCCGCCGTGCTGGCGACGACCGTGGTGTCCGAGCCAAATCGGACATAGGCCAGAACGCTCGAGGTGTTCGTGACCGCAACGGTATCACCGCCGCCTGAAAGCGCGACGTTCGCTGAAACGCTGCTCGCTGCTAAGCTCACAGTGCCAGTTGGACGGAACGGGCTGACCGAGCCGTTCGGCATGGCGAAAGGGCCTCCGCTTCGTTGCTAGCCGATATGTTCGACGATAACGGCACGCTTGTAGGCGGCGTTCGTCGCGGTTGGGACGGTCGTGGAGTTGGTGGTGGTGTCCGAAGGCGCGCAGAATCCGCCGATCCAATACCAGGACTGCGCTATAATCTGCTGTAGGCGGTCGATCGCCTCGCGGGTGACCATGGCGATTCCATCAACCATCGAAACGATGGAATCGGCCGGAGCGACATCGCTGGTTGCCATGCCGGCAAAGTCGCCTTCGATCAACGCGCCCTGGCCGCAGATCACCGGGCGGCGAACCATCAGCCCGCTGAGGGAGGGATGGGCCTGAACGAAGGCTTCGGTCGTCGGGATGAAACGCAGGCCCAGGAAGTCGTTGGTCATGCCGTTCTTGAAGACCTGATTCGCCGACGTGGCACCTTGGAAGAGCTGCTTGAAGTCCGGGTCCGCAAAAAGCTGGCGGGCCGACACCGGGTCGAGATAGCAGTTGTAGGCCCCATCGATCTCGGGAACCGCGTTCAGCCGCAGTTTGGCAACCGCATCCAGGAGGCATGACATCGCGAGCGTATCGGATGCCAGGATCTGCGATGTATTGCCGCGCTGCGACGGTCGGATGATGGAGGATGCCGTGGACGCGATAACCGTGTTTCCGGCGGTTCCGTCAGCCACAGTAACATTGCTCGAAAACGTCAGCGTTCCCGAAATACCGTTCGGCGCGGTCGAGACGTTGGTGGCATCCGCGGTGACCGCGACCAGCGTGTAGACGTCGGCACCGACTGTCACGCTCATGGTGTTGGTGCTGCTGACGGCCTGCTGCACGCCGTTGACAAAGACGTTCTGAAAGCCCCGGACGTCGTCCACCGAGATCGTCGCCGCGGCAGCCGAAAGCGTAACACGAACGCGGGTATTGCCGCCCAGGTAGGCTCCAAACAGCACGTTTCGGCCGAGTTCGTCGAGGCTGCGGGCAGCCTGTTCACCGTTCACGTAGGCATTCTGAAGGAACTGTGAGGCAATGCCGACCCGCTGCGTTACAACGTTCAGATCGGTCGTCGCCGCATAGAGGTTGATCGAGATCGTATATTGCTCGACACCCCAGGTGGTGGGCGTCAGGCCGTTATCGAAGTTGGTGTTCGCGGACGGAACCAACGGGGTCGTAACGGTCGGCTTTAGCCCGGCTCGGGTCTTGGTCAGCGTTTCACCGATGCCCACCGCGACGCTGACGCGATCGGCGCAGGCCCGATAGCCAAGCTTCGACCGCAGCGCCTGTTGAAACTCACGCTCCAGAAAACCCTGCTGGATGATCGGCTGCAGCGAGGTCGGAAAATTTTGGATACCCATCAATGGTCCTATGAATGTCGGGTTACACCGTCAGGCGTGACGGATGTTTAAAAGCGATGTTTTGTCAGTGCCGCGCGCGCTGCGGCGTATTCTTCGTCGCTCATCTCAAGGGCAGTTTTCTGGCGAACTGGTTGCGAGGCCGGGGCGAGCGCGGCACTCGATGAAGACGTTGCTCCAAACAGCCAGGGCTTCTCCCGGCGAAGTCCGTCCATGATTCTGCGGCCATCGACGACTTTGTCGTTCGCGTCAAGCGTGACAGAAGACAGATCGACGAGTTTCAGTCCGTCAAGGTCGATCATTCCGGCTTTGACTGCTTCAGTTCGCAAATTGGCAGCCACCAGGCGTGATTCGTATTCAGCACGAAGCTTTGCGAATTGATCATCAACCGGCTGGGTCTGTTGTTGGTCTTGGTTAGTTTGAGCTTCGTTGTTCAGTGGGTCATCCATATCCAACTCACGGTGTACTTAAACATCCTCGGCATCGGAATCGTCCGGGAAGTACTCAATGTCGTAATAAGCCGAGATGGCGCGTGCCGCGGTTTCACGGCTGATGCATCCGGCTGCGACCAGTGACGTCAGCGATTGCACATCCTTCTGCCGATCTTCGGCGGTCGTGGGATACCAGCGCGGCCATTTGAGATTGATGGAAGCGGCCGGGTCTAACGGACCGATCTCTTGTCCAAGCACAACGAGAGAGTAAGCCTGCGAAGCCCGCACGATCATCCTGGCGAGTTGCAACAAGCCAGCCTCGCCGTAACTGGTTCGCATATTGTCAGCCAACCAGATCAGGCCCTGATTAAGCAGCTCGAGCGCACGCCCCGACTGTGCGGATGTAATGCGCTCGGGGCTGGCCCGATTCCCATGGATGCTTTCCAGCGCCAGTTCGCGCAAGGTGCGGACATATTCGATGACTGCGCCAGATGCCGTGCCGCCGATCTCGAGAAGGCGCGCGTCACCCTTCTCGGAAACGACCAAAGCGTTACCGGCCCCTTTCACCATGTCGCCATCCGAAAGGGCGGGATCTTTCAGCAGAAGGGTCGGATCACTGCTATACTTCAGTCCGCGTCCAACCTGGCTGAGTTGATAGTCGATCTCAACCTGCGTGTGCATCGCAGCCGTAAACGTGCAGCCTCCATCGCAGGGATCGCCCGTCACGGAAAGACCCGGCAGGTTTTTGATCCAGATGATCGGCACGGTGCCGAGCTTGTGTGAAACCGTGCGGGCGGTGTCCACGATAGCCGGCGCCGGTGCTCCGACAGGCACTGGCTCGAACCATGTTTCGCTGCTTGAATCCCAGCTTCGCGCGAACCAGTATTGTGCGCAAGGATCGTCGATATCGTATCCGTTCGCAATCAGGTCTGTGCCTGAAACCTTGTATCGTTCGTCGACGCGGGCGAGTGTATCGGGCGCCTGCGGATCCCACGTAGGGGTCAGGTACATCGTGTCAAGTACATCCACGAATATCCGCCCTTGCAGAACGCGTAACAGCAGCGCAACCGAGCCGACTGCACCTTTCATGGCCGCCTCGGTCATCTTGAAATTGAGGCGGGTTTCCTTGACGATTCCGGCGAAGGCATCACGAACCAGGCCATCGCTGCTGTCTATCGTCGGGAAGTGCCCCTCGCTGAACAATAATGAAACACTGTCCTCAACCACGATCCGGCACAGCGGATACCTGACGCTTGGCCGGCGTTGACGCAGCGGGATGTATTCGCCGCCCGGTCCACGCTCCTCATGAAAGTGATACGGCAATAGGTCGTAGATCGTACCATCCAGCACGCGGTTGAGGATATCGAGCCGGCGAACGCGATCCGGGTAGTCCGGATCGCGAGGAACCAGATCGCAAAGAGTATCAAACACCTATTTTCCAATACTGGCTTCGCGTTACATTTCAGCGATTGAAAATAGAAATTGCCAACGGGCCCGTTGCGCGTGGCCGATCGGCCAATGTCGTGAAGGCCCGGACGAGCGCGTCTACCTGGTCATCTTTGTGCCCATACGGGAAATCCCGCATCTCATCGATCAACGCCGGGTTCCACGCACCCCTCGCAATCGATACGTTCCCTGCCTCTACTTGAGAGGCGAGGGGCATGGCCCGGGTGGACTTGGCCCCTGTTTCTCGCCCGGAGATGACATGGAAACCGGCAAGCTGTCGTGTCAGATAAGCCATTTGGCTCTTGCCAGCCTGACCGGGGTCTTCCGGAATCGCCACGATGACCTTGGTGCCGTCCTTATGCGCACTGCTGACGACCAGTTCTTCGACCTGATGCGGTGTTCCGCGAATGCGAACGACATCAAGCACAACGTAACGGCCATCCGAGCTTCGCAGCAACTTGACGCCAACCGTCCAGTCCGGATCGTTCTGGCCCGTCGTCTCGGTGGCGGCCAGATCCCAGGCTCGTACAGCAACTTCTGACGCGCTTGGCTCAGGCGGCTGAATGACCGAAATGCGGTCGACTGAGAATAGCTGCCCGGCTGCGGGAAGCGGAGTTTGCTGAAACAAGGCGGCCCACGCTCGTTCTCCCATCATCTGCCGTTTCCGGATCAGGGCGTTGTAGTCCTCCCATTCAGGCCAGAGCGGCGCTCCGACGGCTCGGCCGAGCGGGTCGCCCGGTTCGGCCAGAGCGGGCAGACGGACGACCCGCCATTCCGATTTGGCGTGGGCAAGCAATTGGCCACCCAGATCGTCCGGGTGCCATCGTGTCATGATAAGAACAATCTTGCCGCCCGGCTTAAGGCGGGTTGTGAGATCGGACTTGAACCAATCCCATACATGGTTTCTTTGCCGAGGACTTTCCGCGTCCGCCTGTGAGGCGATCGGGTCGTCTATGATCACCAGATCGGCGCGGCGCCCCGCGATGGCGCCTCGGACCCCAATGGCAAGGTACTCACCGCCAGTGGTGGTCGTCCACCTGTCTGCCGAGCGCTCTTCCCGCGTGACGCTAAATCCGAGATAGTTCTTCTTTTCCAGGATCAGGCTTCTGACGCGGCGGCTGAAATGCTTGGCTAATGACGCGGAGTGAGAGGCAGTGATGATCGATGAACGCGGATGTTGGGTAAACCACCACACCGGAAAAATGACCGACGCATAGGTGGATTTGGCGGATCCCGGCGGCATCAGGACCATAAGCCTGTCGAATACTCCGCTGCAAAGACGTTCGAGCTCGGACACCAAATAGAGTTGGTGCGCGGCGGGACGGTATCCCGTCGTTTCAAGCGCTTCCTCGCACCAGGCTCGGAGAGATCCCCGTAGCCGGCTTCTTACATAAATTTCTCGTTCAATAGCAGCACTGTAATCTGAAATGAAAACCCGGGTTTTCGGCCGCCGGCCGCCTTACCCGGCGACCCTAGCCTACCGCCCGGGTGGCGGCAGTCTCGGAGCGGCGCGTTCAGCGCGGTGTCTCCGATCATGTCAAAGACTATAGGACATTTTGGGGCGTTTGGTCAAGCCTTTTTTCCTATCGCCCGCGCACGCCCGGCTCTGACGGAGTTCCCTCGCCGCCAACCACGCGGAATCAGGCCGGTTCGGTGCCTACGATAACGCTTGTCAACGCAGGTTGCCCGGTTCTAGGCACCCTGGATGAATTGTGCTGCAAGCCAAGCCAGGGAATTTTGCTTTGAGACCTCGGCCGTCGACGGTGCGGCTCGTGCGGGTGTACTGCAAACCGCTCACGGACCGCTGGAGACGCCTGCTTTCATGGCGGTTGGGACCGCTGGCACCGTCAAGGCGATGTCTGCCGATGCCGTCAGAGCCACCGGCACGCAGTGCGTACTGGGCAACACCTATCATCTGATGCTCCGCCCGGGAGCAGATCGCATCGCAGCTCTGGGCGGCCTGCACAGGTTCATGGATTGGCCGGGACCCATCCTGACGGACTCGGGCGGGTTTCAGGTCATGTCACTGGCCGGACTGCGGAAGATCGATCCTGCCGGGGTGACCTTCCAATCTCATATTGATGGCAGCCGTCACCGGCTGACGCCTGCTATCTGCATGGATCTACAGCGGAAGTTCGACTCGACGATCACCATGGTGCTTGACGAATGCACAGCTTTTCCGGCCTCATACGAAGTCGCTGAGGCATCGATGGAAATGTCGATGCGTTGGGCGGTGTCTTGCAAGGAGGTGTTCCAGCCGCGGCCGGGATACGGTCTATTTGGCATCGTCCAGGGCAGCACCTACCCGGATCTACGCCTGCGGTCGGTGCATGCATTGAAAGACATTGTATTTGATGGTTATGCCGTTGGAGGTCTGGCGGTCGGGGAGGGGCAGGAGGCGATGCTATCGACCCTTGATGTCACCGTGCCGGCGCTGCCGACCGATTCGCCTCGCTATTTGATGGGCGTTGGCACCCCTGATGACATCCTGGCTGCGGTCCAGCGTGGCATCGACATGTTCGACTGCGTCATCCCGACCCGGGCCGGCCGCACCGCGCGGGCCTACACCGCCTCCGGCGTCCGCAACATGAAGAACGCCCGCTACGCCGATGATCCCACCCCTCTCGACCCCGGCTGCGGGTGCCCGGCATGCTCACGGCATAGCCGAGCGTATCTGCATCACCTGTTCAGGTGTCAGGAAATGCTCGGTCCAATTCTCCTGACCTGGCACAACATCACTTATTATCAGGATCTGATGCGAGGCATCCGGGGTTCGATCCGAACCGGAGAGTTTTCCGCCTATGCCGCGAGAATACGCGCCGCCTGGGAGCCTGCGGAACAATCCATATGACCGAAACCCCTTATGACCATCTGACCGTTCTAGGCCATGCCGCATCGCAGCCTGGCAGCCCCGATGATGCCAGGCTGGAGCGCGTCGCCAACCCTGCGCCGGGCAAGCAGTATATCGTGCGTCTGACGTGTCCGGAGTTCACATCGCTCTGTCCGCTGACGGGTCAGCCGGATTTCGCTCACATTATGATAGACTATATTCCTAGAAACTGGATTGTCGAAAGCAAATCCTTCAAGCTGCTGATGGCGTCCTACCGAAACCACGGGGCGTTCCACGAAGCCTGCACGATGGAGATTGCCGGTAAACTGGTGGCGTTGCTTGATCCGGTTTGGCTGCGCATCGGTGCGTATTGGTATCCCAGGGGTGGCATCCCGATTGATGTCTTCTGGCAGACATCGAATGCGCCGCCGGATGTTTGGGTACCCGCGCAGGAGGTTCCTTCGTATCGCGGCCGGGGGTGAGCATACCCCGCGCAACACCTGCAAATCGGAAAACCGCGGCCGACCTCCGAACCGCGATCCGTGACCATGCCTTGCTGATCGGCTTTGATGCGATCGGCTTTTGTGAGGCTGCGCTTGGCCCCGAAGCGAGGGACCGCCTGGAAAGCTTTCTTCGGGCCGGTTTTCACGGCGATATGGGATGGCTTGCTGAAAGAACTGAACAGAGAAGTCATCCGCGGTCGCTATGGTCTGAAGCCCGCAGTATCGTAGTCCTTGGGCTAACCTATGCACCGTCGGACGATCCGCTTGCCGTTACGCGACAGAAAGATCGGGGGGCGATATCGGTCTATGCCCGGCATCGAGATTATCACGACCTTGTCAAAGGGCGCTTGAAGCACTTGGCGCAGTATATGGCTTCGCTCTTCGCCTGCCAGGTCAAGGTCTTCGTTGATACCGCCCCGGTCATGGAAAAGCCGTTGGCGCAACAAAGCGGGATTGGCTGGCAAGGAAAGCACACGAATCTGGTTTCGCGTGTTCATGGTTCGTGGCTGCTGCTCGGGGAGATTTACACGGACCTGGAATTGCACGGAGACGCCGCGATGCCGGACCACTGCGGTTCCTGTTCGCGATGCCTGGACATATGTCCCACCAAGGCTTTCCCCGCGCCGTATCGGCTCGACGCCACCCGTTGCATCTCCTATTTGACGATCGAGCATCGCGGCGCGATCCCGCCGGAACTTCGTCCGATGATAGGCAACCATGTTTACGGGTGCGATGATTGCCTGGCGGTTTGTCCCTGGAATAAATTTGCACAGCCGACGTGTCACGAAAAGTTAGCCGGACGAACCGACCTCGCGGCACCCGAACTTGCGCAGCTTGCCCGTCTCGATGATCAGGCTTTCCGGGCGAAATTTGCCGGTTCGCCAATCAAGCGTATCGGACGGAACCGCTTTGTCCGGAACGTGCTGATTGCCATCGGCAACTCCGGCGACCGGACCCTGATGACGATTGTTGAAACTTTGCGGCAGGACCCGGATCCCGTTGTCGCCGAGGCGGCCGATTGGGCCGTGCAACGCCTGGTCGCCGCTTGTCAGCCTTCCTCATGAATCTGCAGGGCGCGGGCATAAACCAGCTTGCGCGGCAAGCCCGTTGCGGTGCTAACGAGTGCCGCGGCATCCTTGACGGTTTGGGTAGCCAAGGCCGCGCGTAGCCGTGCGTCGAGCTCTTCCGGATCATCGGTTTCCGGCGGTCCGATCAGTAGCGTGATCTCGCCGCGCGCCGGCTCCCGGACAAACAAAGCCGCGAGTTCGCTCACTTTCCCGCGCGCGACCGTTTCAAAACGCTTGGTCAATTCGCGCGCAACAGCGGCCAACCGATCTCCGAAGACCTCCTGCACATCGTCCAGCGTCTCAAGCAGCCGATGGGGGGCTTCATGCCAGATAAGGGTCGATGACAGACCGGCACGCTCCGCCGCCCGCAACAAGCTGAAGGCCGCCCGGCGAGCGGCCGGCCTGGGTGGCGGAAAGCCAAGAAACAGGAAGGGCAATGGCGGCAGGCCCGACAGAATTAACGCGGTAACCGCGGCATTGGGGCCCGGAACAGCACTCACAGCAAGCCCGGCGGCGATCGCGGCACGTACCAGCCGGTAACCGGGATCGGACACAAGTGGGGTTCCCGCATCGGACACCAGCGCGATGGTCTGTCCGGCCTGTAGCTTCCTGAGTACCATCGGGATCCTGCCATCCTCGTTATGGTCGTGAAGCGTGTCTGTCCGCGTGCGGATATCCATGGCCGCGAGCAGCCGGCCGGTGCGGCGGGTGTCTTCGCACAGGACCAGGTCGCATGTTGCGAGGGCCTCACGAGCCCGCGCACTCATGTCCCCGAGGTTGCCGATTGGCGTGGAAACCAGCACAAGTCCGCGCAGCGGGCCGGACTGGCCGTCTCGCGGGTCATCGGGAGACTCGGCCGATGCGTCAACGGGCATTCCTTCTCCTTATCGGCGCCCTGGCGTTCTCAGGCTGCGGCGAGGACACCTCCGGACGATACGGAGGAGAAAGCCAATTTGGATCGAACGGCCCCGGCTCGCTAGCTCCTGCTGGCAACAGAGGCGGATATGGCCAGAGGGCCGCGATGTTGCTACCGATGACCGGTCCCAGGTCGGATGTCGGCAAGGTCCTGCTCCAGGCCGCCCAGCTTGCCCTCGGCAACGGAGCTGGACCGGCTTTAGACGTCATCGATACCGCCGGCACTCCCGCCGGCGCTGCTACCGCGGCTCAGACGGCCGTTACCAACCATGACAGCCTGATACTCGGGCCTCTGACGTCCGCCGAAACCGCCGCGGTCGCCCCGATTGCCCGCAACGCGAATATTCCGGTGCTGGCCTTCACCAATGATTCGTCCCAGGCCCAACCCGGAGTATGGACTCTCGGGATCACCCCGGCCCAGCAAGTCCGGCGGCTCGTGGTCGCTGCGGCGGCTCAAGGGAAAACCCAGTTTGCCGCCCTGCTGCCCTCCACGGATTTCGGCCACGCCATGGCCAACGGACTGACGAAAGCACTCGCCGCGGAAAACTTACCGCCTGCGACCGTTCGTATGCACGGATCGGGGATGGGGGCGATCACAGCCGCCACCAAAGACGTCTCCGACTACGCCGATCGGCGGGGGCCGGTTGAAGCGAAGGTCAAGGAGGCACGCGCCTTGGGCACCCCTGAGGGTCGCCACGAGGCCCAGGAACTGATGAAAACATCCATCCCGCCACCCTCCTTCAATGTCTTGCTTCTCGCCGATACGGGTGAGGCGTTGCAAGAAATCGCCAGTGTCCTTCCGTATTACGATGTCGATCGCTCCGCGGTTCAGTTCGTGGGTCCGGCGCTGTGGGCTGATCCGGCGAGTGGATCGGGGTCTGTGCCGGGTGCTTGGTATGCCGCCCCGGATAACGCATCGCGTGCCAATCTGGAGCGGGACTATGCGGCGAAATATGGCGTTCCCCCTCCACCGCTGGCGGACCTTGCCTACGACTCCGCGTCAGTCGCAGCGGCGATCATCGGTCGCAGCGGCGCTCAGGTATCCGTTCTGACCCAGCCGGCCGGATTCCTCGGAACCGACGGATGGCTCGCGTTCCTGCCCGACGGTCAGGTCAGGCGAGGGCTTGCCGTGTTCCGCATCGAACGCGGCGGCCCTGCGCTGATCGATCCTGCGCCGCAGTCGTCCGCTGCCCCGGGGTCCTGAAGCGACAGGGGGCAATCTTATCGACCGACGAAGCCAACCAGACGCTCCGCCTCGGCGACGATCGGATCTGCGACAGCCGCCGCCCGCTCACTGCCGGACCTGAGAATTTGCAGAAGAGACGCTTCATCCTCCAACAGCCGCCGGGTTTCCGCCGCTATCGGCGACAGGTGAGCGACCAGAAGTTCGGTCAGTGCGGCCTTGAATGGACCGAAGCCCGTGCCGCCATGCGCCTTCAGCACGGCGGCGTGGTCGGTTTCTGTCAGGGCCGCGTAAATCCCGACAAGGTTTCGCGCCTCCGGCCGCTCCGCCAACTCGGCGAGTTCGTTCGGGACCGGCTGAGGATCGGTTTTCGCACGGCGGATCTTCAGCGCGATCGTATCGCTGTCATCGTTCAGATTGATGCGGCTTTGATCGGACGGGTCCGATTTCGACATTTTTTTCGTGCCGTCGCGCAAGCTCATCACCCGCGCCGCCGGCCCCATGATCAGCGGTTCGATGTTCGGGAAGAAATCGACCCCGTAGTCATGGTTGAATTTCTGGGCGATGTCGTTCGCAAGTTCCAGATGCTGCCGCTGGTCGTCCCCGACCGGCACTCGTGTCGCGTGATAGGCGTGAATGTCCGCGGCCATAAGGTTGGGATAGACGTACAAGCCCGAAGACGCGGCCTCTCGGTCTTTTCCCGCCTTGTCCTTGAATTGAGTCATGCGATTCAGCCAGCCGAGGCGGGCAACACAATTGAAGATCCATGCAAGCTGCGCATGGGCGCGCACCGCCGACTGGAGGAAAAGGATGTGCTTGTTGGGATCGATGCCGCAGGCCAGCAGGGTGGCGGTCATCTCGAGAGACTGCTGCCGCAGGGCGGTCGGCTCCTGCCAGGCGGTGATCGCGTGCAGATCCACCACGCAGAAGATGCACTCGTGACTGCCCTGTAGCTTCACCCAATTGCGGAGGGCGCCCAGGTAGTTGCCCAGGGTGGGGATCCCGGACGGCTGAATGCCGGAGAAGACGCGGTCCATGCTCTAAGTCTCTATCGTTGTGACCGGACTGATGGCCGATCCGCCCGCGGTCTGCAAGCGACGGCGGGACATGACGCGCTTGATGTCGCGGAGGTTGTAGGCGCCCAGCAGCGGCACGGCGACGGCGTAGGTCAGCAGGCCCGCGGCGATGAGGCCCGCCAGGTATGCGAGTCCAAGAAGTCCATGCGAGGGTTCCGTGAACAGCAGCCTCTGGACAAAATACAGAACAATCCCCATCGCCAGCGAAGCGCCGATCATGCCGAGCAGCCGACGCTTCAATTGCCAGTCGGGCTTGAGCTGTCCGCGCCGCAACAGGATGTAGCCGAGGCCGAGGACGTTGCAGATCGCCGCTATGCTGGTCGCAAGGGCTGGCCCGATATGGGCCAGGGGCACCATGAAGGCCACGTTCAGGCAAAGGTTCAGCGCGACGCATCCCATCCCGACCTTCACCGGCATGCTGGTATCGCCGCGGGCGAAGAACGCCGGAGCCAAAACCTTGACCAGCACAAATGCCGGCAGTCCGAGGGCATAGGCAGCCAATGACTGCGAGGACAGGCGCGCGCTCTCCACGTCGAAAGCCCCGCGTCCGAAAAGCACGAGCATGATCGGGTAGGCGGATACGATCAGGGCCAAAGCGGCCGGCAGAGTCAGGAACAACGCATACTCGACCGCCCTGTTGAGCGTGGCGATCGATCCGGCGGCTTCGCCTGATCGCACCTGGCGCGACAGCATCGGCAGCAGCGCCGTGCCGACGGCCGTGCCAATGACGCCGAGCGGAAGCTGCTGCACCCGATCGGCATAATAAAGAATGGACACGGTTCCCGGGGGCAGCAGGCTGGCGATGATGACATCAACCGCGAGGTTGAGCTGCGTGACTCCGGCGCCGACAAGACCGGGCGCCATGCGCTGCATCAGCAGTCGCATTTGCGGCGTCAGCCTCGGCCGGGGGATCGATAGCTTCATCCCGCCTCGCCAGACGGCGATCATCAGAATCCCGAGTTGCGCCACCCCCGACAACGAGACACCCCATGCAAGCGCATGGCCCACCGTCGGAACGTAAGGGGTCATCCAAAGCATGCAGGCAATCGACACGATATTGAACAACACATACGACGCCGATGCCGCGGTAAATTTCTCCATACCGTTCAGGACGCCCGAAACCAGGGCGGCCAGGCAGATCAAAATCAGGTAGGGAAAGGTTATCCGTGACAGGTCGACCGCCAACTGAAACTTCGCCGGGTCCTCCGTAAACCCGGGCGCCAGCACGAGCATCAGTTGCGGCATGAAAATCTCGCCCAGGATCGTCATCATGCCGAGCCAGAACGCCATGACGGAGAACGCCTCGCGAGCGAACTGCCGGGCTGCGGCCACCCCTTCCGTGTGCAGCAACCCGGTGAATGCCGGCACGAACGCGGCATTGAAGGCCCCCTCGCCGAACAGGCGGCGGAACAGGTTGGGCAGCTTCAGAGCGACGAAAAACGCGTCGGCAATAGGGCCCGTGCCGATCAGCGCCGCGATCAGCATGTCGCGGCCGAAGCCGAGGATGCGGCTGATCAGCGTCCATCCGCCAACCGTCAGGATGCCCCTTAGCATGACGCCGTCGCGGACTGTTTTCGCTGCCTCATCCGCGGTCGATTTTCACTCATCACGCTGAGGACGCGATAGAAGTTGCGCAATCGATTGCTCCAGGGTCTTCATTCCCATCAATAGTTCCGATACCGCACGGCAAATCGGCAGTTCAACATTTCCTGCGCGCTCTACCAGGGCGGAGGCGGTGCTGACCCCCTCGGTCACTCCGGTCCTTGCGGCGAGAATGTCGGCGAGTGCTTTCCCCTGCCCCAGCGCGTAGCCGAGACTGAAATTTCGACTGGACGTGCCGGTGCAGGTCAGCAGCAGGTCGCCCAGACCCGACAAACCCATCACGGTTTCCGCTCGTCCCCCAAGGGCGACTGCCAGACGGCATAATTCGCTCAATCCGCGGGTTACGAGCGCGGCTCTGGCGTTCTCACCGAGGCCCGCCCCGATGACCGCGCCAGCCGCGATTGCGATCACGTTCTTTGCTGCCCCGCCAAGCTGGGCACCGACCGGATCGTCGTTGCCGTAGAGCCGGAAGGTGTTCGTCCCGAGGCTGCTGCGCACCAGGTCTCGAAGGCCCGGATCGCTGCTTGCAACGACCGTAGCTGCAGGAAGGCCAGCCGCGACCTCGTGCGCAAAATTCGGACCGCTCAGTATGCCGAGCGGGCGGGCTGGCAACACCTCCGTCACCACCTCCAGCGGCAGCATGTGCGATCCCACCTCCACGCCCTTGGCGCAAACGACAATAGGCGTTTCGGAGGGACGATACCTTAAGAGAGAGGTCCGGAGTTGTTGCGTCGGCACCACCCAAACCAGCAGGTCGGAGGTAGGCGGAAGGTTCTCGCTGACACGGATCGACTGGGGCACCGGCACGCCAGGCAGGCGAAGATTTTCGCGTCGGTCCCTGATCGCGTCCGCTGCCGCCGTGCTGCGGGTTACCAACGTGACATCGTTGCCGGCGCGTGCTGCCTGGATTGCGAGCGCGGTGCCCCAAGCCCCCGCGCCGATGACCGTTACCTTACTCATCGGCGACCGTGATCACCGCGGTTCCCGCCCCGGCTTCGTTGCGACCGACGCCGTCGAGGACCGCGGCTGCAATCAGGCCGCTCTGCTCGGCAAACAGGTAAGGCGGATTGATCACCAGGAGTCCGCAACCGTTGAGCCGCTCGGGGTTCGTGGGTTCGCGAAGATAGAGTTCGACCGTCAGGATGTCGGGGATTTCAGCGGCCTTCAGGGTGGCATGATAACTCCGCACGGCGGCGCGCTGCTTGATAGGATACCAAGCGGCGAAAATGGCATGCCCGAAGCGGCTGCGTCCTCGCCTGAGACCCTCCGCCAGAACTGCGAACTCATCCGGATCCTCGAACGGGGGATCGATAAAAACCAGGCCGCGTGTCTCCTTGGGAGGCAGCAGCGCTCCTAGCGCCTCCCATCCTGAGCGGTTGTGGACCTCGACCTGAGGGTCGCGATGAAACTGACGCCGCAGCAGGACCACGTCCTCCGGATGAAGTTCGCAGCAAGCCAGCCGATCGGCTGGACGCAGAAGCGCCCGGATGATGGCAGGCGAACCGGGATAAAGGCCAAGCGCTTCCACAAGGGCAAGATACCTGGCCAACCCGGACGGCCGTGCATCGAGAAGCCGATATATCCCGGAATCGGCCTCGCCAGTCCTTTGCGCAGGCTCCGACGCCAGATCGTATTGACCCGCTCCGGCATGCGTATCCAGCACAAAATACGGCGCAGGTTTGCGCGCGAGGGAATCGATAAGCGCCACCAGCAAGGGGTGCTTAAAGCAATCGGCGAAATTCCCGGCGTGGTAGGCATGACGGTAGTTCATGAAGCCAACGCCTGCAACGCCTCCAGCGGCCACCGAGGCTGAGCGGCCACGCTCATGTCGTCGCTGACGCCGCGCCGCAGGCGTTCGATTCCAGCCCATGCCACCATGACGGCATTGTCTGAGCAAAGGCGGACCGGCGGGGCTACCATGTCGAACCGCCGCAACTGCGCCGCTTCCGACAACGCGCTGCGCACCCGCGCATTGGAGGCGACTCCTCCCGCGACGACCAGCAGCTTCGAGCCGGGAAATCGCTCGCGCATCATGTCCATCGCGTGCCCGGCCCTGTCGGCCAGTATGTCCACGACAGCCTGCTGGAAACTGGCTGCGACATCCGCGCGTTCCCGGTGCGTTGGTGAAATTTCGCCGAGTCTCGCCACCGTCTGGGAAACCGCGGTCTTCAGTCCGGACAAGCTGAGATCGCACCCGGGGCGGCGCATCATCGGTCGCGGGAAAGGATACCGATTCGGATCGCCGGTTTCGGCAAGTTTTTCCAGGGCCGGCCCGCCCGGCCAGCCAAGCCCGAGCAGCTTGGCGACCTTGTCGAAAGCCTCACCGACGGCATCGTCAACCGTGCCGCCCAGGCGAATATGCCTGCCCACGTCCGTCACTGCGATGCACTGGGAATGACCGCCGGACAACAGGAACAGCAAATAGGGAAACGGTGCGCCGCCTTCGACCAGACCGGGAAGGCGGGCGGTAAGCGCATGCGCCTCCAGATGGTTAACCGCCACGAAGGGCAGAACATTGGCCAGAGCGACCCCCTTGGCGAACTGGCACCCGACGATCAGCCCGCCAATCAGCCCGGGACCGGACGAGGCCGCGACACCGCCGAGATCGCGGTAATGCATGCCAGCCTTCGCCATCGTCTGGCGCACCAGGTCCGGCAGGTATCGCAAGTGGCTCCGCGCGGCGATTTCCGGCACGACTCCGCCGAACGGCGCATGCTCCGAGAGCTGGCTGAGCACGACTTCCGCGAGAATCCGCCCATCGCCGCCGACAACGGCCGCGGCGGTTTCATCGCAGGAGGTTTCAATACCCAGGACCGGCTTCATCGCATCCTTCACGCCGCCCCTATCGCGGCCGGCGCTGTCTTGGCCCATCTTGCCCTGCCACGGCAACCTGTCTTCGCCTATGGCGAAACGGCGCGAAGACCGTTACCTACGCCGCGCCACGAAACCCGATCCGGCGTGACGGACGGTCTTTGACGAAAGCGAGCGCCTTGAAGCGGATACTGATCACAAGACCGGAACCGGGCGCATCGCAAACGGCCGAGCGCATCGCTGGAATGGGCTTGGTCCCTGTGGTTGCGCCGGTGCTGGCGGTAACCGCCGTGGACGCGACGTTCCAGCTTCCCGAGCATATCGCGGCAACGGTCGTCACGAGTCGCAACGCCGTTCCGGCCTGTCCTGCCGCCTGCTACGATCGTCCGGTATTCGCCGTCGGGACCGCGACCGCTTCCTGCGCCAGCGCGGCCGGTTTCAGCCATGTGATCGATGCGGACGGCGATGCCTCCGTGCTCGCCGCCCTCATCGCGAAGGCGCTTTCCCCCGCGAGTGGCAGCCTTTTTCTCCCGACCGGTCGAGGCCAGGGCACCGCGCTGGCGGACAGACTCAGAAATCTGGGTTTTCGCGTCATTCGACGGGTTGCCTATCAGGCGGCGTCTGTGCCTTCATTGCCGCAGGCTGCCGTGTCCGATCTGCAACAAGGCCAGTTGACGGCGGCCACGTTTTTCTCCACAGAAACTGCGCGCCACTTCGTGCGCCTTGTCCTGGAAGCAGGATTGGGAGAGGCTGTGTCCAATGTCGAAGCAGTGTCTATCAGCGAGCGTCCAGTCATGGCATTAAAAAGACTAACGTGGCGTCGCATAAGCGTCGCCGCGAAGCCGAATCAGGATGCAATGTTGGCGCTGCTGCAATGAACGAATCCACTGAATTTCCAACGCCGCCGGAGCATCCCGAGGACGCTGCTGCGGTTCCCTCGCACAGCCCGGCGCCTTCGCAGCCCGATCTCTTGCCCTGGTTTTGCGGCCTCGGCTTTCTGGTCCTTGCCGGTGGCATTTACGCCGCCTGGCAATACCCGCGCACACCGGGCTTGGCGGCGAGCCACGTCCTGGAACAGCGCGTCGCGGACCTCGACGCCCGCATTGGCCGGCTGGAGCAGCGGCCACCGGCCGTTAACCAAGCCGACATCGGCAGGTTGGCGGCCCGGATTGATGGCCTCGACGCAAAGGGTGCGGAACAGACCCAGGTCGGCGGGCGCCTCGACGGACTGTCCGGACGGATCGAAGCTCTTGCGGGGCGTCTTCAGGCTACACTTGATGCCGAAAAGCAGCAGGCTGATCAGCTTTCGGCCCGTGTCGCTGCGCTTGAGAAGAATGCCGGCAGCCTGGATTCCGTTTCCGATCATCTGAACCGCGTGACCCGCATCCAGGAAGCGGGTATTGCGCTCGCGGCCGGCCGCCCCGTCGGTGATATTCCAAATGCGCCCCCTGCGCTGGCTCGGTTTGCGCATGAGCCTGCCCCGACCGAGGTTCAACTTCGTCTGTTGTTCGCTCAGTCTGAGCGGATTGCTATCGAGGCGAAGCAACCTGATGATACGTCCGAGCCATTGATCGACCGCGTTTGGGAGCGGGCGCAAAATCTGGTGACCGTTCATCGGGGTGAGGAAGTTCTCGTCGGCAATCCGGCCTCCGTAACTTTGAGCCATGCCAGGGAAGCGCTTGATGCCGGCGATCTGAAAGGCGCCATCGCTTCGGTGGAGACGCTGAAAGGGCAGCCGAAGCAGGCCATGGCCAAGTGGCTGGCGGAGGCCAAGGCATTGGTGGATGCGCGCACCGCGCTGGCCAGTCTGGCTGGTCAGACCTGATGCGCCGGGTTATTCTCTTTCTCATCATCGCCGCGGCTATTGTCGCAGGCGCATGGTTTTTGTCCGGCGTGACCGGCCACGTGACCGCGACAATCGGGACGTTTACGGTCTCGACATCGGCAGCGTTCGCCATTCTGGCGCTGATCCTCTTTGTTGTTGCGATCGTCATTATCGCGCGGATCATCTATGGCATCGTTGGAATGCCGCGTGCCGGAGGAAGCTGGCGCCGCCGCCGCCGGGCTGAGTCAGGTGAAACTTCGGTGACGCGCGTGTTGGTCGCCTTGGCCGCCGGGGACGAGCGATCCGCCCTCAAGCAAGCCCGCCGGGCCAGATTGCTGCTCGGCGATTCTCCTCAGGTTCTGTTATTGCAAGCGGAAGCCAGCCGGTTGGCGGGCCGCGAGGACGAGGCGAATGAGGCGTTTCTTGCGCTGGCAAACCGGAAAGACGCGCGATTCCTCGGACTTCGGGGACTTCTACGTCAGGCGATCGATCGCCGGGACTGGCCCGAGGCTATGGCGATCGCCAATCAGGCCGAGGCGATCCAGCCTGGCACGTCCTGGCTGCGTCAGCAGCGAGCGGAACTGGCCTTGCAGACCGAAAATTGGGCTGAGGCCCTTGACCTGATCGGACCTGATGCGCGACGTCCTGCCTACCTGATCGCGGCTGCCGATGCCGAATCCGACCCGACCAGGGCGCTCGGCTATGCGAAGCAAGCATGGAAGGCGGATCCCAAGTTTGCTCCGGCGGTTCTCGCCTATGCCAGCCGCTTGCGCGCCGCCGGGAATGAAAAGCGTGCGCGGACGTATGTGACAGAGGCTTGGACGCTTTCGCCCCATCCGGATCTTGCGGAATTTCTTCTGGCACAGGAGCCTGACGCATCGTCGCGTTTGAAGGCGGCGAAGCAACTGGTTCAGCGGAATGCAACCCATCCGGAGAGCCGATTCCTGATTGCTCGGACATCGCTAGATGCGGGTTTGACCGCCGAGGCGCGCACCCAGGCAGAAGCCGCGCTGTCGGATGGGATCAATCAGCGCCGCCTCTCTCTACTTATTGCTGAGATAGAGGAAACCGAGCGAGGCGATACCGAAGCCGGTCGCTTGGCCCAGCGAAACGCTTTGCGACAGGCAGCAAGCGCCGATTCCGATCCGCACTGGCAATGCAGCAACTGTCGCGCTGAGCATGTCGCCTGGCAGCCAAAATGTTCATCCTGCGGCAGCATTGCCACGCTCCAATGGGTCACGGAGGCTGGCACACGCGCCGTTCCTGCGATCATAGGATGACCGGCTAGGGCGTCCCGTCGGTTTTCGCGACGAAGATAGCGTCGGGACTGAGACTTGATTGCGACGGACTCTGCGGGATGGTTCCGCAGGGTCCAAGGTGTAGATACGGCGATGGATCGACGGAACGACCGTCGACGATTATCCCGAAGTATAAATGGGGGCCGTACGTGAGACCTGAACGGCCGACAGTCGCGATCTTTTCGCCGGCGTAGACTGACCTGTGGCCCTCGGCGATCACCGGCGCGATCAGGCCGAGATGGCTATAGACGCCAATAAATCCTTGATGCTGAATGAGCATCTCAAGCCCTCCGACCCCATGCCGTTGGACGCGAATCACCGAACCGGGTGCGACCGCAGTGACCGGGGCGCCAACCGGCGCCGGGATATCGACCCCGTTGTGGAATTTGCCGGCGAGCGGCCTGCCGGGAAGGGATCGAGGCCCGAACGGAGATGATACGCAGGCCGGGTTAACCGGGGGTATGAACGCGCTTTGCGCGGGCTCAGGCGGTGCGGCAAAGGACAACGAAGGCGCCAGGGCCAGCACACAAGCGACTCCGCGCCTTCGAGTATACGATGCGTGTGTTCGGTGTATAAAAGGAATGATCCTGTCCAGACGTTCCGTCGAACCCACGGCCAACGCCCCTATCCGGCAGCGGCCCGCTTGGGCTTCCGCACCGCCGGCACGATTGCAGGCGGAGGCAGATCATCGGTGTTGGTAAGAGCGTGCAACAAGGCTTCCCGAATCTGGGACAGTTTGCGGTCGTTCTCGACCTTCAGCCCGAATACGTCCTTGACGTAAAATACGTCCACCGCCCGCACGCCGTATGTAGTCACGTGCGCGGATGCGATCTGGAGGCCTTGTTCGCTGATGGCAGCGGTCACGTCGTGCAACAGACCCGGGCGATCCCGGCCGTTGACTTCCAGAATTGTGTGCGTGTTTGACGCACGGTTGTCCACCACGACGCGCGGCGGCACGTGGATCGCCTGCATGCGCCGACCCAGGAGGATCTTTGAAACCCGCTTGATTTCCGGTCCTAGCTTCAGACGGCCGGAAAGCGCCTGCTCGATCAGGACGGACAATCGCGCCAGGCGATGAGGCGCCTCAAAGGTCCCCCCAGCCGTGTCCTGAATCCAAAATGTATCAAGCGCCATGCCGTTGTTCATCGTGTGAATTCTGGCATCAACGATAGAAGCGCCCGCTACGGCCAACGCACCCGAAATCCGGCTGAACAGCCCCGCATGGTCTGCGCAATAGACAGTTACTTCCGTGACGGCGCGCGCCGGCAACGGCTGGGTATCGACGGTTAGCGGTGATTTCCGGTGATCGGCGTCGCGAATCAGTCTCGCATGCCGGGCATGTGTTTCGGGATCGAACGAAAGCCAATATCCGGCATAGGCAAGCGATGTGAAGTTTTCAATCTCCGGGTCGGACCAGTCCGGCAACAAGGCCGCCACGGCTTCCTTCGCCCTGGCAACCCGGACGTCCCGCTCCGCGGTTGACAGGCCGCCCGCGAGAACTTCGGCCACGCGAGCATACAGCTCGCGAAGCAAGGTCGCCTTCCAGCCATTCCACACCTTGCTTGAAACCGCCCGCATATCCGCGACGGTCAGAATCAGCAATAACCGAAGGCGCTCGGGCGACTGAATGGTGTCGGCCAGATCCAGGATCGTCTTCGGATCGTCGATATCGCGCTTGAACGCCGTCGCACTCAACAGCAAGTGGTGCAGCACGAGCCAGGAGACCATTTCGGTCTCTTCGTCTGTCAGGCCGAGGGCCGGTCCGACTTCAAGCGCGACCTCCGCGCCGAGCTCCGAGTGATCGCCCCCGCGGCCTTTTGCGATGTCGTGCAGCAGCATCGCCAGATAAAGCGCCCGTCGCGATTGCACGTTGTCAACAAGTTCGGATGCAATCGGCGCCACTTCCGCCAGTTCGCCGCGCTCCAGCGTATTGAGGACGCGGACTGCCTCTATCGTATGCTCGTCGACGGTGAAAATGTGATATGTGTCGAACTGCATTTGGCCGACGATACGGGCCCAGTCCGGCAAATAACGGCCGAAGAAGCCGGTTTCGTTGAGGATGCTTAACCACCGGGCGCCGTCCGGGTGCTGGCTGCCGGGACGCGAACGGTCCGGCTCTTTGCCGCACAGCAAATCCATAAAGATATCGGCTGCTTTCGGATCTCCTCTCAGCGAGACGGCGCGGCGTTCATTTTGTATAAACGATCGTATGGCCAGCGGATGAAGCTCCAGCCCACGGTCCCGTGCCACTTGCAAGATACGCAGCATCTGGATCGGCTCGGCGTCAAAGTCGCGGCCTCCGACCGGCAGGAGCTTGCCTTCCGCGAGCACGAACCCGGAAGCGAGAAGGGCAGCGTCGGTTTCCGCCTCGATCGCAGGCGGTCCAAGAGCCGATCGCAGGATGGCGGGTTCCAGGATGCGGGTCAGGCGCGCAATCTCTCGTGCGGTCAGGAAATAGTGGCGCATAAAGCGCTCCACACCGTCCTGCCGGCCGTGCCGGGTGTAACCCATGCGAGCGCCCACAACCGGCTGCAAATCGAACGTCAACCGCTCTTCCGCCCGGCCCGCCACGTAGTGCAGATGGAACCGCACCGTCCACAGGAACTCCCAGGCACGCCGGCCGTGGCGCGCTTCCTGCTGGGTCAGAATGCCGTCGAGATCCGCCAACTCTCCCATGGTCCGGGTGTCGAACACATAGCGCGAGATCCAGTACAGGGTTTGAAGGTCCCGCAACCCGCCGCGGCCCTCCTTGACGTTGGGCTCGACGACAAAGGGGCTGTCGCCGTAGCGGCGATGGCGGACGGCCCTTTCGGCCTGCTTGGAGGCGATATATTCGGCCGGCCCCTCTTCCTTGCAAGCTGCCCGGAAGCGGCGATAGAACTCGCTGAACAGCACAGCATCGCCGGTCAGGAACCGCGCATCCAGCAAAGCCGTCCGGATGGTTGTGTCCTTCGCGCCCTCAGTCAGGCAATCGCCAATGGAGCGCGTTGCGTGACCAACCTTGAGGCCGAGATCCCACAAAAAATATAGCATGTACTCGACCACGCGCAGCGTGTCGGGCGCCGGGTCTTCGGCGGTCAGAAACAGCAGATCGATATCGCTGAACGGCGCCAGGACCCCGCGGCCGAAACCTCCGGTCGCGGCTATGCTCAGGTGTTCGACCGGGCCAAGTTCAGTGGTGTTCGTCGTGTACTCAAACAGCGCAGAGACGACGCCATCGATCAGTGCCCCTAACAGCCGGGCGGCTTGCAGTCCGCTGATCTGCTCATGTTCGAACGCATGCTGAACGTACGACTGAATGCGGGCCAAATGGCGCCGGAAGGTTCCTACCGCAGCGTCCCGCGGTACCGAGCCACCCTCGCCAGCGAGACTGGCGAGCGCGTCGGACAGCAGAGTCGCCGCAGCTTCAGGGGCGTACGGCAGGGGGACTGGAGTTAACATTGCGCCAATCGTACTATGTGGACCCGTCCGCGCAAGCGGGGGCAAGCGACTTAAGCAAATATATGGCATCAAGAGCCTGTTTCGGCGTCATGACGTCGGGGTTCATATCATCCAAAGCCTGGCGGAGCGGGGAAATTTCGTTAGGGATCAGTACAGGTTCGTCCGGAGGCTCGGTTGCGGCGAACAACGGCAAGCCGCGCAATGACGCGGCTGCATTCAGCGGACCGCCATGTTTTTCCATCGCAGCCATCAGGGATGCCGCTCTGCGCACCACCGGAGCGGGCACACCGGCCAGTTCCGCGACATGAATGCCCCAGGATCTACCCGCGGCGCCTTCGGCGACTTCATGCAGGAACACCACGCTGCCCTTCCATTCCTTCACGCGCATCGTATGCGGCTTGAGCCGCGGTAAGCGATCCGCGAGTTCCGCAAGTTCGTGGAAATGTGTGGCGAAAATGGTGCGGCAGCGTGTTGCGGAATGTAAGGCTTCCAGGACAGCCCAGGCGATCGCAAGCCCATCCAGTGTAGACGTGCCGCGGCCGATCTCATCGACGACCACAAGCGATCTTGGGCCGGCCTGATGCAGGATGGCAGCGGTCTCCGTCATCTCGACCATGAAGGTCGATCGGCCGCGCGCCAGATCGTCGGCGGCGCCGACCCGGCTGAACAGGCGGTCGACGATGCCAAGGACAGCCGATTCGGCCGGAAGGGGAAGACCTGCCTGGGCCAGCACGACGAACAGGGCGTTTTGCCTCAGGAATGTGGACTTGCCCGCCATGTTCGGCCCGGTCAGCAGCATCACCCGACGATCCGGCGAAAGATCGCAGGTGTTGGGGACAAAAGCGGCCTGGTTCGCGAGGGCACTCTCCACCACTGGATGCCTGCCCGCTTCGATGTGAAAGTCGTCTGTGACAGTGAGCGTCGGCCGCACCCAACGCCCGCTTTCGGCAAGCGCCGCCGCGGATTGGATGACGTCAAGGAACGCAAGGGCGTCGGCGCAGCCAGCGAGTTCGTCGGAACGGTCCACGACCTCTCGCACAAGGTGGTTGAAGACGACGCGCTCCCGCGCCGTCGCCTGTTCGGCCGCCTCGCGAATGCGCTGGTCCAGCTCGGACAGTGCGCTTTCGGTAAATCGGGCGCCGTTCGCCATGCCCTGGCGCAGGGTCAATTCGGGAAAGCCGCGAAGCTTTTCGACCGCGACGGTAGGCGCCTCGATTACATAGCCAAGCTGAGCGTGGTGCTTGATCTTTAGGCTGGCGACGCCAAAGCGCTGCGCATAGTCGAGTTGCAGCGTAGCTATGACCTGACGACTCTGGTCGCGTAACGCGCGATGCGCATCCAACTCGCCATCGAAGCCGGCCTTGATGACGCCGCCATCTTCCAGCCGCGATGGCGCAGGGTCGGTCAGAGCCCGTTCGAGTTCCGTTTCAAGCGTCGAAGCACCGGGGATTCTCGCCAAAGCGTCGGTGAGGGCCCGTGGCAAGGGTGGTTGCAGAAGCTCGGCAATGGCGAAGGCTGATTTCAGCCCATCTCGTATCGAGACCAGGTCTCGGGGGTTGCCCCGGTTGAGAGACAGTCGGCCCAGGGCCCTCGCCATGTCGGGGGCGCCACGCAAAATACCCCGCAGCTTCCTGGTCGCGTCGGGATGGGCGATGCACCACGACCACGCATCCTGGCGAGCGACTATGGCGGAATGATGGGTGAGCGGAGAAGACAGCCAACTCGCCAGCATGCGTGTGCCGGCAGCCGACAGCGTCCGCTGCACGGCTGTGAAAAGCGTATGTGTCGTGCCTCCGTCCCTGGACCGATGAATCTCCAGGTTTCCGCGGGTCGCCGCGTCCATCGAAAGCGCACCGGCCTGTCCCTGCGGCTCCGGCCGGCCGAGGCGAGGCAGGGCGCCGGATTGCGTGCTGCGGACGTAGTCGACCGCCATCGCCGCCGCGACGGCTTCGCCGTCGGTGAACGTCCCGAATGCATCCAGGCTTGCCGTCCCGAAGGCATCAGCCAGGCGCCGCCGTGCGATCAACGGAGTCGAAGCCACCGGCTCCGGCGAGCGGCGGTTGTCCCACTCTGCCAAATTCAACGTTTGCGGCGCCAGGATTTCCGCCGGTTCCAGGCGGCCAAGCAAAGCCGGAAGCTCGGCCACGGGCAGCGAAGCCGTCTCGAACAGGCCGGTCGAGACATCGACCCAAGCGGCCCCTACGCCGTCCTTGTTCCAGGCAATCGCCAACAGAAGGTTCGGCCGCCCGGCTTCAAGCAGCGTTTCCTCGGTGATCGTGCCCGGCGTAATGACCCGAACGACCTCACGCTTGATCGGAAGCTTACCGGTCCTGGCTTTCGGGTCTTCCATCTGTTCGACGATGGCCACGCGAAAACCCCGCCGGATCAGACGGGCGAGATAAGCCTCGGACGCGTGGTGCGGAACGCCACACATCGGTATTGGCGTTCCGTCATGCTCGCCGCGGTGGCTCAGCGCGATGTCGAGCGCGGCCGAAGCCGCCTCTGCGTCGGAGAAGAACAGTTCGTAAAAATCGCCCATGCGGAAAAACAGCAGCGCATCGGGATGGGCCGCCTTTGCCGCGAACCATTGCGCCATGGCCGGCGTCGCGCCGGACGCCGACAGAACTTTCGCCGGGCTGTGGGAAGCGGTGTCCAACGGTCTGTCAGGCGTCCGCGACGGCGGGCCGGGCCGTTTCGCGCTTCCGAACAAAGGCGGCAATTGAAGCCAGCGCCGCTGGGGTCATTCCCTGAATTCGGGACGCTGCGCCCAAGGAATCCGGACGGGACCGGTTCAGCTTTTCCCGGATTTCAGTCGATAGGCCTCCGATCTCTTCAAACCGAATGTCCGCCAGCCCCACGCCGTCCTCCCGCCGGCTCAGGCGGAACTCCGCTTGCTGCCGATGGAGGTAGCCCGCATACCGCGCATCGGTGCGAAGTTGCTCCGCGGTCCTCGCCGGCAGCGTTGCGAGCCATGGGAACTCGGCGCACAGGCGCGGCCAGCCGACGGCATCGTTACCGGCAAACTCCAGGACGCATCTCCAGCGGCCATCAAGGGGCGCCTGAATGCCGAGGCGATCGACCGCGGCCGCCGGCAGGCCCTCCGCGCGGGCGCGCGCCATTGCATCATTCAGCGACTTTTTGTGGGCGGCAAACGCCGTTGCCCTCGCCTGCCCGACGCAGCCCCAGGCAATCCCTTTCTCCGTCAGGCGCAGATCGGCATTGTCCGCCCGCAGGCTGAGGCGGAACTCGGCGCGCGAGGTGAACATGCGGTATGGCTCTGTCACGCCCTGCGTTGTCAGGTCATCAACCATGACTCCCAGGTACGATTCGGTCCGGTCGAGCCACACGGTTTCCCGTCCGCCGCTGATGCGAGCGGCATTCAGGCCAGCGATCAGGCCTTGCGCTGCCGCTTCCTCGTATCCGGTCGTCCCGTTGATCTGTCCGGCCAGGAACAGTCCGGGCATCGCACGCAGTTCCAGGCCCCGGGTCAGCGCCCGCGGATCGACGTAGTCGTATTCGACCGCATAGCCGGGCCGCATCATGCGAGCTTGTTCCAGGCCGGGGATCGTCTTCAGGATCGCCTGCTGCACGTCCTCGGGAAGACTGGTCGAAATTCCGTTCGGGTAGATCGTCGGGTCGTCCAGGCCTTCGGGTTCCAAGAAGATATTGTGACGCTCCTTCCCGGCGAACCGGACGATCTTGTCCTCGATCGACGGACAATACCGTGGCCCCTTGCCGGCGATCTGGCCCGAGTAGACCGCCGACTTATGGATGTTGTCGCGGATCACGGCGTGCGTGGCTTCCGTAGTGCCGGTGATATGGCATTCGATCTGCCGGTTCATCAGCCGCGTGGTCATGGTGCTGAACGGCTGAGGATCGTCGTCCCCCGGATCGGCCCGCAACCCCGCCCAATCGATCGTTCGCCCGTCCAGCCGCGGCGGTGTGCCGGTCTTCAGGCGTCCCACGGGCAGCCCCAGGCGGGAAAGCGTTTTCGCCAAACCGATAGACGGCGCCTCGCCGATGCGGCCCGCCGCAGTCTGCCGATCGCCGATGTGGATGATCCCGCGCAGGAACGTACCCGCCGTCAGCACGACCGCGCCGCAGCCGATCCGGCTGCCGTCGGCGCAAATGACGGCGGCGATGCGTCCGTCCTTGCCGATTTCGAAGTCTTCCACCGCGGCGGCGCGCAGGGTCAGCCCCGGTGTCTCCTGCAACAAGGTCTGCATCGCGCGCCGATAAAGCGAACGGTCCGCCTGCGCCCTGGGGCCGCGTACGGCCGGCCCCTTGCTCCGGTTCAACAGCTTGAAATGGATACCCGCAGTGTCGGCGGCCCGTCCCATCAGCCCGTCAAGCGCGTCGATCTCTCGTACCAGATGCCCCTTGCCGATGCCGCCGATGGAGGGGTTGCAGGACATCTCGCCGATGGTTTGCAACGAATGGGTCAGCAACAGCGTGCGAGCCCCGGTACGGGCGGCGGCGGCCGCGGCCTCGCACCCGGCATGTCCGCCTCCGACGACGACTACATCATACCTATCGCTCATCCGCTGCTTTCTGCCATAGAACTCGGCATCCAGCCATGCTTGTACGCGTGTCGCCTTCCGTCATGGGCGGCGCGCGCCCGGATGTGGCCGCACCGACGTTTGATATCGTAAGGAAATCGCCATGGCTGATGGGGCTGATGATACACGTACTGCACGGGTGACTGCCGAGGAAGCACTGGCGATGCATGCCAGCGGGCGGCCCGGCAAGCTCGAAACGCGCATCAGCAAGCCGCTCACGACGGCGCGGGACCTTTCGTTGGCTTATTCGCCGGGGGTTGCGGAACCGTGCCTGCGCATCGCCAAGGATTCGTCGCTCGCCTATGATTACACGACAAAGGGCAACATGGTCGCGGTGATCACCAACGGCACCGCCGTGCTCGGTCTCGGTAATCTCGGCGCGGTTGCCTCCAAGCCGGTAATGGAGGGCAAGGTCGCCCTGTTCAAACGGTTCGCCGACGTGGATGGCATCGACCTTGAAATCGGCACCGAGGACGTCGACGAATTCGTCAACGCCGTCCGGTTCCTCGGACCCGGTTTCGGCGGCATCAACCTGGAAGATATCAAGGCGCCGGAATGCTTCGTTATCGAGCAGCGTCTGCGCGAGCTCATGGATATCCCGGTCTTCCACGACGACCAGCACGGCACCGCGATCGTTGCGGCGGCCGGGCTGATCAATGCCTGCCACCTGACCGGGCGTTCGCTGCGTGAGGCGAAGCTGGTCGTGAACGGCGCGGGCGCGGCGGCGATTGCGTGCGTGGAACTCATGAAGGCAATGGGTGTTCGGCCGGACAACGTGATCCTGTGCGACACCAAGGGCGTCGTCTACCAAGGCCGGACGGAGGGCATGAACCAGTGGAAGTCGGCCCATGCCGCGGTGACGACCGCGCGCACCTTGAGCCAGGCGATCGAGGGATCGGATGTGTTTTTCGGCCTGTCGGTGAAGGGCGCGCTCACCCGCGACATGGTCGCGTCGATGGCCGACAAGCCGATCATCTTCGCTCTGGCCAATCCGGATCCGGAGATCACGCCGGAGGAGGCGAGGGCCGTCAGTCCGCATGCGATCATTGCCACCGGGCGAAGCGACTATCCAAACCAGGTCAACAATGTTCTCGGGTTCCCTTATATCTTCCGCGGCGCTTTGGACGTCCGGGCGAAGACGATCAATGATGCCATGAAGATCGCCGCTGCCGAGGCCTTGGCCAAGCTGGCGCGAGAAGATGTGCCGGACGAAGTCCACAGCGCATCGACAGGGCGCCGGTTGGCATTCGGCCCGGAATACATCATTCCGAATGCTTTCGATCCTCGCCTGATCGGGCGCATTGCTCCTGCCGTCGCCAAGGCCGCGATGGACTCCGGCGTTGCCCGCAAACCGCTTGACGACCTTCGCCGCTATGTGCGCGGCCTGTCGGGCCGGCTCGATCCGACGGCGGACGCCTTGGACGCCACCATGGAAATGGTGCGGAACAATCCGCGGCGCGTCGTCTTCGCCGAGGGCGAGGAGGAGAAAGTTGTTCGCGCCGCTGTCGCGTTCCACGCCGGAGGATACGGGCAGCCGATCCTCATCGGGCATGAGGATCGTGTCAGGGCGACTCTGGCCAGCCTGGGGCACGGCGACATCAAGGGCATTGAAATCCAGAACGCCCGCTTGTCGGGATCCAACAACAAGTATGTCGAGTTCCTGTACGCCCGGCTTCAGCGGCGAGGTTTGCTAAGACGCGATATCGTGCGCATGGTGAATCTGGACAGGAATGTTTTCGCGGCATGCATGGTGGCGACCGGCGATGCCGACGCCATGGTGACCGGCGTTACCCGTTCAGCGTCGGTCTGCCTCAGCGACGTTCGCCAGGTGATCGGCACAGCCAGAGGCGCAATCTCATTCGGTCTGACCTTGCTGGTCGGGACGCGTGGCAAGACCATCTTCCTGGCGGATTCGTTGGTGCATTTTCGACCGGACGCAAACCAGGTCGCTAAAATCGCCATCGGGGCAGCGGCGGCGGCGCGGCTTTTGGGCCACGTACCGCGGGTCGCACTGCTGTCACATTCCACCTTCGGCGATCCGCCTCACCCTGAAGCGGTGCCGATGCGCGACGCGATTACGATCCTCGACCAGCGCGAGGTTGATTTCGAATATGATGGCGAAATGAGCCCGGACGTGGCCCTGGAGCCGTCGATCCGGGCATTTTATCCGTTCTGCCGCCTGACGGGCGACGCAAACGTGCTGGTTCTCCCGGGCTTGCACTCGGCACACATCTCCGCTCGCCTGGCTCATCACCTGGGAGGCGGGACGACAATCGGGCCGTTGCTGATCGGGATGGATAAACCGGTGCAGATCGTGTCGATGGATGCGACATCCACCCAGATAGTCGATCTGGCCTGCCTTGCTGCCTATCAGGCGATTAGTCAGTAGGCAGCAAGGGGTTCAGCGCTGAACCGGGTCAGGCCACCGGTTCGGCGAACTGGCGGGGCGGGATGTCGGCCTGCGGCTGGTCGGTGATCATCTCGATCTGGCCGGTGATCTGACCGCCGTCCTCCACCTGGAGGCGCCGGCAACGCGCCTTTCCCAAAACCTTGCCGCTGCCGCGAACCACCAGGCTGCCGCGCACGGTCAGGGTGCCGTCGATGGTGCCGGCTATTTCGGCATCTTCCACCTCGATTTCGCCTTTGAAAATGCCGCCGGGGGCGATCGCCAGCTCGGTCGCGTGGATCATGGTCGCTTCGACGGTTCCTTCGACGACAAGCCGCTCAGCGTCCTGAACGACGCCCTGAACGCTGATGCCGCGTCCGACTACCAACGTACGCCGTTCGGCCGGGTCACGCTGGGCCGGGCGGCTCAGGCTCAAGCCGGGCCGGGCAGGCGAGGCCGGTGCGGACGGTGTGGTCCCGGAGGGAGAAAACGGAGGTCTGGACATGATATGCGCATCCTTAGACGGAGCGGGACGGAAAGGGGGAACACCCAGGCCACCATCCGAAGATGCGGCCAGGTCAATTGCGTTGCGGATATCCAGGTCCGGTTCTGCGGCCTTGGATTGGTCCGTCACGGGCGCTGCTCCTGCGGCGCGGAGCTCGCCTGATGCCGCCGGAAGTGATTCGTCCGGTTTGCGACGTTTGAACAAGACATTTTACCCAGTTGAATGCGGAACCTTCGCGTAGCATGGCGGGTGCCACGCAAACAACAATCGCATGCGATTCGCTGCATCAATCGCCTACTGACCGGCCTGCAGGCGCGGCCGGCGCGGCTCGTCGACCGCCGAAAGGGCAAGGTCGAGAACGTGCACCATGGCCGCCGTGCCGATGACGGGGATCAGCAGGTTAATGACCGGCATGTAGGCCGCGGCGGCAAGGATGGCCCCGTTCACCATCACCATGCTTCGGCTTGAGCGATAGAGCGACTCGGCCATGGCCCGCGGCATGCGCCGCATCGCAACCGCGACGAAAAGTCCGCGTCCGATCGCGTAGGTCGCGACGAGCCAGCCGAGAATCAGGCCAACTCCCGGCAACATAACGGTCAGCACCAGCGCAACGACATTCAGTGCGAGCACCTTAAGGGCTACAGCAATGCCGTCCCAGGTTTGCTCAATCAGCGGGGCGCCTTCGGCCGGAGGCAGCCACGGATAATAGCGGCGCTCGACCGCGAGGGCGATGCGGTCGAAATACAATGTTCCGATCGCGGCGGCGATCGGCAGGAACAGCCACAGCGCGAGCAGCGATGCGCCGACGGCGCCCAGGAAGTCGGCGCCCCAGGCCAACCACCCATGCAGCGCCAGCGCCTTGTGAATGATTGAAACGGCGATGGCGTAGAGTGCTGCGAAACTGGCAGCCGACCAGCCGACGCTTCGAATCGCCACACCTATGAATGTAGGGTCGTCGAGTTGGGCGAAGGCGCGGGATATCGGAACGAACAGGCGCGTCGGTTCTTCAGATGCCATGGGTATCGAGCTTTCGGGCTATCGGGGGTTGGTTAGATATCGCGTTTGACGGCGCGAGGCATGGCCTCTTTGCGCGGGATGTCGTCACCTGTAGGCAGCTCCTTCTTGAGGCCAGCCGGAGACATCTGGATGACATTCGTCCCATCGCCACACGTCACCCAGAACTGGGTCTTGTCGAAGCCGTCCGCGCAAGGACGGCGGGGCATCGTCGTCTCCCAGGCGGCCAGCGCGGCGGAGGCGGGTATCGCCGTTCTGAACGCCGGCGGCAACGCAGTGGATGCGGCCATCGCGACCGCTCTGGCCCTCGCTGCGGTCGAGCCGTGGAACTCCGGTCTCGGCGGGATCGGCTTCGCGCTGGTGCATCGGGCCGGTAAACCAAGGGCCGAGGTGGTCGATTTCGGGCCCGTGGCGCCGCGCAATCTGGACCCGTCCGCGTTCAGGCTGACCGGGCGGAGGAAGCAGGATCTGTTTGCCTGGCCGGAAGTCGAGGGCGATGCGAACATCCACGGACCCTTGTCGTTTGCGATTCCGTCCTCGGCCGCGGGATACGCGTATATGCATGCGACGTGGGGCAAGTTGCCGCTGACCGAGGTGATCGCGCCGGCGATCGCTCTGGCAAAGCGAGGTCTGCCACAGGACTGGTTCACTACGCTGAAAGTCGCCTCCTCGGCCGCGGTGTTGCGGCGCTATCCGGAAAGCGCGCGCATCTATCTGCCGGACGGCCTGCCGCCGGTGGCACCGTACCAGGGCAAGCCAGGCTTCTTCCAGCTTGGCGCGCTGGCCGAGACGCTGGAGCAACTCGGGCGCGCCGGCTTGCGCGATCTGTATGAAGGTGACGTTGCTCAGGCCATCATCGCGGATGTCAAGGACGTGGGCGGCGTGCTGTCCGCTGAGGACCTTCGGTCCTGCCAGGCCCGGGTCTTGCCGGCACCGCAATATCAGTGGCGCGGGCATACTCTCCAGTTGGCGGGCGGGTTGACCGCAGCCCCGACAATGGTTCGGGTTCTGGAGCAGATGGCGCCGCTTCGATCAGCGTCGGCACCGGACGCCGAGTGGTATCTGGCCTTCACGCGCGCAATGAAGACCGCCTATGCGGAGCGACTTGCGGGGCTGGGCGATCCGGAATCGACCGCCGCGGACACCTGCACGTCCCATCTCACTGTGTGCGATCAGGACGGAACCATGGTCGCCATGACGACGACGCTGTTGTCGTCGATGGGAAGCCGATTGGTGTTGCCCCGCTCGGGCATCCTGATGAACAACGGCGTGATGTGGTTCGATCCGCGGCCGAACCAGCCAAATTCCATCGGCGGCGGCAAGCGGCCGCTCACCAACATGTCGCCCATCATCCTCCGCGAAGCCGATCGGCCGTGGTTGGCGGCGGGCGGGTCGGGCGGGCGCCGGATCTTGGCCGCGGTCACCCAGATGATGGCTTTCGTGACGGATTTCGGCATGAGCCTGGAACAGGCGGCACATCATCCGCGGGTCGATGTCTCCGATCCAGGGTACGTCTCGGCGGACATGCGGCTGGGTCCGGAGATCATCGATGCATTGGGATCGGACGGTCGCGTGGAGTCGGTGGAGTGGAGTGTCATGCCCATCAACTTTGCTTGTCCAAATGCGATCATATCCAACAGTGACGGCAGCCGGACCGGCATCAGCGATGTCGCCTCGCCCTGGTCGGCTGCACTGGCGCAAGAGTAACGAAAGTCCGTTTCTGATACGCCGCGAACCGCGACCGGGGCCGTGATCGGACTCGCAAGACCCTCGGATTGCGGTAAGTTCCAGGTTGGGGAAGCAGCGGCGAAGGGGGGCCGGTGATGGATTTCGCATTGACCGACGCGCAACAGCAGATTCGCGACGAGGTTCTGCGCCTGTGCGCCCAGTTCGACGACCGCTACTGGCTGGAACGCGATGCCACCGCGACCTTCCCAAGCGATTTCTTCAACGCCATGGCGGCCGGCGGCTGGCTCGGGATAGCCATGCCGGAGGCTTACGGCGGTTCGGGCCTCGGGATCACCGAGGCGACCATCATGGTGCAGGCGGTCGCTGAATCGGGCGCCGGAATGAGTGGCGCCAGCGCGATCCATATCAACATATTTGGTCTGAACCCCGTCGTGGTCTATGGCACCGATGCCCAGAAGGCTCGCATGCTGCCGCCTTTGATCGAAGGCATCGACAAGTCCTGCTTCGGCGTGACGGAGCCGAACGCAGGCCTGAACACGACGGAGATCGCCACACGCGCCGATTTGCACGGCGATCATTATCGGATCAACGGGACGAAGATCTGGACGTCCACGGCGCAGGTGGCGAACAAGATCCTGCTGCTGGCGCGCACCACTCCGCTGGACAAGGTCAAGCGCAAGACCCACGGAATGACGCTGTTTTACACCGACCTCGACAAGTCGCACGCCGAGGTCCGTTTGATCCACAAAATGGGTCGGCACGCTGTCGATTCAAACATGATCTTCTTCGAGGATATGCCGGTGCCGATCGAAGACCGGATTGGCGAGGAAGGTGAGGGTTTTCGCGCCCTGCTGCATGGTTTGAATCCGGAACGTGTCCTCGTCGCCGCCGAAGCTGTCGGTATCGGCCGGGCCGCGCTCGCACGCGCCTCGCGCTATGCCCGGGAGCGCGTCGTCTTCGGCCGGCCGATCGGCCAGAACCAGGGAATCCAGCATCCGCTGGCGAAGAACTGGGCGGAACTCGAAGCAGCCAACCTGCTGACCTTCAAAGCCGCCTGGCTATACGACACCGGCTGCGAATGCGGGGCTGAAGCAAACGCCGCGAAATATCTCGCAGCCGAGGCGGGATATCGTGCGGCGGAGCAGGCGGTCATGACCCACGGCGGCATGGGCTACGCGCAGGAATACCATGTCGAACGTCTGTTCCGCGAAAGCATGCTGCCGCGGATTGCTCCGGTCAGCCGCGAATTGATCTTGAGCTACCTGGCCGAACGCGTGCTCGACCAGCCGAAATCGTACTAATCCACCCCCAACACCGCTCCCAAGGTATCGCCGATCGGCCGGTTCAGGACCAGATCGGCGATCGCATCGAGACCGGTCTCCTGCAGGTTCAGGATTACCAGGGCGGAGCCGTTCCGTTTCGCCAACTCCGGAAACCCCGCAGCGGGGTAGACGACAAGCGATGAACCGATGGCAATGAACAAATCGGCCTGCAACGTTTCCCGTTCCGCCCGCTGCATCTGATCCAACGGCATGGTCTGGCCAAACGAAACGGTTGCCGTCTTGACCCAGCCGCCGCAGGCGCAATGCGGAACGATCCGGTCGTGCTCGAAATCGAAGCGCAGCGCTTCGATCTCATAGCGCGTGCCGCAATCCAGGCAGTGCGCATAGGTCGTGTTGCCGTGCAGCTCGATCACCTTGTCGTCCGGAATGCCGGAGTCCTGGTGCAGGCCATCGATATTCTGTGTAATAACGGCATCGGCCTTGCCCAAGCGGACCAACTCCGCCACCGCGCGGTGTCCGCGGTTCGGCGCTGCCTTCCGCAGCACCGGCTCCATCGCGAAGCGGCGGCGCCAGGATTCGCGCCGCGCCTCCTCCGAGCTGATGAAATCGGAAAAATCGATCGGCCTTTGTTTGGTCCAGGTTCCGCCGGGGCTGCGGAAATCGGGAATGCCGGACTCGGTGCTGATGCCCGCGCCCGTGAACAGGGCAATGCGGTCGGCCGCTTCGATCATGCGTGCGAACTCTTTCAGGTCCTGATCCATCGCCAGCCTCGCTGCGTCGTCATGCCGCCACTGTAGTCCCATCGGCGGCAAAAGCATCTGCCCGATCCCGGCCGCTTGCCCTCGACAGCGGCATATCCCGTGATTACAAAGTGTGACATTGGCGAACCACGGAAAGCGTTCCGGACCGAGTTCGAAGGTCGAACCTTGCGGGAGAACCTTGGTTTGCCGCGGTCGGCTAACCGCTTCTTTCCGGCCGCCTGAACCCGGTATCCGCCCGGAACAGCCGACGGGACGGAACCTCCCGTTCCGCATCGCGCAAAAAGGGGCTATACGACAATCGTCTGGCGCCGTTTTCCGCGGCGTCTTCCGAGTCGGACCCCGGGGGCCATCATCACAACACCACTCATCCTGGCCGTGGCGAACCAGAAAGGAGGCGTGGGCAAGACCACAACGGCGATCAATCTGGCTGCCGCGTTGGCAATCGCCGGCCTGCCCGTTCTGCTGATCGACATGGATCCGCAGGGAAATGCGTCCACCGGCCTGGGCATCAATCGCTCGGAGCGTTTCAGCGGAACCTATAATCTGCTGATGGAAGGCCGCTCCGATAGTCAGGCGATGCGGCAGACCTCGGTGCCCAATCTGTCGCTGATTGCCTCCGACATGAATCTGGCGGGAGCCGAAATCGAGCTCGTCCCGATGGAGCGCCGCGAATTCCGTCTGAAGACGGCGCTGGCCGAACTGCCGGAGTTCAAGGCGTTCCGGGTGATCCTTCTCGATTGCCCCCCGGGCCTGGGATTGCTGACCCTGAATGCGTTGGTAGCCGCGTCCGGCGTCATCGTGCCGCTCCAATGCGAGTTTTACGCACTTGAGGGTATCAGCAGCCTGATGCACACGATCGAAGCGGTGCGCCGCCGCTTCAACGCGCGCCTCCGCCTGTCCGGGATTCTGTTGACCATGTTCGATCGCCGCAACAGCCTGTCCGGTCTTGTTGAAAAGGACGCTCGGGACCACTTCGGCGACTGGGTTTTCGACGTCACGATTCCCCGCAACATCCGGGTATCCGAAGCCCCGAGTCACGGCCTGCCCGTGATCGTTTATGACCCCAAATCGTTGGGAGCCGCCGCTTACAACGCCATGGCGGAAGAAGTCGGTAAGAAAGAGAAACTCGTGCTACCGCAACCTGTCAGCTCCCATGAGTAGCAAGAAGATGCCCCCGAGGCTTGGACGCGGACTGGCCGCACTGCTGGGAGACTCGCCGCTTCAGCCGAACGCGGAACACGGTATGGCGGTGATCGGCGTCCCGATGGATCAGATCGACGCCAACCCCTTTCAGCCACGCATGGACTTCGACCAGGCCGAACTTGAAAACCTGGCGCAGTCGATTCGGGTTCAGGGCGTCCTGCAGCCGATTCTGGTCAGGGCGCACCCGACCACGGAGGACCGCTACCAGATCATCGCCGGCGAACGGCGCTTCCGCGCGGCGATGCTGGCCGGACTGAACGAAGTTCCTGCGATCCTGCGGGAAATGGACGACAGCGATGCCGCCGTGGTCGCGCTGGTCGAAAATCTGCAGCGGCAGGATCTGAACGCTCTTGAAGAGGCCGACGGTTATCAGCGCCTGTTGGAGGATTTCGGGCTGACGCACGAAGCGCTCGGCTATGCCGTCAGCAAGTCCAGAAGCCATGTTGGCAATACGGTCCGCTTGTTGCGGCTTCCCGAAACCATCAAGCAGGAGGTTCGATCCGGGGTCTTGTCATCGGGTCACGCCAGAGCGCTGATCAATGCCCCCGATCCGGAGGCATTGGCCCAGCAGATTACGAAACGGGGCATGTCGGTGCGTCAGGCCGAGCTTCTGGTTGCCAAGGCAGTCGCTTCCCGAGGCGCAGCCCGTCAGCCTAAGCCCGAACGCCTCGATGTCGCCGAATTGGAGCGCCGGGTGACCGATACAATCGGCTGCAGGGTGAGCATCGCCACCAACCGCCGGGGTGGTGGCGAAATCAGTATCCAGTTTCGCGATTTGTTTCAGCTCGAGGATCTGATTGGCCGCCTGACAGGGGAGTCGGCAAAGGTCCAGTTACCGGCCGACGGTTGAACCGATCAACGCAGCTTTCCCTGGAGGAAACCAAGGGCGGGTAGAGGCCTCCACGATCGCGGCAAATCGGCTCGCCGGATTGGCTTGACTGTGTATGACGGGGTTGGCTGTCTCGAGTTCCTCAAAAAGTTGGCGTAGGCCTTGACCTCTTGCTCCCGCCAGGCCTGGTCGGCGAGCGCTGCCAGGCGGCTCGAGAAAACTTCCGCCACACGTGATGTCCGGCCAATCGAAGCAACGACAGCCCAGAGCGTGTCGTCTCGGAAATTGCTCAGATTGACCGGTTCCACCATGACGTAAAGGCTGGCTTCCCGCGCGCCGGAAGGCAAGAGTCTTTCATCAGAAAGTTGCGCAAAATCATCCGTTCATGGTTGCTGCCCCAAGGGCTGCCCTCGACTGGTTCGCTGTTGCCGGCGGAGCCTCCGTTCAAAACTTGCAGGGTGGAAGTGCGCGATCGAAACGGGATCGACATCATTCCCGTATCGGGCGACAAACTACCAAACGCCGCCCTGCACGAAGGCGGCCGGCAGCAAACTCGGTATCCCTTGTAACGCACATGGCCGCGTGCGCTCCGCCCGGACGGAAATGGGGGAACCTCAACCGGTTCCCCCGCCGCCAGCCTACATCTGCGCGTAGCTGCCACTCTTCCAGATATAGAAAACGTACCCGCCGCCGGTCGTATCACCTTTCTTGTCGAAGCTGACCGGACCCAGTACCGACGGCCAGTTGCCGGCTGCCTTCAGTTCCGTCGCCACCTTCTTCGGATCGATCGTTCCGGCCTTCTTCACCGCGTCCGCCCACACCTGCACGGCCGCGTAGGTGTAAAGCACATACCCTTCCGGATCGATGTTCTTCGCTTTGAACTCCTTCACCACCTCGGCCGCCGCCTTGATCAGCCGCGGATCGGGCGGGAAGGTCATCAGCGTGCCTACGCCGGCCTCACCCGCGATCTGCCAGAACTCGTTCGTCACCAGCGCATCGCCGCCCACTAGGGTCGCCTTCAGGCCCTGCTCCTTGGCCTGGCGGATGATCAGACCGGCCTCGGTATGGTAGCCGCCGATATAGATCACCGACACCCCAGCCTCCTTCAGACGGCTGACCAGCGACGAGTAGTCCTTTTCACCGGGCGTATAGGCTGTCGCCAGCACTTCCTGGCCGCCCGCGGCATGCAGCGCCTTCGCCGTCTCATCCGCCAGGCCTTTGCCGTAAGCGGAGTTGTCGTTCAGGATGGCGATCTTCTCGCCCTTGAAATGCTTCGCCAGGTAGTCGCCGGCGACCTTGCCCTGCTCATCGTCGCGGCCGCAGACGCGGAACGTGTTCCAGCTTCCCTCATCGGTGTATTTCGGGTTGGTGGAAGCGGGCGAGATCTGCAGGATGCCCTCCTCCGAATACACCTTGCTGGCCGGAATCGAACTGCCCGAGCAGAAATGGCCGGCCACCAGCTTCACGCCTTTGGAGGCAAACTGGTTGGCGACGGAAACCGCCTGCTTCGGATCGCAGGCATCGTCGCCGACATCCAGTACGAGCTGCTTGCCCAGCACCCCGCCGGCCTTGTTCAGGTCGGCCACCGCCTGCTCGGCGCCCTCCTTCATCTGCGCGCCAAAAGCCGCATATTCCCCGGTGATCGGCCCGGCGACCGCGACATGGATCTGCTGCGCCCGGCCGGGCATCGCCGCGCCGGTCAGCAGGATGGCTAAGGTCGCCGCGGCGCCCAGAAGGCCGACTCGCCGGCCCGGCTGCATGGATTTGTTCAGCATAGAGCATCCCCGTCTTGTTGGCGCCGCGCGGGTGCGCCGGCGGCGCATGATCTTAGACCGGAGTCGGAAACAGCGCCACAAATCGATACGAAAGGAGGGATCGGCGCCACCCTGTCATGGCCTGGCTCGTCCGGACCACCTATCGCGGCACGCGCTGGAGCATGGATCTCGGCCAAGCCGTGCCGTGATAGTGTCAGGCCCGCCCTCAATCCCCCCGCAGATCCGCCTCGAACCGGTCCCGCCACCGTTCCAAACTATTCCGCCGCATCACCGCCGTCATCGACTGGTGCCGCTCCCGACGCTCCTCCACCGGCATCGACAGCGCCCGGTCCATCGCCCGTGCCATGCCCTGTTCGTCATACGGATTGACCAGCAGCGCCGCATCCAGCTCCCGCGCCGCGCCGGCGAATTCGGACAGGATCAGCACCCCCGGCTCCTCCGGGTCCTGCGCCGCCACGTATTCCTTGGCGACCAGGTTCATCCCGTCGCGCAGTGGGGTCACCAGGCAGGCCTGCGCCTCCGCATACAGCGGCATCAGCACGTTGCGAGCGAAGCTGCGGTTCAGGTAGCGCAGCGGCACCCAGTCCACCTCGGCGAACCGCCCGTTGATCCGTCCCATCTCGCCCTCCAGCTCCCGCCGAATGCGCTGGTAGGTCTCGATATCCGACCGCGAGGGCGGCGCGATCTGCATGAACGTGACCAGCCCGTGCTGCGCCGGATACTCCGCCAGGAACCGCTCAAACGCCGCGAAGCGCTGCCGCAGTCCCTTCGAATAATCCAGGCGATCGACGGACAGGATCAGCCGATCCATCAGGAAGGCCCGCATGCGGGTGGCCTGGCGGCGATTGACCGGAGTCTCCGCCTGGGAGCGGACTTCATCGACATGAACGCCTATGGGATAGACCCCGGTGCGCACGACCCGCCCCGCCACCAGCACCGCGCTGTTCGCCATGCCGTCCACCGACCCGCCGGCATGCCGGACCACGTAATCCAGGAAAGCCATGCGATCGATCTCGGTCTGGAACCCCAGCAGGTCGTAGGCGCACATCGCCTTGATCAGGTCCGCATGCGCCGGGATGGTCATGAAAACGCCGGGGGACGGGAAGGGGGTATGAAGGAACAACCCGATGCGGTTGCCCAGCCCGTTCGCCCGCAGCGACTCGGCGAGGCACAGCAGGTGGTAGTCATGCACCCAGATCAGGTCGTCCTGTCGCACCAGAGGCGTCAGCGCGCGGGCGAACAGGTCGTTCACCCGGCGGTATCCCTCAAACTCGCTCCACTCGAAGCGGCCAAGGCCGATCTGGTAGTGCAGGACGGGCCAGAGGGTGCCGTTTGCGAAGCCGCGGTAGAATTCGTCGTAGTCCCGCCGGGTCAGGTCGATGGTGAACAGGGTTATCGGTCCGACGGTGCGCTCCGGCTTCTGCTCCCCGGAGTCGGTGACTTCGCCGCTCCAGCCGAACCACAACCCGCCTTTCTGCTTCAGCGCATCCAGCACCCCGGCCGCCAATCCTCCCGCTGTGGCCTCGCCTTCCTGAATCGGCGCGACGCGGTTGGAGACGACGACAAGACGTGACATGAGCGTTACTGCCTATGGTTTGCGCAAGTTTAGGCCGAACCGCGCCGATCGGCCACCGTTCCGGCACTGGTTATGGGATCAGGCCGAGGCCGCGGGCCGCCACCGCCGCCTCATGCCGGGCAAATCCCGCCGCGTCGCGAGCGGAAGACCGCATCCCCGCGATCCGGGCGCGCAAGCGATGATACGTCGCACCGCTCTCCGACACCGCTTCGAGGCCGTCCGGCACGATGTTGCCATCCGCCGTCGCAACGATTCCGCCCCAGTTGCGCACCAGCGGCACGCTGCCCGCCGGTTCGATCAGCGTGTTGCCGCGCACCGCTATCGCCTCGGCATCCCCGAACACCAGCACCGCCCCGGGACGGTCCGCGGCGACCGACGAGAGGGTGAAGGTATTGCCGTCCAGAACCAGCGCGCCGCCGTTGACCGATACCAGCGGCCCGCTCATCCCGCGGCCTTCGTCGGACAGCCGGTTCTCAACCAACTCCGTTCGCAGTGCGGATGACGCGATATGCCCGCCGCCGTGCGAGTCCTGGAACACGGAGTGCGAGACCGACAGCCGGCCGAGCGGCCCCGCGAGCACGGTCGCAAGCGGGTGTCCGGCTGTCCCGGCGCCGTTCCCGATGAAACTGCAGCCGCTGATCCGCAGGCTGCCGCCTCCGCCGCCCGCCAGGATAGCAATCTGGTTGTTGACAAAGCGGCTGTCCTCGATGGTCAGGTCGCGGCCTTCGGCCCGGATCCCGGCGCCGTTGCCGTCGGGGACGCGGATGCGCGTGAAACCGATGCCACGAACCGTCACGCCATTGCCCTGGACCACGAACGCAGCCTTGCCGGCGCAGGCCTTGTCGGAGATCATCACATCCGGCCCGGTGGCGGCAATGGTCAGCCCGTTGGCGCGCCAGATCGCGCAATCGAAGTAGGTGCCCGGCGCGATCTCCACCGTGTCGCCGTCTGCGGCGGCAGCGGCGGCTTCGCCTGGGGATGCATACGTTCGTCCAAAGCCGACCTCCAGAGTCCGGGCCGCCGCGGGGCCGCCGAGCCCGCTCGCTACCGCGGCCAGCAGCATGGCAAGCCGCGCAAGGCTCATTTCACCGAGCCATCGCCGCGCAGGGGCTTAGCGTTGCCTTGGAGGATATTGCCCTTCAGCTCCGCCTCGGTCGCGGTGAGGTTCCATACGAGGAAGGCGTTGTAATTGCCCTCCACGAGGAATGTGTTGTGCTCGACGATGATCTCGGGTGTCGGCTGGGTGACGCCTTCCGCGCCTATCACCAGCGCGCCGTTATGATTTTCGGATTTCGGGCCTTTCTGGATGTGGCTGTCCCGCAGCACGACGGCGCCCCCGTTTGACACATCCACGGCATAGCTTGAGGTGCCGTCCGCGCCGTCGGCGATGTCGCAACCAATGACCTCGGTGCGCTGGGCGCGGGACTTGATGCTGTGGCCCTGCTTCGTCTCGAAGAACCTGGAGCGTTCGACGCGCAGCAGAGCGACCTGGCCGACATAAATGCCATGGGCGCACGCGCCATCGCAGATTCCGTTGCGCATGAAGACGCTGTCGCGGACGATGATTTTCTTCCCGGGAAGGTTACTGCTGAGAATGCCGTTCTGGTTGTTGACGAACTGCACGTGCTCCACGGTCAGGTCGCCGCCCTCGGCGCGGATTCCGGCGCCGTTCATGTCGGGGACACGGGCGCGGGTCAGTGTCAGGTTGCGTATCGTGATGTTGTTGCCTTGGGTGATGAACAGCGCCTTGCCGTTGCACGTCTTGTCGGTGATCACGGTCGCTTCCGGTCCCGCGCCCTCGATCGTCAGATCGTTCGCCCGCCACACGGCGCAATCGAAATAGGAGCCGGCGGCAATGACGATGTGGTCTCCGTCATGCGCGGCCGAGGCGGCGGCGGAGGGCGCGGCATAGGTTTTGCCGGCTCCGACCTCCAATGTTGCGGCCCGGGTTGGGGTGGACAGGCAGGCCGCTGCCAGCGCGGCGGCGAGCATCCAGCCGCCACGCCGGGCGGAGAGCGGCACGGGTTCCGAAATTATCATGTCGTAGACCTTGTTGTTTGGCGGTTCCATACACCGCCGGTCAGGCCGCGTCAGCCATAACCATCGGGCGGTGCCGGGGCCAGTCCGAACATAAAATGTTACAATATCGTTAGCGGACGGCGGCGGACGCTATCCTATCAGATGCCGGGATTACAACCGTGGAAGGTGCTCGAGGGCGCGGTCATCTGGACAATCATCGCCCGCCAGCCGCGTCTTGCCACGAAGTCCGTGCTAAAAGGGCTTCTGAAATGACCGCCTTCGATTGGCTTTACCTAGTGGTGTTCCCCGTCATCATCGGCGGGTTCGCGTTGATTGCACCTTGGCTGGCGCGGCGAAACATCCCCTGACTGAAGGTTGAGCTGCTCCCGCTGCCGTCGTTGCCTTTTATGAACGGCGTTGCCGAATATCCGTCGCTCCCTGTTTCACTCAAACATTTTAAGAACACAGCGCCTTGTGCCGGGCGCAGTCCGCCGCGCCTGTCGCGATGCGTTTCCGCCAGCGCCGCACGTTACGGGGATTTATCGGTCGGTCGCTTGCGCGATAGGTGCCCCGGGGATCCCCCGAACACGCCAGGAGAGGCGATGACGAAACAAACTCGGGCCGCCCGATTTTCTCAGTCTTAAGTCGGAACCTGCCGCCCCAGCAGCTCGGCCGCCAGCGCGTCCCATTCCTGATCGAGGCTACCAGTGGCGGCCGGACGTCCGGCGCGGTTGTACCAATACCGGGCGTTGCCCGGGTCAGGCTCCTTGCGGTGCAGGTAGGCATGCACCGCCTCGCCCGGCGGCCCCGGTTCAGCCTGCGCACATTCATGAGCGCGATCCCAATCGCCTTTGGCATCCCACCACAGCGCCTGAAGCGGCAGCGACAGCGGCGACGGCGGTTCGGCGGCCTGCAGCGACTGGCGGAAAGCGGATATATCCATGGTTCAGGACGTCTTCGCGGTGAGAATCGCCAGACCTTAGCGGCGGGTAGGAGAAGTGCAACAGGCGTGGCTGCGCCGTGTTGTTCGACAACGCCCACCTTGCACCGATCGATGCGTCTCCACCGTGCATTCCGGCTACCGGTTATCCCGGTTTCCTCGGCGGCGTCCACCGTTTCGGTCCCTGGCCGCCAATCCCCAGGAACGACAACTGCCAGCGCAGGTCCTCGATCGGCAGCGGGAAACCGCCGCCATCCTCCGGCCGCAGCACCTGATCGGGCGACAGCCGCCCAAGCATCGCCTGCACCACCACTGCGGCGGTCATCGACAAGCCAGCCTTCCAGGCCAGAGCGACCATCGCCTTGGCGCTGCGCAGGGCGCAGGCCCGCTCGATCACCGGCACGGGCACGTCCGCCTTCACGGCCAGCATCGCCGTCGCCGGACCGATGGCGTTGCGCCGCAACGCGTCGAGGATCGCCTGCTCGTCCAGCCGCCCCGCCTCACGCAGCCGCACCGCGTACGGCAGCGCCGCCTGTGCCGTCGTGTCGTCAGGCAACACCTCGGCTGCCCCGAATGCAGCGGCTTTCGGCCTGGCCAGCAACACCTGCAATTCGCGGCTCAGTTTCGGATCGAGGTCCGGCCGCGCCGCCAGCACCTCCAGCAAATGGGCGGTAACGATCTCCGAGAGGATCCGAGCCGCCCGTTTCGGCAGATGCGGACGCCGCACCAGCGGCTCCTGCCACGCCTTTTGCTCCTCCGACTGCGCCGCGAGCGCGTCCAACGTGGCTTCGCGGATCTGCGCGGTCCGGTTGGCCAGCAGCGCGCCGATGGCCGCGATGTCAGAAGTCTCGACGATCGCATCGGACACGCTGGCGTCGATCCGCGGCCGCCGCGCCACCGCCGTCAGCGTCGCCGATGGCGGTTTCGAGGCGATCAGCGCCACCAGGTCTTCGGCGGTCAGCATGGGCGAGAACAGGATCACCGGCTCCGACACCATCACCGAGGGATCGCGCGCAAGATGCAAGATGATGTCGCGCGGCCCATCCGGCATGTCCCGCACCGCTTCGGCGATCGTCGCGCGCACCCGCAGCGCCGCATCAGCGACCAGCGCCGTCAGGTTGGCGACCGCGTCCTGCTGCACGCGCTCGCGGTCCTGGCCGCTCAGGTCCGGCGTCAGGCTGGCCAGCTTGCGGCCGATGATGGACCGCACCCGGGCGTCCGCATCGCTCGCCAGCACGGCGGTGACCTGCGGCGGCAGCGCCGGGTTCATCGCCAGGCTCGCCCGGACGGTGACCGAGGGATCGGTTGCCAGCGTCCGCAGGATGTCGGGGCTGGTCCCCGGGCTGGCGCCCTGGCGGACGCGTGTGGCCTCGTCGGCGTCCATCAGGCGATCTCCTCCTGCGATACCTGCCAATGGCTGCGGCCCGAGCGCTTGACGTCGTACATCGCTATGTCGGCCCGCCGCATCAGGTCCTCGATGGTCTCCCGGCTGGCCGCCCGGCGCATGGCAATGCCGATGGACAGGCCGAGCGCGGGAAACGCCTCCGGCACCACGCAGCTCAGTTCGGCGGGCGCGGTCCTGCACAGGTGGTCCGCCCGTTCCGCGGCGATCATCCGGTCCGCGCCGCTCAGCCAGATGGCGAATTCGTCGCCGCCCAGCCGGGCGACGAGGTCGGATGGACGCACCAGCTTGCGCAGCATCTCCGCCAGCTTGATCAGCACCGCGTCGCCCATCGCGTGACCCATCCGGTCGTTCACGGCCTTGAACGAGTCCATGTCGATGAACAGCAGCGTTCCCGGAGAGTCCTCCCGATCCAGCCTTGCGCAGTGGCGGCGGATTTCCTCCATGAATGCGCGGCGGTTGAGCAGGCCGGTCAGCGGGTCGGTGCGCGCCTGATGCGCCATCTCCTGCTGGATCGCCTCGTATTCCAGGATCATGCGCACGATGCCGGTGGCGGAGGCGGCGAGCAGGATCTCCTCCCGGTCCCACGCCCGGCCATTGGCGTTGCGCCAGATCGCCAACCCGGCGTTGGCGCCGAGCCGGGTCGGACAGCCGACGGCCATGACCAGGCGGCCGTCGAAGTTGACGGCTTCCCCTGGCTCCTGCGGCTGTAGCGCCACCAGCCTGGCGGCGGTGTCGATCGTCGCCGCGGCGCCCGGGCCGCAATCGTGCAGGATGCGCACACGCGGGCTTTCCGGCGAGGCGGCGATCACCGCGGCCCCTTCCGCCCCGAGAGCGTGGATAATCGCCCACAGCGCGGCGTCCATCATGTGATCCGCGACCACCTCCCGCCCGACTCGGGACAGAATGTGGTCCAGCACCTCCCCGCGGCGCAGCCGGCCGGCGATCTGCGAGGACTGGTTGTCGTAGTCGGTCATGTCGATGCCGATGCCCCGCGCGCCGGCAACGCCGCCCGAGGAATCCAGCAGCGGCGCGGCGGAAATAGCCATCATCGCCAGCGACCCGTCGCAGCGCCTGATCCAGGCGCGCCGCCGCCGGAACTCCGCCACCGGCCGGAACGGGTTGAGGATCGGACCGGTGCCGTCATCGCCGACGAGAAGTTCCGACGGCTGGCCGATGAGCATGCCGGCCGGCCAGCCCAGCGCCTGGTCGGGGATGATGAACACGAAGCGCCCTGCCGCATCCGTCTCGAACACCATGTCCGCTGCCAGGCAGACGAGTTGGCGCCAGCGCTGCCGGCTTTCCGCCAGCGCCTCCCGGATCACATCCGGAGCGGGAGCGGCCGGGGACGGAGGGGGGAGGGTCGTTTCGGGCATGCGCAGCGCGTCCTCGGGATACCGGTGACGCCAAGGAAGCCACGAAATCCTTAACGAAAGGTTTCCGGTAGAGCGAATTTGAGCGGATCGGGGATTTTGGCGAGAAGCCGGAGGCGGTTTTGGCGGACGGCCCGGGGCCCCGGCCACGCCGGCATGGCGCGGCAGGCCTCAAACCGGGCCGCGACGAGGCCGACATTGACAGGTGCTGAGCATGTGCTCCTCCTATTGCCATGCCCACAATGATTCAAATTCGCAATGTGCCTGACGAGCTGCATCGCCGCATCAAATCGCGGGCGGTACTCTCGGACATGTCGATTTCCGACTTTCTGCTCAACGAGATTCGCCGAATTGCCGAAAGGCCAACGCTTGATGAACTTCGGGCGCGTTTGGCGCGCTATGAAGAAGTGATCACAACCGTGGCGCCCGCGGAAGCGGTCCGTGCTCAGCGCGGGCGGGTTTGATCGTCACCGGCCGCCGCGGATAACGAGTGGCTCCAGCCTTAGAAATACAATGGGAGAGGCCGGGTCCAGAGCAGAGCTGTAGCCGGCACTTGCGCCACTTCTTGCGCCCGGATCGGCGATTCCATTCCGGGACCTTCTAACGCACCGCCTCCACCACCGCGCCAACCCTCCCTGCGACATCCAGCCAGCTCCGATCCGCGGTCAGCACCGTCTGTCCCGTCCGCTGGCCCAGCGCAAGACAGATACGGTCGCCCATCGACAATCCCACCGGACGCGTCAGGTCCGCCATGAACGCCGAGCGCAGCGCGAGATCCTCATCAACCGCCACCAGGGTCAACGGTATCCGTTCCAGCAAGGTCGCCGCCCGATCCTTCGCCTCGCGCAGCACGTATTTCGCCACGACCTCGGCGAAGTTCACGGTGGTCATCACCGCGCCCTCCATCAGCGCCTCCGCCACCCGCTCTTTCCCCGGCTCCGCCAGCAGGAAGGCGAGCAAAGCCGAGGCGTCCAGGATCATGCCGGCAGATCGCCGTCCCGCCGGGCTTCGGCGCGGCGTTCGCGCAGGAAGCCGTCAACGCTTTCACCCGAGCCGGCGAACACATCCCGCGCTTCATCCTGCAGATCGGCCAGCACCTGCTTCAGCACGCGCATCCGGATTTCCCCGCCGACGACGGAGACCATGACCGGGCCGCCATGCTCGAGACCGACTTCACGGCGTATGGAAGCGGGTATGTTCATCTTGCCTCCTTCGGACACTCTGGCAACCGAACCCATTTTGGACCCTTAAGGTTAACGCAGTCCTAACAGCAGGCACGGTTACCACAAAAAAAACGCGCACCAAAACACATTATCAGAAGCAAACCTCGGCGCCATTGCCCCCCTTGCACGCCACGCCCTCCCCGTGCATTGAGGCGCCGCCATTGATTTGGGGAAACGGGCGTGCATGGCGCCTGAAGATTCCAAACGCATGAAGGATCATACACATGCGCCTTGCGGTGCTGAAAGAACGACGGGCGGCGGAAACCCGCGTGGCCGCGACCCCGGAGACAGTCAAAAAGCTGATCGCTTTGGGTCTGACAGTCGCGGTCGAAACCGGGGCAGGGGCTAACGCCTCCCTCTCCGATGCTGATTTTGCCGCCGCGGGGGCCGAAATCGCCCCCGACACGGCGAGCCTGCTGAAAGACGCGAACATCGTGTTCGCGGTGCAGACACCCGGCCCGCAGGAGCGTGCGCGCATCCCGCGTGGCGCGTTGCTGGTATGCATTGCCGGCGCATTTTCCGACCCCGAACTGGTTCCGAGCCTTGCCGCAGCCGGTATTGATGCAGTGGCGATGGAACTTTTACCGCGCATTACTCGCGCCCAGTCCATGGATGTCTTGTCCAGCCAGGCCAACCTGGCGGGTTACCGGGCCGTCGTGGAATCCGCCACCGCATTCCAGCGCGGCTTCCCGATGATGATGACCGCCGCCGGCACCGTGCCGCCCGCCCGCGTCTTCATCATCGGCGCCGGCGTGGCCGGATTGCAGGCCATCGCCACCGCCCGCCGCCTCGGCGCCATCGTTTCCGCCACGGACGTACGGCCGGCCGCCAAGGACGAAATCAAGTCGCTCGGCGCCACCTTCGTCGGCGTCGAGGATGAGGAAACCGCGAAGCAGACCGGTGCCTACGCCAAAGAAATGACCGACGCGTTCCGCCAGAAGCAGGCGGAGCTGATGGCCACGACGGTTGCCAAGAACGACATCGTCATCACCACGGCTCTGGTGATGGGCCGCAAGGCGCCGGTGATCATTACACAGCCGATGGTCGACAGCATGAAGGCCGGCAGCGTGATCGTCGATCTCGCGGCCGAGGCGGGCGGCAACTGCGCCGCCACCGTGCCCGGGCAGAGCGTCGTCACCCCGAACGGCGTCACCGTGCTCGGCTTCAACAACTGGCCCGGCCGCATCCCGGTCGCATCGTCGGCGTTGTACGCGCGCAACCTGCTGACCTTCCTGACCACGTTCTGGGACAAGGAAGCCAAGGCGCCGAAGCTGCCGGAGACGGACGATATCGTCAAAGGCGTGACGCTCACCCGCGGCGGCGCCGTCGTTCACCCGAATTTCCTGCCCTCGCAGGCAGCCTGAACATCCGGAGACTGATCCCCGATGACCCCCAATGAACTGGCGGATGAAGCCGCTCGTTTGTCCGGCAACGCGCTCGACCTTGCCGCGCATGCAAAGACCCTGGTGCTGACCGTCTCCTCGACGGTCGCACCCGAGGTCAATCCGTTCATCTTCCTGCTCGCCATCTTCCTGATGGCCTGCTTCGTCGGCTACTATGTGGTGTGGAACGTTACTCCTGCGTTGCACTCGCCGCTGATGGCCGTCACCAACGCCATTTCGTCCGTGATCATCGTCGGCGCGCTGCTGGCGACCGGCCTCGGCACGTCCGGCTGGGCGACGCTGTTCGGCTTTTTCGCGGTCACCCTGGCCTCCGTGAATATCTTCGGAGGATTTGCGGTGACGCAGCGGATGCTGTCGATGTTCAAGAAAAAACAGTAGGACCGCATCGATGTCCGCCAGTCTGACTTCACTCTCCTATCTCGTCGCCGCCGTCCTGTTCATACTGGCACTGCGCGGCTTATCTTCACCCGTAACGTCCCGCGAGGGCAACCGCTTCGGCATCATCGGCATGGCGATCGCCGTCAGCGCGACGCTGCTGCACGGCGGCATCGGCCCAGGTGCCTATGCGCTGATCATCATCGGCATCGCCATCGGCGGCAGCATCGGCTGGCAGATCGCCCAGCGGATCCAAATGACCGCCTTGCCGCAGCTTGTCGCCGCCTTCCACTCGCTGGTTGGTCTCGCCGCGGTGTTCGTCGCCGCCGCCGCGCTGAATGCGCCGGAAGCCTTCGGCATCGGCGTGCCCGGCAATGTGCACGCGCAGAGCCTGGTCGAGATGTCGCTCGGCCTCGCCATCGGCGCCATCACCTTCTCCGGCAGCTTGATCGCGTTCGCCAAGCTGCAGGCGCTGATGAAGGGCAACCCGATCACGTTTCCGGGTCAGCACAAGCTGAATCTGGGCCTGGCGATCCTGCTGCTGGTGCTGGTCATCAGCTTCGTGATCTCCGGCGGCAGCCAGTTCCTGTTCTGGTCGATCGCGCTGCTGTCGTTCGCGCTTGGCTTCCTGATCATCATCCCCATCGGCGGCGCGGACATGCCCGTCGTGGTGTCGATGCTGAACAGCTACTCGGGCTGGGCGGCGGCCGGCATCGGCTTCACCATCCAGAACCTCGCGCTGATCATCACCGGCTCGCTGGTGGGCGCCTCGGGCGCGATCCTGTCCTACATCATGTGCAAAGGCATGAACCGCAGCATCATCAACGTGCTGCTTGGCGGGTTCGGCTCCGACACGGGCGTCGCTTCCGCGGCCCACGCGGCCGGCGATCGCAGCGTGCGCTCGGGCGCGGCCGAGGATGCGGCGTTCATCATGAAGAACGCCTCCAAGGTGGTGATCGTGCCGGGCTACGGCATGGCGGTGGCCCAGGCGCAGCACGCGCTGCGGGAGATGGGCGACACGCTGAAGAAGGAAGGGGTGGAGGTGAAATACGCCATCCATCCCGTCGCCGGCCGCATGCCCGGGCACATGAACGTGCTGCTTGCCGAGGCCAACGTGCCGTATGACGAAGTGTTCGAACTGGAGGAGATCAACAACGACTTCTCCACCGCGGACGTCGCTTACGTCATCGGCGCGAACGACGTGACCAACCCGGCGGCGAAAACCGATCCGTCCTCGTCGATTTACGGCATGCCGATCCTGGATGTGGAGAAGGCGCGGACGGTGTTGTTCGTGAAACGGTCGATGGCGTCCGGGTATGCGGGCGTGGACAACGAATTGTTCTTCCGCCCGAACACGATGATGCTATTCGGCGATGCGAAGAAGGTGACCGAGGAGATCGTGCAGGCCCTTAACCACTGATCGCGATTCGTCCACCGTCGTGGGGGGCGCCAGCCCGCCACGCTTTTCTTTGTAACGCCGGCAAATCTTTGTAACGCCGGCAAAAAGGCGTTGCTGGCGGCCTTCGGTCTTCTCCGGGGCGTGCTTCGTCGGGATGACGAGGCGGCAGTTCCAACAATCCTCAACCTGACTCGGTGAACGCATCCGTCTCCGCCCGCAGCGGAATGCTGCCCTGACTTCCCGGCCGCGTGCAGCACAGCGCCGCCGCGCCGCCGGCCCGCCGCACCGCATTGCGCAATGAATCGCCGGCATCCAGCCGATGGGCCATAACTCCAACAAAACAATCGCCCGCCGCCGTCGTATCGACAGCCTCCACCGGCACCGCCGACTCATGCCATGCCTCATCCGGCCCGGCGATCTCCGCCCCGGCCTCGCCGCGCGTCAGCACTACCGCCACGCCGCCCAGCCGTGCGGCCAACGCCTCAGCCGATGCCGCGCAGCCCAGGTCCGCCGCCAACCACGCACCCTCCGTTCCGTTGACGACGAGCACATCCACCGCCCGCAACGCCGCTTCCGGCAACGTTGCGGCCGGCGCCAGATTGAGGACGATCCGCGTCCCCAACGCCCGCGCCCGTTCGATCAGCGCCGCTGTTTCGGCCGCGGCGACCTCCATCTGCAGCACCAAAGTCGCGCCGGAGCCGAGCACCGCGTCCTCGACCTGTTCCGCCCGCGCCAGCAGGTTCGCCCCCGAGCCGACGGAAATCGCGTTGTTGCCGGCCGGATCGACGGCGATCGCGGCGCAGCCGGTGCTGGCGTCCACCCGGGCCACGCGCTCCAGGTCCACGCCGGCGTCGCTCAGCAGCGCCAGCGCCCCGGCCCCGAGCACATCGCCGCCCACGGCTCCGGCCATCACCACGGCGGCACCGTCGCGCGCGGCGGCGACCGCCTGGTTCGCTCCCTTGCCGCCCGGCTCGATCCTGGCGGAGGGGCCGAGCACGGTTTCCCCCGCCGCCGGAATCCGCGGCAGGCTGAAAATCAGGTCCAGGTTTATCGAGCCGAACACGACGATCATCAAGCGCCTCCAACCCGGCGGTCAGCGTATCCGCTCGTTCGGCAGGGTCACCGTCGCGGTTGTCCCATGCCCTTTGACGCTCTTCAACTCCAGCCGCCCGCCATGCAGCTCCGCCAGCCGGTGCGCCAGCGGCAGGCCGAGTCCGGTGCCTTCGAACGACCGCGATAAGCGGTTGTCCACCTGCCCGAACGGCGCCATGGCGACCTCGATATCCGCCTCGGTCATGCCTATGCCGCTGTCATCGACCGACAGCACCAGCTCTCCGTCCGCGCTCCTGCCCACCGTAAGGACGATCCTGCCGTTGTCCGGGGTAAACTTCACCGCGTTGGACAGCAGGTTGATCAGCACCTGCTGAAGCCGGGTGCGGTCCGCCCAGACGTTCAGCCTGTCGTCCGGCTGCCGCACGTCGATCGAGATGCCGCGTGCCTGCGCCTGCGCGCGCACTGAAACGAGGCTGGAGCGGATCAGGTCCGAAACCGCGAACACCGTTTCGGCCAGCGTCGCCGTCCCCGACTCGACTTTCGAAATATCCAGGATGGAATTGATCAGCTCCAGCAGGTGCCGCCCGGAGGTCCAGATGTCGCGCGCGTAGCCGGCTATCGGCGGCGACCCGGGCGTAGAGGGGGCCTGGTCCTTGATCAGTTCGGAGAACCCGATGATCGCGTGCAGCGGCGTGCGCAGCTCGTGACTCATATGCGCCAGGAACTGCGACTTCGCCCGGTTCGCCGCATCGGCGCTTTCCTTGCTCGCCAGCAGCTCCCGGTTCGTCTCTGCCAGCCTGGCGCGATCCGCCTCGATCTGCGCCTGCGCCAGCGCCAGGCGGTCGCGATCGACCGACAGCTCGATCTCCCGCCTGGTGCGCCGCCAGACCTCTCGCACCAGCAGCAGGCTGAGCACGCCAATCAGGGCGGTGGCGCCCAGGCCCACCAGGCCGACGAACCACAGATGGGAGCGGGCCGAACCCAGCACGTCGTCGAGGTCCAGCGCGACCAGCACGTTGAGCGGATACCGTTCCAGCCTGCGCACCGTGACCAGCCGTTCGATGCCTCTGAACTTGCCGAACCGGATGTAGTCCGCCGTGCTGCCCGCGGCGAGCGCGTCGGGATACGGCGCGCCGCGCAAGTCGGCGCCGACGCCGGACAGACCGCCCGGCCTGTCCCGCTCGTAGCCCGCTCGGACGATGCCATCGAGACCGGCGATCACCAGCATGCCACGACGGCCGATATCGATTTGCCGGTTGAGATGGATCAGATCTTCGGCCGGCAGCAGCAGCATGACCTCACCGCCGAACCCGCCATCAGCGGCATCCAGGCGTTCGCTCAGTTCGATCCGGTCGTCCGTGCCGGGATCCGGCCGATCGAGCAGCATGCCGGCGGCGGGATTGTCGCGGTGATTCACGAAATGCCCGCGGCGGCTGTAGCCGGCCGATCCAGTGTCCGGTTTTTGCGTCGAAAACAGCAGGCGGCCGTCGGGTCCGGCGATTCGGACATCGCAACCCCGGGCAAGGACAGGCCGCAGCTCCGCTGCGAGACGCGCCGCGCCGGCTGGTGTGCCCGGCGGCGAGGCTTTGATCGCGGCTTCGATCGTCCCGAACTCCGCCTCTATGGCGTCGAGAGTCATGGACAGCTCATTGGCGAAGGCGGCGGTCAGGTTGTACGCCTGGGTACGGCCGTTTCGGCGTGCCGCGATGTCCTCCGACCAGGCTGACCAGGCGATGAAGCACCACATCAGGACCGCGAGGGACAGCGCGACTCCGACGATCATGCGGCTGACGTGTCGCGCCTGGCGCGTTGCCGCACGCTCGAACTCGCCGGCCGGGTGGGAACTCACGGTGACCTGTTCGAGCTGCATGGCGTCGCGGCTTCGCCCGTTCGGATCCGATGGCTGGCATGTTCCCGGATTGCTCTACAGCAATAAAAGCGCACCCGCAATCAATCCGCGAGGAAGGCCCTGACCTCGCGCAGGAACAGTTCGAGCTGGTCGTGATGCACCCAGTGCCCGGCCTTCGCCACCGGCAGGACGCAAGCGTTGCGGAAGCAGGCCAGCCGTCCGTCATTCGCCGGGTTTTTTGCCCAGCTTTCGGTGCCGTAGACCAGCAGCGTGGGGCAGGTGATCGATTCCCACAATGTGGCGATGGCTTCGCGCGTCATGTCATAGGGCGGCCACAGCCGCACGTAGTGGTCGAACTTCCAGCTATAGGTGCCGTCCTCATTCTGGTTGACGCCATGCTGCGTCAGATGCCGCGCCTGTTCCGGCGTGAGGCGCTTGTTCTCCTCCTGCATCCGGGCATAGGCCGCTTCCACCGTCGGATAGCGGCGCGGCAGGCGGCCGGAGATCGACCGCTGCTCCTCGATCCAGGTCCGCAGCCGCTCGGCGATGGGCTTGCGATCAGCCTCGACATGCGTTTTCGGCCCGGGGCCGAGGCCTTCTATCGCCACCAGGCGGTGCACGTTTTCCGGGTAGACGCCGCTGTATCTCAGCGCGATGTTGCCGCCGAGCGAGTGGGCGACGATGCGGACGGGGGCAAGGGCCTGCTGATGGATCAACTGGGCGAGATCGTAGATGTAGCCCGACATCGAGTAGCCCCCCGAAGCCTGCCACGCCGAATCGCCATGGCCGCGTAGGTCCGGGCAGATCACATGGTAGTCCTTGCGCAAATCGGCGGCGACCCAGTCCCAGTTGCGGCAGTGGTCGCGCCCGCCATGCAGCAGGATCAGCGGCGGCGCGTCCGGGTTGCCCCAATCGACGTAATGCAGTCGCAGGCGCTGCGAGAAATACACCCGGGAGGTCGGGCCTAAGCCCGTCAGGATTGCCTGGTTCATTCCGATTCCTCAGCCCATCGGCGGCCCGGTCTTGCGCCGGCGGCCGGTTCGTTCATGGGGCCGAATCTTAGCACGGCCGTGCGCCGCTGTATCGGGCGGCGAATCGGCGGAGGCTGAGGCCGCCGGCATCGACAGCCCCGGCGTCCCCCCGGTAAAAAAAGGGCGGTACGGCCGGGGGAGGGCCGCACCGCCTTAAGGTGGCCGCGCGCTGTGTGGCGCGGCTTTCGGGGAGGAAACAGGACACCGCCATCGCGGCGCCGCAACCTTATGTAGAGCAGAAATATTGACGAAAGGTTAACAAGTCTGTGTTCAAACTAAAAAATCTCTGGATAACTTTCGTCCATAATCACGGGATTCCGCCGGCATGACCGCAGCTCCCCTCACCGGCCTGAAAATCCTCGAGATCGGCCACTACATAGCCGCCCCGTTCTGCACCAGGGTCCTGGCCGATCTGGGGGCGGAGGTGATCAAGCTGGAGCCGCCGGGCGGCGACCCGTTCCGCGGCTGGGGCGCGGCAAAGGACGGGAACTCCGTCTGGTTCAGCATCCATGGCCGCAACAAGCTCTCTGTCGAACTGGACCTGAAGAAGGACCGCGAAACCCTGCTGAAGCTGATCGAGCGCGCCGACGTGCTGGTGGAGAACCTGCGCGCCGGCCAGTTGGAGCGCCTGCACATCGGCCCCGACGTGCTGCGTGCGGCGAATCCGCGGCTGGTGATCGCGCGGATTTCCGGCTACGGCCAGGACGGCCCGTATCGCGACAAGCCGGCCTTCGGCGCCATCGGCGAGGCTATCGGCGGCCTGCGCCACCTGACGGCCCATCCCGGCGGCACGACGGAGCTGCCGCCGCCGCGCTGCGGGATTTCCATCAGCGACGACCTCGCCGGGCTGTATGCCGCGATCGGGTTGCTGGCGGCGGTGTGGCAGCGCGACGCGATGGGGACGGGGCGTGGGCGGGTGGTCGACGTCAACCTGGTGGACAGCGTGTTCAGCCTCATGGAGGGCATGCTGCCGGAATACGCGCTCGACGGCCGGGTCCGCCAACCGGCCGGCGCGGCGCTGCCGACGGCCTCACCCACAAATACCTATCCCTGCGCGGACGGGCGGTGGCTCTGCATCGCCGGCAACTCGGATCTGATCTTCGCCCGGCTGATGGCGGCCATCGGCTGCCCTGAACTGGCCCGCGACCCGGCCTATGCGACCAACGGGCTGCGCTGCGAGAACCGCACGGCGCTGGATGCAGCGATCGCCGCCTGGACTCGGACCCTGCCGGCGAAGCAGGCCGAGGCGATTCTGGAGGCGGCGGAGGTTCCGTGCTCGCGCCTGTTCGACATCGCCGATTGCGCGGCGGACCCGCATTTCCGGGCGCGCCAGGCGGTGCAGGAGATCGACGATCCGCTGATTGGCCGCACCCTGCATCCGGGCCCGGCGATTCGGCTGGACGGCGAGCGGCCGGAGGACGTGGTCCGCTGGACCGGACCCGCAGTCGGCGCGCACACCGATCACGTGCTGCATACGCTTCTGGGATTGCCGAGGGTGTAGATCGAGATTGCGGCCGCCCCTTCGGCGCTTTGCCACCTATTCCGGTCCCGCCAGATCAGGCACGCGCCGCGTAACATGACGGAGCCAACGGCGCCGGAGACGATCGTTCGTGGGTCCGTAGCCGGTAAAGGGGCTTGATCCCGAGTACAAAGTGACCCGGCAGCAGTTGAACCGGTCATGCCTGTGGCGTCGCACAGGATGGGACGCGGCGGGCGCCCCCAACAGGGAAAATCGGACTTCTCCCGACTCGAAAGGCTCCGTTAACGGGATACCGGCACCCGCCCGTCTGCCAAAATTAGCCCGAACTTTGCCATGAATTTAGCCTAACGCATTGATACAGAACATATGCGTCTCAGCATGTAGTCAAGTGGGAGGGCCAAAATCCTCTTGACACGCCTCGAATCGGTTTGATTCGCTGCCTCATGCACATCGCCAAGGTCCCCAATCGCAACGCCCGCCCCTCCTTCCTGCTTCGGGAAACCTACCGAGAGGACGGCAAGGTCAAGAACCGCACCCTTGCCAACCTCTCCAAACTGCCGGTCGACCGCATCGAAGCCCTGCGCGCCGCCCTGCGCGGCGATCCCCTCGTCCCGATCGGCGGCAACGGCTTTGAAATCCGCCGCTCGCTCCCGCACGGCCACGTTCTCGCCGCCCTGACCGTCGCCCGGCGCATCGGCCTGGAAGACCTGCTGCCGCCGCGAGCGCCCCGCCGCCGCCGCGACCTGGCGCTCGGTCTCATCGTCGCCCGGCTGCTCGACCCGGCGGCAAAACTGGCCACCGCGCGGATGCTCGACAGCGCCACCGCCAGCCATTCGCTGGGCGAAACCCTCGGTCTCGGCAGCGTCACCGCCCGCGAGATTTACGCCACCCTCGACTGGCTCGGCAGCGAGCAGACCTTTATCGAAAACCGCCTCGCCCGCCGCACCTCAAGGACGGCGCCCTGGTGCTCTACGATGTCACCTCAACCTACCTGGAGGGACGCTGCTGCCCGCTGGCCCGGCACGGCTACAGCCGCGACGGCCGCTCGGACCGGCCGCAACTGGTGATCGGCCTGCTGTGCGCCGCGGACGGCTGTCCGGTGGCAGTCGAGGTGTTCGAAGGCAACACCGCCGATCCGGCGACCGTCGCGGCACAGATCGCCAAGCGCAAGCAGCGCTTCCGGCTGCGCCACGTGCTCCTGGTCGGCGACCGCGGCATGATCACCGGCGCCCGCATCGAGCAGGTGCTGCGACCGGCCGGGCTGGACTGGATCACCGCCCTGCGCGCGCCTGCGATCAAGGCGCTGGCGGCGGAAGGCGGGCCACTGCAATTCTCCCTGTTCGACACCCGCGACATGGCCGAAATCAGCAGTCCGGATTTCCCCGGCGAGCGCCTGGTGGTCTGCAAGAACCCGCTGCTGGCCGAGGAGAGGCGGCGCAAGCGCGACGAGTTGCTCGCCGCCACCGAGACAGATCTGAGCAAAATCCAGGCCCGCGTGGCGCGGGAGAAAAACCCGCTGCGCGGAGCTGCCGAGATCGGCAAGAGGGTCGGCGCCGTGCTTGGCAAGCGCAAGATGGCCAAGCACTTCGAACTGACCATCACGCAGGACAGCTTCAGCTTCACCCGCAAGGCCGGCGCCATCGCCGATGAAGCGGGGTTCGATGGCATCTATGTCCTGCGCACCAGCCTCCCGGCCGAACAAGCCGATGCCGCAACAACCGTGCGCAGCTACAAATCCCTGGCCCTGGTGGATATCGACCATGCATGGCGACTCTCAAGAATCAATGGTTGGATTGGTTTCCGTGGCCGGGGTCGGCAAGCGGCGCCAGGGAAGCGGCGTTGCC